>Ga0187863_10000971_pt1 | contig 23652 bp, 17 predicted proteins | sample June2016WEW_11_1_FD_132975 | JGI IMG/M metagenome (GOLD analysis project Ga0187863, IMG submission 132975) | Peatland microbial communities from SPRUCE experiment site at the Marcell Experimental Forest, Minnesota, USA - June2016WEW_11_10 | ecosystem: Environmental > Terrestrial > Soil >...
TCGCCGCGGATGCCGAGGTTGAACGACCAGTTTTTCCAGGTGATCGTATCCTGGACGTAGAGAGCGAGTTCTTTCACGTCCGTGTGTCCGTTAAATGCGAACAACCCTCCTCCTCGCGTCAGGTCAAATGGCAGCAAGACCGAGTTGAACGCAGGGAACTGCGGTGTGTTGGGAGCGTTCGGATTCAGGGAAATGACGTTTTCCGCGAATCCGGCCGCTGCGCACTGGGACGGGTCGGTGAAGCCTTGAACCGGGACGTTTGGATCGGCAGCGGTACTGAGCGTCAAGCACGGCGCGTTGAGAGTGGGATCAACAATCCCCAAATGGTCGTTTTCGTTCAGGAATGTTTGTTCGTAGGTGACGCCCGCCTTGATGTTGTTGATGCCCTTCACGTAGGAAATGCTGGAGCGAAGACCTGCGTTGGTGAGCGTCCGATTCTGAGCGACCGTTTCCCGCTGCAGGCTTGGCGGGCCGAGATCCCCGAAGGGATTCCCGCTGGGATAGTAATTGTAAGCATCGCGCCGGACGAAAGCGCCGACGGTCAAGACGGTATTGGAGCTGATCAAGCGCGTCCAGGAGGGAGCGATGTTTAAGGTTTCGATTTTTGAGCGTTGGTCCGTCGGGCCGACGGGTTCTCCGTTTGGCCCCAGGCCGCCGTTGTCAACGACGACTCCGAACCAAGGGGAAGCGAATTGAGCGTCGAGAGAATTGGGTGTCTGGAACCAGGAACGCGTGTAGGCGAGGTTCAAATGAAGCGAGTCGCCGCCGGAGATTTGGTAGTCCACCCGATCGAAAATGTTTTCCTGGTTGCCTTTGTCATGAATGACGGCGAACTCGGGAGGGTCGAGAAACCGGCCGCTGTTCAACCCGTCAGCCGCGATGAAATTTCCCCATTTCTGGCTTCCGTAGGCCAGGTCGAAGCCGGCACTGGAGGAGCCAAAGGCACCGTAGGATGCCGTCACACTGCCATGAGGCGTGGTAACGCCCAGGCCCGAGCGTGTAGTAGCCACAATCACAACGCTAGTCTTGCCACCGAATTCAGCGGGCGGTGCGCCAGAAATGACTTCCAGTGAATCGATCGAATCGATCGGGATTTGGTTGGAAAAAACCTTGCTCTGCTGATCGGTGATGGGCTGGCCGTCAACGGAGAATGAATTCTCCGCGTGGTCGCCAAGCCCGTGGAACAGCCCGTTCGAGTCTGCCGCGATTCCGGGAGTCGTCAGAGTGACGAGCGAACTCAGCGACGACGATTGACTCTCGAGCGGAAGCTTCTCGAACAAAGCGCGGTCCACGTCCGTATGAAACGTGGAATCGTTCTCCAAGAGGTCGCCTCCACCCTCCACAGTTACGGTGCTGGATGCTCCCTCCACTTTCAGAGTAATCGGAACGCTTAAAGGTACGGCGGACCGGATCTCCACATCCTGGGCGTAGGATTCGAATCCTTGGGCTGTTACAGAAAGGTGGTAGGGGTTGAACGGCACGTTCGGGAAGGTAAAGTTGCCGGAGCTATCGGTCGTGGCAGAACGCTCCAATCCGCTCACGGGGTTATGAATCGTGACGGTAGCATTCACAACTACACCACCCGACGGATCTGCGACCGTGCCGGAAATAGATGCGGATTGCGCGTGCGCGCCTTGGGCAATGGAAAGAATCAAGAGACACAATACAGGCAACATCCAAAATAGCTTTCTGCAATTCATATGAATCTCCCTAGGCCCACGTTGGGCTTGTCCAGTCGTTGTGGTGGGGAAATGCGCGAATCTCAACGCTCGCGAACGAGCGGAAGGCAAGAGATCCCGCGTGACGTTTTTTCCAGGGACGGATTACGACTGGGTGGGAGGCGCTCGTGGGGAAGTTTGATGGAAGACAAGTTCGAGCTGGGGGTCAACAGACCTGGTTGGATTCAACCGGGCGATCGCTTGTGGCGTTGGCAGCGCGGTGCCATGCGACAGGTCCACGGTTACGGAGTGAGCAAAATGGCAAACACGACAGTGCTGATCTTCGAAGGACTGGTTGTGCCAGTGGGCCGCCGCTTGAAAGGAAAAAGACAGCACTACGGCCGCCACAAGGATGGCTAGGAGTCTGTATGCTGTCCGGCGCGACATGTCTAAATAGCCTCGCTAAGCTGTAACTTTGACGTGGGGCGGAGCACAAAAGTCGCAGAGACTTTGGCCCCCAGCCAATACTTCCATCTCATACCTGCAAGACGTCGCCCTCTTTAGCAACCATCTTGTAAAGAACTGGACTCACGATTCGGCCCAAGAACAAGCGCGACACCAGCCCGGCAACGATGACAATGGCAAACGGCTTCTGCGAATCGGAGCCGATCCCGGTGGAGAGCGCGGCCGGAAGCAGCCCCAGGCAGGCCACCAGCGCCGTCATCATGATGGGCCTGAATCGCACGAGCGATGCTTCATACGTCGCGTTGAGGATCCCGCGGCCCTCGAGTCTGAGCTTGTTGATATAGGAGGTATCGATGACCGCAGTTTCCACCGAGACACCCATCAGTACGAGCAGCCCTAAGATAGACGAGACGCTAAAAGGCGTATGGGTAAGTTTCAAGGCAATAAGGGCCCCCACGGGCTCGGTCATCACCACGCTCAACACAACGATTACAGGGAATTTTACGTTGCCGTAGAGTGCGAACAAAATCAAGAAAATCAATAGCACAGTCAGGGGTGCAACCACATACATCTGGCTCATGGCTGCGAGGAATTCGCCGTACTCGCCGCCCCAAGCAAGACGGTAGCCCGCCGGCAGCGACTTTTGGATATCGGCGATGGCACGCTGGCCGTCCTTCACCGCGCTTGCGAGATCGCGTCCTTCGATGCTGTATTGCACGCCGATGTAGCGCGAATTATTTTCGCGATAAATAAAGGAAGCGCCGTTGCCTTCGCGAATATCCGAAAGCTCGCTCAAGGGAATCTGCTGTCCGGCCGGGGTGCCGACTAACAAATTGCCAATTTGCTGGGCGTTTTCGCGGAACTCGGGCCTCATGCGCACGACGAGATCGAATAGTCTTTCACCTTGAATCACCTGGGTCGCGGCTTGTCCGCCGACGGCCGCTTGCACGACGCCCTCGACGTCGGCGACATTGATGCCATAACGCGCAATTTTGTCGCGATCTACCTGCACGATAAGGCTGGGCTGGCCCAGTTCGCGCACCACGGTCAGTTCCGTGAAGCCACGAACCTGCGAAAGACGCCGTTTTATTTCGAGCGCCCTTTCCTGCAGCACATTCAAATCTGACCCGTAAACTTTTACCGCCAGCGCGCTCTTTAATCCGGTGAGCGCTTCGTCCACGGCGTCTTCAGCCGGCTGCGTGTAATTGAAAATTATTCCGGGATAACTTTCCAGCTTCTTTTGCAAATCTTCGATCAGCTCCGGCTTGTTGTGTATGGAGCCTGTCTTCCAAGTGGAATCATTATAAGGTTTCAATCCCACGTAGAATTCGCAATTGAAAAAGCCGGTTGGGTCCGTGCCATCGTCAGGGCGGCCAAGTTCGGAACCAACTTCCGTGACTTGCGGGTACTTACTTAAGAGGTCTCGAATCTGAGGGGCGATCTTGGCTGCCTCTTCGTACGAAATCGTGTACGGCATCGTGGCTCGCACCCAGAGGGCGCCCTCATCCAGGTGCGGCATGAATTCGCCGCCTATGAACGGAACCAGCAGCAGGCTGACCGCTAGAATCGCGGTGCATCCCAAAATCGCGAACCAGGGACGATCGAGAAACCATTTCAGCTCCGATGCATATTCATTCTTGATCCATTCGAAAGCTTTGTTTCTGCGCTCCCGCACGCCTTTCTTAAACCAGTAAGAGCACATCACTGGGACGAAGGTCAGCGTAAGGATGAGCGCGCCAACCAAGGCGATAGACATGGTGTCCGCCATCGGGTGGAACAGTTTCCCCGAGGGCCCGCTCAGCGCGTAGATCGGAATGTAACCGGCGATGATGACCGCGACGGAGTAGAAAATGGGGCGATCCACATCTTTGGCTGCGGCCAAGATAACTTCCTGCAGGTTATATTGCAGCCCTTCGCGCAGTCCCAGCTCGCGATAGATGTTTTCGACCATTACGAGCGTGCCGTCAATGATGATCCCGAAGTCGATCGCGCCGATAGAAAGCAAATTTGCGGCCACGCCATTGGCGTGTAAAAAAATGAAGGCGAAAAGCAGAGCGAGAGGAATGGTCAGTGCCACAATGACGGCGGCGCGCATGCTGACCAGAAAGAAGACAAGCACGATCAGCACCAAGGTCATACCCAGCAGAAGATTATCCTCCACCGTGCTGATCGTGAGCCGTACCAGATCACTGCGGTCGTAATAGGGACGAACTTTTACGTCCGGAGGAAGAATATGTTCGTTCAGTTCCTTGGTTTTCTCTTCCACTCCTTTCAGAACATTTTGTGTTTGCTCGCCGCGGAGCATCATGATGACGCCTTCGACCGCGTCATCGTTCTTGTTAAATCCGAATTGGCCCAGGCGTGGAGCGTGGCCAATCACAACGTCGCCGACATCTCGAACGTGCACCGGGACGCCGTTCTGCGCACCGATGATCACTTTGCCGATGTCGGCTTCATCCCGGAGGAGTCCGAGCCCACGCACGTAGTAAAACTGCTCTCCCTGCGAATAAAATCCGCCGCCCGTATTTGCATTGTTCAGGCTGAGCTGCTGAATCACGGTGGGAACCGTGATGTGGTAGCCATAGAGTCTTGCGGGATCGAGCAAGACTTGGTACTGCATTACCGTTCCGCCGAATCCGGAATCATCCGCGACTCCGCGCACCTGCTTGTATTGCCTCTCGATCACCCAATCTTCGAACGTTTTTAACTCTTGCGGAGAACGATCCGGGCTTTCCAGCACGTAGCGATACACCAGACCGGAAGGGCTGGATAGAGGAGCGAGCGTCGGCTGCACGCCGGTGGGAAAATTCACCTCGCTCAAGCGCTGGAAGACGATCTGACGCGCCAAATAATCGTCCGTGTCTTCGTCAAAAGTGAGGATCACGTCCGAGAGGCCGTACAGCGAAATCGAGCGCTGGATGGCCATTTTCGGCACGCCATTCATTTCCACTTCGGTAGGCAGCGTCACCAGACGCTCGATTTCTTCCGCCGCGTGCCCGGGCCATTGGGTAATGATCTCAACCATGGGCGGCGATAAATCGGGATACGCATCCACAGGCATGCGCCGGAAGGAGAAGCCGCCCGCGATCACGATAAAACCGACCAGCATCAGGACCAGGAATCTCTGTTTCAGCGCGAATTGGACGATTCGATTGATCATCGAGATTTTGCCGTTCTAGTGCTGGAAAGAATTGGCGAATTGCAGAAATAAGCTGCCATTCGCGGCCACTTTATCTCCAGGGGAAAGCCCTTTTAGAACTTGCGTTTGGCCATTTTCAGTTTGTCCAATATCCACGGGGCGCCGGCCGAATTGATTGGAATTGGAAGCCAGGTAAACGAACGGCTGATTTTCGTCGTCGCGCAGAATCGAAGAATCAGGGACGACAATTGCATTCAAGATCGTTCCGGCAGTGACCGTTGCAACGCAGTACATATCCTTCTTTAATTTTCCGCCGGGATTATCAACCACGATGCGGGCTTGCAAAGTGCGCGTGTTGGGGTCGAGCGCTGGAGAGATAAAAGAAATCTTGCCGGAGAATTTATCGGGATAGGAATCGGTGGTGATGGTGGCTGGGTCGCCATCTTTCACGTAGGCGAGGTCGCCCTGATAAATATTGGCCATCACCCAGACGGTGCTCATGTCCGAAATGGTGAAAGCCTGAGTGGTGCCCGCTTGCATCACCTGTCCGGGCGAAACGAGGCGTTCCACGATTTCTCCGCCGATGGGCGCCAACAACGGAATTTGCGCTGAGATGGGAGATTTCTCCAGATCTTCCGGCTTCGGTATTCCCAGAATTCTCATTCCCTCCTGGGCCGCGCTCAAATCCGCTTGAGCTTGTATGCGATCGGACTCAGCCTGCAGCAGGTCTCGATCCGCGATGGCGTGATGGGCAAAAAGATCCTGGGCCCGCTCATAATTCTTATCCGCCACGCGAAATGTATCCCGTGCCTTCAAATAGGCAGCCAGCAGCAGCGAATAGTCCGGGCTACTGACTTCCAAGAGCGGCTGCCCGCGTTTGACGCGGTCGCCGGGGACTACCAGAATCTTGGCAACGGGCCCTCCCACTTGGGTAATCACGGGGGTGGTACTGAATGCGTTATAAGCCACAGCTCCGGTGAGACGCAGCGTGCGCGTAAGCTTCGAGGCTTGCACGGTTACAACCTGCACGTGCGACATCTGATCCTGAGGGATGGTGAATAACGAAGCCGTATCGGTCTTCGATTCATTGGAAGAATAAGAAGTCATTTCATTCGCGCCGCGTTCCGAGCTGCAGCCAGCGAGCAAAATAGCCAGCGCGCCCGCGAGCCCTATGTAGGCCGAGCCTTTTAGGATTCGTAGATTCTTCATGGCAAACTCCTCACTCCAACGGCCTCGCGAAGCTGCTCGACCGCCGTCAAATAAGCGGCGAGAGACTGGCGATAAGCAAGCTCGGTGGCCCGGTAACTGCGCTCGGCATCGAGATAGTCCAGGAGGCTTGCGGCGCCGCGCTTGTAGGAATACTCGCTGATGTCACGCGATTCCTTCGCGGCATCAAGGTATCCGGCGCGGTAGAGCGACACGACCTGGTCGTTATCGCGGACCGCCTCGTAGGCATTCAGGACATCGCTCATCACCTGATCGTTCGCCGCGGATTCCAGCTCCTGCGCCTGATTGATGGCGTAATTCGTGCGCGCGATTTCGCCCTGGTTGCGATTGAAGATCGGAATCTGAAGGCTGCCGAAGATCGAAGCGGTGTTCGTCTCGCTTACATGGTCGTAATTGAATGTGCCAGTCACATCCACTTTTCCGTTGGCCTTGGCCAGTTCGTGTTGGCTCTTCGCGGCGATCACGCCTTGTTGCGCGGCGCGCAGATCGGCGCGGCTCTGCAGGGCTTTCAGCTGCAAGTCTTCCAGTTTGATGGTGACCGGCAGGTAGTCGAAATCTCCGGAGACGTCGTAATCCGCACCCACGGTTTGGTATCCGAGGAATTGCCGGAGGCCGACAAGCGCTTGAATCTTGGCGAGCTGTGCTTGTGAGACATCGCTCTGGAACTGCAGCAATTGGAGCTTGATCTTCAAATAGTCGCCTTCGCTGATGTCACCAGCCTTGTAACGCGCCTGACTGATGTCCACGGTGTTCTGAAAGCTCTTCATATCTTCTATCGCCAGATCGAGAGTTGATTCGGCGAGTTGCACGCTTACGAATTGTTGCGCCACGTTGAATGTCAGCGTCCGCTCGTTATCGGCAACGGTCGATTTGGTCTGCGCCGTGGTGTCCTGGGCGGCTTGCAGGCGGTGCTGCCGCTTTTTCCCGCGCTCAAAAAGATAAGAAACGCCAATATCAAACTGCATGACGTTGTCGACGTAGTCGGCGTTAAACTCGCTCGGCTGAAAGATCGGCAGGAATTGCGCGTCCGCGGTCAGCACGGGGTTCGGCCGCAGATTTGCGGTGATTTCCAGCGCTTGGTTTTGCTGGATGGTCGTCTCAGCAGCCTTCAAATTGTGGTTGTGCTCGAGGGCCAATTGGATGGCTTCATCCAGCGTCAGGCGAACAGCGCCGTGAACCTGCGCCGCGGGCGCTTGTATCTTGGGTGCCGGCGGAACAGGCGGCTGCGCCGGGGGAGCCTGCGCGTTGGAGTTCGGCGCAAAAATCCCAGCAGAAAAAGACACCACGAGTAAAAGCACTGCGAATCGCACACGCTGTACGTACATAGTTTTCAACCTCTGCTAAACGGATAGGAAGTGAATCGGAGCGTCGCAAACGAGCGGCGCCGAAAGCAACGGGGTAATTAGACGGCGGGTGGTGCGCGGGCCGGAAGACGAGGGGCCAAAGGGGCCGGCGTAAAAGCCGGCTCAGAAGGTTCGGGCCGGAATCCCAACTGGGCCAATGCTGGTGTGCGGTCGCTTGAAAGCGTCCGGTCCATCGGCTGGTGATTTACATGGCAAATCGAACAGTTCGCTTCCGAAGAGTTTGCGTGGTGATGCCAGACGCTTCCCAGTGTGGTGACGAAGACCAGCAGCACGATCAGCGCTAGCGAGACCAGCAAACACCGGATTGCCCTATGGTTACGCATCTATTTGAGAGCCTGTCGCAGGCCCAATCTTAATCATATAGCAGATGGCTGCGAGCGCAAATGGGTTGTGCCTGCCAACAACTGCCTTGGGACGCCCGAAGACAAACCATCAGTTCGTATGTTCCAGGGCCTTCTCTACCATCGCGACGCATTTTTCCACGCGCTTGCGCAGCGGCCCATCAAGCTCCTGCTGCCGCCGGCGCAGCGTAAACGTCTCATCGGCGATGTTCAGGGCAGCCAGCACTGCGACTTTCAGCGAATCCACCATGCGCGTCGATTCGGCTATCGAGCGCATCTTGCCATCCACGAAGTCGGCCAACTCTTTCAGATATTCTTCATTCCCGTCCGCGTTCACGTTGTAGCTTTGGTCGTAAATTTCTATTTTCACGATCACGCTCCCGGCTGAGCTTCCGCCATTGTCGACCATCAATCACCCGCGCGCAATGGTCTTGATGCGATACCCGGGGCCGCTCGAGCTTAGCTTGCGCGCAAGCCGGCGCCGAGCTTCTGTTCGAGCGCAGTGACGATACGAGAACTGAATTCAGCAAGTTGCGCGTCGGTAAGAGTGCCGTGCGGGCTTTGGAATTTCGCGCGAATCATCAGCGAATATTTTCCAGCGGGAATCTGGCCGCCGCGAAAAAGATCAGCAGCCTCAATTGTCTGAAGTTCGGCGATTTCAAGCGCGCGGATCGTCCGTTCCACTTGCGCAAACGTCACACCATCCGCCAAGACCAGTGAAAAGTCCCTCTCGACCGCGGGGTAGCGCGGCCAGGGCACGAAGCGCAGGGCAACGCGCGTTGACTCAATGCCGAGCAACAACGGCTCGAGCTTCAGCTCTGCGAAATATACGTCTTGCCTCAGCTTCCATTGTTCCGCGATGCGGCGAGCGAGTTGGCCCGCAATACCCAACTGCTCGCCGGCGTGCTTCGCAAGGGAGAAGTGAGCAGAACGCGCGGAAGAGATCCAGGCTGGGACGCCAGGTTGCCAGTCCAATCCGCCGGCCAACTCGCCAAGGCGGTCGAGGTCACCTTTCAAATCGGCGAAGCTGAATTCGCGCGCTGCTTCGTGGATTGTTTTCTCCCGCGCCAAACCCGTGGCTCCCAGAGTGAGAACAGCCGTTTCCAGGGGCACTCCGTCGCGCAATTCGTATGTCTTGCCAATCTCAAAGAGCCGCAGATCGCGATTGCCGTGGTTCAGGTTCCACTCGATAGCGCGAACCATGCTGACGATACCGGTCGAGCGCATCACCGAAGCATCTTCCGCGAGTGGATTGCCGATCACGGCGGGCTGAAATCCTTCCGCGCGAAACAGCGCGTCGCGTTGAGCATCTACGATCGGGATCTCAACAATTTCCTGGTAGCCGAGGCCGGTCGCACGTTCGACCAGGCGGTCGGTCGCTTCGGCGTGAGGCAAACGATGCGTAGGCCTTTTCGCGGGTGGAAGACGCGGCGGAAATTTGTCGTAGCCATAATGGCGGGCAACTTCCTCTACCAGATCAATCCCACGAGTCACGTCACGGCGCCAAGAAACCTGCCGGCATTCCCACACCGCGGCGAGGGATCCTTCGCTGCCGCGATTCGCGTCCACGCGCATGGGATGGAATCCAAGCGCGCTCAAAATGTCTTCCACTTCCCGGTCCGGGACATCCGCGCCCATCACGCGCAGGATTTCCTTTCGCGCCAATTGAATTTTCTTTTCGGGCTCGCGGGAAGGATGTACATCCACAACGCCAGCGAGAATTTCGCCGCCCGCTACTTGCTGAATTAATTCCGTGGCACGGCGCGAGGCCAGCTCCGCCATTTCCGGATCGGCACCGCGCTCGAAGCGGTAGGAAGCCTCCGTCCGCAGGCCCAGCGCTTTCGCCGTGCGTCGAACCGATATAGGGTCGAACCAGGCAGCCTCCAGCAAAATGTTCCGAGTGCTGAAGCTAATTTCGGTGTCTGCTCCACCCATCACGCCGCCAATACCGATGGCGCGCGCTGCGTCTGCAATTACGCACATATCTTTCGCCAGCGTGCGCTCCGCGCCGTCAAGCGTGCGGATCTTTTCGGCTGCACGCGCGCGTCGAACGATGAGGCGCCGGTCGGCTAGTTTATCCAGGTCGTAGGCGTGCATCGGCTGGCCCAGCTCGAACATCACGTAATTCGTGATGTCCACCACGTTGTTGATCGACTTCTGCCCCATTGCTTCCAGACGCTGGCGCAGCCAGTCCGGCGAAGGCTGCACTTTCACTCCGCGCAAAACGCGCGCTGTGAAACGCCCGCAGAGTTCCGGCGCTTCGATTTCAACGCGCGCCGCATCCACGACCTTCTCAGCAGACTCTTTCAACTTCGGCTGCAGGGGCTTGAGCGGCAAACGATAGATTGCGGCAACTTCGCGCGCGATACCGTAATGTCCAAGGCAATCAGGACGGTTCGCCGTAACTTCCGCGTCCAGAACGGGTCCCGCGACCGATTCCTCCACCGAATCAATCGCCACGCCGGCCAGAGAAAGCCGCGCCTTCAGGTCAGCAGGGGCTGCCTGCACGTCTACAAATTCTTTCAGCCAGTTGTAGAGAACCTTCATGGTTGAGAGCTCAGCCTAAAATCCCGTGAAGTTCGGGCGTCGCAGGTTAAAACCACCAAGAACGCTACCGCACGCGGTGCATGCTACGGAAATTGTTGCAAGAACCGCACATCATTCTGAAACAGCAGCGGCACTTCGGTGACGCCGTACTTCATCATCGCCAGCCGATCTACGCCCATGCCGAACGCAAAGCCCGAGAGCCGTTCCGGGTCGTATTTCACGAAGCCGTACACCGCTGGATTCACCATGCCCGCGCCGAACAATTCGATCCAGCCGGAAAATTTGCAAACGCGGCAGCCTTTTCCGCCGCACACGTGGCAAGTCGCGTCCACTTCGGCGGAAGGTTCGGTGAAGGGAAAATAACTCGGCCGCAGGCGCGTCTTCGTTTTCGGCCCCAGAAATTCGCGCGCGAAATACTCCACCGTGCCTTTGAAATCGCAGAAGGTGATGTCGGTGTCCACCGCGAGGCCTTCGATCTGGTGGAACATGTAGCCGTGCGTCGCGTCGGGATTATCTCGGCGATACACTTTTCCGGGCACCACGATGCGCACGGGCGGCTTCTCTTTTTCCATCGTGCGGATTTGCATGGGCGAAGTGTGCGTGCGCAGCAGATGGCTGCTCTGTGCGCCTTCGATATAAAAAGTGTCCATGTTGTCGCGAGCGGGATGATGCTCGGGAATGTTGAGGGCTTCGAAATTGTAATAGGGCGTTTCGATCTCAGGGCCTTGGACCACGCTGAAACCGATCGCGGTGAAAATCCGCTGAAGTTCTTCGAACGTTTGCCGGATGAGGTGGCGCGTACCGAAAGCGCGCTCGATACCCGGAAGCGAGAGATCGATTTTGTCGCGCGTCGCCGCCGTTTGTTCAGACGCAGCTTCCATCGCCCTCTGGCGTTCTGCGAGAACGGATTCAATGTGAGCTTTGAGCTTGTTCAGCTCTTGACCGACGGCGGGTTTCAACTCCGGCGGCGCAGTCTTCAGCCAATTATTCGTGATTTGCGTGAGGATTCCCGCTTTGCGGCCGGTCCATCGGAGGACGAAAGCTTGCAAACTTTCTCGGTCGGAAGAATGAACTACGGCTTCTTCGTCGAAGCGCTGGCGTGCCTCAGCGAACAACTCCGCAACGACTTCGGGAGTCCTTGCGCCGAGCCGCTCAAGCGCTTGCGCTGTGGGGTCGTTGTTGGTCGTCATCGATGGGCCTGGGCTCTACCAGCGCGGAAAAACGCCGGCCTGAAGGCCGCCGCTACAATACCACTGCGGGCCTAGCCTTCGTCGCGATGTCGAACATGCTCCGGCTTGGCGTGTGCCTTGGCATCCGCGGGAGCTTTCGCCACATGCTGTTTTACCGACGCAACGAGCGCGGTAAATCCGTCCGCGTCATGCACGGCCATGTCCGCCAGGATTTTTCGGTCCAGCTCGATGCCGCCCACTTTCAGCCCGTGAATCAACTGGCTGTAAGTGATGCCGTTATTGCGAGCGGCCGCGCCGATGCGCTGAATCCACAACGTGCGGTAGTCGCGCTTGCGCGTGCGCCGATCGCGGTAGGTGTACCGCAGCGAGCGGTTCACCGCTTCCTTTGCCGAGCGGTAGAGTTTTCCCTTGGTAAGGAAAAACCCCTTCGCGTGTTTCAACAGCTTTTTGCGCCGCGCGCGGCGCTTGGTTCCACGTTTAACTCGAGGCATAGCTTGATCTCCTATTGCGTATATTGGGCGCCATCAAGACGCTTCCAATAAAATTGTGCTGCTGTTGCTGCACGGGGAGACAAACGTGGCCGGCAGCCCGCAAAAATCACGCAGGCAGCAAGACGGGTTTGTCTCGTAGGACTGCTTTTGCGCTCCCGCGATTTACGCCGGAGCACCGGCCGGCAGGCACCCGTTACGCACTGCCAAGCACGGTAAAAATCTCTTGCGCTTTCGCGCATGCTGCAAATTTAAAGCAGCTATTCGATGCCGTACGGCAGCGCCAGCCGGATGTTCCGCACATTCGACGGATTCACCACCACAGCATTCGCCAGCTTGCGCATACGCCGCGGCTTCTTGGTACCGAGCAAATGGCGCTTGCCGGAATGCCAGCGCATAATTTTGCCCGTGGAAGTAATCTTGAATCGCTTGGCTGCGCCACGATGTGTCTTCAGCTTCTTTTTCTTGTTCTTCTTCACAATTTCCTCTTCAACCTAAATTTGCGCAGCGTCGCAATACCACTGCAAAAACTACGCCTGTTCGCCCGCCGGACGCGCCGCGGGTGCCGCTGCTCCCGCGCCTTTTTTCGGCGCCAGCAGCGCGAGCAGAATATTTGCTTCCATGCGCGGCCCGAATTCCACTTGCGCGTGATCGACGATATCTCTCATCAGCCGGTCCATCTTAGCGCGGCCCACATCCTGGTGCGCCATTTCGCGGCCACGATGAAAGATCATAGCTTTCACTTTATAGCCTTCGCCCAGGAAGCGAATGATCTGGTTCTTGCGAACCTGGTAATCGTGCTCGGCCGTGGAGGGCCGAAACTTCACTTCCTTGATGTGCGAACTTTTCTGATGCTTCTTGGCTTCGTGAGCTTTCTTGTTCGCTTCGTACAGAAACTTGCCGTAATCCACAATTTTGCAGACGGGCGGCACCGCATTCGGCGAAATTTCCACCACATCCAGCCCGGCCTCTCGCGCGGCTTTCATCGCGTCGGGAAGAGTCATCACGCCTAGCTGGTTTCCCTCTTCGTCCACCACGCGAACTTCACGAGCGCGGATTCGCTCGTTTACTTTGAGACCACTGCTTCCACCACGCTCTGCGATAAACTCACCTCCCGGACTTGCGAAAACGTGTTCGCGGTCCGCTTTCCGTCGCTCCCAATGCCAGAAATGCCCGTCGGGAGGCGCGGGTCAAAAAGTATAGCACGGCTCAGCCGCTCCCCCGCAACCCACAAAATTGAAACTATTGGGCGTTCCTCCGCGTATACTCCGTGGCAACCGAAGGCTCTCGCACGGGGGATAAACATGAATTTGCGCAAAGGTCTTTGCATCGGCCTGCTCATCCTGATTTCGTCTTTGACTCTTTTCACGGCGCAAGCAAAACAGGGGCCTGGACCGGGCGCGCAGCCCGCCACCGCGATGCCGTCGGTGCTCAGCGTTCCGCCCGCGGCGCAACCCTCCGCCAACTTCAACGCCGACGCTGCCACCGACGCCTACCTGGCGCAGATTCCCGCCGACGCGACCGCAAAATCCGACGCCTATTTCGAAGGCGGTTACTGGCTCATTCTGTGGGATTTTTTGTACGGCGCGGCGGTTTGTCTTTTGCTGCTAAATCTCCGCTGGTCCGCGGGCATGCGTAATCTTGCCGAACGCATCACCCGCTTCAAGCCGCTCCAAACGCTGATTTATTGGGCGGAATATCTGGTGGTCACCTTCATTCTGGGTTTTCCGCTTGCTGTTTATGAAGGGTATTTCCGCGAACATAAATACGGTCTCGCCACGCAGACGTTCGGTCCTTGGATGGGTGACCAGTTCAAAGACCTTCTGGTCGGTATAGTGCTGGGCGGGATTTTGGTTATGCTTCTTTTTGGCGTGGTCCGCCGCCTGCCGCGCACGTGGCATATTTGGGCCGCACTCGTGGCTTTTATTTTCGCGATGTTCACCGCTCTGATCGCTCCCGTTTTTATTTTCCCCATATTCAACAAAATCACGCCCCTTAACGATCCCAAGATCACCCAGCCCATCCTCAGCATGGCTCACGCCAACGGCATTCCGGCGAAAGACGTTTACGAAATCGACGCTTCGCGCCAGTCCACCCGCATGAGCGCCAACGTCAGCGGCTTTGGCAGCACCATGCGCATTACGCTCAACGACAATCTTCTCCGCCGCGCTTCGCCGGAAGAAATCCAATCCGTGATGGGACATGAGATGGGCCACTACGTCCTGCATCACATTTACAAAGACATGCTCTTCATTCTCGTCGTGATCGTCGTGGGATTCTCGCTGTTGCGCTGGTCTCTCGACTGGTCGTTGAAACGCTGGGGAGAAAAATGGCAGATTCGAGGCGTCGGCGATGTCGCAGTGCTCCCGCTCGTATTGCTGATCCTCTCGATTTTCGGTTTCGTCTTCACGCCGATCCAAAACACGCAGACGCGAACCGAAGAGCATGAAGCCGACATGTACGGCATCAATGCCAGCCGCCAGCCTGACGGCTTCGCGCAGGCTGCCATTCACCTGGGCGAATATCGCAAGATGAGCCCCGACCCCGTCGAAGAATGGATTTTCTTCGATCATCCGAGCGGCCGCCACCGCATCCACGACGCAATGCAGTGGAAGGCTGAAAATCTAAAGCTCTTTACTCCACAGTCCAATCCGTGAGAGCTGTCGGTCCCGTCGGAGTTATTTTGAATTGAAGTTCAGCGGCCGAAGCCTTGAACGCCACTAGAGGATTTGGCGGGAATTGATTTCGGCGCGGAGGTCGGTGACGAACTGGTCGAGGGGGCGAGGGCCTAGGTCGCCCTTCGAGCGGTGGCGCACGGCGACGGTGCCGGCTTCGGCTTCCTTGCCGCCGATGATCAGCATGTAGGGAATTTTTTCGAGCTGCGCGTCGCGGATTTTCGCTTGCAACTTTTCGTTGCGGTCATCCAGATGTGCGCGGAAGCCCGCATCTTTCAGTTTCTGCGTCACCTGTTGCGCGTAGTCGATGAATTTTCCGCTCACGGGCAGCACAGTTGCCTGTACCGGCGCAAGCCATGCAGGGAACGCTCCCACATAGTGTTCGATGAGCACGCCGAAGAATCGCTCAATCGAGCCGAACAGCGCGCGATGGACCATCAGCGGCTGGTGCCGCGAACCGTCTTCACCCACATATTCGAGCTTAAAGCGTCCCGGCAAATTGAAGTCGAATTGGACAGTGGTGAGCTGCCAGGGACGCCCGATGGCATCCACGAGTTTCACGTCGATCTTCGGCCCGTAAAAGGCGGCTTCGCCGGGAATGTATTTGTAGGGGACGTTCATGCGCTTCAGCGTGTTGGTGAGCGCGGCTTCGGCACGTTGCCAGTCTTCGGGGCTGCCAGCGTAATCTTGCGGACGCGAAGAGTCGCCGCCGGAAAGCTCCACTTCGTAACTCTGGAAACCGAAAACACGCAACACTTCCCAGGCGAATTCGACGCAATCCTGAATCTCTTTCTCGATTTGCTCCGGCATGCAAAAAATATGCGCGTCGTCCTGGGTGAAACCGCGCACGCGAAGCAAACCGTGCAGCACACCCGAACGCTCGTAGCGATAGACGGTGCCCAACTCGGCCAACCGTACGGGAAGCTGCCGATAACTGCGCAATTGAGATTTGTAAATCAGGATGTGCCCCGGGCAATTCATGGGCTTGAGCTGATAATCAGCCTTTTCGACTTCAATGGGGCCGAACATGTTTTCGCGATAAAAATTCGCGTGGCCGCTGGTCTTCCACAATTCCAGCAGCATGATGTGCGGAGTGAACACGAGATCGTAGCCGCGGCGAGTGAGTTCGTCGCGGAGCCAGTCTTCCATCTCACGGCGGATGATCCCGCCCTTGGGATGCCAGAAAATCAAGCCCGAGCCGGCTTCCTCTTGAATGCTGAAAAGATCAAGCTCCTGGCCAAGTTTGCGGTGATCGCGCCGCTTGGCTTCTTCCAGCTTGTGGAGATATTCGTCCAGATCCTTTTGCTCCACGAAACAGGCGCCGTAAATCCGCTGCATCTGCGGATTGCCTTCCTGCCCCTTCCAGTACGCGCCGGCCACGTTCATCAGTTTGAATGCCTTGATGCGGCCGGTGGAGGGAATGTGCGGGCCGCGGCAGAAATCCAGAAATTTTCCGGTGCTGTAAAAAGACACCATGGGCTCGCTGGCCTTTTCTTCCACCAGCTCACATTTGAACTCTTGATTGCTTTGGCGATAGAGCTCAAGGGCTTCCGGCTTCGGAATCATCTTGCGCTCGTTGGGAATATCTTTGGCGGCTAGCTCGTGCATCTTGGCTTCGATTTTTTCCAGGTCTTCGCTGGTGAAAGGTTCTTCGCGCACGAACTCGTAGAAAAAACCGTTATCGATAGGCGGGCCGATGCCGAGCTTTACCTTGGGATACAGCTCCATCACCGCCGCAGCCAGCAAATGCGCGGCCGAGTGGCGGAAGACCTGCACCGCGTCGGGATCCTTCGCAGTCAGGATGGAAATTTTTGCGTCCTGCTCCAGCGGGCGCGAGAGATCCACCAACTCGCCGTCAGCGCGCGCGACTAGGGCTTCTTTCGCCAAACGCGGCGAAATCTGGTGCGCGATTTGCGCCGAGGTGGTGCCGCGCGGTACCTCGCGGGTGGCGCCATCCGGCAACGTGATTTGAACGGTGTCCATGCTGCTGTTTATTCTCCAGCGGAAACCAATAGCTTACTGGCGTGCGCAGAAGCGGTCAAGGCGAGAGCGAGAGAGGGGAAGGGCGCCCAATTCTGGCGAGGTTCAATTGGGGGCGATTTCAGGCGCGGGCAGCCGAAGCGCGCGGGAAATCGCCGATCATGACCTCCTCTTCGCGGATGATGGGGAACCCTTGCGAAAACGCCATAGCGCGCGCAAGCGCCGCATAGAAGAGGACATTGCTTTCACTCTCCTGGAGCGCCTGCTGGGAGTCCCAGAACGTCATCACACGCAGGTCCGGGGGATTCGATCCCTCCACGCGCAAAACGAGGAGGGCCTGGAATCCTTTGCGTTCGTGCATGAGGGGCCTGGCGGACTCCAGTGCATGGACGAATTCATCGAGCTTGCCGGGCTGAACTGCAAATTGCGTAACGCGTGCGTGCATGGCGCCTCCTGCGATTGCGGGGATTAAGGCCTGGGTTGCCGAGGAGTGTAGCGCCAAATGTCCGCCGAGGAAAGGCCGTGATGCGTTGGCGTCAGGATTTGGATTTTCGCGCGCCTTCGAGCATGTCCCAGGCCGCGTCGGGCAAGTCCACGAAGTCATTGAATTCGCCCGCCCCGCGCAGCCACAGGCCGCCGTCGATCACTACGCATTCGCCATTCACGTAGTCGGCTTGTTCGCTCAAAAGATAGACCGCGAGGTTGGCCAGCTCCTCATGGCGACCGAATCTTTTCATCGGATGATGATTTTTCGCGCGCTCTTCGAATTCCTTCGACGGCAGCAAGCGGGAGAAGGCGCCTTCGGTGGGAAAGGGTCCCGGCGCAATCGCATTCAGCCGGATGTGGTAGCGCGCCCATTCCACCGCGAGCGAACGCGTCAGCGCGAGTACGCCCGCTTTAGCGCACGCGGAAGGAACCACGAAGCCCGATCCGGAATTCACCGCGGCGTAGGTGGTCACGATATTCAGAACGTGTCCGGGCTGCTTCTTGGCTATCCATTTCCGTCCCAGGGCCAACGTGCAGAAAAATGTGCCTTGCAGCACGATGCCCACTACCGCGTTGAACGCATTCGGTGAAAGTTTTTCGGTGCGCGCAATGAAGTTGCCGGCGGCGTTATTGACCAGCGTGTCCACGCGGCCGAATTCTTTCTCTGCCGCTTCGATGGCTTTTTCCACCGCGTCGAAATCGCGAACGTCTGCCGAGAAGTAAGCAGCTTTTGCGCCCGCCGCTCGAATTTCTTCGGTGGTTTGTTTCAGCAGCTCCTCACGCCGGCCGACGATAAAGAGGTTCGCTCCCAGTTCCGAAAATCGCAGCGCCATCGAACGGCCTAATCCCGTCCCGGCTCCGGTTATGAAGATTGTGCGGCCTTTCAGCAAATCTTTTTGAAACATGGACTGCCTCCGAAATGCCGGACTAGTGAGCCGCGGGCAAAAATTCCTTGGGCAACGGCGTATCGGGAGTTTCTTCTTGCCAGAAGATTGTCACCACCCACCAGCGGGCGCCGTCGAAGAACAACTGAAAACTATTAATGCCGCGCGCGAACGGCTCCGCGTCTTTGCCGTCGTGACGGGATTCGTAGGTGCTGAAGACTTGCATGATGTTGCCGTAGCGGTCGGCGTGCCGAGACGCTTCTCTCTCGAAGAAGCCGTTCTTTTCAAGATAAGGGCCGCCGCGGGTGATGTAATCGTCCGGCGTGAACACGCGTGCTCCGAGATCGCCGTCTTTTCCCTTTTGAACTGCGATCAACCGCGCTCCGGGAACAAACAGAGAGCGGAAGCGATCCCAGTCGCGTTTCCCCGCGGGGCCGGAAATCACATCGTAGGTTGCGGCGAGGATCGCGTCCGGCGATGCAACATCTGCCGGTTTTGCCGCCGGCGCAGGGGCTGGAGTTGCCGGAACTTGCGGCGCTTGCGATTGTGCTTGGGACGACTGAGATTGCGTTTGCGATTGCGCCGTAGCGAACGTGACAGCAAAAACGAGAATAAAAAGGAGAAGAGAAGCTAGCTTCGAACCTGACATTAAACCCTCCGCCGACTCACCGCTCCAGCCCCCGAGCCGCAGGCGCGCAGCTTAAACCCGGGCAGCCACACAATTCCACAATATTCTTGCAATGTGACGGGCCTAGAAATCGACGTGGAAGCGAACGGCGGGGACAAAGACGGGGCCGCGATCCTTGTTGTAGCCGGGGTTGTTGACGTGCTGAAGGTCGAAGGAAGCAAAGAAGCCGCGCCAGAGATGCGCCGTGTAAAAGCCCTCGAAGGTTTTTTCGTGACCGTAATTCAGCGCTCCATCGCCGAGAAGAAATCCGCGGCCGCCGAGCGCGAGATATTCCTGGTGGGCGGCGACTATGCCGTTCATCACGAACGCCGCGCCGGCGCGGTCGTTACGCCGCTTCCATTTTTCGCCTTTGGTGAAGACGCCGAGTTCGAGCGTGCGGTCCACTTCGGTGTAGGCGAAGGATTCGTTGCGGCCGTCACCCCAGCCAAGACGGCCGAAAACACCGAGCTGCGAAGTAAGTTCCTGCTCGAAGTTCAGACCGAAGCCATATTTGTGACGTCCCTGCTGCCGGGTGGAAATAATGTCTGGCACGGGCGTTTCACCGTTCTTGAAATCACGGATGGCTTCCTCATAATTTCCCATGTTGGCTTGGTTCAAATAACTGAGGAGGCGTACGGTGCCTCCACGATGGAAAAAGCGATTTCCAGCGGCCACAAATTCAAGATTCTCGGCGCGAGCTCGCGCCAGGTCGGCATCGAGAAAGATGCCATTGGCGACTTTGGGCATGAGCGCCACGCCAAAGCGCACGGTGAACCAATGATCGTCGTATTCCAGGATGGCGCCATCGGTGTACCCGCGCGTGTTCGCGGCGTAGTCGTACGCGCCATTGTTGTCCACAGTCCAATTCAGGAATTGCAGATGGCTGTCAGTACCCCAGGAATTCGCGTCAAAAAAATCGACTAGGCCGAACTTGCCAATGCGGAACTCAAGGCGGCGAGCCGGCAAGGAAGTGGCGAGGCCAAAGGTGGTGGGTCCGCGCTCGGCGGAAACATGATCGTCGCTGAGGGGAATGATCTGGCGCACCATCGCGCGCGCAAGATAGGGAACAAGACCCAATTCGGGGTTGCGCACAACGTCAAGATTGGTAAACCCCGCCAATCCAAAGGCTGCGCTGAGGCCATGACCTCCTGCGCTTTCGACATCCATGAAGACTTCTGTCGTGTGCGTCAGCTCGTAACCAAGGTAAAGCGTGTAAACTTTCGACGTGGCATTTTCCGCCTGGGAGTGGAAACTGTTTGGGCCGCTGTACTTCGCCGGGAAGGACGGATGCCATTGAAGGATGACGTTCGCTTGGCCCGAAATCCAGAACGGGGCGGTGTCCGAATGCGGGAAGAGCGTCAATACATCTCCGGAATCGGAACTTTGCTGAGCCGTGACCGAGGCAGAATCCTGAGTGCTCGGCGGGCTGGGATTATCGGGTTTTGAATCCTGCGCGCACGCAGTTTGCGGGGCTAAAAGAGACACGAGCAGCAGACAAAAGAGCGGGCAGCCGAATTGGACGAGAAGGCGGCGCATAGGTAAGTGGAACAGGCGCTTCGCGTGAGTTCATTTCCACGCCGGGCAGAGTAAAGCATGTTCTCGTCCAAAAGCCAGATTAAAAGATGATGAATCGGCCTACATTGTCTCCTGAGGGCTAGTGATCATAATAAGAGCAGGCATCTTAATTGCCGGATGGGGCCATCTTTAGTAGTCTCTACCATTGCGCTTACGCCGGTAGTTTCAACCTATCGACCCAGGGGTGAGAAATTTGCGGGGACAATTTCGACCGTCTTTCTGGTTTCTGATGTTCGTGTCGATCGTCACGGTCTCGTGCGGTCAGCAGGTAAACTTTCCTACACCCTCTCTTGCATCGGTGGCGCCGACCAGCATCACCACAAGTCAGACGAATCCGTTTGTGCTAACCGTTATTGGCAACAACTTCGTGCAGCAATCCACGATCGTTTGGAACAGCACGCCGCTGTCCACGGTATTCGTGAACACGAGACAGCTGACCACGACCGTCCCGCCATCGCTTTACCAAGCCCCGGGTACCGCGACAATCACGGTAGTGACGCCTCAACCGGGCGGCGGTACGACGCAGGGAATTATCTTCACTATCAGCCCCACGACGAGCCCGGTGCCGAATATCTCTTCGCTATCCCCTTCGGGAGTTCTGACGGGAAGCGGGGGTGTCGAGCTGAAGGTGATGGGTACAAATTTTGTGGCGCAGTCGACCGTGGCAGTGAACGGCAGCAGTCGCACTACGACGTTTATAGATTCCACGTTGGTTGAGACGGTGCTGAGCGCAGCCGATGTCATCACTCCCGGAGTTTTGCAGATTACGGTCGTGAATCCTTTAAGTCCGACGCCGGGGGGCGGTTCGTCCAATACGTTTCCGCTAAGTATTTTGAATCCGTCGCCTACCATCAGCGCAGTTTCGCCTACAAGCGTGCAGGCCGGCAGCACACCGAGCACGATAACCGTCACAGGTACCGGCTTCATCAATCAATTTTCACAGATTACGGTGAATGGTGTGCCGCGCGCGACAACTTTTGTGAGCGCTACGTCGTTAACGACGCCGCTGACCGGTTCGGATCTTCTTGTGGCGGGCGTGGACCAAGTGCAGGTAGTGACCTCGACGCCCGGCGGCGGCACATCGAATACGCTGACTTTTGCGGTGAACCCCACGCACCTGCTCGGACTGCCCATACTTGTGGACCTGGCGCCGGATGGTTCGCAGGCGAATGCCGGAATTTGCGGCGGGCTTTCGAATTGCGAGAATGGCACACTGGGGCTGAAACTCACGACCGTAGGTCCTTCGACCAGCACCACCGGGCAATACGTCGCTTTTGCATCAATTTCAAATAATTTACTTACGAACGAACCAAACAACGGGGGCATCGTTTTTATTCGCAACACTTGCACAACTGTCGCGTCATGCTCGCCCATTACCGTGGCTGCCAGCACGGATCCTAATGGCAATCCGGCCAATGGGGGAAGTTCAGAGCCTAGCCTGGACGCGAGTGCGGACGATGTCGCGTTCACTTCGCTGGCGACAAATTTGGTGACTTCCGTGGGCGTGCCTGTGGGCGCCAGTCAAGTCTATTGGCGGCCCACATGCCTTGCGGCGGACTGCGAGGTGACGCCCACGACATTTGTAACGCAAATCGTCTCTGTCTCCGCCGACGGTCTCTCCGCAGGGAACGGCGACAGCTATAACCCGGCGATCAGCTCCGATGGGGAGTTCGTTGCATTCGTTTCGTTGGCGACGAACTTGGTTTCGAATGCGACGCTAGACGGAATTACGCCGCAAGTATTTCTGCGCGATACGTGCAGCGGTGTGACATCGCAGACGTGTACGCCCACTACTTTTCTAGTATCCACTCCGGACGGGACAACTCCCGGCAACGGCCTCAGCTCAAATCCCTCGGTAGCAGAAAGCGGTTTGTTCGTTTCGTTCACGTCGATAGCGTCTAATCTGGGCGCAACTGCTCCGAATCCGAATGGGGCACAGGAAATCTTCCAGCGCAGCACCTGCCTGGACAATTCCTGCACGGCTAACACAACTCTAGTGTCTACACCTGATGGCGTAACACCCGCCGATGGGGCCAGCTCGGAGTCTTCGATTTCCAACACCGGGCAATTCATCGCATTTGCTTCCACAGCTACGAATTTGGCGACCGGGGCGGGACCGACGCAGCAGATTTATTTGCGGAATACGTGTTTGGATATCACGACGACATGCACGCCTTCGACTACGCTTGTTTCCAGTACGAACGGTGGCGTTCCGGGAAACTCCACGAGCGAATATCCCAGCATTAACAGCACGGGCCTGTACATCGCTTTTGCTTCTTTCTCGTCGAATTTCGCGAGCACTACGAATGGTGTGGAGAACATATTTGTGAACAGCACCTGCGTGTCGGCTACGACGATTATTGTGACCGACTGTACGGTGAGCACAGTGCTGGTAACTCAAGGGGCCGGCACACAGACGACGCCTTCCAACGGTAACAGCCTAGTGCCGTCGATTAGCCCAGACGGCACTACAGTGAGCTTCCTTTCGTTTGCCAACAACCTGGTGCCGCGGGACAACAATGGACTCGAAGACATTTTTCTAGGTTCGACGTCTTTCCAGGCGTCCACAGCTGATCTCACTCCGCGAGGTGCGATGGGATCCGCTGAAGTTCGGCGCTACGCACAGTAACGAGCGTAAATGTGAGTGATTCACGCGGAACGCTGGTGACGAAGGGACCCACCATCCAACCGAGGCCAGTGGGAATGTCGCGGGTGAGCGAAAGCGACTGGCATTCGACATAGGTGCCACCGTCTTTTTCCTGGAATCGCCAATAGGTGTCCATGCTCCATAAGAATCCTCGACCGTGCCCCTGGGGTTCCAAGCGTTCGGTAGGCTCGCCTGGATTTTCCACTTCCTGAATGCGAGTGGTGTGAGAGCGGCTCCAGGCATGGGTGGAATCCACAACGTGGTAGTGAACTTGATGGTCCGTGTCGATCACCGTTGTGATCACTTTTTTCTTGTAGAA
>Ga0187863_10000973_pt1 | contig 23628 bp, 21 predicted proteins | sample June2016WEW_11_1_FD_132975 | JGI IMG/M metagenome (GOLD analysis project Ga0187863, IMG submission 132975) | Peatland microbial communities from SPRUCE experiment site at the Marcell Experimental Forest, Minnesota, USA - June2016WEW_11_10 | ecosystem: Environmental > Terrestrial > Soil >...
CAGCCTGATCTGGAAATCATGAAGACGCTCGCAAGCCTGCTCGGCGTGGGGCTGGCGCTGGGCGCACACACCAGCATGCCGAGACTTCAAGTCCCGGCACAGGGCAACCGCGAACTACCCTAGGCAGCAGACCGCGCCCCGGCTCAGTGGAACCCCCAATGTCCGGGGCTAACGATCGCCTGGGTATAGGGCAGAATCGGCTGTCCTTTTCCTGGCATGACAGGTCGCTGGGCCGCTCGGCATGACCGACACCGGCTTCTACGCCGCAGACACCCAGTTGCCCCGGCTGGCCGCCCTGTACACGCCCGCAAGCGGCGGCACCGCAGTCAGGCTCGCGAGCCCTCAGCCTGATCACCGGGGCCGGCTCAGAGGCGCCGCACGGTTTGAGTAGCGTGTGCGGAGCCACTCCTACCTAGGGCTGCGGTGCCGGTCCTTTGTCGGCCCATTGAGGCGGCCGGCTCCCGAGGTGCTCAGCTGTATTGTCAGCGTCAGAGGCGGCCTGTAACGCTTGAAGGGCAGTTGGTCCTGTATGGGGGAAAACCTCGTGGCGCCTGCAGGCGCTCTTCCGGGGCCAGATCTCGTGCGGGGCTGGCGCTCGCTCTTGTTCGCTCCAGTCGGCGACGGGCAGCGTCGCCGCCGCGGGAGCGACGGGGTGCGGCTTGCGGCTGCCTCTCTCGCCCTCGCGTGCTGCATCCTCATCATCCACTACGACTCCCGCATCGACCGGGCCATCAGCCAGGTCATCCATCCGCCCCCGCGGAGCATCACCTGGCTGGTGACCGTGGTGTACGACGCTGGAGGGGTCGGCATCACGATCCTGTTGCTGGCCCTGGCGCTCATCGCGCGCCGCTGGGCAGTCGCGCGTGACATTGCGCTGAGCGCGCTCGTCGCCGCGGTGGTGAGCGGGATCCTCACCGTCCTGTTGGGAAGCAACGGCGGCCGGCCAGCGGGGATCCTGATCCAGGGCTACTACATGCGTTTCCCGGTCCTCCAGGTCGCCCTCTTCATGGCCGTGGCCACGGCCGCATTGCCCTATCTGTCCCGGGGCGTGCAACGCCTCATCGAGCTCTTCATCACCCTCGTGGCGCTGGCTGCAGCGGTCGGAGGTCACGGGCTGCCAGTCAATGTCCTCGGGAGCCTGGCCATCGGCTGGGGCGCGACCGCAGTGGTCAGGCTGGTCTTCGGGTCACCGCTCGGCCTGCCCTCGATTGACGACGTGCGGGTGCTGCTTGGCGAGCTCGGCATCCGCGCGGGAGCAGTGCGGCCCGCGGAACGGCAGGTCTGGGGAGTAGCGAAGTACGAGGGAACCGCGCTGGGTCAGGGACATTCGCCGGGTGAGCGCGTGGGTATCGCGGTCTATGGCCGGGATGCGGCCGATGCCAAGCTCCTCACCAAGGCGGGCCGGTTTCTGTTCTACCGGGACTCCGGCCCGAGCCTCACGCTGACCCGGCTTCAGCAGGTGGAACACGAGGCCTACCTCACCATGCGAGCGGGCCAGGCAGGCGTGGCCGTGCCTGAGATCCTCGAGGCGGGAACGGCGGGACCATCCGGGGACGCGCTGCTTGTCTTCCGGTTGCCCCGCGGGACGAGGCTGTCCGCTGCGGATGCCGCCAGTGTCAGCGACGCCACCCTCGACGGTCTCTATCGCCATCTGCTGATTCTCCGGCGGACGCGCATCGCGCACGGCGCCATGAGCGGCGACGCGCTATTCATCGACCCGGTAACCGAGACAGCCGTCGTGGCGGACTTCCGCAACGCCACATCGAACGCATCGCTGTATCAGCTCGATCGCGACATGGCTGGTGCTATCGCGGCGGTGGCCCTGGTGGTCGGGGCCGAACGAGCGGCTGATTCCGCAGCCAGGTGCCTGGATCCGGAGGTGCTCCGAGGCACCCTCCAGCATCTCCACCGCGCTGGGCTGGACCCTGCGCTCAGCCGGAGCCTGCGGGCCCGACGCGGGCTCCTGGAGGATGTCCGGCAGCGCGCCGCCCAAGCCAAGTCGATCGACGTGCCGACGTTGGTGGAGCCCCGCCGGGTGAGCTGGCCAACGTTGATCATGGTAGTCGGCACGCTGATCGGCGGCTGGGCCCTGGTCGGCGTGCTCATCGACGTGTCCAAGTCATTCGACACCGTGCTCGGTGCCCACTGGCTCTGGGTCATCGCGGCGTTCATCCTGGCCCAGCTGGCCTTCGTGGCGTCAGCCGTCGAAGGAATCGGCAGCGTGTCGGGAGCGCTTCCGTTCGGCCGGGTGGTGGCGGTCGAATTCGCCAACTCCTTCAGCGCGCTGGCGGGCGGGACAGCCGCAGTCTTCGCCACCCGGGTGCGGTTCTTCCAGCGGCAGGGTTACGACGCGTCGGTAGCGTTGAGCTCAGGCGCGATCATGGCTGCCTCCAGCTGGATCGCGATCGCCGTGCTGTTCCTCGTTTCGCTGCCGTTCGCCTGGGGGTCCATCCACCTCGAGGCCACCCCTCAGTCCGGCGGGAACGCCAAGCTGGTGTGGATCATCCTGGCCGTCGTGGTGGTGGTTGCCCTGGTGGCCGGCCTGGCCCTGGCCGTGCCCAGGCTCCGCAGGCTAGCGGCCGAGAAGGTGCTCCCCAAGGTGCGCGACATCTGGGGCAACCTCAAACAGGTAGCCAGCTCGCCGCGCAAGCTGGTGCTGCTGGTGGGTGGGTCCTTTGCCCAGGAACTGATCGTGGCCATGACCCTCTCCGTCTCGCTGCGGGCATTCGATGACCACCTCCGGCTTCCCACCCTGATCGTGGTCATCACCGTGGCCGGGATCATTGGGGGCATCTCACCGTCGCCTGGCGGAATGGGAGTGGTGGAAGCAGGCATGATCCTCGGCCTCACAGCGGCCGGCGTCTCGGAATCCGACGCGACCGCCGCCGTTTTCATCCAGCGCCTGTTCACGTCATACCTGCCGCCCATCTGGGGCTGGGTCACCCTCGTGTGGATGCGCAAGAGAGAGTACATATAAGCCCCCGCAATCCGCTCCTGATACTTGCCGCGCTGGTACAGCCGATGCCGGGAGCGAGTGTCTACGATGGCGGGCATGACGCAACCTGCACCGGCCGGGTTCCCGGTCACCACCGCGCTGGAGCTGCAAGGCATGGCCGTCGAGCGGGACCTAGGCGTCGCTTTCGGCCTGGTCGTGCGTAGCATGGGCGCGGTCAAGTCGATTGGTGCCGGGTTCAAGGCGCTGCGCCAGGGCGAGGTTACCCAGTACACCGAACTGCTCGAGGACAGCCGCCGTCACGCGATCGACCGCATGATCGAGAACGCGCGGTTGCTGGGCGGCAACGCGGTCGTCGCGATGCGGTTCGACTCCTCGGAGATGGGTCAGCAGCTCACGGAAATCGTGGCCTACGGCACGGCGGTCGTCGCCCGTCCCGTCAGCTAGCCGTGCCGCCGCCCCCTCCGGCATCAACCCCGCCCCAGGGCCCGCGGTTTCCGGTCAGCGACGCCGACCGGGAGCACCTGCTGGGCCTGCTACGGGAGCACTACGCCCGGGGCCAGCTGGACCTGGACGAGATGAGCCAGCGGGTCGGCGTCGTGCTCGCCTCGACCTACTCCGACGAGGCCGCGGCGGCGGTGACCGACCTCCCCCTGCTGAGCCCGGCAGCTTCCGGTGAACCGTCACCCGGCCGGGCCAGCCGCGGCCGACTCGGCCAGCGGCGGCGCCACGCCCAGCGGGCGGAGCCGGGTGCCGGGTGGGTCCCGACCCCGGAGCGGTTCCGCGACCCGTCGACGCGCGCGATCATGCGGGTCTGGATCGACCCCTCCGACCTGAGCCGCCACTACGTGCCCGAGTCCGACGGCTGACCGAAGAGCTCTGACCCCCACCGGCCGGGGACAATCGTCGATGATTTCCCGTGGCTGCGACCGTCATGACGGTGAAGGCGACCGCTAACGACAGGACAGTGCCATGCCCGAGACCGCTGACCGCCGAGGGCGCGTACCCGGCAGTCACAACGCCCACGCAGACCAGGCCGTGCAGGACTACATCGACGCGATCGCGCCGGAGCACCGCCCCCTGTTCGACCGGCTCGACAGGCTGATACTGCAGGTGCGCCCCGACGCCGCCGTGGTGCTCTCCTATCAGATTCCCACGTACAAGGCTGGTCGCCGGCGCCTCTACCTCGGCGCGTGGAAGCACGGCGTATCGCTCTACGGCTGGCCGCAAGACCACGACGCGGGGTTCACCTCCCGCCACCCCGAACTCAAGACCAGCAAGGGGACCATCCAGTTGCGGCCCGAAAACGCGGCCGACATCACCGATGACGAATTCCGCGACCTGTTCCGCGCCTCCCTGGAGGCCTGAGCACCCAGCGTGACGCGTCTGCCCAGGATCGGTGTTCAAAGCCAGCAATAGGCTCTCGCCACGGCCTCGTGCGGGTCGTCGGGCTGCTGAGCCGCGCGGCGACGCTGGCCCGTGCGGTTGGGCTACTGCACAACTGCTATAGGTGCTACGTTTACGCCTAGACTGTCTAGACTGTTAAGGCACAGGGTGGACTCATGCGATGGCAGGTTCAGGACGCCAAGCAGCGCTTCAGTGAGCTTCTCCGTTCAGCGCACGCTGAGGGTCCGCAGATTGTGACGCGTCATGGCCGGGAGATTGCGGTGGTCATCGATATCGACGACTACTGGCATCTCAAAGGCGATGTCGGCGATTTCAAGGACTACTTGCGAGCGGGACCTGACTTGGACGATCTAGATCTCACCAGGACCGCCGAGCGCCCACGTGATGCCGACTGGGCAGATGAGTCATGACCTACCTTCTCGACACCAACGTGGTCTCCGAGCTACGCAAGCCGGAACCGGATCCGCACGTTCTGGCATGGTATGGCGGGGTCACCTCGGCGGAGATATTCGTCAGCGCGCTCACCATCGGTGAGATCCGGCTGGGGATCGAGCGACTGCGCAGAAAGGATGGCCCCCGGGCCAACCTCCTGGAGCAGTGGCTCCACGGTCTGCACACCAGCTACGGCGATCACATCATCAACGTGGACGCTGCCGTGGCCGAGGAATGGGGGCGCCTCAATGTGCCCGACCCGCTTCCCGTCATCGACGGACTGCTTGCCGCCTCGGCCAAGATCCGCGGATGGACTCTGGTCACCCGCAACACCGCGGACCTTGCCCGCAGCGGTGTGGCGCTGCTCAATCCCTTCGATCCAGCCGGTTCCTAACTAGCGGCCATCCACCCGCCCGCCTGGACGCGGCAGCGCGAAACGCCGTCCGTGCCACGCGGGTGCAGGTGCGGATATTCCTCATGGAGTTCGGCCCTGAAGCGGCGGAAAGCCCCTTGCCTTGACAGCCCGCGCCAGCCTCCGCCCGGCTTGCTCGTCGCTGACCTGCTCCTCGAAGTCGGCCATGTCCTCGCACTACGCGTAGGACGGCAGTGGGTTGATGCGGGTAGTGCAGTAGGACTCACGATAGGCTCTGATCATAATGAACTGTAGTACACTATTAGACGTACTGACCATGAGCTGTGGTTCACTATTGAGGTGCTCTCATGCCCAGAGTCTCCAATGAGGTGTCCGTTCGCAGCCGGAAGCTGCTCGACCGACACTTCGATGAGTGGCAGCAACTCAGGGGCTTCCCGCGCCCGCCACGCGGCTGGGTTCGCGCCATCCGGGAAGCACTGGGAATGAGCGCTGCCGCGCTCGCGGCGCGTATGGGCACCACGGCGGGAGCAGTGACCCGGCTTGAGCAGTCGGAGGCTGCGGACCGAATTCGCCTGGATACGCTCCGCCGGGCGGCCGATGCGCTCGAGTGCGATCTTGTGTACCTGCTCGTCCCGCGCCGCCCGCTGATCACCGTCGTGCGCGATCGGGCACGTGAACTCGCCCACTGGCAGGTCGCGGCCGTGGAGCAGACGATGAGCCTGGAAGACCAGGCAACGGGGCAGGCCCAGGAGATGGAGGACCAGCTCACTGAGCAACTGCTTGACCGCGGCGGGCTGTGGAGTGACACCTCGCATGGCTGACAGTCTGCCTGAGCTGGGTCGCGGCACGCCGCTCACCGACGAGGAACGCCAGGGCCTGCGGCTGCCGGCGCTCACCCGCGATGAGCTGAACCATGCGGAGGCAGAGAACATCAGTCGCGCCATGTCCTGGCTCTTCTTCTCACGTCGGCGGCTCCAGCCGGAGTTAGTGACGCGGGAAGCATGGTTGAAACGCCTGCACCAGAGGATGTATGAGCAGGTGTGGGCCTGGGCAGGGCACTACAGGACAGGCGACCGGAACCTTGGCGTTCCGTACTGGCAGGTATGCATGGACATGCGCAACCTCGAAGCCGACGCGAGCGCGTGGCTCACCGACACCAGCGCCGCGCGCTACAGCAACGACGAGTGCGCTATCCGGTTCGGGTACAAGCTGGTGGTCATCCACCCATTCCCCAACGGCAACGGCCGATGGTCACGGCTCGCCTCGGACGCCCTTATCGTTGCCCTCGGCGGCTCGCGATTTAGCTGGGGAGGAACTTCTCTGGCTGAACCGGGTGTCGTCCGCCGCGATTACATCGCGGCACTCCAGGCAGCGGACAACGCCGGAGACTTTCAGCCCCTTCTGGCTTTCTCGCGCCGGTAGCCCGCCAGATCCGGGGTGCCTTGGATCCCCTGGGCGCCAGGATCACGCCCCAGGCGGCGGCAGCAGTTCCGTGCGGTACTGCGGGGCCAGGGCCCCGGATTTCGCGATGAATGCCGCTCGGGCCGCCTCATCGAGCTCGGGAGGAGGCTCGGTCCGGCTGCCGACCGACTGGCCGACCTCGAGGAAGAACTCCTCCTGCCCGGACGGCGAGCACATGCACAGCAGCCGCGCGGGGCGGTCGGAGGCATTCCGGAAGGCGTGCGGGGCGTTAGCCGGCACGTTAACGGTCTCGCCGGCCCGGGCGACTGAGCGCTCCCCACGGAAGGTGAGCTCGACCTCGCCCTCGAGCACGCTGAACATTTCCTCGAAGTCATGACGGTGCGGAGGCGGACCGCCGCCGGGCGGCACGAGCATGTCGATGAGGGTGTACCGGCCGGCAGTATCCTCGCCGTTCAGCAAGATGGTGTAGGTGTCGCCTACCAGACCCACATGCGGAAGCGCCTGGTCGCTGTCCGGCCGGGCGACGGCCAGCTGACGCCGCGGGTCGTCGGGCGGGATGGCCGCGTGCTGTGAAGTGTCCGGGCTGTCGCTCATAGGGCTGCTCCTTGATCCGCCGCCTGGCTGATGGTCACGTGACGAGCCGGATGTTGAGGTTCGGTGTGATACGGAATAATTCGTCCGCATCAACCACTGTAGCGTGGCACCCGGCCGGGGATTACCTTTAAGGGGAATTTTTCGTCCGGATAGGAGAGGGCGTGGCCCGCAAACCGGCTGGTGACGACCCCGCGGTCGTCGGCGTCTCCGCCGGCCCCCCCGTGGCGAAGTCCGCCGGCCCCCCCGTGGCGAAGTCCGCCGGCACCCCCGCCGGTCCGCCCCGCCGCGCGCGACGGCGTCCGCGGCGCGACGCCGAACTGAACCGCGAGCGCATTCTGGACGCGGCCGTCTCCGCCATGCTCCGGGAAGGCCGTCACGTCCCGCTCGCGGTGATCGCGGCCGAGGCCGGGGTCGGCGTCGGGACCCTCTACCGCGGCTACGCGGACCGCGAGGCCCTGCTTCATGCCCTCGAGTACCGGGCCTACGGCCTGCTGAACCAGATCCTGGACGAGGTCGACCGCCTCGACATTCCCGGACTCGACGCGGTCAGGGAGTTCCTGGCGCGCACCCTCGCGATCGGCCCCCACCTCATCCTGCCCCTGCACGGCGCGCCGGCACTTCTCAGCGACCAGGCCGTGCACGCGCGACAGGCGATCAACCGCCGCATGGACCGCTTCATCGAGCGCGGCCACGCTGACGGCAGTATCCGGGCGCCGGTCAACGCCACCGATGTCATCGTCTTCAGCGCGCTCATCACGCAGCCTCTGCCGCATGGCCCCGACTGGCCGGTGATCGCCACCCGGCAGCTCGCGATCTTCGTGAACGGACTGGCCGGGAGCGGCCCGGCCGGGATGCCGGGCCCCGCGGTAACCAGCGAGGACATCGAGACGGCCTTCACGCTCCGCGCCGCGCCACAACGGCCACAGCTACCGCCATAGCCCTGAGCCGACCGCGGGAGAAAGCAGAGGCTGGCATGATTCCTCTCGACGTGACCAAGCCGAATATTGCCCGCATGTACGACTACTGGCTCGGCGGCAAGGACAACTTCGAGGCGACCGGGAAGCCGCCGAGGCCATCCGGCAACGGCGCCCCAACGTGGCGGAGCAGGCGCTGGACAACAAGTGGTTCCAGACCCGGGCCATCAGCCACTTAGCCGCGCGGCGCCGCTGTGGCTGGCCACGCACGAGGCGGCCCGGACCATCGTCCCGGACGCGATGGTGGGCTACGTCGACTACGACCCGGTGCCGGTGGCCCATTCGCAGGCGCTGCTGGCCACGGGCAGCCGGACTGCGCGACCTGGCGGGCGGATTCCCCGCCAGCGGCACGGGGGACCAGAACTCGATGATCCTCGGCGCCGTCGCCCGCTGTTCCTGAGGTCCGGGGTAGCACCCCACCGCCCGCGCTCGCCTCGCGCGGCTCAGGCCACAGCGATGAGGCTCAGGCCACAGCGATGATCTGAGGACCCTTCTTCCGTCTTAACGAGCAGACCCCGCATCTGAGGAGCAGCCCGATGACTACGCCAGTGACCACTCTGGACCAGCGCTTCAGCGATCCGGCCGCCGCCGCGACCAGCTGGGATGCCACCCGCCAGGCACTCGAGAGCGCCGAGCTGTTCTGGGTCTGCACCGTCCGGGCCGACGGCCGGCCGCACGTCACCCCGCTCGTGGCCGTGTGGGCCGACGGGGCCCTGTACTTCTGCACCGGCGAGGCCGAGCAGAAGGCCCTCAACCTCAGCGCTAACCCGCACGTGATCCTCACGACCGGATGCAACAGCTGGGACCAGGGGCTCGACGTCATGGTCGAGGGAGACGCCGTCCGGGTCAGCGACGACGGCACCCTCAAGCGGCTCGCCACGGCGTGGTCCACCAAGTGGGACGGGCGGTGGCACTACGAGGTTCGTGACGGCTCCTTCCGCCACCCGGGCAGCGACCAGGCGGTCCTGGTGTTCGCGGTCGCCCCCGCCAAGGTCCTGGCCTTCGCCAAGGGCACGTTCAGCCACACGCGGTACCGCTTCTGACCCCTGGCGCTCACCCTTCTGAGCCCGGCGCTCACCTTTCTGACCGCAACGCCCATCTCCCGGACATAACACACCCTCCTTGGGTACATCCGCGTTAAGGCGGATGCTGGTGGTACGCCGGATACGGAGGGAGTTCCAGAGATGACCCGTTACCGTGGCATCGTCGCCGGAGCGACGAGTCTTATGCTGAGCGTGGGGATGCTCACGGCGGCCTCGCCGAGCCTGGCCGCCACCACCACCACGGGCACCGGCTGCGCGGCCGGGGCGCACACCCTGGCCCCGCCGGGCTCCCGGCTGTACCCGGAGACCGGCAACGGCGGCTACACCAGCCTGCACACCGACGTGCACCTGGTCTACGACGCCGCCACCAACCGCTTCCTGCCCGGCAACCACGTCACGCTCACCGACCAGGCCACCCAGTGCCTGACCAGCTTCAGCCTGGACTTCGAGCGCCGGTCGGTGAACACGACGGCCGGCCCGGACATGACCGTCACCTCGGTCCAGGTGAACGGCCGCCCGGCCTCGTTCACGTTCGTGCAGCCCACCTACCCCGGCGACCCGCACGGGCCGAACGACCCGAACCCGCTGGCGCACCAGGCCTCCGAGACCAACCCGGTCGGCGGCCCGCACGACAACCCCCTCCCACCGGCCTGCACCCCCGAGCTGACCTCCACCAACCCGGCCACGAAGGAATCGAAGAACGGCACCCCCTGCCCGGCCAACAAGCTGGTCATCACCCCGGCCACGCCGATCCGTGACGGGAGCGCGTTCCAGGTCACCGTGGCCTACACCGGACGGCCCGGCGTGCACAACGACGGGGACGGCACCACCGAAGGCTGGTTCCGGTCGGACCAGCCCAAGGGCGACGGCGGCTTCGTCACCACCGAGCCGGTCGGCACCGAGGACTGGATGCCGCTCAACGACTACCCCAGTGCCAAGCCCACCTACGACTTCTACGACACCGTCGCCGCGGGCAAGACCGTGCTGGCCAACGGCATCCTGGAGGGAACCCGCCGGGACCCCGCAGACACCTGGTTCCCCCACGGCTCAGTCACCTGGCACTGGCACTCGGCCGCACCCGTGGCCAGTTACCTCGTGGAGGACAGCGTCGGGAGCTTCGACCTGACCGAACGAACCGTTGGGGGAATGAAGTTCTATCAGGCACAGGCAAGCTCGCTGAGCGCGGCGCGGAAGGCGCAGAACCGCGCGATCATGGACAAGCAGCCGGACATCACCCGGTTCGAGAGCATGTTCAGCGGGCCGTTCCCGTTCACGTCGGACGGGGTGGTCGTCGGCCGGCCGTCCGCCTCCTTCGAGGAGGAGATGCAGACGATGATCACCTTCGCGGGCGGGACGATCGACACCGACACCCTCTACCACGAGAACATGCACCAGTGGTGGGGCGATCACGTCACCGAGGCCGGCTACACCATGACGTTCTACAAGGAGGGCCTGGCCACCCTGGCCGAGTTCCTGTTCGCGGCCCGGAAGGCGCAGGGCAAGGCGGGCGGCCCGGGCACCGCGGCCGGCCGCCAGGCCTTCCAGCGCAGCCTCGACAGCACGTTCGCCAGCTTCTACGCCAGCAAGGACGGCTTCTGGACCGTGGCGCCATCCAACCCGACGGCGTGGGGACTGTTCAGCGGCTCGTCCACCTACGACCGCCCGGGCATCGCCTACATCGCGCTGCGGCAGATCCTCGGCCACGCGAACTTCACCCGCGCCCTGGAGCAGATCCAGCGTGAGTACGGCGGGGGCTCGATCACCGAGGCGCAGCTGGAGGCGGGCTTCGGCCAGTGGCTGCCCACCCGGAACGCCGCGTGCCGCCAGCGGCTCGGCCAGTTCTTCACCGAGTGGTTCGACACCCCCTACCCGAGCGGCGGCGGGGCGAACCGGCCGCACATCACCGGCCCCGGGCTGGCCGGCCCCGGCTTCTACAGCGGGAGCTGCACCCGGTAGCCCCGGAGCGAGGCCGGACCTCCGCGCCCGTCCGCCGCCGCCCGTCCGCCGCCGGTCCGTCCGCCCGTCCGCCGCCCGTCCGCCGTGCCCCGTCCGCCGTGGCAGCATGGGGGCAACCCCGCTGCCACGCGGCGGACGGGCGGACGGAGGTCATGGGTGCCAGCGGACTACGAGCAGATCCGCGATGAGTACGTCGCCCGTTACGGCTGGGACACGGCCGTGCTCGATCTGCTCGGCCACCTGTACAGCGAGCGCACCCACTTCATCTTCGAGCTGATCCAGAACGCCGAGGACGCGGGCGCGACCAGGCTGGACTTCGGGCTGTTCGGCGACCGGCTGGAGGTCCGGCACGACGGCCGGCCGTTCACGGAGGCGGACGTGCGCGGCGTGACCGGGGTCGCGCAGAGCGGGAAGTCCGGGGACCTCACCAAGATCGGGCAGTTCGGCATCGGCTTCAAGTCCGTGTACGCGTACACCAGGACCCCGCGCATCTACAGCGGCGCGGAGCACTTCCGGATCGACCACTACGTGCGGCCGTCCGCCGTGGATCCCGTAGACCCCGCGGACGAGAACTCCCCCGAGACCCTGTTCGTGTTCCCGTTCGACCACGACACGGTGACCGCGGCCACCGCCGCCGGGGAGATCTCCGCCGCGCTGAACCGGATCGAGCCCACGACCCTGCTGTTCCTGCGCAACATCACCCGGCTGCGGGCCCACGGCGCCGGAGTCACCGGCACGGTCATCGAGCGCCGGACGCAGCCGCGCGCCCCGGCATCCCCAGCACTGGCGGGCCGGCGTATCACGCTCACCCGGAGCCAGGACGATAGCGTCCGCGCCCAGGACTGGTTCGTCTGGGAACGGCCGCTGGACGACCTCGGCCACGCCGGCCAGCGGGTCGAGCTCGCGTTCCGCGCCGGCACCGCGCACCGCGAACCCCGGCTCACCGGCCTGGACAGCTCCCCGCTGGTCGTGTTCTTCCCGACGCAGAAGGAGACCTTCCTCGGCTTCCTGGTCCAGGGCCCGTACCGGACCACGCCCGCGCGCGACAACGTCCCGGGCGACGACCCCGCCAACCAGGTCCTGATCCGCGCGACCGCCACCCTCCTCGTCGACGTGCTGCGGGAACTGCGCGCCAGCGGGCTGCTCACGGTGGAGGTCCTCCAGGCGCTCCCCCTCGAGGCGGCGCGCTTCGCGCCCGGCTCGATGCTGCGCCCGCTGTTCGACGCGGTGCGCACCGCGCTCACCGAGGAGGAACTCATCCCCGCCGCCGGCGGCGGCTACGCCGCGGCGCGGAACCTGAAGCTGGCCACCCCCGGTGAGCTGCGCGAACTCCTGGCCCCCGGCCAGCTCGCGGCGCTGTTCCAGACGGACCTCCCGCTCGCCTTCGCTGAACTTTTCCGCAACGAAGACCACGCCCCCCTGCTGCGCCGCTACCTGCGTGAGGAGATCGGCGTCGGTGAGGTCACGGCCGGGGACCTGGTCTCGAGGGCCACGGGCAGCTTCCTCGAAGCCCAGCCTGATGAGTGGATCACGCGGTTCTACGGGTTCCTGCACGCCGACCCGGACCTGTGGCGCGAACCGCGGGTCCCGGGCGAGCCCGCCGGCCCCGCGCGCACCCGGCCGATCATCCGGCTGGAGGACGGCCGCCAGGCCGAGCCCTTCGACGCCGCCGGCCGCCCCGCGGCCTACCTGCCCGCGGACTACGAGCCGGGACCGGCCGGGACCGGGTTCCCCACCGTGCGGCGGGCCGTCGCGGACGTGCCGGCGGCGCGGGCGTTCCTGGAGGCGCTGAAGTTCACCGAGCCGGACATCGTGGCCGAGGTGCTGGAGGTCATCCTGCCCCGGTACGCACGGCTGGCCGGGGACGGCGAGGGCGGGCCGCCCGGTGTGGCGACCCTGGACCGGGCCCAGCACGCCGCGGACCTCGACTGCATCATGCGGGCGATGGACGAGGCGGACGCGGGCCGCCGCGTCCGGCTGCTGGAGCAGTTGCGCGAGACCGCCTTCCTCGTCGGGGAGAACGCCGCCACCGGGGAGCAGCGGCTGATGCGGCCGCCCGCGCTGTACCAGCGGACCCGGGACCTGGAGATCTACCTGGACGGGAACACCGGCGCCTGGTTCGCCGAGGACGCCTACGGGCCGTGGCTCGTCCAGCTCCGCGGCATGGGGGTCCGCGGCCAGGTGGACGTGCAGGCCCGGGCGCCGGGGCCGCTCGGGCACGTGCTCCTCGTGGCCGGGTTCGCCCGGCACGAGCGGGGCGTGGACGGGTTCGATCCTGACGCCCGGATTGACGGGCTGGAGTTCGCGCTGCAGCACCCGGGGCACGCCCGCGCCGAGTACGTGTGGAATGTCCTGCTGGCGCCGAACCGGCGGCTGGTCGGCGGGGTGGTCGAGAAGTCCGTGCGCGAGCAGTTCGCCGACTCCACCCGGGAGACGGTCCGCTCCTCGATCGGCGTGGCCGCGGCGGGCGAAGCCTGGCTCCCCGGGCCGGACGGCTTGTTCCACCGACCTGCGGACCTGTCCCTGGATGACCTGCCGCCCACGTTCGCCCGGGACGAGGGGCTGGCCCAGGCGCTGGGCATGAGCCAGCCGGTGGTGTCGCAGGCCGCCCGCCGCCTCGGGATCCCGCCGGAGGTGTTGTGGGGCCTGAGCGCGCACCCGGACCTGGTCGCCGCGATCGAGGACGAGCTCAAGACCCGGTCGGCCGGCCGCAACCCGCTGGGACCGCCCTCCGGCGCCGATCCGGCCGTCGATCAGTAGGCGGCGGTGCGTAACCCGCCATGCTCAGCGCAGCACCTCCACCAGCAGCACCCAGGCGTTGACCGCGGCGATGACGATGGCCAGGACGAACGCGGCCGGCAGCCAGTAGAGACCGCCCCCGTGGCCAGTGACGAGCGTCACCCCGGCCAGGAGCAGGGTGACGGTCAGCCCGGCCGCCGTGATCAGCCGCAGCAGAAGGGTGGCGCCCAGCGCGGCCTGGCGGCGGCTGGCCAGCAGCGCCCGGGCCGGCGACGTGGCGCTGCCCGCCCCGGTCAGCAGGATGAACGCGGCCAGCGCCCCTCGCGGGATGGCCGGGACCAGGCCTACCAGGCTGATGAGCAGGACGATCAGCAGCGCGGCGAGCGCCTCGAGGGCCCGGCCGGTCAGGAAGTTCTGACCCTCGCGCTTGTCGGCAGCCAGCACCGTCCTGATGTTGACGCTGAGCCCGACGAAGATCAGGCCGCTGAGCGCGGCCGTGGCCCCAGCCGCCGCGAGGAAGAGCTCGCCCCATCCCTCGGCGCTGTAGGCGGCGGTCATCGCCGGCCCGCCCGTGCCCGGCCCGCCCGTGCCCGGCCCGCGATCCCGGTCACCGTGAGCCGCTCGGTAGCCGTCTCGGCGGGTAGGCCGGCGACGGCCTCGCAGCCCGCGGCCCGGACCCGTGCGCTCTGGCGCTAGTCCTCCGGCGGAGGGGTACGGTCCCGGTCACCACACAAGCTTAAAAGCAATGATCATTGTTTTACAGGGGCAGATCGCCTGGGCCATCCCAGCCCAGACCGGGCCCCGAGGCGGGACTTCCCGGCCGTTGACAGTGCCCAGGCCGGGGTTTAACGTCGCTCCCCGTCACCCACCGGAGGTCTGCTCGCATGCCAACTCCACCCGAGAAATTCCTGGTCACCGGCGCCGGAGGCTGCATCGGCGCGTGGGCGGTCCGGCTGCTGCTCGACGAGGGCGTGCCGGTGGTGGCCACCGACCTTAGTCCGGACCTGCGCCGCTTCGAGCTCATCTCCCAGGGACGAAGCGGCAGCCCGGCCGAGTTCGCCCAGCTCGACGTGACCAACAGCCGCGACGTCACGGCCCTGGTGTCGGACCACGGGATCACCCATGTGGTCCACCTCGCGGGCCTGCAGCTCCCGTTCTGCGCCGCGGACCCGCCGCTCGGCGCCCTGGTCAACGTGGTCGGCACGGTCAACGTGTTCGAGGCGATCCGGGCGGCGGGAGGCACCGCCGGGCTGGCTCTCGCTAGTTCGGCTGCGGTCTTCGGGAAGCCGGACCGGCACCCCGCCGGGGTCGTCGCGGACAACTCCCCGCTGCAGCCGGAGTCCTTCTACGGCGTGTACAAGGCGGCCAATGAGGGCACCGCGTCGGTCTACGCGGCCGAGCACGGGGTCGGGTCGATCGCCCTGCGCCCCTTCATCGTCTACGGCCCCGGGCGCGACCAGGGAATGACCGCCGACCCGACGAAGGCCATGCTCGCCGCGGCTGCGGGCGTGCCCTTCCGGATCAAGTTCAGCGGCAGCATGCTGCTCACCTACGCGCCGGACTGCGCGCGGGCCTTCATCGCCTCCGCCCGCGCGGCCGCGGGGTCGGGTGAGGCGGTCAGCCTCAACGTGCCCGGGCACCGGATCGGGGTCCCCGCGCTGGCCAGCCTCATCGAGGAGATCCTCCCGGGCTCGGGGCAGCTCATCACCTGGGACCGCAACCCCCTTCCGGTGCCCTCCCTGCTCGCCGCCCCGGCTCTGCGCGACGCGGTCGGCGACGTCTCGAACATCCAGCTGGCCGACGGGGTGAGCGAAACGATCAAGGCCTTCCAGGACGCGCTGGCCGCCGGGCTCGTGTCCGCGGAGCAGCCGTGATCATTCCCGGCGCAAGAGCGTCCCGCTCTGGGGGCGCTGCGGTCCCGGCCCGGACCGATCCCCCTGCGGACCCCGGCGGTCCCGGCCCGGACCGATCCCCCTGCGGACCCGGCGGTCCCGGCCCGGACCGATCCCTCTCCAGCCCCGTCCTGATCTGGGCGGACGCGTGTTGGTATCGTGACATTTGATTTCAGTCAAGCAAATATGCATGCCGGCTCCCGCGTGCGGTGGCCGGCGGGACAGGGAGAGCGCCCGGTGAAGCTGGCGGCACTGTATCGGGGAGACGCCGAATTTCCTTCCCTCCACGTGGCAGCGGGAGAAGGCTTCGCCGCGGTCGACGAGATCGCCGCCACGGCCGGCGCAACTGACCTCGGCGGGCTGCGCGACGTGGGTGAGCTCTTCGCCCGGGGCCCGGCCGCCGTCGGCCGGCTGCGCGAACTGGCGCCCGGCGCCCAGCCCAGCGTCGACCCGGCCGGCGCCCGCTACGCACCGCCAGTGCTGCGTCCCACCAAGATCATCTGTGTCGGGCTCAACTACGCCGACCACATCACGGAGAGCGGGATGAAGCGCCCGGAGCGGATCGTCCTGTTCGCCAAGTTCTCGAACTGCGTGGTCGGCCACGGCGACCCGATCATCCGCCCCGCCATCACCACCGAGCTCGACTACGAGGGCGAGCTGGCGGTGATCATCGGGCAGCGGGCCGCGAACGTCCCGGCCGGTCGGGCCCTCGACTACGTCGGCGGCTACACGATCATCAACGATGTGTCCGCGCGGGACCTGCAGAGCGCCGAGCCCCAGTGGATACGGGGCAAGTCGCTGGACACGTTCGCCCCGCTCGGCCCGGTCGTTCTCGACGCGGCCGCTGCGCCGCCGATCGGGGAGATGCGCCTGCGCACCCTGGTCAACGGCGAGGTCCGCCAGGACGCCAGCTGCGCCCAGATGATCACCGGCGTGCCCGAGCTCATCGCCCACATCTCGGCGGGAATCACCCTGGAGCCGGGCGACATCATCGCGACGGGCACGCCGTCGGGAGTGGCGCTCGGCATGAACCCCCCGGTCTACCTGGAGCCCGGCGACAAGGTCAGCATCGAGATCCCTGGGATCGGAGAGCTGGTCAACACCGTCGCCAGCCCGCAGGGCTAGAACTCAGGACCTGAAGTCAAAGAGGTCCAGCGGCGGGGCCGGTGAGGGCACGGCCAGGACGTCGGTGACCGGCCTGGCGCCGGACGCGAAGCGGTCGAGTTCCTCGCCGTCGATCAGCCGGCCGGGAAAAGGATCACTAGCCGTCCGCCGGGCCAGCGCGGCCACCGGGAGTTCCTGGTGTGAGGCGGCCAGCACCAGGTTGCCGAACCGGCGGCCGCGCAGCACGGCCGGGTCCGCGATCAGGCAGGCGTGCCGGAACACGGCGCGCACGGTCGCGACCCGGGCCCGGGCGTGCCTGAGTGGCGCGCCGTCGCCCATGTTCGCGGCGAAGATCCCGGATGGCGTGAGCGCGGCGGCCGCGTCCGTGGCGAACTCGACGGTGGTCACGTGGGCCGGTGTGCGCGACCCGGTGAACAGGTCGGCGATCACCAGGTCGAACGAACCGGCCGGGACCTCGGCCAGGATGGCACGGGCATCGCCGACCCGGATCCGGACCCGCCCCGCACGGGCTCGTTCAGTACCGGCCCGCGCAGCATCAGACCGGCCCGTACCAGACCGGCCCGCACCAGACCGGCCACCGGCCTGGCCGGCACCGCCCTGGCCCGCACTGGGCCGGCCAGCACTGCCCTGGCCCGCGCTGGACCGCCCAGCACCCCCCTGGCCCGCACTGGGCCGGCGGGCCGGCTGGTCCAGCGGCAGCAGCCGACGGACCAGGCTCACCAGGGCACCGTCCGCGTCGACAGCCAACTGGCTCGATCCGGGACGGGCGGCCGCCACGTACCGGGCCAGGGTCAGCCCTCCCCCGCCGAGGTGCAGCACCCGCAAGGGCTCGCCGGCCGGCCCGGCCAGATCAGCCAGGTGCCCGAGCCGCCGCATGTACTCGAACTCCAGATACAGCGGGTCGTCGAGGTCCACGTGGGATTGCGGGACGCCATCCACCCGCAGCGTCCAGGCCCGGGGGCGGTCAGCGTCGGCCACGAGCTCGGCCACGCCCGAATCGATGTCCGCCCGGACGGCCGACCCGATCCTGCCTTGCTGCCGGTGGGGCATAGCCCCAGTATCGCCTCACTATCTCCCAAACCGCACTGGCCCCATCGCGGATCCCCGGGTAGAGAATGGGGCCATGCGGCTTCCCCGGGGGGCTCGGGAGTTCGGGCGGACCTGCGCTGACTGCGGCTACGCGTGGCGTGTGCCCCGGTCGGCCGCGCGGCGGAGGCGAGGTATCTCCGCCTACAGCCACATGCCACGCGGAACCTACCGTGTGTCCGACAGTGAGCCGGAAATCGCGACCGCCGAGGCGGTCAGCGAGGTGGACGCCGCGTACAGGCACTGCCCCCGGTGCAGTTCGGATCGGTACAGCAGCAACCCGTCCGCCCATGACCCGCGAAATCCAGGATGTAACCCGCGAAAGCCACGGTGTAGCACCCGGCCGTATCGTGGATAGGGTCATGTTCTTGACCTGCCATCAGCGTTGAGGTGTCACCAAACCCGGGGGAGCGTTCGTGACCGAAGCCCACGCTGATCTGTCCGGCCAGGGCCAGAGCCAGCACCCTCAGCCAGCCCCCCGCGCCGGGGAACCTGATCAGCGCGGCAACAAGTGGTGGACGCTGGTCGCGGTGTGCCTCGGCACGTTCATGCTGCTGCTGGACATCACGATCGTCAACGTCGCGCTGCCGGACATCCAGCGCTCTCTGCACGCCAGCTTCTCGGACCTGCAGTGGGTGGTGGACGCCTACGCGCTGACCCTGGCCGCGTTCCTGCTCACCGCGGGCAGCCTGGCCGACATGTTCGGGCGCCGCCTGCTGTACCTGATCGGCCTGGTGGTGTTCACCGGCGCCTCGGTGCTGTGCGGGTTCGCGACGTCCACCCTGATGCTCCAGTTGTCCCGGGGGCTGCAGGGTGTCGGCGGGGCGATCATGTTCGCCGTCTCGCTGGCGCTGCTCGCGGACGCGTTCCGCGGCCGCGACCGGGGCACGGCGTTCGGCGTCTGGGGCGCGGTGACCGGCCTGGCCGTGGCGATCGGCCCGCTGCTCGGTGGCCTGCTGACGTCCGGCCTGTCCTGGCGGTGGATCTTCTTCGTGAACGCCCCGATCGGCGTGATCGCCGTGGTCATCTCGGTACTGAAGGTGTCGGAGTCGCGCGCGCAGACGGCCAGCAGGCCGGACTGGGCGGGCTTCGTACTGTTCACCGCGGCGCTGTCGTTCCTGGTCTACGGGCTGATCGAGTCCAACCAGCGGTCGTTCACCGACAGCCTGGTGCTGGGCTGCCTGCTAGCCGCGGCCGTCCTGCTGGTGGCTTTCGTGCTGGTCGAGCGGCGGATCGCGCACCCGATGTTCGACCTCAGCCTGTTCCGGCTGCCGACGTTCACCGGCGGCAGCGTCGCGGCGTTCGGGCTGAGCGCGTCGATCTTCGCGATGCTGCTCTACATCGTGCTCTACCTGCAGGACATCCTGGGCTACTCGCCGCTGGGCACCGGCGTGCGGGTCATGTTCCTGTCGGGCGCCATCCTGGTCAGCGCCACGGCAGCGGGCCGGCTGACGTCACGGGTGCCGATCCGGCTGCTCATCGGGCCCGGGCTGATCCTCGTCGGGGTGGGCCTGCTGCTGATGCGCGGCCTCACGGCCGGGTCGGGCTGGACCCACCTCATCCCCGGGATGATCGTCGGCGGGGTCGGCGTCGGCCTGGTCAACCCGCCGCTCGCCTCGACCGCGGTCGGCGTGGTCCCGCCGCAGCAGGCCGGTATGGCCTCCGGCATCAACTCCACGTTCCGGCAGGTCGGGATCGCGACCGGCATCGCGTTGCTGGGCACGCTGTTCTCCAACAAGGTGGCCGACGAGGTCCGGGCCAGGATCGCCGCGGTGCCTGCCCTGTCCCACCAGGGGCCGAAGATCGCCTCCGCCGTGCAGTCCGGCGAGATCGGCCAGGTGATCGCGAAGCTGCCCGGGCAGTTCCGCCAGACGGTGGGCACAATCACGCGGGCCGCCTTCACCACCGGCCTGGACCGCATCCTGCTGATCGCGGCGATCATCGCGCTGGTGTCAGGCGTCGTCGCGCTGGCAACCATCCGCTCCAAGGACTTCGCCCAGCAGCGCTAGCCCGGGCCGCGGAGGCCCAGTGCTGCGCCCCGGGCCAGTGCTGCGCCCCGGGCGAGTGCTGCGGCTCGCGACATCATCGGCACCACAAGTCACATTGATCATGGCCGGCGGCCACGTTTCCCGCCTTGATGTCCAGACTCTGTTGCAACGCCTGGGATGATCACGAATGGCGTGGTCAGGGCGGGCGGCGGGGCCGGGCGGGCGGCGCGGGACGTCATGCGGGGCCGTGCCCGGATGGGCACGGCCCCGCATGATCGTCCGGGTCAGGACTTCGGCATGAGTACCGAGTTAATGATGTAGACGGTGGCGTTGGCCGTGCTCACGTCACCGCACACCACCTTCGCGCCGTTCACGGTGTAGGTCGAGCCCATCTTGGCCAGCGTCACGTTGCCGCCCTCGAGGGTCTTCGCGCTCATCCCCGAGGCGAACTGGTTGGTCGTGACCTTCACGCCCACCACGTGGTAGGTGAGGATCTTGGTCAGCTCGGCCTTGTCCGCGAGCACCTTCTTCAGCGTGGCGGGCGGGATCGCGGCGAACGCGCTGTTCTCCGGCGCGAATACGGTGATGCCCTTGGCCGAGTTGAGGGTGTCCACCAGGTTCGCCTTCTTGACCGCGGTGACCAGGGTGGACAGCACCGGGTTGTTCGACGCGGCGGTGGCCACCGGGGCGGTGGACATGCCCGAGAAACTGCCGGCTCCTGAGGACGGGACTGCCGAGCAGGCCGGCCCGAACGGCGCCGACGCGGTCTGCGCGGACTGGGTAGGCATGGCCGAGGCGGAGGACGACGACGAGGACGGGGTGCTCGATCCTGAGCTCGCGGAGGTTCCGCTCGAGCCGCACGCGGCGGCACCGAACGCGAGACCGGCGGACAGGACGGCGATGGCAGGGATCTTGTACCTCATTTTTTCTGGACTCCTTCGGACTTCGGTGATGGAACATCTGGGGTGCGGTAAGTCGCTGGGGGCTACGTCACGGTCACCGTGACCGTGTCCCAGCCCGTGGCACCGTTGGGGAAGATGGGCACGCGGCGGGACGGCTGCGTGGCGTGGGTGCCGTCGGTCGCGCGGACCGACAGCGTGTGCAGCCCGGGCCGGGCGTCCCACTCCCACACCCACTGGCGCCACGTGTCGATGCCGGGCACGGCGGCGAGCCGCGCCTGGTTCCAGGGACCGTTGTCCGCCCGGACCTGCACCGCGTCGATGCCGCGGTGCGGCGCCCAGGCCACCCCGGCCACCGCGGTCTGGCCGGCCTTGACCTGGGCCAGGGGCTTGGGCACGTCGATCCGTGATTCGGTCTTGATCGGAGCCCGGGTCGAGTAGCCCCGCTGCACCCAGTAGGAGCGCTGGGCCGCGAACGTGGTGATCTCCAGATCGACGACCCACTTGGTGCCGGACACGTAGCCGTAGAGACCGGGGACCATCATGCGGGCGGGGAAGCCGTGCGCGACCGGGAGCGGCTGCCCGTTCATGCCCACCGCGAGCAGGGCGTTCCGGCCGTCCATGACCGTCTCGATCGGGGTGCCGCAGGTCCAGCCGTCCGCCGAGGTGCTGAGGATCTGATCGGCGCCGCGGCGGACCCTGGCCTCCCGCAGCAGGGCCGCGAGGCTGGCGCCCAGCCACCGGGCGTTGCCCACGTACGGGCCGCCGACCTGGTTGGACACGCAGGCCAGGGTGATGTCCACCTCGGTGAGCGGCCGCCTGAGCAGCTGGTCGAAAGTGATGTCCAGCTCCCGCTCGACCATCCCGTGCACCCGGAGCCGCCACTGCTCCGGCGGGACCTGGGGCAGGCTGAGCGCGGTGTCCACCCGGTAGAAGCTCCCGTTGGGGGTGGTGAACGGGCTAATCCCCGGGACGTCGAGCCCCGCGGCGCGCGGCGGCCGCGGCCCGGTGGCCGCCGGGGCGGGGAGCCTGAGCCCGGAGCGCGCCGCGGATACGTTGAACCGGGACAGCAGCGCCTGGCCCACCCCGGCCCCGCCGGCCGCGAGGGCGGCAGCCCCGGCGGCGGTGAGGAGGAATCTCCGGCGATCGGGGATACCGTCAGGACGAGTACCGCCGCCGGGACCGCCGCGGCCACGGGCCCCGCCGCCAGGAGCGGCATCCTCAACACGGACGCCAGTGGCGACACCGGCTGCGGGCGGCGCAGGCGGCCGTCGCCCGCCAGGCTGGGCACCAGGGCGGGGCAGGACCACGACCTGTTCCGTTGCGGACATAAGGTTCTCGGCGCGGCGCGCGGCCGGTGCAGCCGCGGCGCGGACCAGCAGGAGCAGGACGAGCGCGCCGGCGGCCACGCCCACGAGCGTCGGCACCGCGTCAGCCGGGCCGGAGAAGGGCCTGGTCTCGACGGCCGCGACGCCGAGGGCGGCGAAAACGGCCAGCCCGGCCAGCCCGTAGGCCACCCGGCGCCGGGCGAGGATCCCGATGACCATGGCGAAGATCGCGAGCACGATGTAGATCCCGGTGAGCAGCACGGTCTTGTCGTGGCTGCCGAAATGCTGGATCGCGAAGTCCTTGACCGGGACCGGGGTCAGGTCGATCGCCGCGCCGCCGACCGCGATCACCGGCTCCCCCGCAGACCCGGTGATACCGGCCACCAGCTGGGCCACCCCAAGCGCAGCCGCCGCGGCCAGCAGCCCGGTCAGGGCGCCGACCGCAGCGGTCCCGAGGAGGCCCCGCATGCGCTGCACGATTTCTTTCATCATTACGAGGGAATTCGGCCCTCGTGCAGTTTCAGATTGGGCGACGCGGATAAATCATGCATTTCGCGGCGTTATAAGGATCACACCAATCCACGCGCCTGGCTGCTCCGAACGTCTCTTCTCAGAGTGGCTAAGATATTTCCGTGAAAGCACACGATCCGGGCTATTGCGGGGCGGGCTGATGGACGACTCTCACGGCGGCGACCGCTACCGGCTGGAGAGGTTCGTGGCCGCCCAGGACGCCGGCGGGACCTACGGCCGGGCGGTCGCGGAGTTGCGGGCGGGGCGCAAGGTGAGCCACTGGATGTGGTTCGTGTTCCCGCAGATCGCCGGCTTGGGGCGGAGCGCCACGGCGCAGGAGTTCGCGATCTCCTCGCTCCGCGAGGCCCGGGCCTACCTGCGCCATCCGGTGCTGGGACCGCGGCTGGCCGAATCGGCCCGCGTCCTCACCGAGGTGGCGGGGCGCAGCGCGGAGCAGATCTTCGGCAGCCTGGACGCGCAGAAGCTGCGCTCGTCCATGACCCTGTTCCTCCGGGCCGATCCGGCGGAGAGGTCTGACGCGGCCGGGCCGGCCGGTGCGGCCGGGCCCGAGGACGCGGCCGGGCCCGAGCTCGCGGCCGGGCCTGCCGGTGCGCTGTTCGCCCAGGTCCTGAGCCAGTACTTCGACGGGAAGCCCGACCCGGCCACCGACCGGCTGCTGAACGACGTCTCGCCGTCCAGGCCGGCGGGCTGAGCCTGCCGGCGGGCTGAGCCTGCCGGCGGCCAGGCCGTGCCGGCGGCCCACGCCGTGCCGGGCCGGCCGCTACGCCTTGCGGGCCACTCCCACCCAGCCGGGCAGGGGCTTGGGGTTTACGCCCCGCCCGGGACGCCACTGAGTGGTGGAGACCAGGCCCGGCTCGACCAGCTCAAGTCCGCCGAAGAACGCCGC
>Ga0187863_10000974_pt1 | contig 23625 bp, 16 predicted proteins | sample June2016WEW_11_1_FD_132975 | JGI IMG/M metagenome (GOLD analysis project Ga0187863, IMG submission 132975) | Peatland microbial communities from SPRUCE experiment site at the Marcell Experimental Forest, Minnesota, USA - June2016WEW_11_10 | ecosystem: Environmental > Terrestrial > Soil >...
GCGGTAGAGGTGGCGGGCGAGGTAGCGCTTGATGCAGCGGCGGATTTCCCTGTCGGTCTTTCCTTCGGCTCGGCGGCGCTGGACGTAGGCCTGGGTGGGCTGGTGGCAGCGCATGCGGGTGACGGCGATGGTGTGGATGGCGCGGTTGAGCTGGCGGTCGCCGAGCCGGTTGAGCCGGTGCCGGTCGGTCCGGCCAGAGGACACTGGGACGGGTGCGGTGCCTGAGAGCATCGCGAAGGCCTGCTCGCTGCGGATCCGCCCGGCGTGTGACCAGGACAGCAGGATCTGCGCGGCACTGAGGTAGCCGAGTCCGTACTCGGCGGCGACCAGGCCGGGAGCCATGTCTTCGACGATCGCGGTGATCTGTGCCTCGGGATCGGCGGCGACGTCGGCGAGGGCGGCGATGCGCTGGCCGAGCCGGATTAGGGTCTGGTGCAGCACCCGGGTCTGCCGGTCGGTGGCGTCGGGGCAGGTCAGCGCGGCGCATGCTTTCGCGCGCCGCTCCCGGGGGAGGGGGCGGATCTGCTCGCGGAGTTCGGCGGGCGCGGTGACCAGGACTGCGGCCAGGGCGGTGCGGGCGGTCTTGCAGGACTGGACGGCGTTGTCCCGGTCGATCATCAGCAGCCGCAGGGCTTCCCGGTCCCCGTCGGCGCGCATCTGCGCGGGCGCCGGGCGGGCCAGCAGTTCGCGGGCCGCGCGGACGGCGTCGATCGGGTCGCTCTTGCCGGCGCGGCGCTTGCCGATGTGCCGGCTGCAGTCGATCTCGGACACGTGCTCGCCCTGGGCGGCGAGGTGGCGGGCCAGGCCCAGGCCATAGTGCCGGGTTCCTTCCACGGCCCAGGCCACTGGGCGGTCCCCGGCAGCTGACCGGGCCCAGGCCAGCAGCTGCACGTACCCTGCCGTGGTGGCGGGTACCTGCAGCTGCGAGACCACCCGGCCGCGGGCGTCGCAGATCGCCGCGGTGTGCGTGTCCAGGTGGGTGTCCACGCCCACGACCAGGTCCGCCTCATCGACTCCGTTCACGGAGCATCCTCCTTCGGTGCGATGCTGGAATGGCGGCACCGGCCTGGAGGGAAACTCCCGCGGCAATCCTGTGATGAGTCACGGCCCGCGAGGGTCGGACAAGCTCCTGATCAGGCCAACGAGGGTGGCCAGGCCGGTGCTGGCAGCCCCGGGGACAGGTCATTAGCAAGACACGCCAAAAGACGGTCAGGCATGCAAGGAGTCACCCGGTGCCACCAGCACCAACCCTGGCCGGCCCAGCCATAAGACACGGCCGGTACCGACAACCCAAGACTCACAGGCACGCAAGAGGTCAGCGGTTCGAGCCCGCTTAGCTCCACTGGTCAGAAGCGAAATTCGAACAGATCGAACAGGCAGTACAGCAGCAAAGTACAGCAACGGCGGCCGTTTAGTCCGCCGTACGTGTATTCGAATCGGCATCTTCCCCCGGGCGAGGCTGCTGGCAGGACGCGGATTCCAGACGCTGAACCGGCATTGGTCAGCCTGTCACCTGCGCACATCGCCCTGTCATCGGTCCCGTGACTCTTGCCACCGCGTCACCACCCGGCCCTCCTGGAGGGCCATTCCTGCCAGCGACTGTTGCTGCATTTGCAAGTAGTCCAGCCGCGCTGGCCGTCCTGGCGGTCCGCTCCACTCCCAGGAGCCACGCCTGCTGGCCACAGCCGCGCGTTCGCTGAAGGCAGGCTCGGCGCGCGGGCCCGGCGCATCGCGCCGATAGTGTCCGTCCGGCGCGGGGCCTGCTGGTGCGCTGCGCCGCTCAGGCGCATGGTCGCGCCGTGGCGCGGCCCTGCGCGCCTGCCGGCGCGCCGGTGCGCCACCTGAGGAACCAGGCGCGCCGCAGCGCACGGGACGTGGCCGGGTGCCAGCCGTCAGGTGACCCCGTCTGGGCTTTGACGCTTGCTATACCAGGTCCTGGCCGCCGTCGATGGCTGGATGGTGGCGGTGTGCCGCGGCGCGAGCCGTGCCGGAGCCTCGTCGCGAGTTCGGTGAATACGAGCGGGTAAGCGCTACTGCCCTGTAGATAGATCGGGAACACACGCATATCGCCGATTATTTCCTTCGGGGATCATGTAGATTGCTTTGCCGCGTGCGCGCAGATCAGCTATTCTGTGCGCCTCCGACGGACCGGACCAGAGGAATCATTCCCGGTACAGAACGGCGGTACGCGCGCGTTTTCCTACCGACACATTCGCGTAGTTGGCCGCTTGGCGGCCTTGGTTATTGCCCAACACGAGCAGGCCGACCGTATTTTTATGCACCGGCGCCCGCGGGCTGAACGTCCGGATCTGCCGCAGACAGGCGGAGCGTCAATCGGTACGACTGGAGACCGCGCCCGGGCCAGGCGATCGCTTTGCGGCTGTGTAGTCTGCGAACCTGCGGGTAGAGGCTCACCGACTGTCATCCGTCACGGGTGAGCGGCCTTCCGGCGACGCGTTCTGCCCGGGATCGCTTGGCCGCCGTGCCGGGTAGGTGGCCTGGTCAGGTGATCGCGATGGCATTCGGGGCGATCCCGACGGTGATCGGCGGCCCGGCGGTGTTGGTGGCGGTCCGGATCGGGGTTACTGAGTCGGTTCCGCCAGTTACGTACGCGGTCTTGCCGTTGGGCGTGATCGCGATGCCGAAGGGTTCGTTCCCGACCGGGATGGGCGGCCCGGCGGTGTTGGTGGCGGTGCGGATCGGGGTGACGGTGTCACCGTTGAAGTTCAAGACGTAGGCCGTTTTGCTGTTGGGCGTGATCGCGATGTCAAAGGGCCCGGCCCCGACCGGGATCGGCGCTCCGGCGGTGTTGGTGGCGGTCCGGATCGGCGTCACCGTGTCGTCGTCGCCGTTGGAGACGTAGGCGGTCTTGCCGTTCGGCGTGACGGCGATCGCGCGGGGGCTGCGACCGACAGGGATGGGCGGCCCGGCGGTGTTGCTAGCGGTCCGGATCGGCGTCAACGTGGTATCACCGGTGTTGCCGACGTAGACAGTTTGACTGTCCGGAGTGACCGCGATCGCGTTGGGCTGCAGGCCGACCGGGATCGGCGCTCCGGCAGTGTTGCTGGCGGTTCGGATCGGTGTCACCGTGGCGTCGTCGAAGTTGAGGACGTAGACGGTCGTGCCGTCGGGCGTGACCGCGAGGCGAATGGGTTCGTTTCCGACCGGGACGGGCGGCCCGGCGGTGTTGGTGGCGGTCCGGATCGGCGTCACCGTGCCGTCCTTGGTGTTGACCACGTACGCGGTTTTGCCGTCCGGGGTAATCACGATGCCAAAGGGCGTGCTCCCGACCGGGATGGGCGGCCCGGCGGTGTTGGTAGCGGTCCGGATCGGCGTCACCACGCCCGGCACCCCGGTACGGCCGCTGGGCACGTAGGCGGTCTTGCCGTCCGGGGTGATCGCGATGGACTGCCCCAGCAGGACCGGGATCGGCGGCCCGGCGGTGTTGGTGGCAGTCCGGATCGGCGTCACCAGGCCCGGCACTCCGATACGGCCGCTGACGACATAGACGGTCACCCGGCGGGCGCGCCTGGCCCGGCGGGCGGCCAGCGCGGCCGCCGCGAGCGCCGCGGCGCCGGCGCCAGTGATGACCCGCCGACGGCGTCCCGTGCCGGCGGGTCCGGCCGTGCGCGCCGCGGAGGCAGCAGTACTACCCATGGTTGGTGATCCTCTCCTGGGCGCCAGGTGACATCCGCTATCCATGCAGAGGCGCCAGCGCACGATCAGATACAGGCCACGCAATGACCAGCGGAGAAATCGTCTTCTCCACCCGGCACTGACCGACGGCACTGCTGTCAACCTGGGTAGCGACGGTAACCCACGACTACAACCATCACCGCAGGCACTCCTCGCTGGGTCGGGTCTCCCCGGTGGACTACGAGCGGTCCCTGGAGGGAAAGGACGCCGCGTGACCGCGGCCCGGCCGCTGCGCGACCTAGAACCAGAAGGAGGCGGCTTCGCCGCCGCCCACCTTACGAAATGGGCTGCCGCGCCCGGGCCGGGGGACGCGCCGCGCGAGGGTACGGGGCCGCCCCTCAGCGTCAAGGCCGGCTGTGACCGCGGGACAACCGCGAACCGTCCAGCTGCCTGGCACAGGTACACGCGAAGCCTGGCCTTGAGCGCTGAGCCTCCGGCGGCCCCTGAGGGCAGCAAAGGCGGGCAGGCGCGGCCTGCCCCCACCCGGGGCGCGGCGCGTCCGGTGACCACCGGGCCCCGCGCACCAGCGAACGCCAGAAACGAAGTGAACTGGCGTTCGATAGTCAGGAAGAACGGGAAAATTACACGAATCCACTAACCGCAAGTGTCCACGGTTCGGGGGGATTGCCGGGTTGCGCTGTTCCAGCGTGATGAGCCGCTCGGCAATGGCCGCCTTGAGGCGGGGTAGTGATGCAGGCTCGGTCCCGGGCGGAATGGTTAGGTCAGAATGACTGCTGCCCGCGCCATGACCTTCTGCGTGGCAACAGGATTGACGGCTTGTCCTGTGGCGGAAGAGCGAACGCGGGTTGCAGGGTCTGGGACGATATCGCCGGTCTGAGGTTCGGCGTTCCGTATACGTAGGCGCGAAGGCGTCGCTACATGAGGCTACGCATTCACAAAGCGCCGGATGGCGGTCGAGGTCAAGGTTCGGTACGAAAGTGTCGCCGGAATGGCGCCTGTGTTGAGCCAAGGATTCCGCGCCTCGTCCAGGCCGAGCCTGGCGATCCCTCCGAGGACCGCCAGGCTCGCCGACCGGACTCAAAGCTCTAGCATCACTTGACGTGGACCTCGACGGGGTCTGACGCGATGCCGTTGGCCACTATCTCCAGGTGCGCACGGCCCGAAGGTGCGGATGCGGGCACTTCCATGGTGGTGTGCACAATCCTGTGCCCGGTCGCGACCGCCATCGTCGAGTGGTCGTAGGTGCGGCAATACACCACACGCCCGCCGTCATAACGCAGCCGCGCGATCGGGTAGTTGGTCGCGCAGGAGCAGTCGTCACCGTAGCTGCAGGCCTGCGACACGCCGTTGAACCGGCGGCCGTGCACCTTGTGCTGGCTCCCCGGAATGAGCTCGTGGGAAACCTCGCTGATCTCGGGCTCGATGCGCTCCTCGTTCCGCGGCTGGCGCCGAGACGGCGTTCCGAGGTTGATGTTGGAGTTGTCCGACGCGTACAGAACCTGGCCCGTCGGCAGCAGCAACATCCGGCCGACGAACGGCACCGACGCGTTGAGCGGCGGCGTAGCGACCGAATGCAGCACGTCCGTGTACGGCTCGTACTCGAAGAACTCCGGCGGCGCGCCCCATCCGGGCCACACACCACCGCTCGCCGTGCCAGCGCAGCACAGTACCCGGCCGTTGGGCAGCAGACAGGCCGGCGCATCGCGCACGATCATCAGCTGCCCGTCGGTCCCGATCGGGAAATCCGGCCCAGCCGCCCAGACGCCTGCCCCGGTGTGACCCAGCGCGTAGACCGCGGAGTGTCCGGTACCGCCGAACGCGATCACCCGCCCGTCCTCCAGCAGGATGGCCGGCCCGATCTCGGTGCTGAACGCGTGCGCCACGAGGTCGACCTGCGTCGAGCCCGCGTCGACCCAGGCGCCCACCGAGGGCACGTACCGCTGCGAGGCTTTCGGGTACGTCGGGTTGCACTCGACGGTCAGCACGCTGCCGTCGCGGAGCAGCGTCCAGGTCTCCTCCGAGCTGATGTCACCCTTGGTTCCGGTACCGGTCCAGGCATTGGCCACCGGATCGTAGATCACCGTCTGCGTCGTGTTGATGTTGCCGAGCAGGACCCGCCCGTCGTCCAGCACGGCGCACGGCGCGTCACCGATGTTCGGCCAGCCGCCCGGCGGCGCGATGACCGTCCAGGAGTCCGCTACCGGGTCGTAGATCTCGCAGTCGTTGGTGTCGCCGGTCGGCGCGTCTTCGCCGCCAGCGACCAGCACGTTCCCGTTCGCCAGGACCGCGGAGGCGTAGTACCGCCGCCAGCTCGCCATCGGCGCGATCGGCGCCCACATCCCGTTCTTGTACGACCCCTGCGCGTCCGGCGTGAGCGCCGACCAGTTCGCGGTCCCGTCTTCTTGACAGATCACCCGCCCGTCGGTGAGCAGCAGCATGGTGCTCGTCCCGAATCCGGGCTGATTTGTCAGCACGTCCCATGAGAACGGCATGTCCCCTCCTACTGGGCTCAAGCCCGCCCCCATGACGGGCATCTATCCGTTCAGAGGAGGGCCCGGGCGCGCTGATACACGAGGCCACGCACACCTCTTCCATGTGGGAACGGGACGCACTGCGGCTCAATCGCAAGCCACCAGGCGGCAGCCAGCGGTTTCAGTTGCCGACCTTCTCCGCCGTGACAGATGCGATCGGTTCGCACCCCAAGTGGTGTGGGGGGCCGACTTGGATCTCGATGGTGCGGGTGGCGGCGTGAGGTGTGGCTGGACTTCCGGACCGGCCAGCCCCGACTGCCTGCCGGGCCGGATCGAGGCGGTGATACTGGCATTAGGTGCCTGCGGCGAACAGCGAACGGTTCGGGGCGCGTTCCGGCATAGCGTGGCCAAGTGCCTATGCAGTGCTGAATTCTGGGATCAGTTCTTCCGGGCGCCGCGGGAGTCTGGCGGTGATCAGTGAAGGGCCGTGCTAATGCTGCAGCGGGTTGTAGATCGTCTCGACGAAGACCCGCGCGGTCTGACTTTGACAGGGCTCGCCATCGTACAGAATAGCCCGTTCTGACGTGGCGCGGCTGCGCTGCCGAGGAGGATTAGGCGGCAGGGTGCGCCTCGCCGAAGCGGAGCTGATTACGAAGGGCGACACAGGGTGCCCTGGTTCCGGGCGGCAGCCTGGCTGAGCCGGGTGGATAGCCTCGTGCTCGCGCTCGCCGGTGGCCCTGTGTATCCATCCGACTGGCCCGGTACCATCCGGGGATGGCGCACTATCTGTTCAACTTCTCCGAGGGGACCAGGAACAGGCCGCTGCGCTTCTCCGGGCGAAGATGTGGGGGATCGGCGGGGACGAGAAACATCGCGATGCGCTTGCCCCTGCCGACCTCGTCCTCATCTACCTGGCGCCTCCGAAGCAGGAGTTCATCGGTCGAGCCGAGCTTGCGTCGGCGGTACATGATTGGACCTCGGCGGAGGCAGAAGTCTACCCAGGTGATTCGCCTTGCGGCGTGGTGCTGTCGCACGTCGAGGAATGGGACCCGCCGGTGGCGATGAACACCGTCGTGCCGCGAATCGACCTGGAAGGGTCGAACCCCTTGGTCCAGCAGAATGCCAAGGCGGGCTTTCAAACGGGCGTCATTCGGATCACTCCGCACGAATATGAGACCGTCCTGGCGGTTCGGGCGGAAAGGCGCGCCCTCGACTGCCTGAATCTCGACAGCCTCCCGCGTAGAACGCCCAGTTCTGCGTGGCCATACCGATCGGGCTGCAGGATCTGGCAGCCGCGCATATCGGCGGCGATGCGCGCCTTATCCGAGTCCAGGGTCGGTTACGCACCGTTAGCAGAAACGCCTGGTGATCCGCAGGTATGATGCTCAGCGGCCAGGCGCTGGCGATGACTTTGGGCCAGTGGATCGTCCTCACTGGTGGCGGGCCGCGGCAACCGGTCTCGGAGCCTTTGAAGAGTCGTGGTCTCCGGACAGGAAGTCATAGAAGTGCCAGGCGCCGGGCACGTAGTTGCCGGCGATGTGGGGAACGTCCACGGCGACCGTCCCGGCGGTGAGAGTGGCAGCATTGGCCGCCTCGGTCACGCGGCGTGACGTCGAGGATGTCGCACGACTGAGCCCCAACCCGGCGGCTGAGCTGTCGAGCTCTTCTACCGGCTGTAGCGCTTGTCGTCACCGCGACGGCACACATGACAGCCGCCATATGTGAGGGGCACTCGTGGGTGCGTCTCACAGTAGGTGTTCTCCCCAGGCGCTGGAATCGGCGTTTCCCGAAGCAACTGGGCGAATGGCTTGCAAAGCAGGCGTAGGTCAGTCCTCTTGGCGCTGCCGCCAGCCAGCAGGCCCACGATGACGCCCTGAGCTGCCCAGAGGGCGAACTGGAGATCCTCGCGTTGGATTTGCGCTGCCTTTCCATGGACAATCGCCCTTGCTTGTTGGCAGAGTTGCGCTTTCTGCTCGTCGAGACCCATGCTTGCGACAATCTGCGCCACCCTTCCTCCCGCAGCCTTCCACGCCAGCTGATCTGACCGAACGGCCGAGCTCGCGCGCTCCAACTCCTTCCGGTCTGCGTTGCCCAAGCGAATCAGAAACGTACCGACCTCCGTTGCGGGAGATGTATGTTCGGCCACTGTTCATGCCCCTTCGAGTTACGGCAGAAGTATGCCCGTCATGCCGCCCAGGTAACTGGGAGGCGCAGAAATGCCGCAGCACGTGCGGGGTGACAACCTCGGCCAGTCCGGCAGGTGCACCTTGGAGGCACGCTAACGGCCTCGGGCAGGCCGGCACGTCCGGACTCGCGGTATTGCCGGCCAGCTGCGTAACCACCACGACGGAACCGGGGGCAAGTCATGGCGCTGAACTACATCACCCGCGTCCTCGACCTGGCCGACGGGACCGGCACCCCGCTCGCCACCGGCCAGGCGCTGCTCAACCCGTCGGCACAGCTCACCGACGCCACCGACGACATGATCGTCACCAAGGCGCAGCTGAGCGCGAAACTCGCCGGGTCGTACCCGCAGGCGCGGCTGCTCGCCACCGACAACACCGCCCTGCGCCTTCAGGACGGGCGTGAACGGTCTCTTTCCCCGGGACGCCGGGGAACCCTCAGCCGTTCACGTTCTTCCTCCCGGCCAGCCCTTACTCTTTCACCGCGACCAGCGCCAGCCCGGCCGTGTTCACTGCCGTCGGCAGCTCCTATGCCAACGGCACGCCGGTCGTGCTCACCGGGTCGTCGCCGCCCGGCGGGTTCGCTGGCGCGCCTGGCGGCTTTCACCTGGCCGCCGTCGAGGACGCAGAGTACGAGCCGGTCATGCTCTTCATCAATCATTCCTGCGAACCGAACGTAGGCTTCGCGGGCAACACCGTCCTGGTCGCCATGCGCGACATCAGCCCCGGCGAGGGGCTGACCACCGACTACGCCCTGTTCGACGACTACGACGGCATGATGCAATGCCGGCGCGGAACGCCATCCTGCCGCGCCACGATCGGCAGCCAGGACTGGCAGCGGCCAGAGTTGCAGCGCAAGTACGGCAACTACTTCTCTTCTTATCTCCTGCACCGGCTAGCCCGCCAGCCGGACCGCCCCGGCTGAGTCAGGCCTCACCCGCTCATGGCTGACATGCCCGTGATCGCGAGCAGGCCTATCGGCGACCAGGACCTCCGAAGGCTCCGCCCAGGCAGCGGACGCCCGTGCCCGGGGTGACGCCACGGCCTGCTGCCGAGGACCGAGTGCGCGTGCGCGCCGATCGCCTATGGCGTCAGGCGGCCCCTACGGCATCGACGCAGGCGCGCATAAGGTCGGCCTCCCAGCGAGCGAGCGCGCAGATCATCCAACTCGGGCGCGCCCGTTTGGAATGTGGTCGCCGACCGCCAGCCATTCAGAACGGCGGATCTCGCGCGTTCTCTGAACAATCAATGTGAACTCTAGAGTTGGGGCATTGCCGCAGGTCAGCACTCTTTCGTCGACGCTCAAGGCCAATCGGGGCTGGGCATCAAAAAGCAGCAGCGAGGGGATCGGTTAGCCTTGACCGGCTTACCCAGATCTGCTGATTCTGTGCACTTGGCCGGGCAACTTTCCGGTCGGATTCGGGCGCCTTCTGGCAGTCGGCGGCGCCGCGGATGGCGGGGAACACGTATCGGCTACGAGCAAAAGCCGCCCGGGAGGCCGGCTACCGGCTCGGGAGTGACCGCGGCAGCCCGAACAACGGCAGCACGCTGGCCTCGAAGCGGGTCATGGCGCAGATCCGGTCGCCGGCAAGGGTGAGCACGTAGAAGCCGGTCGCGTGGCGGATTCCGGCCAGGCCGCGCAGGTATGCCCCGAACGCGGGCTGGCCGTTGGCTCGGGTCGGCACGAGGTCGAACCTGCGGCCCGCGCCGAACTGGCGGGCGCAGTAGCGGGCCACGAGGTCACGGCCCTCGTATCCGAATGGCTCCGGAGGCATAGCGATGAAGACGTCGTCGGTCAGCAGGGCCACCAGCGCGTCGAGGTCGGCCGACTCCCACGCGCGGGCGAACATGGCCACGATCGCGTCCTCGGCGGGCGAGCCCGCGGCGGGCGGCGGCTGGTGGCCAGCGGCTGGCTGCTGCCGGCGCTGCAGGCTAGCGCGGGCTCGTTTGAGGGCGCTGTTGACCGATTGGACGGTCACCTCCAGCATGCCGGCCACCTCGCTGGCGTGGAATCCGAGGACGTCGCGCAAGATGAGGACGGCGAGCTGGCGTGGCGGCAGCAGCTGCAGGGCGGTCACGAAGGCCAGCGAGATGGCTTCGGTCTGCTCGTATCGGGCCTCCGGCCCGAGCGGCACGTCGATGGCACCCTCGAGGAGGGCGTCAGGAAACGGCTGCAGCCAGACGGCCTCGTCGCGCGGGGTCGGCACGGGCGCTTCGAACTGCGACATGTCCCACTCCCTGGCCGGGCGCCGGCTCGCTGCGCGGCGCGCGTTGAGGCACCGGTTGGTGGCGATCTTGTACAGCCAGGTGCGCAGCGACGCGCGTTCCTCAGTGAAGCCGCCGATGCCTTGCCAGGCGGCCAGCATCGTCTCCTGGACGGCGTCCTCGGCGTCGGCGAAGGATCCGAGCATCCGGTAGCAGTGCACCTGCAGCTCCCGCCAGTGGGACTCGGCCAGCTCCCGGAACGCCTCGCCATCCCCCGCCCGCGCCCGTGAGAGCAGATCGCCTGTCACCATCCCGTGCTCCTTCCTGCCGCACCCCGTCGTACCTCCGCCCGGTATATACACCGCCCGGGGCGCGAACTGGGCGGCTCGCGGGCGCCCAGTTTCCCGGCGCCGCGGTGTATGCATCACCGACCGCCCGAAAGATCCGAGCGCCGGATCGTGCCCCGTTCCTGCTCCCCGGCCGACCGCGGAAGCCAGCGCACGAACTGCCAGAGCCGGACCCGGCGGCCGATGCCGCTGCCGCTGGAGACGTGGTGATCAGGTCAGGAACGAAATGAGCGAACAGCGCACCGATTCTTACCACCCACGCCGCCTGCGGCGGCGATAGCTGAAAACACCAATCAAAAGGAGGAGCAGACCATGACCATCTACGAATACGTCATGAAAGCCGCCCAGGATGACGCCCGGCGGGCCGGCGAACGAGACCGGCTGCTCCTCGAGGCACGGCGGGCTCGCAGGGCACGCCGCCAGCGTCTGGTTCCCGCTGCTCCAGCGAGGCGCCGAACCGAAATGGGAAAGATCGTCGTGAGCGAGAACGTCACGCTCGACGGAGTCATCCAAGACCCGGCCGGTGACGAAGGCTTCAGGGCCGGCGGCTGGGTCAGCCTGATCGGAAATAGCCCGCAGCTTGCCAAGCTCGCGCTCGACGAGGCGCTGGCCGCCGGGGCCTTCCTTCTGGGCCGGCGAAGCTACGAGTGGCTCGCCGCGCGGTGGCCATCTCGCAGCGGCGAGCTTGCGGACAGGCTGAACAGCCTGCCCAAGTACGTCGTGTCCGCGACCCTCGCCAATCCCGCCTGGAACAACTCGACAGTCCTCAAGGGCGACGTGCTTAACGAGGTCTCGACGCTGAAGCAGCACATAGACGGGGACATCGTCATCGCCGGCAGCTTTCAGCTCGTACGCACGCTGATCGAGCACGACCTGGTCGACGAGCTGCGGCTGAAGATCTTCCCGCTCGCCCTCGGGGTCGGCGAGACCAGCGACAAGAAACCCATGCGCCTCCTCGACACCCAGACCCTCGAGGGCGGCATCGCCTACCTCACCTACCAATCTGTCCGGGACGCCTAGCGGCATCAGACGGCGCTAGCGTTCCGGAATGCTTGCGGGCGCTTCCCCCGGGCAGGCAGCCGGGAGAGCGCCCCATGAGCAGCAGGTGGCAAGAAGGAGACCACAGCAATGAGGACGCCGCTACGACGTTCCATGCCCAGGTACTGAAGATCGCCCGCGCTGGTGGCCGATCACTACGACAGCGCATCTGGTCTGACGCTTACCGCTTCCCGCGCGGATCTGCTCAAGACCCTGGCCCAATCACGGCCACGCTCATATGGGCTGGTGACACGTTTCTCACCGTCCCATATCGCCCAATTCTGGCGCGATTGGACTGCCATTCTTGGCTATCGGTCCGCCGACCAGAACGGCGGCTCGCGAGCGCTTCTGATGTCACGCTCGGTGTTCTGTTGCTGGTCCGCCTGGCCGGAGTCCAGCCAGGCGGATGCATGCCAGTCCGGGAGCGGGCTACCGGGCGGCTCCAGCGACGTAGGCGGCGACGATGTACGTGGCGTGCCGGTCCAGCGAGGCGCGGGCACGGTCATACCGCATCGTGGTCCGCGGATCAGCGTGCGATGCGGCTTCCTGGACATCCCGCAGCGGGACGCCTGCGTCCAGCGCGGCGGTGATGAACGCGTGGCGCAGTGTGTGCGGCCCGACAGTCTTGGTGATCCCCGCGCGACGCGCGAGGCGCCGGACAATCCGCCCGGCGCCGTGACGGTCCAGCCGGCGCCCGTCAGCGGCCAGGAAGATCGGTCCTTCGGTGCGCTCGCCAATGGCCAGGTCGATCGCTCGGGCGGTGCGCGGTGCGAGCGGGATGGTGACCACCTTGCCGCCCTTGCGTGTGATGACCAGGGTGCGGTGGCCGCGCTCGATGCCCAGTGCTTGGATGTCGGCGCCGGTGGCCTCGGAGACCCGCAGCCCGTTCAAAGCGAGCAGGGAAATGAGCGCGTGCTCTGCCGGTGGCCCGAGCCCGGCGGCAATCAGGAGCGCGCCGAGTTCGTTGCGGTCCAGGCCTACCGCGTGGGATTCGTAGTCCAGCCGCGGCCGCCGCACGTGCGCAGCGGGTGAATGATCGAGAAGTTCTTCCTCGACGGCGTAGCGATAGAACCCGGCGATGGTGCACAGGCGGCGGGTGATGGTGGCCCGGGCCCGGCCGCGGTCTTCCAGATCGCGGGCGAAGAACTCGATGTCCGCGCGGCCAGCGGCGAACAGGTGCAGCTGGTGCTGCTGGCACCAGCTGGCGAACTGCCGCAGATCCAGTTCGTACGCCTGCCGGGTCAGGCCGCTGTACCCAGCCAGGAACCCGGCTAATGCCAGGCGCTCGGTGCTGGTGAACACCGGCGCGAGCGGAACGAGAGCAGCGGACGGGATTGTGATGGCCATGAGGCACCTCCGGGGACTCAGGCTGAGGCCCCGATGCTGGGCCAGCCGAGGCCCCAGCGAACAGCGAGAACCCCAAGGTTAGACGACCACCGCCATCACACCAGGTCACCGCGGTGCACTGCGCGAGGCCGAGCTCAGAAGTCAGCCACCGCTCCCGACCGCCGATTACGCACTCCGGGCGCAGGCCATTTCGGCGTCCGCTCGGAGGTACCGATCAACCAGTTCTGTTGGCGCGGTCGGGCTCAGCGCAAGTCGAAATACTCGTGGTAGATGTGGCGGCTGGCCACGCCTGCGCGGCGGAAGCCCGTTTGAAGGTTACGGACCATGCCGGCCGGGCCGCACAAGAAGACGGAGAGGGTGTCCGGGCTTCCGTCAGCGGCGGCCAGGACGCGCTCGGTGGTGAGGTGCCCTTCGCTGCTGCTGTTGACGAAGTGGACGTGCACCATGTCGTGGCGATCCGCGAGTGCCCGTATTTCTCCCGCATAGGGCGGGTTGGCACTGGCGGAGGTGTAGAAGAAATCGACGCGGCCGCGCGGCGGGTGAGTGTCGAGGGCCCGCAGCCAGCTGAGGAAGGGCGTGACCCCGATACCGCCGGCGATCCAGAGCTGGCGGCTGGTGCCTTTCTCGTGGCTGAACCGGCCGAACGGCCCGCCGATCACCGCGGGCATGCCAGGCCGGACGACGTCCAGGAGCTGGGACGTCTCGTCGCCCAGCGCCTTGATGGCGAAGCGCATGACGCGTTCCTGGGGGGAGCTCGTGATTGTGAAGGGATGCCGGTGCCAGCTGTCCTTGCCCTCGAGAAACAGCATGGCGAACTGGCCGGGGGCGAAGGCGGCCGGCCGTCCCAGTGGGACGAGCGCGATCTCGGCGATTCCGGTGCCGACCTCCCGGATGCTCTCGACCTGGTAGTCGAGCAGGGGGACGAAGTGGCGGGCAAGGAATTCGCGGTAGGCGTAGAACGCCAGGCCGGTGCCGCCGATGGCCACGAAGGTCCAGCGCAGGAGCGGGGCGTGCGGGAACGGCGTGCCGTCTAGCAGGCCATGGGCGAAGCCCGCGGCCACGAACAGGCCAGTCGCGCGGTGGAAGAAACGCCACCTCTCATACCCGCCGAGCACCGTGCGGAGATGACGAACACCGGGAGCGTTACGGATAACGAGCACCGGTCTGTGCAGAGCGGCAGGGAGCAGTGAGCGCCACCGGGGCACGATGGCCCATCCTGCGAGGATCATCAGGCCCGCCGCGCCGATAATGGCCAATGGCGGGCCCAGGCTCGACTTGTGCGGGTTAGCCGCCAGCGCGATGTGGGGGATCAGCAGGACAACCCCGCTGATCGCCACGCGCCGGTGCCAGATGGCAGCACGATCGATGCCGTCGAACCAGGTCTCGACCCAGGGCAGCGTGCTGATCAGCACCAGCCCGATGGAGAGCAGAAGAACGGATTCCGCCCCGAAGAACTGCCCCACGTACGAGATGGGCGGCTGGCCAGGTGGCCGGGCCGCAAACCACAAGACGGCGTAGGCAACCACGAGCAGGACGATCGCGGCGGGGCCGACCCGCCGGGCAGGCGGCGACGCAGCGACGCGCAACATGGGAAGCCCTTCCACCGCTATCTGCGCGGCAATCTAAGTTTCGCTAAGGGCCAGCTAACGGGCGGCGAGGGCCATAAGACATCCCGGCAACCGCGGGACCGGCGGGGGAAGCGCGCCAAGGCGAGGGCGGCCCTTCGCGGCGGCTTCGTGCCAGCGGACGGGCTGGGCCTGGGGCAGCGCGATGAACTACCCCATGGGGCCAGGCCCGCGAAGCCGATCGGTCGGGATGCTGTGTTCACCAGGCTTTTCCTGCGGTCATGCGCCGCCCATGTCCGCTACGTCGCAGGGGTGAGTTTCATCGCTGGCAGGCCAAGGGCTGGAGCGACCTGGTTTTGCAAGGCCACCAGGGCGGCGAGCGGGCGGACGTACGCGGTGAAGGAGTCGATCTTCCCGTGCGGGTCGAGGTGCAGGTGTTCCATGCCCTCGATGGCCTCGGCGCCGATCTTCCCGGTGAAGGTGATCGCGTACTGGTCGGGGGCGGCGAGGATCTCGCCGAAGCGGAAGCCCTCGACGGCGCCGAACGCCAGCCCGAGCACGGGTGCCACCTGATCGCGGCCGGTGATCGGCTCGATCACGAGCGGGCCGTGCATGACGATGCCGCCGGCTAGGGATGCGGCGAGTTTGCCGTGATCGTTGTCCCGCACGGCTTGCAGGTACGGGTCCAGCTCGCTGGTGCTCATCTGGTTCTCCTGACGGTCGAGGGTGGCCATCCCGCATTTACATGCTGGACGTACAGTAAGTGTCAGGCTACATGCTGGACATACAGCAAGTAAAGAGGAATACTCGCTCAATGGCCAGGCAACGGGAGCGAACGGAGGCGTCCCGCCGCGCGCTCATCGACGCGGCTCTTCAGATCATCGGGGAGGAGGGCTACCGGGCACTGACCACCACCCGGATCGAACAGGTCACCGGCGCCAGCCGCGGGCTCGCCGGCTACCACTTCCGCTCCAAGCAGGGGCTCACCGAAGCGGTCATCCGCGACGCCCAGGACAGCTTCGTGGCCTACATCGCCAGGCTTCACGAGGCGCAGCACTGGCGCACCGGCCTCGACGGCGTCCAGGGACTCATCCGTGGCTACCTCGGCCAGCTAGGCCGCAACCCCCGCCGCAGCCGGGCCGTACTGATCCTGACCGTGGAGTCCCTCGCCAGCCAGCCCGCCCTGCGCGATGCCATCCACACCGTCAACGCCGTCCTCCGCGACACCCTGCGCGACCAGCTCGCGCGCGGCCAGGACGACGGGAGCGTCCGGCAGGACATCGAGCCCGCCCTCGAGTCCGTCGTGCTGGCCGGCGTCCTGCGGGGCATCACCCTGCAATGGCTCGCAGACCCCGACGGCATAGACCTCAGCCGGGCGACGGAAAGCGCAGCGGCCATGGCCGACCGGACCTACGCAAAGCACTGACCACCGCCCAACCTCATACCGCACGCACCGTCCACGCAAGACGTACCGGGCTCTCCCGCACAGGTTCACCAGACGGACGTGTCCGGACCAGCCGCTCGCCAACCACGGGCCGCACGGACAGAATGACCATTCGGCGGCTTCGCTGACGAGGCTGTCGGGGGCGACACACGCACGCAGATCGGCGGGACTGTGCGCGTTCTCCCTGAGGGTGGTGCCACGCCGACACTGCATGGCTCGCCGGTCCGCGGACCTGCCCGCGCGGCAGGTAGTGACCGCGAGACAGCCTGTCTGGCGAGGTGCCAGCGTGTGGGAATGAGCCAGGATGGGGTGGACGTGCAGTGCCAGCGATGCCTGCGGATCAGCAGTTTTCCCAGCCCGGGCGGTACCCGCTGGGACTGCCCATGCGGATACTCCTATAACCTGCGGCGCTGCTCGTCGTGCCGGGTGGGCAGCAATGTCCGCTCGTTGCAGCGCCGCGGCGAGCCCTGGGTTTGTGTCTGGTGTAAGGCCGCCAACGATGGCTACAGCCCCCGCGACGATCCGGCCACGGCGACTCTTGGCGACCTGGCCGCGGACATGGCCAGTCATGGGCTGGAGTTCGCCAGCCGCGAGCCGCAGCAGGAACAGGCCCGCGACACCCTGCCGGTGCTGATCGTAACCACGAACGAGGTGCCGGGCTGCCGGATCACCCAGGTCTACGGGGACGTGTTCGGCTGATCGTGCGGGCCCGCAACGCCTTCAGCAATATGGGCGCCCAGCTGTGGTGGAAGCTGCCGGACGGTCCGGTGAGTTCCCGGCGGCGTGGGCGTCTACGTTCACGGAGCTAATGCCGCCACCGAGCGCCTGGGGCCTGCCGTCCCCGCAGCAATGAGGAGATCGAGGCATGAGTAAAGTCAGCGCTATCATCCGCCTTCCGGCCGGACGCCGGACCAAGTGGGCTGTCCTGGTCTTCTGGCTGATCGTCGTAGCCGTGATCGGCCCGCTGGCCGGCAAGCTCACCAGCGCGGAGAAGAACGACGCGTCGGCGTGGCTGCCCGCCGCGGCCGAGTCGACCAAGGTGCTGGACATACAGTCGCAGTTCCAGTCGCCCAACATCTACGCCGCGGTCGTGGTGTACGAGCGTCCGTCGGGCCTGACCGGCGCGGATAAGGCCAAGGCGGCTGCCGACGCCCGCATGTTCGCCGGTGTGCACGGCGTGGTGCGCAGCCAGCTGGCCGGTCCGATACCGTCGGCGGACGGCAAGGCGATGGAGACCATCGTCCCGGTCAACCTCGGCTCGAAGGGCTGGAACGGCGCATCGGCCGCCGCGACCAAGCTACGGGTCATCGCCCGCACCGACGCGGACGGCCTGGCTTTCCACATCGCCGGCCCGCTGGGCAACGCTGCCGACTCGGCCAACGCGTTCAAGGGCATCGACGGCACCCTGCTGTACGCGACCCTGGCGGTCGTCATCGTGCTGCTGCTGATTACCTACCGCAGCCCGGTGCTATGGCTGCTGCCGGTCATGTCGGCCGGGGTCGCGCTGGCCACCGCGCAGGGACTGATCTACCTGCTGGCCAGGCACGGCCTGACCGTTAACGCGCAGAGCGCCGGCATCCTGCTCGTGCTCGTCTTCGGCGCGGGAACCGACTACGCGCTGCTGCTCACCGCCCGCTACCGCGAGGAGCTGCGCAGGCACGAGGACCGGCATGAGGCGATGGCCGTCGCGCTGCGCCGCGCCGGACCGGCCATCATCGCCAGCGCTGGCACCGTGATCGTCAGCCTGCTGACGCTGACCATCGCGGAGCTGGCCTCCACCAAGAGCCTGGGACCCGTGCTGGCGATCGGCGTCGTGGTGGCGCTGGCCGCGATGATGACGCTGCTGCCGGCCTTGCTGGTGATCGTCGGCCGATGGGTGTTCAGGCCGGTCAAGCCGGCATACGGCACCGACGAGCCGACGACGAGGGGATTCTGGGCGCGGGTCGGCCGCCGTATCGCGATCCGGCCGCGGCTGGTCTGGGTGGTCACAGCGGTGATCCTTGGCGCGATGGCGCTCGGCCTGACCGGGCTCAAGGCCAGTGGCCTGACCACCGCGCAGGGATTCCGGCACACCCCGGACTCGGTGGCCGGCCAGACGGTCATCGACCAGCACTTCCCGGCCGGTGCCGGCCAGCCAGTGATCGTGATCGGAAACCAGGCTCACGCCGCCGCGCTGCTGGCCGCGGTCAAGGCCACGCCGGGGATCACCGGCGTCACCGGGACGAGTAAGGCCGGGCACGCCTACCTGACCGGTACGCTCACCACCGCCCCCGACAGCCAGGCCGCGTATAACACCATCGACCGGGTGAGGACCGCCGTGCACGCGGTCCCCGGCGCGAACGCCCTGGTCGGCGGCAACACGGCGATCAACCTGCTTCGGCGCACGACCGCACGGTGATCATCCCGGTCATCCTGGCCGTGGTCTTCCTCATCCTGGCGCTGCTGCTGCAGGCGCTGATCGCGCCGATCATGCTGATTGCCACCGTCGTGCTGTCGTTCGCCGCGGCGCTGGGCGTCAGCGCACTGGTGTTCAACCACGTCTTCGGCTTCGGCGGCGCCGACACCTCGTTCCCGCTGTTCGTCTTCGTGTTCCTCGTCGCGCTGGGCATCGACTACAACATCTTCCTCATGACCCGGGTGCGCGAGGAGGCAGGCAAGCACGGCCCGCGGCACGGCGCGCTCACCGGCCTGGCGGCGACCGGCGGGGTGATCACCTCGGCCGGCGCCGTACTGGCGGGCACCTTCGCCGCGCTGGCGACGCTGCCTGTCACATTCCTGGCCGAGCTGGGCTTCGCCGTGGCGTTCGGCGTGCTGCTGGACACCATCGTTGTCAGGTCAGTCCTGGTCACCGCCCTCAACCTCGACCTCGGCCGCTGGGTCTGGTGGCCCAGTAGGCTCGCCCGCGAGCCAGCCGCCGAAGCGGACATCACCGTCGAACCGACAGCCGTGACCGGATGAGCGTGCCGTTTCCCGTTGGGCGGGCCAGTGGGCGCTGGGCCGCGCAAGCCAATCAGCCCGGATTCTCCCTCGGCGACAAGGAGACCCCTCGGCCACGAAACAACAGCCAACAAACCGTATCCAGCGAGTGCAGCGCCGAACGACCCGCCGGCCGTGCTCGTCGCCGGGCGTGCCATAACGGGGCTAAGGCGCGCTCGGTGACGATCCGGGCGGCCAGTCCCGGCGGGTGAGGGCGCCGGGACTGGCCAGCGCTGCGAGGACCGCGTCCAGCCGGCCGTCGAGCGGCCCGCTCAGCTCCAGCACCGGGATCTCGCGGGCGGCCCGTTCGGCGCGGGGCTCAGACGCCGTGTGGCCGCCTCTACCTGGTCGAGGACGGCAAGATCAGGACTGAGCAGGTCATCTTCTACGTCGGCTAGGAATAGACCTGGCAGGGCAGGGTTCGCTGCGACCCCTGGCCTCCGGGCTGACCTCAAACGCCACTCGCAGCGACCGGCCGCCAGCGAGGCCGTGAGCGGGCAAGGCGCAGCGGGCCACCGCCGATGGCTGAATGGGTGCATACGCGCTATCTCTGATTCTGGCGTCTGTCGGGCGCGTCTGACCGTGCCGGTCATTCCACGGGTTCGGCGATACTATGTCGCCGTGGGGGGGCTGCCCGCAGCGAGCGTACTGGTTGGCAGGGACGCTGAGCTTTCCGTTCTCGATTCGCTGGCCACTCAGGCGGCCGGGGGAACCGGCGGCGTGGTGCTGCTGAGCGGGGAGCCGGGTATCGGTAAGACGCGGCTGGCCCGGGAGGCTGCCCGGCGGGCACGCGGTGCGGTGGTGTCGTGGGGTGCGTGCCGGGAGTGCGAAGGGGCGCCGCCGCTGTGGCCGTGGATGCAGGTACTGCGCTGGCTCGGCGCGGAGATGGTCACCACCAGGGCGGCGGATGGGCCTGCTGCCCGGTTCCAACTTTTCGAACGGGTCGGGCAGGCGCTGCGGGATTCGGCCACGACCTCCCCGCAGATCGTGGTGGTCGATGACCTGCACCGTGCGGATGAGGCGTCGCTGCGGCTGCTGGCCTACCTGGGCGAGACGCTGTGGCCGGTGCGGCTGGGGATGATTGTGACCTTCCGCAATACCGAAGTGGCGCCCGCGTCGCTGGCTGCCCGTGTGATCGCGAATTTGGCTCACGGACAGGGCGGCCGCTTGTGTGAGCTTGGCGGGCTGAGCGAACAGAGCGTGGCGCTGTGGCTTCAGGCCGTCGGCCTCGATGACGCCGATGCGGGTGATCTGCATGCGCGCACAGGTGGGAATCCGTTGTTCATTTCCGAGAGCATCCGCTTGTCCGCTGCGGGTTCACGGTCGGGGGTGCCTCTGCGCAGTGTGGGGGAAGTGATCCGGGAGCGGCTCGCACCGCTTCCGGAGGGCTGCCGAGAAGCGCTGGAGGTGGCTGCGGTGCTGGGCCGCGATTTCGAGTACCCGCCGTTGGCGGCTGCGTTGCGGGTCAGCCCGGCCCGGGCGGTGGCGGCTCTCGATCCGGCGGTGAACGCGCGACTGGTATCCCCCGATGGTGCTCGCGCTGGTGCCTACCGGTTTGCTCACACCCTCATCCGGGACGCGGTGGAGGAGCAGCTTGCCCCGTCCCGGCGGGCGCGCCTGCATGCGCGGGTGTTCACCGCGCTACGGGACACCGGCTGGGGCCAGCCTTCAGACCTAGCGCACCACGCCGTCCAGGGCCGGCCCATCATCAGCGACGAGGTCGCCGACGACGCTGCGCGGTCCGCTGCTGAAGCCGCTGACCGTTTGCTGGCCTGGGAGGCCGCGGCGGCATGGTGGCAGATGGCTATCACGCTGGCTCCGCCGGGCCAGGTGGACACCGGGTTGCAGATGCGGCTTGGTCGCAGCCTGTTGCTGGCCGGGCGCGTCGAGGAGGCCCGCGCATGCTTTGAAACGGCCGCTTCGGAAGCAGCCCGCACCGGCGACGCGGCGACTTTGACTGCGGGTGCCCTCGCGGTGGGGGACACGGTCGCGGAGGTGGCGGCGGATCACAAACTGGTGGCGTTGCTCGATCAGGCACGCCGCTGCCCCGGTGTCCCGGCGGGGCAGCGAGCGCGGCTGTTGGCCCGGGAGGCGATCGCGGCCTACTGGCAGCCCGGTCGCCAAGACCAAAGCCGGCATACCAGCCTCGCCGCCGCGGAACTCGCGGAGCAAGCAGGTGACACCGAAGCGCTGGGCGCGGCCCTGATTGCCCGGCAGTTCACGCTGCGGGGCCCTGACTTTCTCGAAGAACGGCTGGCAGCGGGTGCTGCGGTACTCGGCATAGCCACCCGTCTCGGCGATCAGGACCTGCGGTTCCGCGCGCACCAGTGGCTAGTGCCTGACCTCTACCAGACCGGGGCGATCAGCCTGGTGGCGGCCGACCTAGAGCAGATGGCGGCGATTGCCGAAGCGCAGCGCAACCCGCTGCAACGCTGGTGGGTGCTGATCTACCGGGGCCTGCTCGCCGTTTTCGCCGGGCAGGCTGCCCAGGCAGAGGAACTGGCGCACGAGGCAGCAGCGCTGGGGCACCGGCTTGGCCAACCAGCGGCAGACGCCTACCGGGTCGGGCAACTCAGCCGGATCTACTGGGCCGCGGGAAGGCTCGCGGAACTAGGAGACGACATCGAACGCGCGCTAGCCCGCTTCCCCGGCTTGGTCACGTTGCGCTGCATGCGCGCCTTGGCCCACGGAGCGGCGGGCCGCACCGCCGAGGCAGCCAGGGAGACCGAAGCGCTCGTGGCGGATGACTTCGCCGCGCTGCCCCGAGACTCGCTCTACCTGGCGAGCCTGGCGATTCTCGGCGAGGCCGCGGTGACCTGCCAGGCAACCGATCTGGCCCGGCCGATCCTGGACAAGCTCCTGCCCTATGCGTCACGGAACCTGATCCAAGGCGTCCCGGTGGGATGGGGAGCGGCCGCATGGCATATCGCCCGCCTGCAGTGGACACTCGGCCAGCGCAGCGACGCAGCCCGCATCGCCGCAACCGCGCAACGGCTGCACCGCCAGTGGGGGGCCCGAGGACTTAGCCACCCACTGGCCGATCTCGGCCGGCAGACCACAACGGTGCCGCTGAGCCGGCGCGAACGGGAGGTGCTGACCCTGCTGGCATGCGGCCAGGCCAACTCCGAGATAGCCGCCGCCCTCGGCGTCAGCGTGCACACCATCGAACGTCACGTCGCCAACGTCTTCGCCAAGCTCGGTATCAGGAACCGGGCCGAGGCGACAGCCTGGGCCTACCGGCACGGGCTGGCCGGCTGAATACATAGTTTCCGTGATGTCCGGCGCTGCTGCCCGGTGCGAGCCTCGGGAGACACCACCACGCCACACCGGAGGGCACCGATGACAGACCTAAAGATCACAACCGTGCAGAGCGTGTACGAGGCGTTCAGCCGCGCAGACATCGGCTTCATCCTCGACCAACTCACCGACGACGTGGACTGGGCATCCTGCCCAGACAGCGACATCGCCCCATGGCATGGAATCCACAAGGGCAAAGCCGAAGTCCCTAACTTCTTCAAAGCGCTCGGCGAGAGCCTGGAAATAACCGAGTTCACTCCCCTGTCCTTCGCCGCCAACGAGACCGACGTCATGGTGGTCACGCGCTGGAGCGCGACCGCCCCAGCGACCGGCAAAACCGCCACGATGGACATCCACCACTGGTGGCGGTTCCGCGACGGGAAGATCTACCTCTACCGCGGCACCGAAGACACCGCGCAAACACAGAACCTGCTGCGCAACGACTGACACACCGCCACCAGCGCCGACCCCATCGTTCTGGCCGGATCGGGCACCAAGTGATCGCGAACGCAACCGCCTATTTCGACCACGACACGCTGCTCGCCCAGATCCGCATCAACGGCTAACCAGCCTTCGCCCTGTCCACCCGCCCGCCCAGCAAGGAGGCACCATGCCCGTCGTCGTCGTCTTCGACTTCCCCGGCGAAGACACCGCCAAGTACCACAAGGTCTTCGAACTCGGCGGCCCTGCCGTGAACGCACAGCCGAGCCGCCTCGACCACATCTGCTACAAGACTGACAAGGGCTTCACCGTCATCGACGTCTGGGAAAACGAAGCCAGCTTCACTGCATTCGGCTCCGTCATCGGGCCCGCCCTCGCAGGAGCCGGCCTGAACCCCAAGCCGACCATCCACCCGCTCGTGGCAACCATGGGAAAAGACGGCAATCACGTCATCTACTGACCACCCCACCGGCACAACGGGGCTAATGCCGGTCACGGCCGGACGCCCCCGCGCCGACCTCCGGCCGCAACTGGGAGCCTGGCCGGGGGTATCTCTCCAGGTGTGTAAGGAGTGATTAAAGGGAACTGAGTGACCAGCGGGAATGGCCACTGTTACGGGGGGAGAACCACGATCATGTCCATTACACGCCAAGA
>Ga0187863_10000977_pt1 | contig 23576 bp, 20 predicted proteins | sample June2016WEW_11_1_FD_132975 | JGI IMG/M metagenome (GOLD analysis project Ga0187863, IMG submission 132975) | Peatland microbial communities from SPRUCE experiment site at the Marcell Experimental Forest, Minnesota, USA - June2016WEW_11_10 | ecosystem: Environmental > Terrestrial > Soil >...
GCAACAACTTCACGAATATTACGTTCTTCAATAGCCACGACACGTTTCAGATTCCCAACGACATTGCCTACGGCGAACCGGGCGATACCGACGACAACGAGACGCAAGCCGACACATTCTTGTCGGTTCAGTTCCACCACGCGCTCGGGAACACCGGTGAAATCAGCTGGGGTCCGGCATATAACGAGTCGAGGATCCAGGACTTCGGCGATCCGTACAACGACTGGATCTACGGCGAGTCGCTCAACGCGACGCCGCCGCCGTTTGGCAACGGCGGCACCTCGACGGATTGCGCCAACGCTTTCGTCGTCGCTCCAACGAACCCGACGGCCTTCCCGACGATGTGCGGCTTGTCGCTGGCCGATACGCGGACCGAGCTCGACTACGTCATGCAGGGCGACTACACGCAGAGCTTCGGCGGTCATACCTTCGGCGCCGGCGTTGCCTACGATCTGAGCCGCATCTTGAAATCCTACTCGTTTACCCTGCAGCCTAATAACTATCTCTCACCGATCGAAATGCCAAGCACCCCCAACGCCCCCTATACGGTAACCGATGATTCGCCGAATCTCGGGAATACGTACCAATCGTATATTCAGGACAGTTGGCGAATGAGCAGCCGATGGCAGGTCGATTATGGACTTCGCTACGACTTCTTTACCATCAAGTCGACCGCGTTCGGAGAAGGTTTCGGAGCCTTTAGCCCCAGGCTAAAGATCACGCGCCTCTTCGGAAAACGCGCGAGCGTGTACGGATACGTCGGCCGATTCTTCGAACCGTTCTCGTTTGAAAACGTTAGCCCGCAAGCCGCCTACCTGCTCAACTTACCGTTGCAGCGAACCGAGGCACAGTTCGACCTCAAACCCGAACGCGATACGCAGCTCGAACTTGGCGGCCACATCCCCGTCGGCTCGGGCGACCTTGGATTCCGCGTGTGGCAGAAGAATGCCAACGACCTCATCGACGACACGCAGGTCGGCGTCACGCTTCTTCATCAAGACATCAACTACGTACTGGGCCGGCTGTCGCAGCAGGCGCTGAACTACGTCCAACCGTTCTCGCTCAACGGACGCGCGTACTTTTCGATCGCGCACGTCGTTTCGCTCAACAGCGGCTGCGAGACACAACTGCTGGCGCCATGCTTCGGCCAGGCGGCGGGCTTTACGCCCGCCGACCACGAGCAGCGCTACACCGTCACCAGCGGCATTCTGCTCAACGACCGGCGTGGGGGGTGGTTTTCGGCCGACGCCTACTACGGCAGCGGACTTTCGTCGGCTTTCTGCCCACTCGATACTCCGGGATACTGCAAAGAGACGCCCCACACGATCTTCAATGTGGAAGACGGAATTGCGCTCTCGCCGAAGACCGCGCTAACGTTGGATATTCAAAATCTGCTCAACGATCGCTATTACGTAACGCTTCTCAACGCCCAAGGCAACCATTTTGGGCCGGGCCGCGAACTCGATATGGGCGTCCGGTTCCGGCCTTGACGAAGGACTCGGCGCAAAGCCTGGGGGATTATGGGCCCTCACAGCGATGCATGAACTCGATCACGGAAGAATCGTCGTTACCGGTGGCGCGGGCCTCATCGGCAGCGCCGTCATTTGGGCTCTCAACCGGCGCGGCCTGGAGGATATCCTGGTCGTCGATCGCCTGGACTCCTCGGAGAAGTGGCGGCACCTGGTTCCTTTACGCTTCGCCGATTGCCTCGACGCCGACGACTTCACCGCTCGGGCGGCCCGCGGCGGCTCGCTAGGCAAGATCTCGACGATCGTTCACCTCGGTGCCTGCTCTGCAACAACCGAGCGCGATACCGGATATCTTCTGCGCAACAACTACGAATACACCAAAAACTTGGCGCACTGGGCGGTCGAGCATCAGGCACGATTCGTCTACGCCTCGTCGGCGGCCACCTACGGCGGGCTCGAAGCCGAGCTTTCCGACGAATGCGACTTGCACGTGCTGCGCCCGCTCAACGCCTACGGTTATTCAAAGCAGCTCTTCGATCTCTACGCGAGCGGGACGGGCCTGTCCGAACGCATCTGCGGTCTTAAGTACTTCAACGTCTTCGGGCCAAACGAGGACCACAAGGGCGACATGCGCAGCGTCGTCCACAAAGCGTACGATCAGATCCGCGAGGCCGGGAGCGTCCGGCTCTTCAAGAGTTACCGGCCGGAGTTTCATGACGGCGAACAGCGGCGCGATTTCATCTACGTCAAGGACGCCGTCGCGATGACGTTACACTTGGCCGAATCGAACGCCGTCGGCCTCTACAACGTCGGCACGGGTTGCGCGCAAACCTGGCTGGAGCTGGTGCGCCCTATTTTCCACGCACTCGAGCTGCCCGAACGCATCGAGTTCGTCGAGATGCCGAACGAGCTGCGCGGCAAATATCAGTATTATACGTGCGCCCGTGTCGAACGCCTGCGCGCGACGGGCTACGACCAGCCGAGTACGCCGCTGGCCGACGCCGTCACCGACTATGTTACGAACTATTTGATTCCACAGCGGACGCTCGAGCTCTCCGATGCTCCGATCGCCGCACCGCTCAAGGCTCCGTCGTAGAAGGGACACCATGCCACAACCCAGTCGTGCCGAGCGCCGGCGTCAAGGACGCGGCGGCGCCGCCCCTCCGCCGCGACGCGATCCAATGCGTCCGATCTACATCGGTGTCGGGATTGCGCTCGTGGCGATCATCCTTGCCTTCGCCGGCTATAATTGGTGGCAGAATCGTACGATCCAACAAGCCAATGCGACGCCGACGCCTGGCCCCAATGCAAGCCAGAAGCCAATTGCGCTGGTCGCCGGCGGGTCACTCGGATCAAAATACTTTAAAGCAAAGTATCCCGATACGCCGCAGGGCGGGCACGGGCAAACCGTAGACGGCATCGGCTGCGGTGCCATGGAGTTCTCAACGCTACACATACACACGCACCTCGCGCTCTTTTATGACGGCAAGCAAATACAGGTGCCGCAATTCCTTGGATTCGCGCCAAATCCGGCAGGCCCGTGCCTCTACTGGATTCACACGCACGATGCCAGCGGCGTGATTCATATCGAAGCCCCCGACCTGTCGCCTCCGCAAGGCGGCCCGTACACGCTTGGCATGGTATTCGACATCTGGGGGCAGCCGCTGCAACCCGACGACGTTGCGGGACTCAAAGGCACCGTTACCGCCTACGTCAACGGCCAGAAGTACGACGGAGACCTAACGAAGATTCCTTTGGGAGCGCATCAGCAGATCGTGCTCGAGGTCGGAACGCCAGTCGTCCCGCCGCCGAACTATACGTTTCCCCCGGGAACCTAGCGAAGGACGGATCTAAGAGCGGAGTCCAACTCGCCGTAGGCAATCTCGCCGTCATCGAGATATCGGATCTTCTTGTTGGTGCCGATGATGGCGATGGTCGGAAAACCGCCTTGCATATAGAGATTCGCCACGTTGAGAATCGGGTCGTATGCAACTGGATACTGCACGTGGAACTGCCGGATCCAATCGAGGACGTCGAGCTCCGAGGAGGCCGAGGTGCCGTCCATCGCCGTATCGCTTCCCGAGACGGCGACGAAGTCCACTCGGTTTCGGTATTTGGCATAGAGCCGGTCGATGATTGCGGTTTCCCGCTGACAGTGCGGGCACCACGTCGCGAAGACTTCCAGGAAGACCGGCTTGCGCGTTTTGCTCAAATCGAAGTAACCTGCCGTCGTCGCAACCTCGAACTGCGGCGCGGTCTTACCTACCTGCGCCTTGCCGACGATCGGCGACTGCGAGGCAGTCTGCACCGACCCGTGCGTTGGGCCTTTGAAATAAGCGACCACAGCCACCACGACGATGGCGGCGGCGACGACGGTCGTGATAGCAGCGAGCGCTCGCCGATTCATACGCGGCGGAGTACCCTGTCGATCGCGAGCGCGCCCGGCGCGGCGTAGGCAACGACGACGCTTGCCGTGGCAAGCGCGAGATCGAAAACGACGTGCGGCCAATCGGCGACGGCGGTGTCCTTCGGACCGAAGCAACCGCAACCGGCCGGGATTCGGCGGATCACGGCCGAGGCAATCGCCGCTGCGTAAATCAGAAACTCGAACGCCGCCAGTGCGGCGGCGACTCGAGTGAACAGGCCGGCGATCAGATAGCCTCCCAGCAGTAACTCGAGGTAGGGTAGTGCCAGCGCGAGCGGGCCGACGACGGCCGCGGGAAGCAGCCGAAAGTCCGCGATGTTCGCTGCAAGGCTCGCAGCGTGGCCAGCTTTTAGCCCCCCGGCAGCCAAGAGCACGCCACCCAAAAGAATTCGAAGGATCAGGACGGCAGCATTCACCGGTCCCTTCGTTGTGCTGAATCTCGGCGAACCCCTGTCCGTCTCGATGTACAATAGCGATATGCTGCTCGCGGCATTACTCGCGCTCATTCCGATCCACGGTGTCGTGATCGATATTCTCGGCGATCGCACCGCGATCGTGCGCACCGATGCGGTACCCAAGATGATGCCGGCGGAAATACGGCGCTATGCCTTTGCCCGGCCGGTGAGCTTTCGCAGCGGCACGAGCGTCGATGCGTTTCTCGATCCGTCGACCACGCCGCCGACACTGCTCGATCCGGTGCCGGCCGCGGTCTTTGCGCCGGGCCTTCCCGATTCCGGGCGTGTCGTTCCGGTCGAGATTGGAAGCGCGTTACCGGCGGCGGAGCTTGTCGATCAGGACGGCAACCCGGTTGCGCTCGATCGCGCGTTTGCCGGAAAGACGCTCCTGCTCTCGTTCGTATTCACACGGTGTCCCGATCGCGATCTCTGCCCCGCGATTAGCGGCAAGTTCTCATACCTGCAAAGCCGGCTCGATCCAAAGCGATTTGCTTTGGCAGAGATAACGCTCGACCCGCCATATGATTCTCCGGCAGTGTTGCGCGCTTACGGCTCGTCCTACGGTGCCACAATGGGAAGCTGGACGCTGCTGACCGGCACCGGTTCGACGGTCCAGCATTTGCTCGACGAGTTCCGCATCAGTTCGATGCGCCTGAGCACCGACAACTTTCTTCACAGCGATAAGCTCTTCATCGTCGCGCCGGCGGGCCGAGTCGCCTCGATCGTGCAAACCGGCGGCTGGGATCCAGCAGAAGTCCTCGCCTCGGCCCGGTCGATTTCGGGCTTGGCAGCTAACCCATTCGAACGATTCAAACTTGCACTGATCGCCGGTGCGGTGGCGATGTGCGGCGGCAGCCAATTCGCAGGTATCGCGCTGCTGGAGCTCTCACTTTTCACGTTCCTGACCGTCCTCGCGGTCCTTGGCATGTGGGCAGTCGCGCGCGTTCTCTGGGCGTCGGGAAGCTAAGCGGAGCTTGCGAGCGGAGCACGGAAGCGTAGCCGCTCGATGGAACAGACGGCTTTCTTGGAGAGTGCCATCAACGAATACGGCAAGGCGACCTACAACTACGCCTACCGCCTGACCCAGAATGAGGCGGATGCCCGCGACCTTACCCAAGAAGCCTTTATTCGCGTTTATCGCGCTTGGCGCAGCTTTAAACCCGGCACCTCTTTCCTCTCCTGGATCTATCGAATCCTCACGAATCTTCATCGCGACGAACTTCGCCGCCGTAAGGGACGTTATCAAGAGGAGATTCCGGAAGATCATGAGCTCCAAGAATACGGTGGCGGCCGCCCCCTCGCAGTCGAGCCAATCGAGGAATACGTCGAAAGTCAACTCAGCGAACCCGTGTCAAAGGCACTTGCTGACTTGACGGCCGAACAGCGCCAAATCGTGCTGCTCGCCGACGTTGAAGGGTACAGCTACCAAGAGATCGCGGAGATCGTCGGCTGCACCGTCGGAACGGTGCGCTCGCGCCTTCACCGCGCTCGTGGACAGCTGCGTGGCCTTCTCAATCATCATATGAAATCGCCATCATGAGTGAAATGCATCTGACGCCCGACGAACTCGTCGATTATTTGCACGGAGAGGTGCCGGCAGCTCGTAGCGCCGCCATTGCGGCGCATATTGCCGGCTGCCCCGAATGTGCCGATGCTCGCGATGCGGAGGCTTCGCTTACTAAGGTCTTGCGTGCCCACGCGCAATCGCAGGAACGCGAGCTGCCGCCCGCCGTCGTTTCCCGGATTTGGGAGCAGGTGCGTTATCGACCGCCGTCGGTTTGGGAGCGTTTGAGCGCCGCGCTTCGTCCGGCGATTGCCGTGCCGGTGGCGATCGCCGTCGCCGCGTTCCTGTTCTTCACCATCAAAGTCGCGCACGGTCCGGCGCACGCCGCGACCATTAACGCCGCCTATTACGTCGAGAATCACGCGGCACTCGATGCCGCGACGCCGCTTTCGGAAGACGATCCCATACCGCAAACGTTGGCCAACGATGATTCGACGCGCTAGCCTCGCCGCGCTGGCCCTCTTCGCCTGCAGCTTGACGCCGGCGGGTGCCGGCTCCCAGAGCGCCGACGAGATGCCCCTGCTTTCGGAGGTTCTCGCGGCGCCGGCCACGGTTTCGTACAGCGGCGTCGTGGAAATCGTGCGAACCGCAAGCCGCGCTACCACGACGTCGGTTTACCGAATCGAACATCGCGCACCCGATCTTACGCGACGCACGTACAGCTCGCCGCCGCAGTTCTTCGGCGACTCCGAGATCGTCAAGGGAAACCTCACGTTTTCGATCGACGCCAAGAGTCACCGCATCGTCACGACGCGAAGCGATCCCGCCATTACGGCCGGCCCCGCTTTGCGCGAACGTGAAGCCCTGATACGCGCAAACTATCGGGCGGCGTCGCGCGGCAACGGGACTTTCGGCGGCCGCCCGACGATCGACGCTCTTTTGATCAACAAGCGTACCGACCGCCCGGCGATGTTCGTGCGTGTCGATCGCGAAACGAACATCGTGCTGGACAAACAAGAGTTTGACGCCGGCGGTGCGACGATCAGCGAGACGCGGCTAGAGCAGGTTCGTTACGCGCCCGTCTCGACGGCCATCTTCGATCTTCCGAAAGGCTACGCCATCGTGCAATCGCGACAAGTGATCGGGTCTTCAAACGATCCGGATCGCGTCGTAAGCAACGCCGGCTTCGCCGCGCGAAAACCCGCGCTGCCCGATGGTTTCTCGCCGATCGACGGCGCCCTCGTGGAACTGCACGGCACCCGAACCGTTCAGCTTCTGTACTCCGACGGCATTCGGACGGTATCGCTCTTTGAAAGCGCAACCGCGGTGACTCCCAATATGGCGCCGCTCCATCCCGACGCACTCGACGTGGGCGGCCGCACGGCGCAATACGCCGAAGACGGCGCCGTCGCGTTGTTAACCTGGAACGACGGAACCCTCTACTACACGCTGGTCGGCCAGCTCGGCAAGGCCGAGCTCCAACGCATCGCCACCGCAATCACGCCGTAAGAGCGAGGCCCCCGCCATGCGACGGAGGCCTGCGCAGTTGCTAAGCGCGTTATCGCTTACAGTTTGAGATTTGCCGTGAGGTAGAACTGAAGTGGCGTTTTGTACGAGCCGTTTAGCGCTGAGATGATCGCCGGCCCCAGTTGCGGCTCGTACGGGTACTTCCGAAATGGCTGGATTTGCGAGCCGGGATAGCCCGGCGGATTGACGATCGCGCCCGGCGTCCCGTATGGTGCGACGGGATAGACGGTGCCCTGCACGTTCGAGTAAGAGCAGATGTTGCCGTCGTTGAAGGTCCATGGCGTGTGCGTGCCGCCCCAACAGTAGTTCACGATATTGGTGAGCTGTCCGACGAGCTGGATCCGTGGGCTAACGTCGTAGGAGAGCTGCAAGTTGGCGATCAGCTCGTTGGGTTCCGTGAAGGCGCCGATCGGATCGAACACCCCGGTATATGGATTCGGAATGTCAACGACGCCCAGGCACTTTGATGCATTGTAACGGTCGCCGAAGAGCGGCTGACCGCAACCGCTGGCCGGGTCGATGCCCGCCTCGGTAATTGGAATGCCATACTTGCCACCACCTTGGAACTGCATCGACGGCGTTATTGCGAACCGCTGGTGCTTGTAGTTCACCAACAGCGTTCCAACGTACGGTGAGCCGAAGCCTTGCGCCGCGAGCCCGAGCGAGCCCGGGAACGTGTCGTACGTCGGGAAGTTCTGCCCCGTGTTGATGAGCGCTTGCGGAGCTGCGTTCCAATAGGGATTCGCGATATAACCCGCTTTGCAGCCGCCGCCCGGCAGCGGTGCCTCCGGCATTCCATTCTTGTTGTAGCACGCGTTCGCCGGGCCGTTTCCCGTGGTGCTACCTCCGCACATGGTGTTCGGCCCGCCCGGATGCATCGTGCAGTATTTCGTGTAAGCATTGTATTGAGCGATCGAGCTGTTGATCGGCGCGAGCACCGTCGATCCCGACGCACCCGCGGCGATCGGTCCGTAGTGGACGTAGGAGTTTGTGTAGGCAAACGACAGCAGTCCGGAAATGCCGTCGCGCGAGAAGTCACCCTTTTGCAGCTGGAACTCGACGCCTTCGCTGCGCTGGCTTCCGACGTTTAGGCCGGAGACGAACCCATTTTGCGGGATCAAGAAGAACTGCTGGATTTGATCTTGGGTCTGCCGCAAGAACGGCGTGAGCTTGAACGACCAGTCGGTCTTGTTTACATGATGCTCCCACGAGAGGTCGTAGTTGATCGAGGTCGGCGGCAGAATCGGATAGCCGGGGCTGTTACGGCCGAACTGCAGGAAATGCGATCCGATGTAATCCGCCAGATCCTCCTGGCGCGTGTTGTACTGCTCGAAAGCCGTGTTCGGCGCTTCCGTATAGCGGCCGTAGGAGAAACGGAAGACGTCGTTGGGATTCGACGTATACGTTCCGGCGATGCGAGGCTGGTAGATATTGTACGTAAAGTTCGCCGGAGCGTTTTGCACGTTGGCCGCGTGCGAGCCCGCTGGGCACGCTGCTCCCGGGCTCGGATTGGCTTCCGGCGCCCCGCTCGAGTTGATCACGCAGTTGTCTAGATTATAGGCGTTGAACCAGAACTGCCGCGCGGCGACCGAGCCGCCGAGAGGCGGCGCAGTTGTGTTCTGACCGACGAAACCAAAGCTATCGAGCCGGATGCCGACGTTCAACAGCCACTTGTCCGTCGGGCGGTACTGGTCGGTAATGGAAGCACCATAGAAGTTCGGAATGGTGCCACTGTAGGTTCCGTTGAGGCCGTTCTCCGAGATCATGTACGTGCAGGCGCTGCCGTCTTGCGGCTTGCCCGGAATGGCGCACGTTTCTGCGTACTTCATTCCACTTGAGGTCGTTCCGCTAAAAGGCGCTACGCTGTAGCCCGGACCGAGAGGGACCATGGTTCCGTGGCAGTTGGCTACGTCGCTTGGCCCGTTGTAGGGCGGCGCTGCGAAGCAGTACCCGCCGTATGGGTCCTTCGCGTTTACGATGTTGGCATAGTTGCCTTCACTGCCGAGGTTATAGAAACCGTTGTTGTCACGCACGATTCGCGCCGTCGTGAACGAACCCGCAACCGTGAGCAGATTCTGCGCGTTGAGCTGATCTTGGAACTCGAGGCTGAGGCCCCGCGAGTGCGTGTTCAACTCGTAGTCGGGTGCAAGCGGACAGAAGAAGTAGCAAAAGCCCGTATTGTAGGGGCCATTGAGGAACCAGTCGCTGTAGAAAGTAAAGCCGTAGAGACGAAGAAACGCGGTCGAGCCGAAGTTCTTCGTGTACTGGATCTTCGTGATAGCGGTGTCGTTATACGAATTATCCGGCGATCCGGCCGGTATTACCGAAGGATTCGTCGGCGAGCCGACGTTGGTGCCGTTCGGAAAACCGTAGGGCTTCACGCATCCCCCTAGGCTGTTGAGCCCCGAGGGGCTGAACGTTTTGCCGACGGACGATCCACATCCCCAGGTGTAGGTGTTCGTGAACGTCACCGGGACGGATGTCCCGTACGGAACCCCGCCGGCGGTCAACGTCGAGAGCGTCTCGCCGTTGACGGCGTACATGCAATTGGCTCCCGAGAGGGCGGCCTGTCCGGTGCAAAACGACGAGGCGAAGTCGTTGGCACCGTAGTAGAATTGATTTTTCAGCGATTCATCGTCGTAAAGCAGCTGGATGTCGTCGCGACCCGCGTCGTTGCGATGCGGAATGCCGATGTGGAGGTTGACGACCGTGTCGCGCCCGTAGATCGACGCCGTCCCAAGAGACGCGTCGTTGTTCGGCCAGTTAACCGGTCCGAGTGGGAAATACGTATTGCCCAGGCCGCCGTAAAATAGCGACCACCCGGGCGCAAACCCTTGGCTATACGGGTTGAGATCCGCGCGTTTGACGCCGAGAGGATTACCGACGATGCCGTTCACAGGACCGAGCCAATTGTCGTACTCCGAGCCGTTATTACCGTTGATGTAGTTGTACGATTGGTTCAGGCCGGCGATGCCGACGTAGTACGAAAAGAGCCGGTCCGGCGTCGATCCGCCGACTTCGATTGCCGCTCGATGATAGAACGATGGCGTTCCGATTCCGAGATTCGCCGTCCCGTAGCCGGGAAAGGTTCCGGTCTTAATGACCTGATTGACGAAGCCGGAGAGGCCTTGGCCCTCGGAGTTTGCGGGATTGGCGCCGGTATAAACTTGGACTTCCGCGTTGCCCAACGACGAGGCCGAGCTCGACGCGTAGTTGTCGAACGAACGGTTGACCGGTACGCCGTCGAACTCGTAACCGACCTGGTCGTAGTCGCCGCCGCGGATATTGATCGTGGCGTAGTAGCCGGTCTGGTTTGGAATGACGTAGGCGCCCGGAACCGTAGAAATCGCGGAATAGGCCTGATTGATGAGTCCGCCGCCTCCCAACGCGGCGGTGGAGGCCTGCGTTGCGGCGTTAATTGAATAAACGTCAGCGGTCGTGCCGGACCTAACCAAAGCGCTGCCCGCGGTCGAGGTAACGCGTGCGATCGTCCGCAGCGTTTTGACCACGCGCACCGGGACGGATTGAACGGTGTCGGCGAAAACGACTTGCCCGGGAACGCTCACCGGTTGATAACCGCTCTTTGAGACGGTTATCGTGTAAGTGTCCGGTGCGAGCGTCAGAAACCCGAAATGCCCCGCGGCGTCCGTCGTAGTCGTGGCGGACTGCGAGGGGCTCGTTACGGTAACCTGCGCCCCTCCAACGGGAGCAGACGTGTCGGCATCGCTGATGCTTCCCGTGAGACCGCCCGTCACGCCGGCCAGTGCCCATGTTTCCTGGCAAACGAATGCAACGAGCAGCGTCAACGCAGTAACGAGATGCCGGAGTGGTCTCCGTATCATAGCGTACCTCCTGAAGTTTTCAAAAGAGCGCACGGTCTCGGGCCTTCACCCGTCGTTAAAGCGGGCTAGTTCGCACTCGCTTTTATGCTTCCTTGAGAAATTCTTGAGAACGCAGCATGCTCTGCAGCCAACCCGCGGTCGCGACCCCCTTAAGCGCCCAGAAAGGCGTGCAACGCTCGACTCAAATCCGAGGGGATCGCGCCGTGGTCGGCCCTTCCAAGTTCCGGCTGCCCGCCGTCGCTCACCGCCGCAATGGCCGCGATCGAGCGCGTCAACGCCGCGATGCCGTAGCCACCCTCCAAAACGTACGCGACCGATCCGCCGCAATACTCGGCCGCAACCGCACGAATCACCGCCGCCAGCGGCGCCGCCACGTCCACGTCGACGCCCAGATCGCCCACGCTGTCGCCGGCGACATAATCGAATCCAGCGCTGACGATCAGCAAATCCGGGCGCACGATGCGCGCGACCGCAGGTAACAGATACTGCCACAGGGCGACGAACGCTTCGCTCGAGACTCCGGCGGCGGGCAAGGGAGCGTTGACGATCAAATCCCCCGAGCGGCGATAGCTCCGCGCGCCGGTTCCCGGATAGGCCGGATAGGCGTGAGTCGAAACGTAGGAAAGCCCATCGCCCGCGACCGCTTCGGTGCCGTTCCCGTGATGGTAGTCGAAGTCTACGACCAGCACGCGGCCGCCGAAGCCGGCCTGATAGGCGCGCGCCGCAATCGCAACATTGTTGAAGAGACAGAAACCCATGCCGCGATCGGGTTCGGCGTGGTGGCCGGGGGGCCGCACCAACGCGAAGACCGCCTCTTTGCCTGCAATGCTGGCGAGTGCGGCCTCGATTGCGCCGCCGGCCGCTCGGCGAGCCACCCGAAACGAACTGGCGTCCACGAGCGTATCGCCGGTCGAAAGATATCGTGCATCGAGAGCACCTTCCGTCTCGCGTTGCGCGAGCTCGAGGTACTTCTGCGCGTGCACGCGCAGGATCTCATCGTCGCTTGCATCGCGAGCGGCGAGGCGGTCGACGAGGACGCCGTCCGCTCCCAGACGCCGCGCGACCGCTTCAACGCGATCGGGCCGTTCCGGATGGACGACGTTGCGCAGATGATCCCCGTAAAGGGGATCGACGACGAACTTCAGCCTGACTTCTTGTTGGCCGGCGATTTACACGGATCCGCCGCGGCCTTCACTACCGTCGCGTAGTCCTTCGTGCCCTTCTTCATCATCGGCAGCAGCCGTTTGTACGCGGCGACCGCTTTCGAGCATTGGTTCGAACTAGCATACGCTTTTGCGGCCATATAGAGCAGCGGTGGATTCGCATCGAGAAAGTTGTGCGCGCCGGTATTGAGGGCGTCGAAGATCTGCGCCGCTTCCTTATAGTTCCGTAACTCGAAGTCTGCGCCGGCAACGCAGCTCAACGTCGCAGGGGAACGCTGAATCTCAAAGCTCTTTCCACAGGCATCGCGCGCGCCGGAGTAATCGCGGACGCGCGAATACGCCTGGCCCAGCATCGCAAAGCCTTGGGCGTCGGGCGAGACTTGCGTGTACCGGCGGAGGTAGGAAATGCTGTCGTTGAGCCGGCCGCTTTGCATCGCGACCTCGCCCATACCGAGCAACGCACCCGACTGGTTCGGATCGATTGCGAGCGCCGCTTGCCATTGCGCGGTGGCCCGGTCGAACTGATGGACGGACGCATAGTAGTCGCCAAAAGCGGCGAAGCCCGCGGCGACCTTCGGGAACGTCTGCGTCATCTGCACGAAGATCGCGACGCCTTGCGCGTCTTTCTTTTCCTGCACGAAATACGCCGCCTTACGAATCATAATGGCAACTTTTTCGTCGTCGGTCGGAGCCGCGACGAGCGCGTCGTCGTACGCCTCGCTTGTACGCGCGTCGTCGTGCTCGCGCGCATAAAGGTCCGCCTTAAAGACGAGGGCTTGAATGTTGCGGGGATCGATGGCCAACGCCCGCGCGATCGTCTGCAGCGCCAGCGTAACGTTATCTTGTTGCGCGTAGGTCGTCGCGATTTGGAAGAGCGGCGCTAGGTCCTTTGGGTTCAGCGCGAGCGCCGCCTCGAACTGCGCGCGGGCATCGTCGTAATGCTGTTCGGCGGCGTAGACGCTACCGAGCGTCATGAGCGCCCCCGGATCGGTCTTGTTGAAGGTGACGGCCCGCCGCGCAATGCGCTCGGCATCGTTTGGCCGCTGCGCCCGGATGTACAGGTCTGCGAGGGACGCGAGCACGCCCAAATTCGTCGGATCGAGATTGGAGGCTTCCTCGAGGTCGGCCAAAGCCCCGGCGCCGTTGCCGAGCTGCTCTTGGGCGAGGGCGTCGTAGTAGAATACCTGTGCGGTTTTATCGCCCAGTTGCAGCAGATGCTGGGTGTACTGAACCGCAACGTCGGGACGGTTCACCTGAAGGTACTCGGCCGCGAGCTGCGCCATCGTAAGCTGATCGGTCGGATTCGCTTTGAGCTTCGCGGTCAAACGCGGAATCGCGATGGACGGCGGCTCGGGGCTTGCCGTCGGTAACGCGGAGGGCGACGGAGACGGGCTCGGCGTTCCGGATTTCCCTCCTCCGAACAGACCGGCTTGCGCCCTCGGCGTCGTCGTAGCGATGCCGAGCCCGAAGGCCAGCGCAATCAGTGCGATCAGTGAGATTCGTTTCAAGAAAGATGTCCTTTAGCGGTTTCGACAAGTTTCGTCAGTTCGGGAACGATGCGGAAAGCGTCGCCGACAACCAGCAAGTCGGAGAATTCGCCAATCGGCGACGCCGCGTCCTTATTGATCGCGACGATCGTTCCGGAGGCACGCATTCCGACTTTGTGTTGTATCGCACCGGAAATTCCGACGGCGATGTAGAGGTTCGGCGTAACCGTCTTTCCGGTCTGTCCGATCTGAAGATTATAGGGCACCCAGCCGGCGTCGGCAGCGGCGCGCGACGCGCCGACGGCGCCGCCCAAAGCCCGTGCCAGTGGCTTCAGCAATGTGTCGAAAGGTTCCGGCCCGCCAAGCCCTCGCCCGCCCGCAACGACGACGGGGGCTTCCTCGAGCGCAAGCTCGCCGGCGCCCTCCTCGACGTCGCGCTCAACGACCGCGCAATAGTTCTTGCCCGCGGGCTTGGCCAACGGCTCGAGGCGCGCGCCGGCGCCCCCGGTCCCGACGGCGAAGGCATTGGGGCGAACGGTGACAACGCCGTAGTCGGCCGGACGCAAGGCACACTCCGTGATCAATGCGCCGCCCAACTTCGGCGACGTGCAGACCACGGCGTCTCCGTCGACCTTCAGCTCGACGACGTCGGCGACCGTACCGGCGTGCAAACGAACCATCAGACGCCCGGCGACGTCGCGACCGGAAAGCGTATTCGGAATCAGGACCAAGGAAGGGCCGGCGATCCGAGCCGCCGCTTCGAGATAATCGACGATCGGATCCAGTAAAAAGGCTTCGACGTCGGCGTCTTCGCTGAGGAATATCGTGTCGAGCGGATAGCTCTTCAGTTGATCGGCCAACTGCTCCGACCCCGGTCCCAACACGACGGCGTGCGCCTTGCCCCCCAGCGCTGCGGCGATCCTGCCGGCCTCGCTGGCTAGCTCGAAGGTAACCTTGCGGGTCTCCCCGTGCCGGTGTTCCGCGTAAGCGATGACGTTTTTCACGCTCAGACCAGCCTCTTGTCAGCGAGGAAATCGAAGATCGCCTGCGCGCCGGAAAGCCCGTCGCTTACCTCGACAATCTTGCCTTTGCCGCGAACAGGGGGCGGCGCGAAACTGCGCAGTTCGGTCTTGGAACCGTTCGTGCCCACCGGACGGTCGAGCGAGAGGTCCTGCAACGAGATCGTAGCGATGCTCTTTTTCTTGGCGCCCATGATGCCCTTGAGCGATGCGTAGCGCGGCTCGCCAAAAGTGAGCGCGGTTGTGAGCAGCGCCGGCAGGGGACCGCGAACCGTCTGATAGCCGGAATCGGTTTCGCGTTCCACTTCGATCGCGTCGCCTTTGATGTCGGCCTTACGCGCGTTGGTGATGCAGGGCAGGCCGAGATGCTCGGCGAGCGCGCCCGGAACGGCACCGGTGCTGCTATCGTCCGTAAGACCGCCGACGACGAGCAGATCGAACTTCAGCGTCCGCAATGCCGCCGCCATGGCATGCGCCGTCGCCGAAACGTCGCTGCCTTCGAGCGCTTCGTCGCTGAGCACGACCGCGTCGTCAGCCCCCATCGCCAGCGCTCTGCGCAGCCCCTCCTTCAACGAATCCGGCGCCATCGAAAAAATCGTGACGGTCGTGTCGCCGCCGGCGCGTTCTTTGAGCTGCAACGCTGCCTCGAGCGCATATTCGTCGTAGGGATTGAGCACGGTTTCAACGCCGGTGCGTACGAGTCGCTTCGTCTGCGGGTCGATTCGCTTTTCAGCGTTCGGATTCGGGACGAGCTTAATCGTCACCACGATCTTCACGTGGTAGAGCGACCTCCGTTCGATAAGGAAGGAAGAAAGAGCGATAGGCTCTTGGTGGTTCTCCATCGGCGGACCTGCACGCGGCCGTCCAGGGGGGGCCGATAATCGGTGCGAAGCGGGCCGAGATGCTACGCCCGTGCGTCCCCCTGATTCTCCTGGCGGTGCTCGCGCCGGCCCTCGCCTCAGCCGCCGAGTTCGTCGCGAAGCCGTCGCTCGCCACCCAGCAAGACCCCGCGACGCTCGTTCTCGACGCCTCGCGTGCCGCCGACGGCATCATAGAGGTCCGCGAACGGATACCGGTGAGCGCCGGAAGCCTTACGGTCGTATATCCAAAGTGGATCCCCGGCGAGCACGGCCCGACTGGCCCGCTCAATGATCTCGCTGCGCTGCGCATCTCCGCCGGCGGTGCGCCGCTGGACTGGCGCCGCGATCCGAACGACCTCTATGCTTTCCACGTCGACGTTCCAGCCGGCGCCGGCGCAATCGACGTCGACTTTTACATGTTGATGAACGCGCCAGGCGACGTGATGTCGTCGCACTCACTAGCAATCGTGAACTGGAATCGAGCCTTACTCTACCAAGAGGGCATCGACTCGCATCACTATTTCGTTAAGCCCGGCATCGTGCTGCCTCCGGGCTGGGACTTCGCGACGGCGCTCCGCGGCGCGACGCAAAGCGGCAACCGCGTGGACTTCGCGTTGACGCCGCTCAACATGCTCGTCGACTCGCCACTGGACATGGGGCGCTACGTGCAGAAGTGGAATTTGTGGCAGGAAGGCTCGGCGTTCGTCCAACTCGACGCATTCGCCGATCGTCCACAGGACCTCGATATTCCGGCAAGCTTGTTGCGCGCGTACCAGCGCGTGCCCGATGAGACCTTCGCCTTGTACGGTTCGCGCCACTTCGCCGACTATCACGCGTTGCTGACGCTCAGCGATGCGGTCGGCTACGAAGGCATCGAGCACCATCAATCCAGCGACGATCGGGCATCCGAAGATTTCCTAACCGACCCGGACGAATCGCTTGAAGGCGGCGATCTCATAACGCACGAGTTTTCGCACTCCTGGAACGGGAAGTACCGCCGGCCCGCGGATCTGACGACGCCGAACTTTCAGGTACCTCAGCTGACGGATCTGCTCTGGGTCTACGAGGGCATGAATCAATATTTGGGCGATCTGCTTTCGTTTCGCGCCGGCATTCGAGAGCCCAAGCAGTACCCCGAGTATCTCGCGACCCTCTACGGCGCGATGGATACCGAGACCGGTCGCGCGACGACGCCCCTCATCGACCTCACCACAGGCGCGCCTTATTACTTTCAAGCACGGGGCGATTACGGGGCGATACGGCGCAACGCGGGAGACTTTTACACCGAGGGCGAGCTGATTTGGTTAGACGTCGATACGATCATCCGCGACCGCTCGCACGGCGCGCGCTCGCTGGATACCTTTTTACATCGGTACACCGAGCCGGCGGTAACCGGACCGATCGTGAAAACCTATACGCGCGCGGAGATCGAGGCACTGCTCGAACAAGTCGAGCCGTACGACTGGCATGCCCTGTTTGAAAAGTACGTCTATCGCACGAGCGTGCACCCGCCATCCGACGAGCTCGCGCGCGCCGGATGGAAGTTCGTCTACAGCGAAAAACCCAATGCCTTCGTCACAGCCGACGAAGCCGACGAGCATGGTATCACGGGATGGTATTCCTACGGTGCCAACCTAAGCGCCAAGGGCGTCGTGCGCGACGTGCGCGAGGGCTCTGCGGCGTGGCGTGCTGGGCTTGCGCCCGGAATGCACGTCCTCGCGGTCAACAACCAAGAGTTTTCCCCCGGCGTCTTGGAGTATGCCGTCAAGAATGCCCAGCACTCGAGCGCCCCGATTTCGCTCATTACCTCTCAGACCGGGTGGTTCCAGACCTTGTCGCTCGACTACCACGACGGAATCCGTTACCCGCATCTCGAGCGCATCGAGGGCACGCCGGACATGCTGGCCGCGATTATGGCGCCGCACGCCAAGTAGATGGGGACCGCTTGCCGAAAAAGGCCCAGAAGGAGGTTCTTAGCATGCTTTCCAGATGTCTACTGACGGCCGCGGCGTTTGCCGCCCTCTGCGCGTCGGCGCCGGCCGCTAGCACCCCGATCGTCGTTAACTCGCAAGCAGTTACCTGGCAAGCGAGCCCCTTGAAGGGGACACAGATGGCGCCGATCGTCGGCAATCCGAGTGGGGCCGGCGGATACTACGCATACCTTTTGAAAGTTCCAGCCGGTACGCGCGTTCCAGCGCACTTTCACGCCATGCGCGAGACCGTTACCGTGATTAGCGGCGTGATGATGTTCGGGATCGGCGATGCGATGGACGCTGCCAAGATGATGACACTGGGTCCGGGCAATATCGTTTCGGTTCCGGCGAGTCTTCACCATTATGCGATGGCCAAAACGGACGCGATTATCGAGATCAGCGGGATCGGTCCGGACACGACTACGTTCATTCATAAAATGTAAGAAGTGACGCTGCGCGGCCGCTTAGCGGCGCTTGTCGCGATACTCGCAGTTGCCGGCTGTACGGCGGCGCAGCCGCCCGCCGTGCCGCCGGAGTCTGTCGGTTCCGCGCAACTGCCCGGTCTCCAAAATCACTCAACCATCGGCTTTAGCGTTGACACGCCGAAGCGAGCGGCGAAAGCCGCGAGCGAAGGCGTCAGCACGACGATTCTCTACGATGGCTCCCCGGCGCCCAAGAGCGCGCTGGAAGCGGCACTGCGGGCCCACTCGATCGACGTCGTGGACGCCGGCATTTCCGGCATCTTGTTTTATTGGGAGTGCCATCGCACTCATACGGTCAAGCCGCCTCCGAGCAGCTATTCGCAAAACTATTATTGCCGCACCGACGAAGACCCCCGCATCAAAAACGAAGCGATCGTCTTGCGCGATGTTACGACCCTGCTAGAGCGCGACGCCGATCGCAAGTACGTCGCCGCCTATTGGGTGCTCGACGACTGGCCGGGGTGGGATCCGGGAAGCGCGCGTGAACTGCTCGCAAAGATTCACGCACTTATTGTTACAAAGACGCCAGGCAGGCCCGCGATCTGCGGCTTTGGTGCCGGAGTGGCCGAACCGGGGAAGGTCGACTGGGATCCGGGCACCGCGGCCAACTACTCCAACGGCGGTTGTGATATCGTCGGATGGTATAACTACTCGCCGTTTGGGCGGCGCCATCCGTCCTTGGGCAAGAAGTTGGACTGGACCATGAAAGCGCTACTCCCGGCCATGGCGCACAGCCTCGAAAGGAAGAGCTGGGACATCGCCAGGACGCCGCTGTACGGAATCGGTCAAGCGTGGTCCGGACCGTACAACAAGCGTCACTTTCAGCCGGGACTCACTCGCGAGGAGATGCTGGAACAAGCCAAAGCCTTCTGCGACTTCGGCGCAGATTACATTGGGTGGTACGCGTGGGACGACAGCCAAGACGAAGCGGGGACGCAAACGCCCAACAACTCCCCGGTGATCGCCGCCGGCATCGCGGCGGGCATCAAAGCCTGCCGCGAGGTTTGGAACTAGCCTTCTTTGCGCTTCCGGCGGCTTTACGCTTGCGCGTGGCCGCAGCTTTCCGCGCCGACTTCTTGCGATCGGCGGCCGTCCTCCCGGTGCTCGGCCGGGTTCCCAGATCTTCCGGCGCCGACTCGGTCATGTCGACCTTATAATGCTTGGCCGCCTTTTGTATGTTTGCAAACGCCAACTCGCGTTCGGCGGCCGTGACGCCCGTAACCTGATCGAAGCGCGCGATGGCATTTCGAACGTGCGATGCATCGGTCATTGGCTCTTTACGCTTCTTTGGATATGCAAACACGCTATCGGGAAGGTCGGCTCGCTTCGTGAGGTCTCCGTGTTTTGTGTGCGGTTTCCAGGTCGCTCGCATGTACATGCCTCCAGCAGATCTTGTCTTCGCCTTTTACCCAACCGCTAAACCTTGCGCCGGCAGGCAAGCCCTACCTCGTGAGTTTTGGCGAGGTCGCGGCCGTTTCAATGAGCGCGGCGACTGCGCCAGGATTCGACACGTAGATCGCGTGACTGCCCGGAACCTCCATGCTCGTTGCGCCGGCGCGCTTGCACATGAATTGCTGCGCGGGTAGAGGGATCATTTTGTCGTCGGTGACGAGCAGATACCAACTCGGCTTGCTCTTCCATGCCGGAGTCGTAATCGTGCCGCCGAGCGCGTTTAAGCCCCACGGAACCTGCGAGGCCGCCATGAAGTTCGCAGTGGCGGCATCCACGTCACCTGCAAACGAAGCCGCGAACTTCTGCCTGTCCAAAAAGAGATAGCCGTCAACCGGCGGGAGGATCGGCGGAACCGGCGCCCCAGGCGGCGGATTCGCGATGAGCGTGTTAACCGACTCACCGGCGTCCGGTGCAAAGGCGGTAATGTAGACGAGACCGGCGACTTTCTTATGCGTGCCCGCTTCGGTAATAACCGCGCCGCCATACGAATGACCGACCAAAATGACGTCTCCGGCCTGCTGGTCGAGCATCATTTTAGTTGCCGCGACGTCACCCTCAAGCGATATCGTTGGATTCTGGACGACGCTCACATTGAATCCGTCCTTCTCGAGGATACCGTAAACGCCCATCCAACCGGAGCCGTCTACAAAGCCTCCGTGGACCAGTACGATGTCGCTAACCCCGCCAGCCATTTTAAGACCTCCTACGATGGTGCTGGAGCGCACCGGATTGGAGTAAAGAGCAGTTAGTGTAGCACCAGCGAGTCCTTCTCACAATGCGCAGTCCCTACCGCTCGGAGCCCCTCGCCGCGAGGTAGGAGCAACGTGACACCGATCACGCTTAGTCGCAAACTCTGAAAAACGACGACACCGCCGCGGCTAGCTCAGGAGAGGATTACGGGGACGGTAAAGCACGGCGACTGGCGATGGTTCGGCGCGCCATACCTCGGTTCCGTGGCCGATCCCGCGAGGGCCGGGCAACGTTCGAACACGCCTATGTCGCTCCGTTAACTTTCATTGAATCGTCAACGCAACTTCGACCTAAAGAGAGCCACAATTGAATCGAAAAGTGGTATGCTGGAACGGCCGCTTTAGAGCGGCAAACTCATTCCGTTTTCTCTTGCCTCAGCACGCTTACACTCCAAGGGGAAAAGAATGTTTAACACTTTCAGTCCATGATTCGCGATGAAGAAGGCGCTTCGATGGTCGAGTACGGGCTGCTCATCAGTCTCATCGCGGTCGTCGCAATGGTCGGCGTTAAAGCGCTCGGCACGAACGTGGCGACGCTCTACACCACCGTCGCAGGCACAATCTAGAAATGCTTTCTGAGGCAACGCCGCCGAGGCGGTGCACTATCACTTTCCTGCAGACCGGAGAACGCGCCTATGGCGACGCCGGCGAACGGTAGTAAGCCTAGTAAAAACTTTCGTGGAGTTGGAGCTTAGAGTAGTCTATCGAGCTGCTCCCGCGCGAACGATCGACAGTGTAGATCACGCGCCTTGCTCTAAAGGAATCGTTCTTGGTGGCCTCGCGACAGCCGCCGAATTCGAGCACGCCGTGAGATTTCTTCACCTTTCCGGCAAATGTTTGCGTCCCCGACTGTACCTCAAACGTTTCGGAGAACATGAACGTTTTCTCCAAAGCGAAGTCTAGCACGGAGCCGGAAGCGCTGAACGTTCCTTGCACCGGCCCGCTCGCGGACCCCGTCGCCGTGTAGGTGAGTTCGGGTCCCCCAGGCGTCAGGAGACATTTAGTGGATACGTAACTCGATGTGAATTTCTCGCCGGCAAAACTGTTTGCCCCGATCTGCACCATCGGCTGCACGGCCGAGTTCTGCGCCACCGGGCCTTGAAAGGAGCCGCAACCGGCAAGTGCAGCTGCAGCAACGCCGGCGCAGAGACTAAGGCTACCAAAGGTTCTCATCTACGATGCCTCCGAGAACGAGCCTTCGGCACTCGATAACCCTTTCCATCGCTGCGGCTCGAGCCCCGTCCGTTCCCGGCTGAAGACCTCCGCGGGCCTTATAAAGTAGCGATAGGTCGAACGAACCGCACCAGATAGTCGAGGTATTGTCCTGGCTGTTCCAGCATCGCCATGTGTGCCGAGTTCTCAAACGTGACAAACCTTTTGCGCGGCGCTTCCAGGCGGTCGTACCAACGCTTCGCGACTGCATATGAGGTCTCGTAATCGTGCTTTCCTCGGAAAATGAAGAGGGGGCAACCGGCCTGCCTTAACGAGTCAAAGTCCACGCTCTCGACGACGCCGATCAGATGCCCAAGAGAAAACAGACTACGCCTACATCGGCACCGGTCAGATGATCGATACGCAGCGAAGCTAGAAGTAGCTACCGCGGAGGTCGGCCTCCACCTCCGTGGCGCTCGCCGCCGCCCGATGGGCCCGAAGGCGCAGCGTTGCCATGCGAGTACGAAGGGGCAGAACCGTGCGATCCGCGCGAGTACGAGGGATACGATCCGCGAGAGTACGACGGATACGATCCGCGAGAGTACGACGGATACGATCCGCGAGAGTACGGCGATCCATACGAGCCGTGCGAGTACGAGGGCGCTTCATGTCCGTACGACGGACTCGATTCGCGCTCGTCGTACGGGTTGCGCGCGCTTCCGTACGATTTGTCGCGCGAAGCAGAGAAGCGGCTCCATGGATCGGAGGATGCGTGCTCTTCTCGCCCAGCTTCACTCCGCGGCGAGACCTCGCCGTCGCGCGCATCCATTGCCGGCGTTCCGCGCTCGGAACCGGCCGGAAACTGAGCCGACCGTGCCTCACCGCGCGCTTCATTGTAGCGGTCCCACGATGCAGATGGCGCGAACTCCTTGCCGGTGGCTGCGACTCGGTCTGATGCTCCCGACCCTTCGCGCATCGCGCTATTGTCGCGCGTCGTCGCGCTGTTGTCGCGCATTGTCGCGCTGTTGTCGCGCATCGTCGCGCTGTTCTCGCGGCGCATCGCCGGAGCCGCATTCGCATGCACCGCCGGTGCCGTATTCTCATGGGTTACCGGCACGTTCTCACGCTGACTCGCTTCGATCTGACGCGGCGCGGCCGCAGTCCCGCGCGCGACCGGCAGCTTCGCACGAGTTTGGAATGCATTTGCATGCGTTTCTGACACATTCGCATGAGTAATGGCCGCGTTCGTGCGAGTCGCCGGCACATTCGCACGAGCTATTTGGGCATTTGCACGAGTCGCCGTTGCGTGCGCAGTGGCATGTCCGGTGAGGCCGGCGCGAATGGCCTGGGCTACATCCTTCTGCTGCCGCGCGAAGGAGGTCCGTGCGCCAAGTGCCCTATCCGATGCGAAGCGTGGCGAGTTGAAGACCTTCGAGAAGGTCACGGGCGCGTGCAGCCTACCATGCGAGAAGGCCAAGTTATCGCGCGTCGGAGCAATCGGCAGCGCTCCGTGAATAGTTCCGAAACGCCGTCCGAGGTCATGGGTGTTCACCGCAAGCGTGTGTCCGAAAACCGTTCCGTGACGGAAGTTTCGCATCGTGGTCGCGGTCGCGCCGCCGTGGCGGAAGTTATGGTAGATCCTGGGGATGCGTGTGATGTTGGTGATGTGGGTGATGCGGGTTGGCCCCCATCCAAAACCGATCGACCCCCAGCCGGGATACCATGCGTAGAACGGTTCGTAAGGCGCGATCGGGACCCACCCGATATAAGGATAGGCGTAGCCGTATGAAGCTGGATATCCAGAGCCGTAGTCCGGGGTCGCGGGGTAGTCATAGCTACCAGGGCCAGGGCCACTAGGGCCTCCTTCGCCGTACGGGGCGGGTGTGACCGAGCTATATGACGCGGCGGGAAGGGCGTTGCCGGACGGGGCTGCAGGGGCGCTGTAGGTGCCAGGGGCGTAGCCGTAGTTGCCCTGACAGTTATTGTAATCGGGCGCCCCGGTGTTGAATCCAAAGAA
>Ga0187863_10000982_pt1 | contig 23540 bp, 21 predicted proteins | sample June2016WEW_11_1_FD_132975 | JGI IMG/M metagenome (GOLD analysis project Ga0187863, IMG submission 132975) | Peatland microbial communities from SPRUCE experiment site at the Marcell Experimental Forest, Minnesota, USA - June2016WEW_11_10 | ecosystem: Environmental > Terrestrial > Soil >...
AACTTGGATACCGGAGAGGTGCCCAATTTCCGAAACAGGGGGGGGGGGGTGCCCATCCGGTCTAAGCCAGGAAGGGCCTCCCACGGAGATCCGAGAGAGGCCACGCGAAGTGGGCGGCTATCAAGACAATTCCATTGTGCGCCGCGGCGCGCATTGATTCGCAAAGGAACCAATGCGTGGAGCAATGAGAGAAGCAGGGTGCCGACGAGCGCCTGCGGCCGGGTTGCCGCCGAACCAATCGGCAACCCGGAACCAGAGGGAGACGGTTATCCCTCATTCTTGTTCGTCACGAACGCCTCTATTGCGGGTCGGCTGTTGCGGTACGCACGACGCCATGAATTGCCTGCGAACCAAAATGGCTTGTCGCGGGTGCACCGAAGACCAGCGAAACGTTCGAGTACGATACTTCGTCCCCTCCGGTGACGCAGACTTGCAGCGTGGAGGACGGCGGCGTTGTCTCAAAGGGAGCGTTGCTTCCGTTCCCGGTCACCAGACTCACCGTTCCATTGATTTGAAACCCCGCTGTGGTGGCGGGACTGACCACCGGACAGCCGTCCATGTTCCAGGTAACCGTTTGGTTGGTTAGCTTGATATGGTGCGTGTGTGCGTTCAGGCCGCCTTTGGTCGCATCCGCAACGCCCGCCGTGGTCCCATAGCCCGACATCGTCATGTCGGCGGAAAAATCGGCGATGGTGGTTACTTCGCCGCGCCATTCAGAGTGCAGGTCCATTCTCCACTGGCCATGCATCTCCCAGGGTCCTCCTTTGACAGTTGCGGGGGAATAGTCATTGATCAGGCCGGTGAAGTGGACTGGCTTGCCGTTCTGGGCCAAAACGGACATGCCTGAGAACAGCAGGAGAAGGGATGACACGTATACGGCCGAAGCCAGGATTTTGCTTTTCATGAGATATCTCCAGTCTTGAGATGGCGCCCGGTCACAGAGAATTCACAGACTCCCGCCAAAAGGCCATTCCCACAGCCTTTCTTTGTGGGACTCGACGCAATGAGGGGCAAACCTCCGCGACCTCACACCTGAACTGGGGACACCATGGTGTATTCAGCATTGCCATGCAAGCGGCAAGTCGCAGGACGGCGACTTGCCGTCAAATACCGTCTATTGCGGTCTCGACACTCAGGGTTAAAATTGACAAATTCCCCCAGCGACGAGCGAGGACCAGCTGGGTCGAGTCGGAGGTCGATATGGGTGTGCCTTCGTTCGAAATTCCGCCCGTAGAAAAACCGTCTGACAAGCGGCTCGATTCGTGGAAGGAAATCGCGGCTTATGTGAACCGCGATGTCACAACCGTTCAACGCTGGGAGAAGCGAGAAGGGATGCCGGTCCATCGGCATTTGCACGAAAAGCGCGGCTCCGTCTATGCCTTGACTGAGGAGCTCGACGGCTGGATCCAAAGTCGACGCGCGCGTTTGGAAGAAACCGAAGAGAAGCCCCCCGTCGAGCCGCCCCCGATCATCCCACAGGAATATGGCGCAAGGCCCGCGCGGAGAATTCCGTTACGATTCGCGCTCGCCACAATTCTTTGCCTCGGTGTCCTGGCAGCTGCGTGGCTCCTGTTCCGGCATCGCGCACCCGCTGCGGGTGAGACTGGAATTCGGTCGATAGCCGTGTTGCCTCTGCGGAATTTGTCGGGGGATCCTGCGCAGGATTACCTGGCCGACGGCATCAGCGAGGCCCTCATTGGGCGCCTCGCGAACATCCACAATCTCCACGTGACCTCGCACACCTCGGTTATCCGCTTCAGGAACTCTCAGCTATCCATACCTGAGATCGCCAAAACGCTGGGTGTGGAGGCTGTCGTTGAAGGCTCCGTCATCCGGGAAGGCGATCGCATTCGCGTCACCGCTCAGTTGATCCGCGGAGCTACCGACCAGCACTTCTGGTCAGAAAGCTACGACCGGGAGATGCGCGACGCCCTCAGTCTCGAGAGCGAACTGGCGCAAACCATCGCGGAAAAAGTGGAAGTTACCGTAACAGGAGAGGAACACCAGCGGCTCAATTCTGCTCGTCCGGTTGCGCCTGAAGTCTACGAGAGTTATCTGAAGGGCAGGTATGCTCTAGGACAGGGAAACAGAGCCGGCGAAGAGCAAAGCATTCTCGATTTCGACGATGCCCTCAAGAGGGACGCGACGTTTGCACCGGCTTACCTGGGTCTGGCGCAGGCTTACAGCGCCCTCGGAACGGTCTTTTCCGGAGTTCCTCCCGAGACAACGCGGCCGAAGGTCATCAGCTTTGCTCGAAAGGCGCTGGACCTCGACCCGAATCTCGTCGAAGCCCACGACGCGCTGGCCTTTGTCCTCGAGGAAGAAGGTCACTGGACAGAAGCGGGAGAGGAATATCGGCGCGCCCTCGCGTTGAATCCGAACGACGCGGACGCTCACGCGTGGTTCGCTCTGTGGCTGGTATGCGAGGGACGCGCGGACGAAGCTGTGGCCGAAGTTCAGCGTGCCCGGGCGCTGGACCCTGTCGGTATCTCGGGCGTCAGGGTATCGATGATTCTGTTTCACGCCCGTCGGTACAACGACGCCGTCCGTGAATCGCGCAGTGCTTTGGCCCTGCAACCGGACAATGCATTTAACCTGATGGACCTGGGTTTTGACCTGATCGCCAACAATCAACCGGCAGAAGCAATTCCTGTCCTAGAGAAGGCTTTGTTTCTATCCAATCGTAGTCCTGCTGTCATGGGGGTCCTGATCCGAGCCTATGCCCACGCAGGGCGGCGCAGCGATGCCATCCGGCTACTCGGGGAACTGAAACGACGCAAAGAGGCAGGGTACATACCCGCGGCTGCGTTTGTGAATGCCTACCTGGGCCTGGGCGACAACGAACGGGCATTCTACTGGCTCGAGCAAGCCTACAAGGAACAATCGAATATCCTGCAGTTCCTCAAGACCCACCCATATTTCGACCCGATCCGCAGCGACCCCCGATTTGCTGATCTGGTTCACCGGGTCGGGCTTCTCTAGAGCAAAACCAGGGTAGCTGTGTCCTATCGAAATCCTGCCAGGTCGCCGCTCCTTGTGGTCGCGTCGACTTGAGTGTCGCGGCTCCGGGATACATCGACCCTGGTCTTGCTGTAGTTTCATTCGAATCGCTAAGTTTGCGTTGCATTCGACGGGTGCGGTAATCCGGCCCGACCTTCGCCCAGGATGGAAAATCATTGAATTCGGATTCTTGACGCGGTCCGCCTAATCGGAGACGTCGTGGTCGGTGTCGTGATGATGGCTGTAGTGGCCGATGTCGTCGTCTAAATGGTTGGGATCGACGGAAACCTGCACGACGTCCATCTCGTTGCCATCCTTATCTAAAACAAACAAGCCCATGCGTTGGCCTTCGGGATGAATGAAGATCAGCGTTTGTTCTCCGCCGTGGTGGTTGGTTTCGCGGATGATGCGCTCCCAGCCGGAGCCGAGTTTTTCTTCGACGATCTGATTCAGCTCGTTGCCGTCGACGTCCGCGGAGAAGTTGTCGAACTCAGCGACGTGCAGGCCTCCAACACCTTCATGCGTTGCTTTACGCGAGATGAGGCTGATGAGGCCGAGGAACGGAATGCGCGTGGCGTGGGCGTGGTACCGGGTTTCTAGCGAGTTGACCACGCCATCGAATCCGCCTTGACCGCCACCGGCCAGGACCACGACTGGTATGAGCAGAGCCACTGCGCAGATGGGAATCCAGAGGAGCCGTCTCATTGGTCACCATCCTTCTTGTCCTTTGTTTTTTCTTTCTCCCTGTCCTTTTCCTTTCCTTGGCGATGGGTGTTGCGTTCGACTTCGGCGAGAGCGTGCAGTCCGCCGATACCGTGCAGGCGGCCAAGCTGGTCGATGTTGATGGGGCCGAGTATGAGCACGATGGTCAGCTCCTTCGGCTCGGCATCGAGGATGAACATGCCCTTGTTTTCGCCGTTGACCATCTTGACCATGACGTCGGTGGATTCGCCGGATCTGCGCTCACGCACGTGGACGATGGGCGACCACTCCGGGGTTTCGAAGTACTTGCGCAGGGACTCGATCTGGTCTGGCGAGTATTGGTCTTCCTTATCGAATTCGTAATCGCGGACGTAGATGCCGTCGAGACCTTCGATCAAATGGCGTGTGGCTGCCTCGTCGTCATCCTTGCCGTGCATAAACTGCGCGGCGAAGGCGAGCATGTTTTTGCCCAGTGTCACTTCAGTGACGTCGGAGGCGCGCGCGGCTAGTTCTTTTTCGACGGGAGACGGGAGTGGCAGCGAATTTTGCGCCAGGGCCGGGAGGGTGAGTGCCCCGGCGGTCAGGAAGAGTGCGGCAATGCGATGGTTCCTTATCCGATGGATCATGTTGGTCTCCCTCTGTCTCTTCGTTCGAGACTTCGGATTTTTGAGTTCATGCTTTCTCACCCTTGAATCAAGGAGCGATTCAAGGATGGCGCACCCATGTTCGTGCAACTACAAACGTCTCCCCGTTACTCGTTTTGATTGCGGGCTGCGAGCCGTGCCTTGACTTCATTGAGCGCGTGATTTGTGATGCGCAGGGCCGTGAGCACCTGTTCGCGGGCGGCTTCGCCTTTGCGCTGCTCTTCAACGTGACGCCACGTGAGCCCGCCACCGAGCGCAGCGGCGAGAACGAAGCAGGCCGCGAGGCGTTGCCAAAGTACGACGCGGCTATGGAATCGCTCCGTGCGCCGGCGGTTGCGCTGATCGACGATGCGGCGCCTGAGGCCGGGCGGCGCAGGACGGCGCACGAAAGCCTGGCGGAGCTTGTTTTCGAATTCATTCATTCTGTCGATCGGCTCGGGTTCATTCATCGGATCGTGTTCGTTGATCAGCTTGGGCTCATCCATCGGCGCGTGCTCCTCCCAAGGCTTTTCCGGGTCTCAGGTAGTCCTTCAAATTGCATTCGGCTTTGGCGCGGAGCAGCTTCAATCCGCGCTGCAGGTTGCTTTTTACGGTGGCGAGCGGAGACTCGAGCGTGGCGGCGATTTCTTCCGGTGTCAGATCCTCCTGATAGCGGAGAACGAGGGCGGCGCGCTGCGGCTCGGGCAAGGTGGTGAGTAAATGTTCGAGGCGCGCTCCGAGCGGGGACGAACGCTCTTCGGATTGGGAGCCGTGGTTCTCTTCGATCTCGATCCAGAGGTCGCCGCCGCGCACTCGCCGGCGACGGAGAGCGTCGGCGGCGCGGCTCATGGTGACGCGACGGAGCCAGAAGAGCGCGTGTTCGGGTGATTCGAGGCGTGTCATATGCCGGTCCAGTTCCAGAAAGACGTCCTGCGCGATTTCCTCGGCCAGTCCGCGGTCGGCTGTCATGCGCCAGGCCAGTGAGAACACCATCGACTGGTGCTCGTCCACGAGTCGCTCGAAGTCTGGCTGCCAGTTACGGGCCATGAGGTTCGCTTCTACTCTCTTATCCGCGGGAGTGCGCGGGCTGGGATGCAAAAGGTACGTGCTGGACCGAAAAAAGTTCGAAGGGTTGCAAGGATTGGCTGCAAAGTGCCGGCTGCTGGGCTGGTTGGCCCATCTGCTACGGCGTGTAACACAGAATGTTACAGCGGGTAACAGAGAATGGCAAGGGATTTGGGGGCAGATGACATAGCGCGAGGCCGACTGAGGTGGCCCGACACGAGCGGGTGCTTAGAGCAAAACCGTGCAGCTCACTGCGCTGGTTTATGCCCGTCAGATTCTGAATCCAGGCCGGCGTAGATTGCCAACGCTCTGCGGCTCGGGACGAGCAGGGTCGCGCCGTGCACTCTTACGAGATCTTGACTCTTAAAGTCCGTCATAATACGGGTAATTGTTTCGCGTGATGATCCGATGGAGTCGCCAATTTCTCCCTGGGTCAACACAAATCGAATCTGAATTCCGTTCTCCGTCTGATGACCATCTCTGCACCACTCCAGCAACAGACTGGCGAGTCTTGCCGCTACGGATGTTGTGAGCCCGAAGATCCGCAATCTCTCGCTGATTCGCTTACAAAGAAGACTTAACTCAATTGCGATGTCGCTGGAGACGGAAGGATGATGCAGGAGGAAGTCGAGAAAGTTCTGGCGACGCAGGAATGCGATTTTGCACGGATGCCGCGCCACAACCCTGATCTCGGAGGAGTCGCCTGAAATGGCGGAAGCGAGCCCCAGGATTTCTCCGGCGCCGGCGACTCCGAGGAGAAATTGCCTCCCATTCAACGAAGTCATTGAGATATTCGCTTCCCCCTCAAGCAGGAACAGGATGTTGAAGGGCTTCTGCTCCTCCGCGATAAGTAATTTGGAGGGCATGCATTGGATTCGTGTTGCCAACAACTCAAATTCGCGTCTCGCGCTGATCGACATCCTCCGAAAGAATGCTCCAGTTTCATAGGGCCAAGAGGAATCGACCCAATCCAATTCCCGCACGGTCATCGTTGGGAATCCAAGTCTCGTGCGTTCTTCGCAGAATGAGATATTCTCTTCGACACAATCAACTGCCCTTCGGGTGGGCAGAGGGGTTCTCCTCTTCCGGCTGTGGATCAGTTTCAAAGTTTGCATCGATCTCCCTCCCGCACTTTCATTGCAGTCCCATCGGACAGAGCATTCATCAAGAGTTCATGGCTCTGGGCAGATGGAAGGCACTTTTCCATGCCGGGCCTTTTTATGTGGCTGCACGGGCTGTGAGCATGTCCCCCCGTTTGGCCAGCAGGTCTTCAATTCCCTGCAGGAGATTGTCTGGTCCGCCCCGGATAGTCGCGTCTGCAAAACTGTCGCAGTTGCTGGAAGAGTCCGAAACGCAGATTACCGGTATTCGCGAGCTCGAGGCTCGAATCAGGAACGTGAGCCTCTCCCTGTTTTCAGCGGGAATGGAATGGCTTAAGAGGATCAGATCGAAGTCGCCCTCATGGAATTGAGCGATTCCTTCTCGAATGGGATCGGCGGACGTGACGTAATATCCGGCAGATAGCCAGACTGACCGTTGACTCTTCAGAAGCGACGAGTCCAAGCCAACTGCAAGGAGGACTGTAAGTGGCATGAGGACCTCCGGATTTGGCAGACACATCCCGCATATTTTGAGAAAAAGCGGGGAATCACCACTCATATGCCTATTTTCTGGCGTTGTCTGTTCAATTCGGCTCACTTGCGGGGGCGGCGAGCCTTGAGGGTGGCGGCGGGAGGGGATGAGCCGACGCAGCTCAAGGCAGGGAGCAGGAATCAGAGAGGGGAGTCGGTGATCTCGTATTGTTTGAAGATGGAATCCCAACCGAGGTTGGTTGAGGTTCGTGGTATCCCTCCCTTCGCAGAATGGACGAAGGATGGGCACCGAGAACTGTCAGTTGGGCGAGAGCACAAAGAAGGGTGGGCCATTCGCCAAGTTCAGGAAAGGGTCTGGACGCGCTATTTAAATGTGGCAGGGCCCTCGATCAGCTCATCGCGGTGGGCGGTGAAGTCGATCATGGATCCAAACGCAGGACCAGAGAGTGGGTTGGTTTTCAGGGTGTCGACGATGGCCGCGTCGACTTTGTCGAGGCCTTCGGGGCTGGACGCGATGTAGACGATCCAGAAGGTGTCCGGTGACATGCTGTGGATGGCCTGTGTGTCGATTTCGTATTCGTGAATGGTCGCGTCGGCGAGCAGCTTCTCGAGTAGCGGCACAACCATGTTCTTGCTGAGCAGACCGATTGCATCGTCGGGTGCATCCGCTTTCAGTTTGTAGGACGAGACGTGAGTGTAGCCCGTCTTCCAGGAGCCGGGATGCCAGTTATAGTACCGGCTTTCCATAATCTCATCCCAGTGTTTCGTCGAAGTGGTTAAGACAGTCGAGGCGCTACTGCCAGAAGCTGAAAGCTGGTCGAGCACTCTGATCAAGCCGGCCATGGACATGGACGACCACCAATCGTCGTGGGTTTCGCCATCGGGCTGGTGGACGAGGTTTTCATCGTTGCCATAGGCCACGATGGTTCCGTCGGCCAGGGCCTTGTCCATGATTGCCTTGTCGGCGACGGCTGATTTTTCCATCTCCCCCCATTGCGCACGCGGAATCTGCCAATTGGCAATGTAGGAATACATGGGTGGTTTCTCTTTCACCTCCGACGTCTGCGCGCGTGAGGGAAGGGCACACAGGGCCGATAGCGCGAGCACGGACATGCCCGCGAGGACGCTCCACAATCTCTTGCTCATTTCTTTCTTCTTTCTGATTGCGATTTAGTCAGCAGGTCTCCGGGGAAACTCTGACCGAGGGAAGTGTACAAGAGCATCGCACGATCACGCCTTCTTTTGTGTTTGGAATCTTCTGGCCTAACCTGTGCAACGGCGATCCAGCCACGCTACAATGGCATCTCCCCGGCCCACTGTCTAAAAGAAACGACCAATCGCGTCGTGGATACCAACGCCAAGGACAGCATTGCCCGATGATCTACACGCAAGCCGGGGACGGGCCCTATCGCTGTGGCTTGCCCCTTCACCTGGTACCTTGATTGCCCAAGATTCCAATCCATGTTTGAGGAATAGCGTGAGCGCGATAGTTGGAGATCTGATTGATCGGTTGACAGAGCACAAGACGCTGGGTGCTGCCCCTCGGGAGGAACTGGCGTGGCTGGCAGCGCATGGGTCCATTCGCAGGCTTGACGCGGGCGAAGTGCTGTCTCACAAGGGTCTCCCGGTGGACGGTCTTTTCGTGGTGCTGTCGGGGCACGTGGCGCTGTCGGTTGACCGAGGCAACGGGCCGCAGAAGGCGATCGAATGGCGGGCGGGCGAAGTATCCGGTGTGTTGCCCTATTCGCGGCTGGTGAACCCACCGGGGGATGCGATCGCCCAGGAACCTACAGAGATTCTGGCACTGGGGCGGGAGCACCTTCGTGCGCTTACGCACGAGTGCTTCGAGATTACCTCGATCCTGGTTCGCGTGATGCTCGATCGCGCGCGGCTGTTCACTTCGAGTGAGTTGCACAACGAGAAGATGATCTCGTTAGGCAAGCTATCGGCGGGCCTTGCGCACGAGCTGAATAACCCGGCGTCGGCAATTGAACGAAGCGCCTCGCTGCTTGAGGATCGGCTGGAAGACATGGAGAGAGCCACTCGCGCGTTGGGCGCGGCTCAGCTGAGCGATGCGCAACTGGCTGCTATCGACGCGATTCGTGCCTCCTGTCTGGCTAAGCAGACACAAGGAGTGCGATCCCCTCTCGAGCAGTCGGACCGGGAGGAGGCGATTGCCGATTGGCTTGCCGCCCATCAATTGGATACCGCGCACGCGGCCACGCTGGCCGACACCGAAGTGACATTCGAGGCGCTCGATCAGCTCGCAGCAGCGGTGTCAGGATCCGCATTGAACGCAGTGTTGCGGTGGGCGGCCTCTGGTTGTGCGGTGCGCCGGTTGGCTTCCGGAATTCAGGGTGCGGCGATGCGCATCTCGGGGCTGGTGATGGCGGTGAAGGGATTCACGCATATGGACCAGGCGATGGTGGCCCAGTCAGTCGACCTGGGATCGAGCCTCAACAACACGGTGACCGTGCTGAATTCAAAGGCTCGCGAGAAATCGGTGGAGGTGTCGGTGGAGTTGCAAAACGACCTGCCACTTGTGCGCGGCTTCGCCGGCGAGCTGAACCAGATATGGGGAAACTTGATCGATAACGCATTGGATGCGGTATCCGCCGCCGGCCGCGTTGAAGTGCATGCGTGCCGCGAACATCAACGCGTTGTGGTTCGCATTCTCGACGATGGGCCAGGGATTCCCTCACAGGATCTCGCGCGGATTTTCGATCCTTTCTTTACGACTAAGCCGATAGGGCAAGGCACGGGGCTGGGGCTCGATATTGTCCGGCGCCTGGTGCGCCACAATGACGGGGCCATCGATGTCGAGTCGAAACCGGGCCGCACGGAGTTTCGGGTCTCGCTGCCGATTGCCTAGCGCCGTACCGCGGGCGTGGCAGGATCACGTCAACAGCCAACTACTGAAGACACTCGGGGAACATTCGGCGCGGGATTGCCGTACATCCAACAAGCTCGGCGTTTGGCGCATGAGGCTGCACACGTGGATGGAACCGAGGCTCATGCGAGTTCAACCTCTGAACGGAAAGGATGGAGGGTATGAGCACAGATCGACGTGCGGACCCATCTGCGGCAACGTCGCCGCGTTTCCGGGCCAGGCTGGCTGGTTTCCTTTATCTCATGAACACTGTTACGTCGCTCGTTGCCTTCTCGGGAACAGCGAGCCCGCCGATCAGCGCTGCGTGCGGGTGGGCGGCGACGGCGAGCTACGTCGGCGTGACGGTTCTCTTCTATCTGCTCTTCAAGCCCGTCAACCGTACGGTTTCCCTGATTGCGGCGCTCTTCAGTCTGGCGGGATGTGCCGATGGAGTGCTTACACCGCTTCATCTTTTCCCGTTTCCAATTCACAGCCTGGTCTTCTTCGGTGGGTACTGCGTGCTGATCGGCTACTTGATTCTGCGATCAACTTTCCTGCCGCGCATTCTGGGTCTGCTCATGATGCTGGCCGGTTTGGGATGGTTGACATTTGTCTACGCGCCGCTTGCAACTTCCCTGTCGCCCTATCCCTACATCATGGGTGGCGTGGGCGAAATATCGCTGTGGTTGTGGATGCTGGTGATGGGTGTGAACGCTGGTCGATGGGACGAGCAAGCCGGCGCTCGGGTTGCGGTGGCTGGTTGATTGGTTTGTGCTTTCTCACCCTTCGCAGAATGCGCGAAGGATGGGGCACCCTGCATGCGATCCATAGAACGAAGCAAACTTCGTCCACGCTCGGGCTTTGGCAAATCTGCTATGGTCCCCGTAGAAGCCATGGCTCGCCCGACCCGGTTGAAACAGAAGCGGCCGCATGCATTTGTACTCGATGCACTTGCGCCGTTGCATCCCGAGGTGCGTCGCATGTTTTCAGGGTTCGCCGTCTACATCGGCGACCGCATTGTGTGTATGCTTCGCGATAGTCCCAAATCTCCGCGTGACAACGGCGTTTGGCTGGTTCTTTCGGATACCGTCAACCCCGCAGATCCAACTCTTCGGCGCGAATTCCCGTCGCTTCGTTCCATCGAGCTTCTGGCGGGCAAGATTGGCCACTGGCTTCTCATTCCAGTCGACGGCCCCGCCTTCGAAACCGAGGCCCTTCACGCCTGCGATTTGCTGCTGCGTCATGATCCGCGTCTCGGCCGCATCCCCGCGTCCAGGAAGTAGCTCTTCCCGAGGCCAGAATATCTCTGCTCCTTCCGAGTGAACGGTCTGGGTTCGTGCTTTCCCAGGTCTCTCGAAGACCTGGGGCACCCACGTTCGTGCGGTTTGATGTTGCGTGAGAAACAGATCCCTTCGCCCAGCTTACCCCATTAACGAGCGTCGTCCACGGGGCCCCAGACGCACGGGTTCTCAGGATGACAATTCATCAACATGGTGGGCGAGTCCGGGCCTGAAGACCTCGGCTCCCTCCGAGTGAGACGGTTTGGGTTCGTGCTTTCCCACCCTTCGCAGAATGCGCGAAGGATGGGCACCCAGCGCTGTCAGTTGGGCAGGAAGCCAAAAGAAGGGTGGGCCACCCGCCGATTGCGACGCATCAAGAATGTTCAGAACAAATCGGGAATGTTGTTGAAGGCGATTCTGGTGGGAGCGGCTTTGAAGGCGGTGAGCATCGCTGCGGGCGCGAGGGCGCTTGTCCCATATTTGTGATTGAGCTCGTCCATTGCGGCTAACAGGCGGGTGCGGCTTTTGGCATTGTCGAGCGAATCGAACAGGTTCAGCGAGTGGAGGCGGTCGGGGACCAGGCCGTTGAGCTGGACGCCTACGAAATAGGGTTGGTCGTAATCGGTCCCTGTTTCCGTGCCAGCAGCGGGACGGCTGGCCCAGAGGCGGCGCAAGGCGGCGATGAGGGTCTGGTTGTCCTGGCACTCGCTGAGGCGAAGTTCGCTGTGCCAGCCGCGGGTGGGGACGCCAAAACGACTGACCGGGGTCCCCGGCGACGGGTCTTTGTCGCTGGGGTGACTGACCGGCGCTTTTTGTCCGCGAGGAACGGAAAAGCCGATGGCGAGGCCGATGCTGCCGGCCCAGAGTCCGCCGGCGCGCAGACGCATGGCAGCTTTGTGGAGGAGCTTGTGGGCGACGGCCCAGGCCTTGTCGGGACTGCGCATGTCGGGCGAGAGCACATGGGAGTGGCTGATGGATTTGTTGTGCTCCGTCTCCGACATGTCGAAGTCTTCGCCACGGAGCCAGTGCCAGAGGCGCTCACCCCAGACCGATCCCCAGAGCTCGCCGGCTTGTTCGCAATTGAGGGCGAGGAGCTGCGGCATGGTATGGATGCCTTTGGCGTTGAGGCGCTTCTCCGTTTGCGTGCCGATGCCGGGCAAGTCGCGGAGGCTGAGCTGTGCGAGGGCTTCAGGGAGGATGTCGAGGGGGAGGGCCACGAGGCCGTCGGGCTTTTCCATGTCGCTGGCGATTTTGGCGAGGTAGCGGTTGGTGGCGAGGCCGACGGAGCTGCGCAGCATGGGCCCAACGCGGTCGCGGATGCGGGCTTTGACTTTGCGGCCAAGCTCGAGGGCGGCGAGAAGGGGCCGTTCGCGGCCCATGAGGCGGCAGGCCATTTCATCGATGGATAGAACCGAGGCGACGGGGAGGCAGCTTTCGACGGCTTCGATGACGCGATGATGGTAGTCGACGTAGATCTCGTGGCGGGCCTCGACGAGGGCGATGTCGGGGCACATCCGTTTGGCGTCGGCGACGACCGTGCCGGTTTTGACCCCGAAGGCTTTGGCTTCATAGCTGGCGGCGATGCAGACGGTGGTGTCGGCCAGCATGGGCACGACGCCGACAGGACGCCCGCGGAGGTCGGGGCGGACTTCCTGCTCGACGGAGGCAAAATAGGAGTTGAGATCAACGAAAAGCCAGTTTAAACAAGGGCCTGAAGAAGGATCTTGCTGTGGAGAAAGCGGATGCGTTGTGGAAATCTGGCACTCGACGGGCCACTCGTCGTCAAACACTGGGGGTGTTGTCTCAGGTTCCGGGATAGGGACAGTCGCCACGGTGCTATTTTCGCCTTTTGTTCCCTATTACGCAAGGAGTTTCCGCGACATCTAAGTAAAGGGGAGAGTGGTAGACTGGATTCGCTTTTACAGTGCATACGGAAGTGCATAGTTGAGCGTGACGCCTTGGTGATTGGCGGCGTTCGGTTAATCCGCGTACTCTCTACCTGGTAGCTTATGCGCGTTCTGACACATTGGCTCGCTGCAAATGCAAATCTCCTGGCCTTCATGGTCACCGTGGGGGTCGCATTTCTGCTGGTGTGCTGCCTGGAGTGCACGAAGTGCCCGGTGCGGGACAAGGATGAATTGTTCAAACGGCGCGAAGTGTAGAGTGACAGCGGTCAGGGATCAGGTTTCAGGGATCAGCAAGAAAAACCCCAGTCCTTCGACCTCGCTCGCTTCATGATCACCATGAAGACATTCAGATAACAACTTAAGAAGTTCGGGTTCCCTGGTGGAAGCGAATGATCCATCTCTCGGATCGCCTGATCCAGAGAGAGCTGCGGAGCGCTGCTTCGCGTTTACCCGTCTCCTCGTTCATGCGCACAGTGCGGTAGGTGACGAGAACGACGTCGTCGGCGATGCGATGGCAGGCGAAGTCTTCCAAGACGGGCGGGGAGTACTCCTCTGTCGCCAGCAGATCCAGGATTTGGGCGCGGGTCCATACTCGGCCCGAAGCGCCAAACTCGAAGAAATCGCAGGCCAGGAGCGCCGCAACACGGTCGCGGTCGCGGCGGACTGCCGGGTCGAGGAGCAGCATCTCGGCGCGGAGCAGTTCGGCGGCTACAGCTTTCGCGACTGTACGGGATGGGCTCATAGGGCTGGGGGCATGAGGTACTGCTCGAATTGAGCCAGGATTCGTTTGTACAAATGAGTCCGCACATCGGGCCCGGTAATGGAATGTGTCTTACGCGGATAAATCTGCAGGTCGTACGGAATGCCGGCCTCAATCAGTTTCTGAATGTATTGGACAGTGTTTTCGAAGTGGACGTTGTCATCGCCGGTGCCATGCGCGATGAGTAAATGCCCTTTAAGATTTGCCGCGGAGCTGGAGACGGAAAACTCCTTGTAGCCGGATGCGAATTCGGTAGGGAGGCCGAGGTAGCGCTCGGTGTAGACCGAGTCGTAGTTGTGCCAGTCTGTGACGGGAGCCACGGAGACGCCGGCCCGGAAGCGATCGGAGTGCGAGAGCGCGTAGAGGGTGAATGTGCCTCCCCAACTCCAGCCCCACCAGCCCAGGCGCTTGGGGTCGAGCTGCGGATACTGGGCGAGTGCTGCGTCAATGACGGTGAGCTGATCTTCAAGCTGGACGGGGCCGAAGTTCTGATAAGCCGCCTGCGCGAACGCGCGCCCTCGCATGCCGGTGCCCCGATTATCGGCATGTAACACGGCAAAGCCATGCTCCGCGAGCAGCTCGTCGAAGAGCAGGGCGTCGGCCCATTTGTCTGCAACTTCCTGCGGACCGGGGCCACCGTAGGGATTCACAATGAGAGGGACGCTGGCCGGATCTTTTGCGCTCGCGGGCAACAGTAAAGTGGCAAAGAGGACGGTGCCGTCGCGGGCTTTTACCTGAAGCTGCTCGGGCGCGCGCAGGCCGTATGGATCGAGGGCATGCGTCGACCAGAATTTTTCGCATTTCCCTTGCGGATGGCAAAGCTGGAGCGAAGGCGGATCGAGAAGTGATGAGAATTTGTCAGCGAAATTGCCATTGACAGGGGAGAAATTTGCATGGTGATTGCCCGGGCCGCTGCTTAACTGCTTGCGTTCGCCAGCGAAGCTGACTTGCCAGACTTGCTGCTGCTGTACGTTGCCTTCATTGGAGGCATAGAAGACGAGCTTCCGTTGGCTATCGACGGTGTAGACTTCGCCGACTTCAAAATCGCCCGTGGTCAATTGCTTTTCTAACTTGGCGGCGTCGGCGGTGGGATTGTTCTGATCGTAGTTGTAGAGATAGATGTGATTGTGGCCATCGCTCCAATGGGTGAGAACGATGTTGCCTTGCTCTATCGTGGCGTCGTAGTTTTCATCGAGGAATTTTTCGTCCGCGATATCGAGGACCTGGCGGACGTTGCCGTTGCTGGTATCGGCAAAATAGAGGGTGCGGTGCTTGTGATCCCGCGTGAGGACCTCGGCCCAGACGGTTTTGCGATCGACCCAGCCGAAGCGCGGAAGATAGTCCTGGCCTTCCTTGAGAGGCAGTTTGACCCATGAAACTCTGCCGCCCTGGGCGCCGATGATGCCGATGCGCACGTTGGGATTGGGATCGCCGGCCTGGGGGTAACGCTGGAGAACCACGCCCGCGTGGGTCGGAATCCAGTCGGTGAGGGGGTACATCGGCACATCGGCCTCGTTCATCTGCAGGAAAGCGATGCTCTTTGAATCGGGAGACCAGAAATAATTGCTGCGGACGTCGAGCTCTTCTTCATAGACCCAATCGACTTCGCCATTGAGCGCGGACTCAATCGGTGAAGGCGCAATCACGCTGGTGGGCGTGCCAGGATCTCTGAGACGGACGATGGCCAGGCCGTGATTGCGAATGAAGGAGATGTTCTGGCCGTTGGGCGAGAACTTGGGATCGTCTCCGGATGCCTGTCCGGTAAAGCCGATTTCGACGCCGGTCCCGTTGCGCAGGTCGTACATCCATAGGCGGCCGTTGGTGTCGAAGAGAAGATGCTTTGAATCGGGCGCCCATTGATACCCGGCCATCCCGTAGCGAGTGCGATGATCGCGATCCTGCTCGGATGCAGCCGCGCCTTCGAGCGACCTGATTTTTGTGCGGCTGACGAGCACGTGCGGCTTGCCGGAGCCGGGATCGAGATCGATCAGCTCGCCGCCGTCAAGGTAGGAGAGGTGTTGGCCGTCGGGCGACCATTCTACATCTTCAGGCAGTTGGCTGCTGAGGGGGCCGTGGGCAAAGATCTTTTCGACGGTGAGCGGTACAGCCGGACTTTGGGCCGTGAGGTTAGCAGGGAGAAGACCTAAAGCGAGAATAGTAACCGGCACAAGCGCGTGCGTACGCGTGAAAGAAGTCAAAGGAAATCCTCCGGAGCAGGAGCCTGCGATGGGGCACCAGGTGGGAGAGAGCTGTATGCCGGGCTTCCAGTCTGCAGTTTAAATCACGAACTCTCGCGGAGAGTCCTGTCCAGAGATGATCGAACCGGGCGGTTCATCGACCGGATTCCTGCTTTGTGACATCGATTTGCAACGCCGTGGAGTGACGGTATATGGTCGCGAACATGCAATGGGCAACGCCGGAAGAACGTCGCAATCTTGGCCAGGCGCGACGCAAACAAGTAGGACGCCAACAACATGACGAACTCAACATTAAAGCGAGAACAGCACCGGCCTTGACCCTGCTGGAACGAGCTGAACGCGGGCGCCTGCCTGCGCTGATCAAGCTGAAACATCAAATGATGGCACAATCGCCGTTTATCTACTTTCGCGGCGCAGCGCCGGTGATGGCGGCCGATTTGGCCCTGGTGCCCAACACCGGTATTGTGGCGCAACTCTGCGGGGACGCGCACGTGCGCAACCTTGGAGCGTTTGCGGCGCAGGATGGGCGGCTGGTCTTCGACATCAACGATTTCGACGAGGCGATTCGCGGACCCTTCGAGTGGGACTTGAAACGCATGGCGACATCGTTGGTGCTGGCCGGACGCGAAGCGAGACACAAGGAGGCTTCTGCGCGCATCGCCGCTCAGCAATGCCTTGAGCGCTACTGCGAGCAGATGCGCGCCTTCGCCGAAATGCCGATGCTGGAGGCGGCCAGATTTCAAGTGCATCGCCTCGGGTCGGTGCAGCCGGTGCATGAAGCATTGCTGAAGGCCGAGCGCGCCACACCGCTGCATAATCTTGAGCAACTGACGGAGCCCGCGAGCAAAAAATCCGGAGCTCCTACGGACAGGTCCTCGTCCGTGGGGTGGAAGCCGGAGGCGCCGCGGCAATTTAGAGAGCTGAAGCCGATGCTTACGCGCCTTTCTGGCGCGCGATCGGTGAAAGTGCTGGCGGCTCTCGGTCCCTATCGTGAAAATCTGGAGCCCCAGCGGCGGCATCTGCTTTCGATGTATCGGCCGGTGGATGTGGCGTTCAAAGTTGTGGGTACCGGATCGGTGGGACTGCGGGATTACTGCATATATTTCGAAGGCAACGGTCCGCACGATCCGTTGTTTCTGCAAATGAAGGAAGAAGCGACCTCAGTGTATTCGACGTACTTGCCCGATGCACACCCGGCGCACCATAATGGCCAGCGCACGGTGGAAGGTCAGCGCGCGATGCAGGTGCAGTCCGATCCATTCCTTGGCTGGACCCAAATGGAAGGGCGCGATTACCTGGTGCGGCAGCTCAACGATCACAAGGGATCGATTGAATTGACGGACCTGAAGGGCACCGGCCTCAACGCGTTTGCAGAGATTTGCGGGGAGTTGCTGGCACGAGGCCATGCACGCTCCGGCGATCCCAGGGTAATTGCCGGGTATATCGGCACTGGAGATCGATTCGCGGTTGCGGTGGCGAAGTTCGGCGCGCTGTATGCGGACCAGACGGAGAAGGATTGGCAAGCACTGCGGAGAAATAGCAAGGCAGTTCGTGGTTCTTAGTTCAGAGTTCTTAGTTGCGAGTTTGGGAAGGAAATTGGAGGAGGGTTCATGAATCGGCGCACGTTTACGCAAGTCCTGGCAGCGACCGCACTGGGGGCCGCAACCGCAACACGTTCTACTGCAGCTGGGAGTCCGGAGGGATTGCCCTCGCCGACCCCATCGCCCACTCCTTATCCGCTCTCGGTGATGTTGTGGACGGTGTTCACGGACTTACCGTTTGAGGAGCGCCTGGCAAAGGTTGCCGATGCGGGGTACAGCAACATCGAGCTGGTGGGTGAGTACAGCAAATGGACTGAAGCGGATTTTGCGAAGGCAAACGATGCGCGGAAGCGGCTTGGCATCCGGTTCGATGCGACGGCGGGACTGCATCATGGTGTTGCCGATGCCTCAGTGCGCGACGCGTTCCTCGACGAACTGAAAGAGGCGTTCAAGCCGATGGAGACGCTCAGTTGTCCGGCGATGATTGCGCTCTCGGGGAATGTGGTTCCGGGTGTGTCGCGCGAGGACCAGCACAATGCTGCGATTGAAACGCTGAAGCGCGCGGCGGCTCTGGTAGAGGGAAAGCAGATTGACGGGCAGCCGGTGCGGTTGCTGCTGGAGTGCATCGATCCGGAAGAGAACCCGAAGTATTTTCTGCAGTCTGCCGCGGAAGGCATAGAGATTGTGCGCGCGGTGAATCACCCGCAAGTACAGTTTCTGTACGACATGTTTCACGAGCAAATCGCGGAAGGCAATTTGATTGAGAAGCTCGACAAGCACATCGATGTCATCGGGCTGATCCACATTGCCGATGTGCCGGGGCGGCATGAGCCGGGCACGGGCGAGATCAACTACGCGAACGTCTATCGCAAGCTGGCCGAACTGAAATATCGGCACATGGTGGCGATGGAGTTCAAGCCGTCGGGCGAGCCGGTGGCGAGTTTGCAGGCGGCGCGGGTGATGGTGGCGCGGGCCGTGAACGCGTAGGCTCTTTCTGCGGGTGATTGGGGTTCGTGCTTTCCCATGTCTCAAAAGAGGGACATGGGGCACCCATTTTCGTGCTGGATTTGGTGCGTGCTTTCCCACCCTTTGCTACGCAAGTTCACCCCATGAACAACGACCAGTTCGCGGGAACCCCGGTCATGGGTCACCCACCTCCGCGCCACCATTCTCTAGCCCACAGGGACGAGGTCGGGCGGGGGCGGATCGTAGACCGGCGCGTTGGTCAGGCGCGTGGGGCACGGAGGTGCGCTGAGGCTGAAGCGCTTCTGGTTGGACGCAAAGCGTACGAGGAGATTCTTCTGGTCGAAGGTGATGGCGAAGATCTGCATGGGCGGCGAGCCGAAGTTGACCAACGGAAAGGCGGGGTGAATTTCGACCACCGGATGAGTAAATGTGTACCGGCCGAGCTTTACGTCGGAGGCGAGCTTGGCGGCTTTCATCTCGAAGCGCGCAGAAACCGAGCGGCCTGAGGCGAAGACAACCGGATCGACGTCGTATTTGAGATGCGCGGCGAGTTTTTCCGGCAGGACCAGGCCTCCGCCGCCGGAGTCGAGTTGGGCTTCGACGGGTTGCAGGCCGTCGACTTTGAGATAGGCGATCGGCACACCCTCGGGCATGCGGAAAGGCAGGACGGATTTGCCGCCGTCCGCGGCAAGAGCGCCGCCGCTTAACGTGACGAGGCGGTCGGGGAAATCGAGGGTAAGCAGGTAATCGCGAAAGAGCGTAAAGCCGAGAAGGCCTTCGCAGGTGCCGGCCTCGGCGAAGAACGAGTGACTGATGGCCCGGATACCGGTGAACCGGACGCCCGCGACTTCGAGCGAATCGATCTGAACAATGGGAGCCCGTTTGGCGCCTTGGCCGCTTGGGTCGCTGAGCGTGGCATGGCCGACGGTGGGCAGGCCGAGCTCGGTGGCCAACTCCGGTGTAACGAGGGCATCGCCGCCCGTGCCAGTATCGATGACGAACCGGAACGGGCCCTTGCCGTTGATGGTGACCATGACGTAGGGCTTGCCGTAGCGCTCGACCATGGGCGTTTGATGGATCGCCGGTTGGGGCGCGGGTTTGTCGGGGGTTTGCGCCGCGAGGCTTACCGCAAGCAGACACAAGCCCATTACGATTCGACTTGCGATAGCGTGTTGCTGCGAGAACCTCATGGGGCCCTCCTTCGTACAGCGGCCGCTTTAGGCCCGAAAGGGAGAGAACGCCTTAAGGATTCGAATTGTGACCCTAATTGATACGCAAAGCCAGCGATATTTGTTCACTGATGTGGGCCGGACGGCGCGGGGGTGGGGCGGTTCGCCTCTACAATGAACCGGTATGCCGACAGCCGTTCGTTCCCACGCAAAGATCAACCTGGGATTGGGGATAGGGGCACCGCGCCCGGATGGATTTCACGGGCTGACTACGGTTTATCAGACGCTGGAACTGCATGATGTGGTGACGGTGTCGGCGCGAGCGGCGGCGGAGATGGCGATCCGACTGACTTCGAATGATCAGCGAGTGCCGTTGGATGAGCGGAATACGGCGTGGAAGATGGTCGAGCTCGTACTCAAGGCGCTGCAGTGCTCGGCGGTCGTGGATATTCACATTCAAAAAGACTTGCCGGTGCAGGGCGGGCTTGGAGCCGGATCGGCCAACGCTGTGGCGGCACTGGTTGGACTCGGTCAGGAACTTGGGATCCACGCGCGGAGCTTTATGACCCAACGCCTGGGACTGGCTGCGCAGGTGGGGTCGGATGTGCCGCTGTTCCTTATAGGAGGAACAGTCCTGGGGGTCGATCGGGGGCAGGAGGTTTATCCGCTGCCGGATATCGAGCCGGTGTGGTGCGTCGTGGCCACTCCAGATGTAGGCGTTTCTACGCCGCAGGCTTTTCGGGACTGGGATGCGCTCTGTGCCTTGGAAGGTTTGACCTCTGAAGCAAGTACCGATAAACTACAGAGGTTGAGCCGTGCCTACGCCAGCGCCTTTTCGGGGGGGATTCCGAGAGGCCGGCAGCAGGGATCTGGCTCCTCCGGTGTCTTCCCTGATGGAGAAGACCTGGCCGGACCGTTAGAGTCCGCGCTTGTCCGCACCGGGATCACGAGCTGGATTCAGAACGACTTTGAACGAGTTGTTTTTCCCCAGCATCCTTCCCTTGCAGAAATCAAGCGCATTCTTGCGGCTTCGGGCACTCCGGAGGCAGCCCTCCATGCTTCGTTGTCGGGGTCCGGTTCGGCGCTTTACGGGTTGTACCTGGCCCGTGGAGATGCGGAAGCAGCCCAGTCGCGGCTGGAACAAGCGCGGGTGCGAAGTCAGTTGACGCGTACCTTGCCGCGTAGCGCGTATTGGGAAGAGATGCTTCTGTAGAAGGGTTCTTGCTTTCCCAGGTCCGAAAATTCAGACCCTGGGGCACCCATGGTTGTGCGAATTGACGCATCGCTATGGAGAGTCATTGACAGGCTGGGTTGGCGGGAGAGAGACTCGCGAACGGCTGTCAGGTGTGGGTCTTCAGGGATGGCCTGAAGGTTCGCTGCGTTGGGCGATCGTCTAATGGTAGGACAATGCCCTTTGGAGGCATTTGTCTAGGTTCGAATCCTAGTCGCCCAGCCAAAGTTTTGTCGTTATGATTTGCAGTTCTGGATCAGTTGAGCAGCCAAAGCCGGGGCCCCCACGAACAGGCCTTCGTTCGTGGGGTGGAAGGCCAACCAGCTTGGAGGTTCGTGGAGATGGAAGTGGGAAGTGTGACGGTAGCAGTGGACGACAAGCAGCAGCCGGTTGCGGACGACCCGGGCGCCAAAGGGCCGAATCAGCCCGGCGGCGGATCGCCGGACTCGAAAGCCAAAGATGGCAAGCCGGCTCCCGAACGCAAGCGGACCCGTAATCTGAGCGAAGACAAACGGTTCAAGCTGTTCTCGGGGACCGCCAATCGACCGCTGGCTGAAGCAATCGGACGACACATCGGCGTGCCGGTGGGCGAGGCCAAGCTACAACGCTTTGCAGATGGCGAAGTCTTCTTTCAACTGCTTGAGAACGTGCGCGGCGTCGATGTATTTGTCGTGCAGCCGACCTGCTATCCAGTCGATCAGCATTTGGTGGAGCTGCTGGTCATGATCGATGCGCTGAAGCGCGCGTCGGCGGCTCGCATCACGGTGGTGGTTCCGTATTACGGCTATGCGCGGCAGGACCGGAAAGACAAGCCGCGTGTGGCAATCAGCGCCAAGCTTGTCGCCGATTTGCTCACGACGGCGGGCGCGAACCGTGCGCTGTTTGTGGATCTGCATGCGGCGCAGATTCAGGGCTTCTTCAGCATTCCGGTGGATCACCTGTATGCGAGCCCGGTGCTGGTGGGCTATTTTCGCGAGCTGAATCTGCCGAACCTGATGGTAGTTTCGCCGGACCCCGGCGGTGTGGAGAGGGCAAGATTTTTTGCGCAAAAGATTGGCGCACCGCTTTCGATTGTGGACAAGCGGCGGACGGACATGAACGTTGCGGAAGTGATGAATGTGATCGGCGCCGTGGAAGGCAAGACGTGCCTCATCCTCGATGACATTATCGACACGGCCGGGACGTTAGTGAAGACGGTGGATGCGTTGTACAACGCAGGTGCGACTTCGGTGTATGCCTGCGCCAGCCATGCCGTGCTTTCGGGCCCGGCGATTGACCGTATCGCCAACTCGCGGTTGGAACAGGTGATCGTAACCGACACCATTCCCTTGCGCGAGCCGGCACAGAAGTTGGCAAAGATCAAGGTGCTTTCGATTGCGGGGCTTTTGGGCGCGGCGATTGAGAGCATTCACATGGAAACCAGCGTGAGTACGCTGTTTTCGTGAAGCAGCCGTTAGCTTTTAGCTGCTAGCGAGTGAAGTGGTGAGATTGGTTTTCGCGATTCAGCGATAGCAAAGGGCGACGAGTCAGTCAAAGGCTGAGTTGCCGCACGGCAAAAACAAGTAGCTGAGAGCTAGCGGCTAGAAGCTAAAGGCTGCTTTTAACAAAGGGAGTGGGCGATTCAGTTCGCAGCGGCAAGAAGTCGCTAGGAGCTAGCGGCTAGAAGCTGGAAGCTGGTTTCCCGTGCCCGATGACAGAAATGAGAGACGGAAATGCCTGAAGTTGTCGTAGCGAAGCCCCGTGAGGGCAAGTTCAACAAGAATGCGGCCCGCCGGGTGCGCGTTGCCGGCAAGATTCCTGCCGTGCTGTATGGCGGCGGCCACGAAGCGGTGGCCATTGAAGTGGACCCTAAGCAGATTTCGCGGATTCTATTCTCCGAGACGGGCCACAACACGATTTTCGATGTAGCAGTGGGTGACCAGGCCGCGGCCAAGGCGATGATTGTCGATTGGCAGCGCGAGCCGCTGAAGGATCAATTGATTCACATTGACCTGAAGCGCATTGCGCTGGATAAGCTGCTGCAGGTGAGTGTGCGCGTGAAGCTGATCGGTATTCCGACCGGCGTGAGGACCGAAGGCGGGATCCTGGACCAGGTTCTGCGCGAAGTGGAGATCGAGTGCCTGCCTGCGGATATTCCGAACCACATTGACGTGGATGTGAGCAATCTTGCGATGCACGGCGTGCTGCGTGTGAGCGATCTGCCGCACTCGGACAAGATCAAGTACCTGAACTCAGAAGACGCAACCGTGGCGCACGTGGTTTCGATTCGCGAAGAAGTTGCTCCTGTGGCGGAGGAGGCGGTGGTGGCTGTGGAAGGCGCTCCCGCGGAACCTGAAGTGGCGAAGAAGGGCAAGGGCGAACCGGAGGCTGCCGCAGGCGCGGCGGGTGCTGGTGCGAAGAAGCCCGAGGCCGGAGCGAAGAAGTAGACCTTGGCCGAGGCAAGCGAAACTGATGGCGGGCGCCGTAGCCCTTTTTTGGTGGTGGGGCTCGGCAATCCCGGCTTGGAGTATCTTTGGACGCCGCATAACGCGGGGTTCATGGCAATTGACCGCATCGCCGAGCAAGAGGGCGTTGTAGTCCAGAACCGGCGGTGCCGGGCCACTACCGCAACCTGCAGAATCGCAGGGCGCGAAGTGA
>Ga0187863_10000985_pt1 | contig 23517 bp, 23 predicted proteins | sample June2016WEW_11_1_FD_132975 | JGI IMG/M metagenome (GOLD analysis project Ga0187863, IMG submission 132975) | Peatland microbial communities from SPRUCE experiment site at the Marcell Experimental Forest, Minnesota, USA - June2016WEW_11_10 | ecosystem: Environmental > Terrestrial > Soil >...
GGCCAGGCCCGTCCCGGCCAGGCCCGTCCCGGTAGGGGTCAGGCCGTCTCGCGCTCGCGCAGCCGCTGGCTGACGACGGCCGAGACCCCGTCGCCGCGCATGCTGATCCCGTAGAGCGCGTCGGCGATCTCCATGGTGCGCTTCTGGTGGGTGATGATCAGGAGCTGGGACACCGACCGCAGTTCCTCGAAGATGTGCAGTAGGCGCTGCATGTTCGTGTCGTCGAGCGCGGCCTCGACCTCGTCGAGCACGTAGAACGGCGAGGGCCGGGCCTTGAAGATGGCCAGCAGGAAGGCGATCGCGGTCAGCGACCGCTCGCCGCCGGACAGGAGGGACATCCGCTTGACCTTCTTGCCCGGCGGCCTGGCCTCGAAGTCGATGCCGGTGGCCAGCATGTCGTCGGGCTCGGTGAGGATCAGCCGCCCCTCGCCGCCGGGGAACAGCCGGGAGAAGATCCCTTCGAATTCCCGGGCGGTGTCCTCGAAGGCCGACGCGAACACCTCCAGGACCCGGTCGTCCACCTCCTTGACCACGATAAGCAGGTCACGGCGGGTCTTCTTGAGGTCTTCGAGCTGGGTGGCCAGGAACGCGTGCCGTTCTTCCAGGGCCGCGAACTCTTCGAGGGCGAGCGGGTTCACCTTGCCCAGCTGGTCGAGCTGGCGCTGGGCGGCAGCCGCGCGGCGTTCCTGCTCGGCCCGGACGTACGGGATCGTCCCGGTCAGCACCTGCTGTTCCTCGGTGGGTGGGGCCGGCGGCGGCACCAGGACACTCCCGTTGCTGGCGCCCTGAGTGACCTCCTGCCCGTCCAGCGGGGCATCCATGGGGTCATCGGCACCCCCGGGCATCTCAGCGGCCAGCACGAGGCTGCTGGCCGGGGAATCGGGGCTGATGACAGGGACCGGGACGTCGGGGCCGTACTCGGCGACCAGTTCTTCCGCCGAGACCGCGAACTCCTCGGCCGCCCGGGCCGCCAGCTGCTCGAGCCGCATCCGGTGCTCGGCCCGGGCCATCTCGGTGCCGTGCGCGGCGTCCACGACGCGGTCGAACTCGGCGGCGAGCTCGCGAACCTGGACACGCACTTCCTTCAGCGCCACCGCCCGGCCCTTGCTGGCCTGCTCGGCCGCCTGCCGCTGCTCGCTGGCGGCAGCCAGCGAGCCGGCCAGCCGGGCCAGCGCCTGCGCGGCGCCGTCGGCCACCGCCCGGGCCACCACAGCCTGCCGCTCACGCTGGATCCTCCGGGCCGCCGCGCGCTGCGCGGCCTGCCGCTCCGTCGCGGCCGCAGCGACCAGGGCATCGGCCCGGCCCGCGATCGCCCGGAGCCGTTCCTCGGCGGTCCTGACCTCCAGCCGCGCGTCCATCTCGGCGTTCCGCGCGGCCGTCACCTGCCCGGACAGGGCCTCCCGGTCAGGGGCCAGATCCTCCTCCCGCGGGCCGCTGGCCTCGGCAGGCCCGGGGCTGGGCCGGCCGTCAGCGTCCTGGCCGGCCTCAGCCTCGGCCAGGCTCGCTTCGAGCTGGGCGACCGAGGCCTGGCTCGCCTCGTGGGCACGGTGGGCCTGGTCAATGGCGGCCTGGAGCCGCTGTGCCTCGTCGCGGGCGGCCCGGGCCGCGCCGGCGAGCCGGCCGAGCCGGCCAGAGACCTCCGCGGCCGCCGCGTCTACCTCGCGGAGCGCCGCCTGGGCCTTGGCCACCGTCTGGCTGGCCTGGTCCTCTGCCTCCACGGCCAGCGTGAGCTGCTCGGCGGCCTGCTCGCAGCGCTCTTCGACGGCCTCCAGCCCGGCCGCGGCCTCATCGGCCACGCTGCGCAGGGTGAACTCACTGGCTGGCCGGGCCGAGCCGCCCGAGGCCCAGTGGGCGCCGAGCACGTCGCCGTGCCGGGTGACCACGCGCAGGTCCGGGTGCGTGCGGACCAGTTCCCGGGCCTGGGCCAGGTCGGCGGCCACGACGATGCCGGCCAGCAGGCCGGCCAGCGCGGGTGCCAGCCCGTCCGGGGCCCGTACCAGCGCGAGAGCGGGCCGGGCGCCATCCGGCAGCTGGATGCCCGGCGGCGGCCCGCCCTCCGCGGGCGCAAGCGGGTCGCCCGGCGACCCGGAAGCGATCATCAGGCCGGCGCTGCCGGCGTCCTCGTCCTTGAGCGCCGCCAGGATGGCCACGGCTGCGTCGAGGCCGGTGACCGCCACCGCGTCCGCCGCGCCACCCAGGGCGGCCGCGATGGCTTCCTGGGCCCAGGCGTCCACGCTCACCAGCGCGGCGACCCCGCCCAGCACCCCGGGGTACTTCTCCGGGTCGGCCAGCAGTGTTCCCGAGGCGTCTTTGCCGGCGCGCAGCGCGTGCACGCCTTCCCGCAGCGCCTGGACCCGGGCCTGCAGGGCGGCCCGCTGGCCGCTGGACTCACGCTCGGCGGCGCGGCGCTCCGTGACCAGCGCGGAGGCCTCGGCCAGCAGGGCGGTCGCTCGTTCGTGCTCCCCGGTCAGCCCGGCCCGGTCGTCGTCCCTGCCAGCGCAAAGCTCCTGCAGTTCCTCGTGCTCCCGCTGGGCTTGCTCGGCCCGGGTACGGGCCTGCTCGACCGCGTCGGCCAGCCGCCCGGCTTCCTCGTGGGCGGCGGACGCCTTGCTGCGTGCAGCTCCCACCTGGGCACGCAGCCGGGACAGGCGCTCGGCCCGCACGGTCTCGGCGCGGACACTGGCCGCCAGCCGCCGTTCCTCCTCTGCGAGGGCGGACTCCGACGCGGCGCGCTGGGCGGTGACGGCGGACAACTGCTCCCGCGCCGTCTCCAGCCGCTCACCGAGGACCGCCTCATGCTCGCGGAGGGTCTCCGCCTCGGCCTCCAGTTCCTGGGGATCGCGGCCTGGGCGCGGCGCGTCCGGCTGAGCTACCAGGTGACTGTGCCGCTCCTGGGCCAGGCTGGCCACGCCGCGGAGCCGTTCGGAGAGAGCAGACAGTGCGAACCAGGCCTCCTGCGCGGCGGCGAGGCGGGGAGCGTGCTGCTGCTCGTCGCTGTCGAGCTCAGCTTCCCGCTGGCGCGCCTGGGCGAGGACACGTTCCAGCTCGGCGCGGCGCGCCAGTGCGGCCACCTCGTCGGTCTGGTCCCGTTTCAGCTCTGCGGACGCGGTCACGTAGTCGTCGGCGAGCAGCCGGAGCCGGGAGTCCCGGAGGTCGGCCTGGATGACGGCAGCCCGGCGGGCGATAGCCGCCTGGCGGCCGAGCGGCTTGAGGCGGCGCTTGAGTTCCGCGGTCAGGTCCACCAGCCTGGTCAGGTTGGCCTGCATCGCCTCGAGCTTGCGCAGCGCCTTCTCCTTGCGGCGGCGGTGCTTCAGCACCCCGGCCGCTTCCTCGATCAGCGCCCGCCGGGCCTCGGGTCCGGCGTGGAGCACCTGGTCGAGCTGGCCCTGGCCGACGATCACGTGCATCTCGCGGCCCAGGCCCGAGTCGGACAGGAGTTCCTGGACGTCGAGAAGGCGGCAGTGGTCACCATTGATCGAGTACTCGCTCTGCCCGGACCGGAAGAGCAGGCGGCTGATCGTTACCTCGGCGTACTCGATGGGCAGCGCGCCGTCGCTGTTGTCAATGGTGAGCGTGACTTCAGCCCGGCCCAGCGGGGGACGCGACGCGGTCCCGGCGAAGACCACGTCCTCCATCTTGCCGCCGCGCAGGGTCTTCACTCCCTGCTCGCCCATCACCCAGGAGAACGCGTCCACCACGTTGGACTTGCCCGACCCGTTAGGGCCGACGATGCAGGTGATGCCGGGCTCGAAGCGCAGGGTGGTGGCGGAGGCGAACGATTTGAAGCCGCGCAGGGTGAGGGTCTTCAGGTACACCGGCCGGCTCCCCTCCCTCTCCGGGCACTAGCCACGTCCGTGGGCGCCATCCGCTGAAAGCCCCCGTCTCCTGAAAGCCCTGTCCCCTGAAAGCCCTGTCGCATGAAAGCCCTGCGCCTCCAAGCCCCGTCACCTGAGAGCCTGTCATCTGAGCACCCGGCACGAGCGCGTCATCGCCGATCCGGTCCGCCGGAGCCCCCCGGGCAACGCTGCTCCGGCTCGCCAACTTTCCGCACCTTACCGTGAGGAGCCGACGTTCCCGGGGATTCGCGGCAACCCCGCAGGTCCCGGCGGGTCTAGTTCGGCGCACGGCGCCACGGGGACCCGCCGGGAGTCGCCAGGAGGGCCACGGAAGACCGGCAGGAGGACGGGAGGTCGCCGAGAGTCGCCAAGAGGACCGCCGAGGTTCGTTCAGACCGAGCGTGGCGGCGTAGGCCAGCAGGACATGCCAGCCATTTGCGGTCAAAATGGCACAACGAAGAAACGGGCCGGGACAACACACAACCCCGGACCGGGGAGATAATTACCCGGAAAAACGCCAAATCTTTACCGGCGTATCAACGAATAGGGACGCCACCGGAGGGGTCCCTGGTTCGCCGTCACTACAGCGGCACCTCAGGTGAGGGCCGGCTCGCGCTCCCGATCAGCAACGAGCAATTCTGGTCCGACTTCCGCAGCAAGCGCGTCGTTCATGTCCTGGAGCCTGACAAGCTCAGCCTCCAGGTCACGTACTCGCTGCTGAAGGCGGCGCATCTCAGAGACGATGCGGGGATCTGGCCCGCCGACGTGGCCGAGTAGAGCCTTCGCCATTGTAATGGGTCCTCCACACTGAGTGACCAGAGTGGGCGCACACGCGAAGATTCGCGGGAGTGCGCGCGCGGGTGACATCACTAGAGTCCCACCCCGCGAGTATCCGGTCAAGTTGAGCGATCGTGCAGGTCACCATGATACCGCCGAGAGCGCGGTCGCGGCTGGCATCGCGGGCAGCTATAGGCAGATCGATTCATGAACGGATCGCGGCGGATAGGTGTACCGCACCTCGGGCAGGGTTCGCCTTCCTGTCCGTATACGCAGAGTGACCGCGAGAAGTAGCCGCTCTCCCCGTTGACGTTCACGTAGAGGCTGTCGAACGAGGTCCCGCCGGCCTGCAGCGCGTCCGCGAGGACGTCACGCACCGCCGCGAGGATACGGGCCGCCTCGGCGCGGCTGAGCGTGTCGGTGGCCCGGGCCCAGTGCAGCTGGGCCCGCCAGAGAGCCTCGTCGGCGTAGATGTTGCCGATCCCGCTGACCAGGGACTGGTCGAGCAGCGCCCGCTTGAGGCCGGTGCGCCGGGCGCGCAGCCGGGCGATGAACACGCCGTCATCGAAGGCGGGCTCGAACGGGTCGGGCGCGATGTGGGCGATCAGCGGCGGGAGTTCCGCGCCGCCGCTGGCCCAGACCAGGTGGCCGAACGTCCGCTGGTCGGTGAAACGCAGGTCAGGTCCCTGGTCGGCGAACGTGAACCGGGCCCGGACGTGCCCGGAGACGGGACGGCCGGGATCGCCGACCAGCATTTGCCCGCTCATCCCCAGATGGGCCAGCAGGGCATCCTCGCCGACCGGGAGCCACAGGTATTTACCCCGGCGGCGCGCGCCGGTGAAGGTCCGGCCGCGCAGGACCGCCTCGAAGTCGGCCGGCCCGGCCAGGTGGCGCCGCACCGCGCGGGGGTGCAGCACTTCGACGGTGTCGATGGTGCGCCCGACCAGGTGCTTCTCAAGGCCGGCGCGGACGGTTTCGACCTCGGGGAGTTCCGGCACTGGTCAGTCGCCAGCTGGCTCGTCCCCGGGCGGGACGGGGGGAAGTGAGGCGGCGCCCGCTCCGTTCCCGGGCGCAGCATGGCCCGGCGCGGCACCGCCGCGCGCCGAACCACTGTCATCGGCCCCGGCAGCCTCCGCGGCCAGATGGGCGCCGTTCGCCGGATGACCCGGGGCGGCGGCCACGCCGTTCCCCGCCGGGCCGTTCCCCGCCGGGCCGTTCCCCGCCGGGCCGTTCCCCGCCGGGCCGTTCCCCGCCGGGCCGTTCCCCGCCGGGCCGTTCCCCGCCGCGCTGTCCGTGACAGCGTCTGCGCCGCTCTCGGTTCCGTTGCTGATGGCTTTCCAGGCCGCCTCAGCCGCCTGCTGCTCAGCTTCCTTCTTCGAGCGCCCCGATCCGGATCCATAGGTCCGGCCGCCCACGCGGACCGACGCGCGGAAGAACTTCTGGTGGTCCGGGCCGCTCTCCTCCACCTGGTACTCGGGGACGCCCAGGAAGCCGGAGGCGGTGAGCTCCTGCAGCGAGGTCTTCCAGTCCAGGCCGGCGCCGAGTCCGGCGGAACGGTCGATGACCGGGTCGAACAGCCGGTGCACGAGGTTGTGCGCGGCGGCCAGTCCGCACTCGTAGTACACGGCGCCGATCAGGGCCTCGAGCGTGTCGGCCAGGATCGACGACTTGTCGCGCCCGCCGGTGCCCTCTTCGCCCCGGCCGAGCCGCACGTAGGACCCGAGCCGGAGGGACCGGGCCACGTCGGCGAGGGCCCGCATCTGGACCACGGCGGCCCGCAGCTTGGCCAGCTGGCCCTCGGGAAGGTCGGGATACTTGCGGAACAGGGTGTCGGTGACGATCACGCCAAGGACCGCGTCCCCGAGGAACTCCAGCCGCTCGTTGGTGGGCAGGCCGCCGTTCTCGTACGCGTAGGACCGGTGCGTGAGAGCACGCTCCAGCAACGCTGGGCTCAGCCCGGTATCGATCGCCCGCAGCAGCTCCGAACCGTCCGGTTCGCCTGCTGCACCGCTGTTTGACCCACCTCTCACGCCGTGCCCTTTCAGCGCATCAGGTTGGAGTGATCACCTGACGACGGTTGTAGGTTCCGCATGTCGGGCAGGCCGTGTGCGGGAGCTTCGGGCTCCGGCACTGCGGGCAGCTGACCAGGGCCGGCGCCGACGCCTTCCACTGGGCCCGGCGGGACCTCGTGTTGCTGCGTGACATCCGCCGCTTGGGAACAGCCACGTTAACTCTCCTTAGCTCTGAACTTAGTCGTCCGGTTCGCCTGCGGAGGGTGCCCGCCGGCCGTTCCCGTTCATTTCCGTCTCACCCAGCACGGATCCGCCTGTCCCGGGACCACCGCCTGTCCCAGAACCACCGGCTGTCCCGGAACCACCGGCTTCCCCGAGACCTCCGGCTTCCCCGAGACCTCCGGCTTCCCCGAGACCACCGGGTCGCGAGGCGGCCTGCTGCAGGCTGGCCCACCGCGGATCGATGGCCGGGCTGTGCCCGTGGTCGGGCCCGGCCTGGGCGAGCGGCGCTCCGCACTCCACGCAGAGCCCCGGGCAGTCCTCCTGGCAGAGCGGCGCCAGTGGCAGCGCGAGTACGAGCGCATCATGCAAGACCGGCTCGAAATCGAGCAGGTCCCCCCGCAGAGAGTACCCGTCAGCGTCGTCCGGGCTGTCGTCCGCGGAGTAGGCGAACAATTCCTGGCACTGGACCTCGACCGGCTCGCTGATCGGCTCCAGGCACCGCGCGCACTCCCCGGTGACCTGGGCCCGGGCCGTGGCCGTGACGAGGACTCCCTCCGACACCGCCTCCATGCGCACGTCGAGCTCCACGTCGCTGCCTTCGGGCACACCGGCCAGCCCGGCCTGCACGTATGCGGGAGCCGGGACAGTGCGCTGCTGCGAGTACTCCGATCCGGGACTGCGGCCGAGGTCGAGGGTGCTGAAGACCAGGGGCTTGCGCGGATCGAGTCGCGCCGATGGGTTTTTTCGTGACTGTGGCATAGCAAGTACGGTGTCCGGCGAGGTTTGGAGTGGTCAGCCTACCCGGGTGCCCGGTTATTCCCAACTCAAGGCGGGGCACTCCCCCGGCCCAGCCCCCGTGGCCAGGCCGTTGCAGCCCCCGTGGCCTGCGTGGTCAGGCCGAACCGAGCCGCTCCTGGAGGCGCTCGAACACCACCTCCGGGACCAGGGAGCTGACGTCGCCGCCGTACCGGCAGATTTCCTTGACCAGGCTGGACCGCAGGAAGCTGTACACCGGGTTGGCCGCGATGAACAGCGTCTCGACCTCCGCGAGACGGTAGTTCATCTGGGCCATCTCCATCTCGTACTCGAAGTCGCTGACCGCGCGCAGGCCCTTCACGATCGCCGAGACCTCATTCACCCGGCAGAACTCGACGAGCAGCCCCCGGAAGGTGGCGACCTCAACGTTCTTCAGCCCGGAGGTCACCTCGCGGAGCATCTCGACCCGTTCCTCCAGCGTGAACAGGCCATTCTTGGCCTGGTTGGCGCCGACGACGACGACCACCTCGTCGTGCAGCAGCGACGCCCGGCTGATGATGTCGAGGTGGCCGTTGGTCACAGGATCGAACGAGCCTGGACAGACGACACGACGCACGCGGCCACGCCCTTCCGTCACAACATTTGCGCTGCCCATCATGGTGCCTCCGCCAACGGGGCGCCTGCGGCGAGACCGTACCAGAACGTCGTGTCGCCATAGCGCCGGGACCTGTCCGCTGCATAACCCGGCGGCCAGCTGACCGGGCCGGAACGCGTGGCCCGCTCCACCGCCACGACCGCCCCAGGGACCAGCCAGCCACCGTCGGCCAGCGCGGCCAGCATCCCTCTCACCTCGTCATCGGTCACCGCGTAGGGCGGGTCGGCGACGACCAAGTCGTAGCGGTCCGGCCCGCCCGGCCCGCGGCTGAGCAGCCGCTCCACCCGGTCAGTGACCAGTTCGGCCCCGCCCAGGCGGACCGCCTCGATGTTGTCCCGGATCACCCGGGCGGCCCGCGCGTCCGCCTCCACGAACAGCGCCCGCCGCGCGCCGCGGGAGAGCGCCTCCAGGCCTACCGCGCCCGAGCCCGCGTACAAGTCGAGGATGCACGCCCCGTTCAGCGGGCCGTGCAGCGCGACGAGCGTGCCGAACAGCCCTTCCCGCGCCCGGTCGCTGGTAGGCCGGGTGAGCCGGCCCGCCGGGACGGCCAGACGGCGGCCCCGCGCCGCGCCGGCGATGACCCGGGTCACTGCGGCGTCTTCAGCAAGCGCCGTTCCCCGCTTATGCCGCGCACCCAGCCCACGCGCCGCGCCCAGCCCACGCGCCGCACCCAGCTCACGCGCCGCGCCCGCCTCACGCGCAGCACCCAGCTCACGCGCCGCGCCCGCCTCACGCCTTCTCCAGGAACTTGGCCTGTTCCTCGTCCAGCAGCGCCCCGATCGCGCTGGCCAGGGCGGGGTGGCCGGCCAGCCGGGGATCGGCGTCCACCAGTGCCTGAGCCTCGGCCCGGGCCTGCACGATCAGTTCCTCGTCTTGCAGCAGGGTCAGCATCTTCAGCCCCGACTTGCGGCCCGCCTGCGCAGCGCCCAGAACGTTCCCCTCACGCCGCTGCTCGAGATCGAGCCGGGACAGCACGAACCCGTCCACGGTTCCCGCGACCGCCTCCAGCCGGTCACGCGCCGGGCTGCCCGGCGGCGAGTCCGTGACCAGCAGGCACAGCCCGGGCTTGCCGCCCCGGCCGACCCGGCCGCGCAGCTGGTGCAGCTGGGACACGCCGAACCTGTCCGCGTCCATGATCACCATGATGGTCGCGTTGGGCACGTCCACGCCGACCTCCACGACCGTGGTCGCCACCAGCACGTCCACCGACCCGTCGGCGAAGGCGCGCATCACCGCGTCCTTGTCGTCGGCGGGCATCCGGCCGTGCAGGATACGCATCCTCAAGCCGGCCAGCGGCCCCTCGGCCAGTTCGGCCGCCACGTCCAGGACGGCACGCGGCGGTCGGTCGGCGTCATCCTCGGGCACCTCGTAGTCACCGTCGGTGTCGTCGTCGTCGCGGCCGCTTTCACCCCCGACCGTGACCCCGGCCGCGCCATCATCCGCGCCGCCCGCCCCCGCATCGGCGTCACTTGAACGCACATCCGCGGCGTCCTCGGTGCCGATGCGCGGGCAGACCACGTAGGCCTGGCCGCCGCCCGCTATCTCCTCGCGCAGCCGTTCCCAGGTCCTGGAGAGGAAGTGCGGCTTGTCGGCGGCCGGCACCACGTGCGTGGTGATCGGCGCCCGGCCGGCCGGCAGCTCGCTCAGCGTGCACACGTCCAGGTCCCCGTAGACGGTCATCGCTACCGTGCGCGGGATCGGGGTGGCCGTCATCACCAGCACGTGCGGGCGGCTGCCCCGGGCCTTCTCGCGTAGCGCGTCGCGCTGCTGGACCCCGAACCGGTGCTGCTCGTCGATCACCACCAGGCCCAGATCAGCAAAAACGACCTGATCGTCGAGCCGTACCCGGTGATACAGGAGGGTGTGCGTGCCAATCACGATCCCGGCCGCCCCGGAGGCCACCTCGTCCAGGGCGGCCCGGCGTGCTTTGGCCCCCTGCGACCCGGTGAGCAGGGCCACGCGGGTGGCATGGTCCACGCCATCCAGCTCGCCGGCCCGGCCGAGCGGGCCGAGCAGCTGCGTTATGGATCGGAAGTGCTGCTGGGCCAGGACCTCGGTGGGCGCGAGCAGGGCGGCCTGCCCGCCGTCGTCGATGACCTGCAGCATGGCGCGGACCGCGACCAGGGTCTTGCCGGACCCCACTTCGCCCTGCAGCAGGCGGTGCATGGGGTGCTCCCGGCACAGCGCGGTGGTGATCTCCTCACCCGCGGTGCGCTGGCCCTTCGTCAGCGTGAACGGCAGCCGGGCGTCGAACGCCTCGAGCAGCCCGCCGCGCCGGGGGATGCGCGGCGTGGCCGGGAGCGCGTCCTCGGCCCGCCGCCGCTGGGCCAGCACAGCCTGGAGCGCGAACGCCTCGTCCCACTTGAGCCGGAGCCTGGCCGGCTTGATGTCCGCGAGCTCGACCGGGCGGTGGATTCCGTGCCACGCGGCCAGCTGGCTCTGCAGGCCGTAGCGGGTACGGACCTCGGCGGGCAGCGGATCGTCGGCGATATCGAGGGTGTCCAGCACGGTGCGGATCGCCTTGGCGATCTTCCAGGACGCCATCTCCCGGGTGGCCGGGTACACCGGAATGATCTCGGCCGCGTGCTCGGCGGCCATCTCGGTGCCCGGGTCGGCCGTGCCCAGCAGCTCGCAATCGGGGTGGATGAGCTGGCGCTTGCGCCCGTAGGAGGACACCTGGCCGGCGAACAGCCCGTGCAGGCCGGGCTTCATCTCCTTCTCCCGCCACGGCTGCCGGAAGAACGCGAGGGTGAGCGTCCCGCGGCCGTCCGTCACGGTCACCTCGGTCAGCTTCCCGCGCCGGTTCTTCATCATGCGGCTGGTGACCGCGGAGATCTGGGCCAGCACCGTCACATGCTCGCCGTCGCGCAGCGAGGCCAGGTCGGTCAGGTCACCCCGCTGCTCGTACCTGCGCGGATAGTGCCGCAGCAGCTCGCCCACGGTGTGCACGTCCAGCGCCCGGGCCAGGACTTTGGCTGTCCGCGGGTCGAACTCCCGGTCGAGCCGGTCATCAAGCCTCGCCATGGCCTCCCAGGATAGGCTGTGGTCACGACATAAGCGCCCGGCCACGCGGCCAGCCGTCAGTGTGAGCCATCGGGCCAGCGCTGATTCGCGTTCCGGGGCGCCGGTCGGCTATCCTGAGCGCTGCCCGAGGGAACGGCTGCGTCGGAGTATTTCCGCCCGGATAGCCTGGGCCCTGGCACATCGGCCATCATCGCGTTCATGCAAGGGAGCATCCCGTGTCTTCTGTCTGCGAGATCTGCGGCAAGGCGCCGGGATTCGGCAACAACGTCTCCCACTCCCACCGCCGCACCCCCCGCCGCTGGAACCCGAACATCCAGATCGTGCGGACCCGCGCTGGCGGCACCAGCAGGCGCCTGCGCGTCTGCACGTCCTGCATCAAGGCCGGGAAAGTCACCCGCTAACCCGCGGCGACCCGCAGGCCCGGACCCGCGGGCCCATCGGCGATCCTGTCCCGACCCGTCACGGGCTGGCGAACGTGCACGGCTCGCCGTCGAAGGCGCAGCCGGACGGCGGGGCGGGCGGCCCCTGCACGATCACCATGAGCCGCACCGGGACCGTGGAACTTTGCGCCTGACCCCAGCCGGGCCAGGAAACGCCCCGGGCCACCCCCGCACCCGCCCCGCCCGGCTCCCAGCGCGCGCCCTGGACGCCGGCGATACGGGCCCCGGGATACCCGAAGGCCAGTCTCCAGGCGCGGGTTCCCGTCTCGCTGAGCACACTGAGCCCACTGATCGTGATCTGGTCGGCGAAACCGCCCGGCCACTGCTCGACTTGCTGGTACTTGATGCTGAGCGACGGCGCTCCGAGGCTGGGCTGCGGCGCGCCGCTGCCCCCGGCGGCGGGCGCGGTGCCCCCGGGCTGGAGGCCGGCGCCTGGGCTGGCTGCGGACGGGGCGCTGGGCCTAATACGCACGCCCGGACGGGCTGAGGCCAGCGTGCCGCTGTGCGGTTCCTGGGCGTGGCAGTCTCCCGCCGAGCACTGGTTGCCCGGGATGGGGGCGCTGAAGTGCAGCACGGTCCGGGACATGTTGGCGGCCAGGAACGCCGCCACGACCACGCCGAGACCGGCGGCGAACGTGGGGGTGACGACCAGCCTGCGCACCGCCGGGCTGATCCGGATCCCACCTAGCCACCCACGGCGCTTGCGGCCCGCCTCCGCCCGCGCCCGGGCAGCCGCGGACGGCGCCCCGTGCCGGGGCGCTGCTCTCCTGCCCGGTGATCGCATTGGGGGGTTTATACCTACGAAAAGGGCGGGCTAACTATAGTGACATGCTTGTAATTTGATGGATACAGGGAGTGACTGCTGTTCAGGCATCAAAAATGATTCCATCCGGACAACCTCTCAGATCGCCGCGAATCCACCCATACTCCCTGACCTTCACGAACCCGGCCCACGACTGCCCAGCGCCCGGTCAGCGCGATCCCCGGCGGGAACGTCGCGACCAGGCCATGGTCCTCACCACCGGCCAGGATCCAGTCCAGCGGGTCCTGGCCACCTAGTGCATCTGAAGCAGCACGCAAAGTGTTACTCACGGGCAACCGGGCAGCTGCCACGTCGATGCGGACGCCGCTCTGCTCGGCCAGGTGCCCCAGGTCCTGCACCAGGCCGTCGCTGACGTCGATCATCGACGTGGCCCCGAGCCCGGCTGCCTCCGGCCCCGCGGCGTAGTCCGGGTGCGGCCAGCGGTGCGCGGCCACCAACCCAGCGGGCTCGGTCAGCCCGGCCCGGAGCAGGGCCAGGCCGGCCGCGGAATGGCCGAGCACGCCCGACACGGCCACGAGGTCCCCGGCCCGGGCCCCGGAGCGGGTGACGGGGGCCCGGCCCGCGAGGTCACCCAGCGCGGTCACCGCCAGCACGATCAGGGGCGCGCCCGAGAGGTCCCCGCCGGCCACGGTGGCGCCGACCCGGGAGCATTCCTCGGCGAGCCCGGCCGCCATGTCCTCGGCCCACGCCACGGGCAGGTCCCCGGGCGCTGCGAGGCCCACCAGGAGGGCGGTCGGGACCGCGCCCATGGCCGCGATATCCGCGAGGTTCTGCGCCGCGGCCTTGCCGCCGATTTCCCGTGCGCTCGACCAGTCCCGGCGGAAATGCCGGTCCTCCACGAGCAGATCGGTGCTGGCGACCACGCGACCGTCGGGCGCGGCGAGCACCGCGGCGTCGTCGCCGATGCCTATCAGGGTGCCGGGGGCCTGCGGGAGGCGGGCGGCCAGCGCCGCAATCAGCCCGAATTCGCCAAGGTCCGAGACGGTGATGGGGCCCTCCCGGCTGCCGTCCTTGAATTTAGGGTAGCGTGGCCCTTCCGGCCTAAGGCAATGAGGCCCCCCGGGGAGGACGCATGGTTCAGGCATACATCCTCGTGCAGACCGAGGTGGGTAAAGCCGCCGACGTCGCTCGCCGTATCGGGGGCATCAAGGGGGTGACCCTCGCCGAGGACGTGACCGGGCCTTACGACGTGATCGTCCGGGCCGAAGCGGACAACATGGATGACCTCGGGAAACTCGTGGTCGCCCAGATCCAGGGTGTCGCCGGCATCACCAGGACCCTGACCTGCCCGATCGTGCACATCTAGCTGCCCGCTCCCGGCCGCGCTGCCCACCCGGAACTCCGGAGTTCCCGGCATCTCCGCAATCCGTTCAATCTGCCCGGATGAGCGGTAAGACGCTGGGTACAAGGGGGGCAGCGAGGACAGGAGGGTCATGATGTTCGAGGCGGGCGATATCCGGGAATGGCGCGGCCACGATGTGGTCGACGACGGTGGCCACAAGATCGGGTCGCTGGAGTCCGTGTACGTGGACACCAGCACCGACCAGCCCGCCTTCGCCACGGTCACGGTCGGCCTGCCGACCCGGCACCGGCTGGTGTTCGTACCCCTCGACGCGGCCACCGTGGGGCCGGGCTACCTCAAGGTCAGCCATTCGCGCAGCCAGGTGAAGGGCGCGCCGTCCATCGACACCGACGGGGAACTCCCGGCTGGTGACGAGGAAGCCGTCTTCAAGCACTACAACCTCGAATACCAGCCCGGAGCGAGCGGCGAGCGCCGTCTCGCCCGCCGCTGACCAGCTAGATCGGAGTCATCGGATGGTGCTGTTCTTGCTGCTGGTCATCGCGGCCATCGCGCTGGGAATCGTCGGCGTGGTCGTGAAGGGCCTGTTCTACCTGCTGATCATCGGCATCGTGGTCGTCCTCGTGGACCTCATCCTGATCGGGGTACGGATGAGCCGCCGGCGCCAGCGCCGCGTGACCCGGTAAGGCGCCGCCTCACCCGGTCAGGCGCCTCACCCGGTCAGCGGCTAAGCGCCCGCAGCGGATCTGCGCGGCCAGTTCCGCGGTGCGGGGGCCCACCCCCAGGCCGATCGCGTTCTGCAGGTCGGCCGGGGTGTCGACGTCACAGCGGAGGCTGGGCACATCGGCCAGCACGATCTCCGCGGCGCCACCGTCCCGGTAGCGCGCCGCCGACCCCGGGCCATACCGGGGCCGGAACGCGGCCCCCGGCCGCACCGCGTACAGCGTGGTGCCCGAGCCCTCCGCATCGGCGACGAACGCCTCCGGCCACTGCGCCGCCGCCTGGAGCCCCCGGCCGAGCTCCGCGGGCCGCAGCGCGGGCAGGTCGGCGGCCAGCGCCGCGGTGCCGCAGTCGGGCCTGGCGGCCACGGCCACGGCCGCGCCGTGCGTGAGCGCGGGGTTGAGCCCGGCGTCCGGCTCGTCGGCGACCACCCGGGCGCCCAGGGCACCCAGCGTGGTGGCGGCCGCCGGGTCGTCCGTCACGACGACGACCGCGGCCACCGCGGGGCAGGCGGCGGCGGCGCGGACCGTGTCCGCCGCCATGGCCAGCGCCAGCTCGGAGCGGGCGGGCCCGGCCAGGCCGGCCAGCCGCGATTTGGCGCGGGCAAGTACCTTGACGGGGATCACCACCGACCAGGTGAGCGGCATCTCGGTCACACCGGCGACCATACTGTGCTCAGCCACGGGCGCGTGATCGGGGCGTAGCGGCATCGGACGTAGCGGCAGTGCTGTCGCGGCGGCACCTGCCCCGGCAGGGTCTGCCCCGGCGGCGCCTGCCTCGGGAGGGCCTGCCTCGACAGGGCCCAGGCGGAACGGGAGACTGACTGCGATGACGAGCAGCCTGGAGGGCGGGAGATCCCCCGATCGCCCGGGCAGGACCGAGGAGCGGGTGGCAGCGATGAGCAGGCGGCAGGGCCGGCGTTACTCCCAGGCCTGGCGGAACGGCACCAAGGTCGTGCTCCCCCCGCTGATCAAGTCGGTGATGAAGCGGGACTGGGAGGGCTACCAGCACTTCCCCCGCGAGGGCGGCATGATCGTGGCCGCGAACCACCTGTCCTACGCGGACTGGCCCGCGATGTCCCTGTACGTGCACGAGGCAGGCCGCTATCCCGCGTTCATGATCAAGTCGTCCGCGTTCGACGTGAAGCTCATCGGGCCGTTCCTGCGCGTGCTCGGCCAGCTTCCCGTGTACCGGGGGCAGGCCGACGCGGCCCTCGTTCTCAAGGACGGCGAGCAGGCCCTGGCCGCCGGCGAGTGCCTGATCATCTACCCGGAGGGCACCGCCACCCGCGACCCCGGCGGCTGGCCGATGCTGGCCAAGACCGGGGTGGCCCGGATGGCGCTGACCACCGGCGTGCCGGTGGTGCCGGTCGCCCAGTGGGGCGCGCAGGAGATCCTGCCCTACGGCTCCACCCGGCCCCACGTGATGCCCCGCAGGTGCGTGCGGATGCTGGCCGGCCCGCCGGTCGACCTGAGCGAGTTCGAGGGCAGGCCGCTGAACCGGGAGGTGCTCCGGGCCGCGACCAACGCGATCATGGGGGACGTCACCGGGCTCCTGGCCGAGCTCCGCGGCGAGCAGGCCCCCGCCGCGCCCTACGATCCGGCCGCCGCGCGCCGCGCCGCGCGCGACACGCCCTCTAACCCGCACGCGCCCGCTGCGACGGCCGCGCCCGCAGCCCCTCCCGCCGCTACCCCCGAGAACCTTGATTCCGCAACGAAGACCACCCCGGGCGACGGCCCCCGCGAGGCGACGCAACCGTGAGGGCGGCGGTCATGGGTGCCGGCATGTGGGGCACCACGTTCGCCCAGGTGCTCTGCGACGCGGGCACCCCGGTCACGCTGTGGGGCCGGCGGCCGGACCTGGTCGCGACGATCAATGCGCGGCACGAGAACCCGGATTACCTGCCCGGCATCACACTGCCGGCGGAGCTGACCGCCAGCGCCGAGGCGGCCCGGGTGCTGGACGGGGCGGACCTGGTCGTGCTGGCCGTGCCAGCCCAGACGCTGCGCCATCATCTGGGCACCTGGCACGACCTGCTGCCCCCCGGCGCGGCCTTCGTGAGCCTGATGAAGGGGATCGAACTGGGCACCCAGGAGCGGATGAGCGAGGTGATCGCCGACGTGACCGGGGCCGGCCCGGACCGGATCGCGGTCATCAGCGGGCCGAACCTGGCCCGCGAGATCGCTGAGCGCCAGCACGCCGCCACCGTGGTCGCGTGCGCGGACGACACGCTGGCCAAGCGCCTCCAGCAGGACTGCCACACGCCGTACTTCCGGCCCTACACCAACCCGGACGTGATCGGCTGCGAGCTGGGCGGCGCGGTCAAGAACGTGATCGCGCTCGGGGTCGGGATCGCGGTCGGCATGGGCTGCGGCGACAACACCCGGGCCACCCTCATCACCCGGGGGCTGGCCGAGATCACCCGCCTCGGCGCGGCGCTCGGTGCGGACGAGTACACGTTCGCCGGGCTGGCCGGGCTCGGTGACCTGGTCGCCACCTGCAGTTCGCCGCTGTCGCGGAACCGGGCGTTCGGCGAGATGCTGGGCCGGGGCATGGCGGTGGCCGATGTGGCCGCGGTCACCACCCAGGTCGCCGAGGGCGCCAAGTCGGCGGAGCCGATCCTGGATCTGGCCCGCAGCCATGCCGTGGAGATGCCCATCATCGAGGTGGTGGTGGGGGTGATGCACGGCCGGGTCACCCTGGGGCAGGCCGCGATGCTGCTCACCTCCCGCTCGGCCAAGCCGGAGCGTTATGGTGTCTGACCAGCCGGCCGAGGGCCGGCCCGAGGACTCCGGCACGCCCGGTCCCGCTGGCTCCTCCGCGGTGGGGAAGGGCCGCCCGCTGGGCGAGAACACCCGCGCGGTCCACCTGCCGCCGGCGCCGGTGCCGGCGCAGCAGCCGCTCGGCACGCCCATCTACCGGACCGCGGCCTTCGCGTTCTCCTCCAGCGCCGAGTACGCGGCGCTGCTGAATGGGGACACCGCGGGCTACAGCTACAGCCGGATCGACAACCCCACGGCGGACGCGTTCGCCATCGCGGTCGCCGCGCTGGAGGGCCAGTGGCTGCCCGGGCCGACCGTGGCCCAGGCCTTCGCCTCCGGGATGGCCGCCATCAGCACCGTGTTCTGGGCCTTCACCGGCTCGGGCGCGCACGTGGTGGCTCCGGCCGCCGTATACGGGGGCACCTACGGGTTCCTGCGCCACGTGGCGGCCAGGTTCGGGGTGCAGGCGGATTTCGTGGACGTGACCGATCTGGATCAGGTGCGTGCGGCGTTGCGGCCGGAGACCAGGATCGTGTACGCGGAGACGCTGGCCAACCCGACGACGGCCGTGGCCGACCTGCCCGCCCTGGCCGAGATCGCGCACCGCCAGGGCGCGCTGCTGGTGGTGGACTCCACCCTGGCGCCCCCCGTGGTGTGCCGGCCGCTGGAACACGGCGCGGACCTGGTGCTGCATTCGGCGACCAAATACCTCGGCGGCCACTCGGACGCGACCGGCGGGGTGGTGGCCGGGGCGCCCAGGCTGATCGCCCCGCTCCGCGCGGTCCGCATCGACACCGGCGGCTTCCTCGCTCCTGACGAGGCGTTCCTGCTCCGCCGCGGGCTGGAGACACTGCCGCTGCGGGTGCGCCGCCAGTGCTCCACCGCGATGCTGTTCGCTGCCGCGGTGGCCAGGCACCCCGCGGTCCGCAGCGTGGACTACCCCGGCCTGGCGGGGCATCCGGGGCACGAGACCGCGATCCGGCTGTTCGACGCGGGACCGGAGGGCACCCGGTTCGGCGCGATCGTCACCGTGACCCCGCGTGGCGGACGGCAGGCCGGGTACGAACTGGCGGACCGGCTTCGTGTCGGCCAGGTGGCCACGTCGCTGGGGGGCACGCACACCAAGGTCAGCCACGTGGCCTCCACGACTCACCGGCAGTTCGACGACGCCGCCCTCGCGGCCGCCGGGATGGATCCCGGGGCGGTCCGGTTCTCGATCGGCCTGGAGGACGGCGAGGACCTGATCGCGGACGTCCACCAGGCCCTGGACGCGCTGGCGGAGCCAGCCCGGGGGGACGACCCCCCGCTCCGTTTTCCCGGGGGACTACCCCCGGGCGCCCCGAGCCCATTTCCCCGGGGGACTACCCCCGGAGCCCCCGGCCCCGCCGAGTCGCCGGACGGGAGCAGAGGTTTCGGCGGGACCACGGGGTTGGACAGCCGGGGGTTGGACAGCTGAGGGTTGGACAGCAGAGAGGAGCGGGCGTGAACCAGGAACGCAAGACCCGCGTCGCGGTCGTGTTCGGCGGCCGGGGCCCAGAGCACGCGATCTCGTGCGCGAGCGGCGGGACGGTGCTGGCCAGCATCGACCGGGACCGCTACGACGTCGTCCCGGTCGGCATCCTGCCCGACGGCCGGTGGGTGCTGACCGCGGACGAGCCCGGGCGGCTGGCTATCACCGGCGGCCAGCTGCCGTCGGTCGAGGCGGTCGCCGAGCGGGAGGGCCAGGTGACGCCGTGGGCCGCCGGCCCCGCTCGTCCAGAACCCGGCGCGCTGACCACCGCCGGGCCCGGGGCCATCCCCGGCGAGCTGGGCGAGGTGGACGTGGTCCTGCCCATGCTGCACGGTCCCTTCGGGGAGGACGGCACCATGCAGGGCCTTCTGGAGATGGCGGGCGTCCGCTACGTCGGCGCGGGCGTGCTGGCTAGCGCGGTCAGCATGGACAAGGAGTACATGAAGCTGATCTTCAAGGCGAAGGGGCTGCCGGTGGGCCCGTTCGTCGTGGTCCGCGACCGGGACTGGCCCGAGGCGGACAGCAGCGGGTCCGCGGCGGCGGCCGTCCCCTCAGGAGGCACGGCGGCCGCCCTGTCCGCCGAGACCGAGCGCAAGCGGGTGCTGGACGCGATCGGCGAGCTGGGCTGGCCGGTGTTCGTCAAGCCGGCCCGCGGGGGCTCCAGCATCGGCACGTCCCGGGCGGATGACCTGGCCGGGCTGTACAAGGCGATCGAGACCGCGCGGCGCTACGACCGCAAGATCCTGGTGGAGAAGGCCATCCCCGGGCGGGAGATTGAGTGCGCCGTGCTGGAGGGGCTGGACGGGGCGTCCCCGGACACCAGCATGCCCGGGCAGCTGATGGTGGACGGCGGCGAGGAGTTCTTCGACTTCGAGGCCAAGTACCTGGACGACGCGAACGGGATGGAGATCCCGGCCCCGATCCCCGCCGGTCACCTGGAGGAGGTGCGGCGCCTGGCGGCCGCGGCGTTCGAGGCGGTGTCCTGCGAGGGACTGGCCCGGGTGGACTTCTTCTACACGCCGGCCGGTGAGATCGTGCTCAACGAGATCAACACGATGCCCGGAATGACCGCCGCCTCGTACTTTCCCAAAATGTGGGCGGCCAGCGGGTTTTCGTTGCGGGATCTTATTGATCGCCTGATCACCACGGCGCTGCGGAAGCCCCCCGGCCTGCGCTAGCAGACTGGCCCCGGAGTACCTGGCTTTAGACGTGATCATGGGATTGGTGCCGGCATAGCGGCACCAATCCCATGATCACGAACTTACGGCCGGATTAGCGCTTCCTCGTGGCCGCGGCCTTCTTCTCGCCGTTCACGACCGCCTTGAAGTCGGCGCCCGCGCGGAACTTCGGCACCGACGACTTGGGCACCTTGATGGTGGCGCCAGTGGCGGGGTTGCGGGCGGTGCGAGCCGGGCGGACGGCCTTTTCGAACACGCCGAACCCGGTAATTGCGACCTTGTCGCCCTTGGCGACGGTGTGCTGAATGGTGTCCAGCACCGCGTTAACGGCCTCGGTCGCGGTCTTCTTGTCCCCCAGCCGGCCGGAGATCGCATCGATCAGGTCACGCTTGTTCATGAATCACTCCTGCGGTTCCCCCACGGGAGGTCGCGCGGACAGGGAGCCGTAGTCGCGACCTCTGACCTGCTTGAAATTAGGCGATCCAGCGCTGGGGCACAATCACCCCAGCGTAAAATCCCGGCGTGTCGGCCTCCGGACGCCCGAATTTCCTGCCCTGAGGGGGCTTTCAGGCCACCGCGTCGGCCGTGGGCAGCCACTGCGGCCGGTGCTCCTCGAAACTGGTGATCTCATCTGCATAACGCAGGCTGAGTGAGATGTCGTCGAGGCCTTCCATCAGGCGCCACCGTGTGTAATCGTCGATATCGAATGGCGCACTGAGTTCCACGGGGCCGCCGGGGGCGGAAGCGCGCACTTCCCGGGCGGCCAGATCCACGGTGACCTCGGTGTCCGGAGTTACCTCGAGTGCGTCCTGCAATGACTCCGCGAATTCCGCGGAAACGCGGACCGGGAGCAGGCCGGCTTTTGTCGCGTTATTGCGGAAAATGTCACCGAAGCGAGCGGAGATGACGGCCCGGAAGCCGTAATCACCGAGCGCCCAGACCGCGTGCTCGCGGGATGATCCGATCCCGAAATCAGGGCCCGCCACGAGGATCGTCGCGCCGTCCGCGACGGGCTGATTGAGGACGAATTCGGGATCTGCCCGCCAGGCCGCGAATAGGCCGTCGGCGAATCCGATGCGGCTGACCCGCTTCAGGTATTCGGCTGGGATGATCTGGTCGGTGTCGACATTGCTCCGGCGCAGCGGGATCGCGCGGCCGGTGTGCGTGGTGAAAGGCTCCATGGTGCTGTCTCCCGGTCAGAGGTCGGCGGGGGCGGTGAGGCGGCCGGTGACCGCGGTGGCCGCGGCCACCTGCGGGGACACCAGGTGGGTACGCGAGCCCTTGCCCTGGCGGCCTTCGAAGTTGCGGTTGGAGGTGGACGCGCTGCGCTCGCCCGGCTCCATCGTGTCCGGGTTCATGCCCAGGCACATGGAGCAGCCCGCCGAGCGCCACTGGGCGCCCGCGGCGGTGAAGACCTCGTCCAGGCCCTCCCGCTCGGCCGCCGCCTTGACGTCCATCGAACCGGGCACCACCAGCATCCGCACCCCGTCGGCGACCTTCCTGCCGCGCAGCACGTCGGCCGCAGCCCGCAGGTCCTCGAGCCGGCCGTTGGTGCATGAGCCGACGAACACCGTGTTCACCTCGATGTCGGTGAGCAGCGTGCCCGCGGTCAGCCCCATGTAGGCCAGCGCGCGCAGGGCCGTGGCCCGTGCCCCGGCGTCGTCCATCGAGTCCGGGTCGGGCACCGAGGAGGTCAGCGGGGCGGCCTGGCCAGGGTTGGTGCCCCAGGTCACGAACGGCGTCAGGGCGGCCGCGTCCAGCGTGACCTCCTTGTCGAACGTGGCGCCGGCGTCGGTGGGCAGCGACCGCCAGTAGTCCACGGCCGTCTCCCAGTCGGCGCCGCGCGGCGCGTGCTCGCGGCCTTCCAGGTAGCTGAACGTGGTCTCGTCCGGGGCGATGAGCCCGGCCCGGGCGCCCGCCTCGATCGACATGTTGCAGACGGTGAGCCGTCCCGCCATGGAGAGGTTCCGCACGGCCTCGCCGCGGTACTCGATGACGTGGCCGACCCCGCCGCCGGTACCGATCTTCGCGATCACCGCCAGGATCAGGTCCTTGGCGGTCACCCCGTAGGGCAGGTCGCCGGTCACATTCACGGCCATCTGGGCGGGGGGCTGCTGCGGCAGGGTCTGGGTGGCCAGCACGTGCTCGACCTCGCTGGTGCCGATGCCGAACGCGAGCGCGCCGAGGGCGCCGTGAGTGCTCGTGTGCGAGTCACCGCAGACGATCGTCATGCCAGGCTGGGTCAGCCCCTGCTGCGGGCTGATCACGTGCACGATGCCCTGTCCCGCGTCACCCATGGGGAAGAGCCGGATCCCGAACTCTGCGCAGTTCTTGCGCAGCGTCTCGACCTGGACCCGGGAGACCGGGTCGGTGACCGGGCTGCCCGGGCCGACCAGGGGCAGCCCGGGGCCGGATACGCCCAGCGTCGGGACGTTGTGGTCCTCGGTGGCGACGGTCAGGTCGGGCCGCCGCACGCCGCGCCCCGCCAGCCTGAGGCCGTCGAACGCCTGCGGGCTGGTCACCTCGTGGATGAGGTGGAGATCGATGTACAGCAGGTCGGGCTCACCGTCGGCGTGGTGCACGACGTGCGAATCCCAGATCTTCTGCGCGAGCGTACGTCCCATGCGTTGAACCCCTTTCAGCGGGCGCCTCGTCGCGGTCCGTGTAGCTGGGGCCCTGGTAGTCCGGGTGTCACTGTCACTGCGGCGTTACTCCGAGTGTCACTCCGAAGGGCCCGATCTCCGATTTGCGTCTCGCATTCCGAGACGGCAATATCGGACCATGGACAACTCTAGCGGAGTCGGCGTACTGGACAAGACAGCGGCCGTGCTCGGCGCCCTCGAATCTGGCCCGGCCTCGCTGGCCCAGCTGGTTCAGGCCACCGGCCTGGCCCGGCCGACTGCGCACCGGATCGCGGTGGCCCTGGAACGGCACCGGCTGCTGGCCCGGGACGCCCAGGGCCGGTTCATCCTCGGCCCGCGGATCGCGGAGCTGGCCGCTGCCGCCGGGGAGGACCGGCTGCTCGCTGTGGCCCAGCCGGTCCTGGTCACGCTGCGGGATCTGACCGGGGAGAGCGCGCAGCTCTACCGTCGCCAGGCGGAGAGCCGGATCTGCGTGGCCGCCGCGGAGCGGGCTACCGGGCTGCGCGACACCGTGCCGATCGGCACGGCGCTGCCCATGTCCGCCGGGTCGGCCGCCCAGGTGCTGCTGGCCTGGGAGGAGCCCGAGCGGCTGCACCGGGGGCTGCGCGGCGCCAAGTTCAGCGCGGCCTCCCTGGCCCAGGTGCGCAGGCGCGGCTGGGCGGCCAGCGTGGCCGAGCGCGAGGCCGGCGTCGCCTCGGTCTCGGCCCCGGTCCGGGGCCAGGGCGGCAAGGTCATCGCGGCGGTGTCGGTGTCAGGGCCGATCGAGCGGCTGACCCGCTCCCCGGGCCGGCTGCACGCCAACGCCGTGGTCACCGCGGGCGACCGCATCAGCGCCGCGCTCCGCCGCGCCAGCTAACCCC
>Ga0187863_10000989_pt1 | contig 23493 bp, 10 predicted proteins | sample June2016WEW_11_1_FD_132975 | JGI IMG/M metagenome (GOLD analysis project Ga0187863, IMG submission 132975) | Peatland microbial communities from SPRUCE experiment site at the Marcell Experimental Forest, Minnesota, USA - June2016WEW_11_10 | ecosystem: Environmental > Terrestrial > Soil >...
CTCGTTGATCTTCACGCGCTCCATCAACTCGCCGTAGAACTCCTTGAGCCAGATCATGGCCAGCGCCGCGTCCAGTCCGCGAGCCGCGGTGCGGCCCAGGGTCGAGAACAGAGCCGCCACGGGCACGTTGAGCTTGCCCAGTGTATCCTTTACCAACTCCTGCACGTCAGTATGGCCGGAGGCAAAGGCTACGATCAGCCTCGCCAGCGGTCCCACTTCCATGGGATGGTCCTTCCAGCGCGGAGTCTTCAGGAATGAATACTTCTCGTATCCCTCAAGCGTCTCAAAGGGCGGCTTTGGCCCGGTGTAATTGATCTTTGTCTCGCCCGCCCAGGGATGGATGCCTTCCTTGTCTCCGCCCTCGTAGCTGTACCAGGAGCTGGCGATGTATTCCTTGATCTCCTGGGAGTCCGTTGGATTTACTGGATGCACGGTGCTGAGATCGCGATTGAGAACCACTCCCCGCGGATACTTGAATGAATCGGGCTGGTTGTAGCCCTTGGTGGGGAACTCGCCATAGCTGAGGTAGTTGGTCAGTCCGCCGCCCCACTTGGCCCAATCCTTGTAGAAGGATGCAACGGCCAGCAGATCAGGGATATAAACCTCGTTAACGAACTCATCGGCCTGGCTGATAAGCCGGGCAACCAGGTTCAGCCGATCGGAGTTGATGGCGGCCACTTCATTCACGTTGATGGAGCAGGGAACGCCGCCCACCAGGTAGTTTGGATGCGGGTTCTTGCCGCCGAATACGGCGTGGATCTTGACCACCTCTTTTTGCCATTCCAGGGCGTCAAGATAATGCGCCACCGCGATCAGGTTCACCTCCGGCGGCAGCTTGTAGGCCGGATGGCCCCAATAGCCGTTGGCGAAGATGCCCAAGCCGCTGGCGGCGAAGGCCTTGATCTTGTCCTGCACACCGGAAAAATAAGCCGGGGTATTCTTGTCCCACTTGGAGAACGATTGCGCGAGCTCCGCCGCTTTCTTTGGATCGGCTTTCAGCGCGTTGACGATGTCCACCCAGTCCAAAGCGTGCAGGTGATAAAAGTGAATCACGTGATCCTGCACGTACTGCGTGGTCAGCATGATGTTGCGGATCAGCTCAGCGGTGGGCGGAACGGTGATGCCCAAAGCGTTTTCAACGGCGCGCACGCTGGCCAGGGCATGCACCGTGGTGCACACTCCGCATACGCGCTCGGTAATGGCCCAGGCATCGCGCGGATCGCGGCCAATGAGAATCTTCTCCAAGCCGCGCACCATGGTGCCGGAGCTGAACGCGTCGGTGATGACGCCGTTCTCCACCACTGCTTCAACCCGCAGGTGGCCTTCAATTCGAGTTACCGGATCGACGACAACGCGTGTCATAGGCCTCACGACTCCTTTTTATCTTCAGCGTGGACTTCTGCAATCACGCTGCGCTTGCGTATGTTGGTGACCACCGCGTGCGCCGCAACTCCGGCCAGTGTAGCTACTCCCACCACCGCTCCGACCGTATCGGCTGTGCTCTCGATGCCGAAGCCGGGGAACGAGGAGAGATGCTGGTAGAACGGACCGTTGTCCCAGAAGCCCGCTTCGCTGCAGCCGATGCATCCGTGTCCGGACTGGATGGGATAGCTGGTGCCTTCGTTCCACTTGGTTACGGAGCAGGCATTGTAAGTGACCGGACCGCGGCAGCCCATCTTGTAAAGGCAATAGCCCTTGCGCGCGTTCTCGTCGTCAAACGATTCGACGAACAGCCCGGCATCGTAATTCGGCCGACGGTAGCAGGTGTCGTGCACGCGGCGTCCGTAAAACTCTTTGGGCCGTCCCTGCGAGTCCAGCGCCGGAGGCGTTCCCAGCACCAGCAGGTGGGTGACCACGCTCATCATCACGTCGGCGATGGGTGGGCAACCGGGCACATTGATCACCGGCTTATCCACCAGTTTGTAGATCGGCGTGGCGCCGGTCGGATTCGGCTTGGCCGCCTGGACGCACCCGTTGGAGGCGCAACTGCCCCAGGCCACCACCGCGGCCGCATCCTTGGCCACGGTCTGCAGAATCGATTCCGCGGTCTTGCCGCCGATCATGCAGTAAACGCCGCCGTCCTTGGTGGGCACCGCGCCCTCTACCAGCACGATGTACTTGCCCTTGTTGTTCTTGAGGGTGTCGGTCAGGCTCTTTTCGGCCTGAAAGCCTGAGGCGGCCATCAGCGTCTCGGTGTAGTTGAGCGAAAGTACATCGAGCAGCGCATCCACAACGATGGGGTGCGAAGCGCGAATGAACGACTCGCTGCAGCAGGTGCACTCCTGAAAGTGCAGCCACACAACAGCCGGTTTTTCTTTCTTCTCGAAGGCCGAAACGACCTGGCCCACGCCGGTTTGACCCAGCCCGGCCACTGTTGCGGCCGCAGTGCAGAACTGAATAAAGTCTCTACGGCTGTAGCCTTTCTGCTGCATCGAATCCCAAATTGAGTGACCCATGCCTACCTCGCTTGTGTGCAGAAATCAGCGAAATCCCTGGCGGCGGAATAAGAGCCTATAAATAGGCCACCAGGGTGTTCGCCGTCTGACTGATGTGACGGTACTCACCTGATAAATCGTCCGCTGTGAGCCACATCACATATGCGCGGTTAGCAACATTTGGAGTTGTCTAGTCAATTAATCAAGGTACGCGTCACACAATGTCTCGTTATTCAAGAAGCAGGGATAGAAAACCGGGAAAGGAAACAAAGAAAAGGAATTAGGGAACAGAGAACAGGGACGCCGGCTCATCCTTATATATAGGTCTCTCGCTGCTATCCGTCCACAAACGAAGACGCCAGAAACCGAAGTTTCTGGCGCCTCAATAGTGTGTACTCGCAGAGCATCGGACCATGCATCGTCCCGTTCAGCCTTTCTGACCTAGCTGCGAGTTTCCCCGCCTCCAGTGTCTCCAGGCTGTGCCGGCGATGGGTTCTTCGAGTTTCCTCGAATCCGCATCCTTCGGCGCTGCAGGTTGCAAATTCCCGGGTTTCCCCGCGTCTTCAACTGTCCTGCCTCGCCTCTCGATCCAGTCTTCAGGTCTCCCTGAATCCTCGATCTTCCGGCTCTTCCGGCGATGGTTCTTCGAGTTTCCTCGCGCTCCCCATCCTTCAGCGTTGCCTACGGTTGATTCTCCAGGTTTCCCCGTCTCTTCAACTTGTCAGCTACGCCTTGCGATGAGTTTTCGGGTTTCCCCTATTCCTCATCTTCCGGGTGCCGGCGATGGTTCTTCGAGTTTCCTCGAGTCCCGCATCCTTCGGCTCTGCCTTCGTCGAATCTCCAAGTTGCCCTGGCTCTCCGCCTCAAGCATCGCCTCTCGATCATTCCCCGGGTCTCCCCGGTTCCTGAATCTTCCGGCTTTGCCGGCGATGGTTCCTCGAGTTTCCTCGAGTCCCGCATCCTTCAGCGGTCCTGGCGGCGTAAAGCTCCGGGTTGCCCCGAGTCCTCGCTCCTCCAGCATCGCCTGTCGATGAGCTTCCGGGTCTCCCCGGATTCTGCATCTTCCGGCTGCGCCGACGGTGAGTTTCCGGGTATCCCCGATCCCTCGCTCCATCGGCTGCGCCTTCTGGTGGATCTCCGGGTCGCCCCGGTTACCGCACCCTCCGGCTGCTCCGTATATGCGTCCTCAAGCGTCCCTGAATCCTGCATACACGGTTGGGTCGATGATGACTCCCCTCCTGAATCGAACTTTGCATCCTCGGACTAGACCGCGGATGAATCTTCGTCTCAATCAGGTCTTTGCACATTCCCGTTTGACTTTGGATGCAAACTTCAACCGGTTTTCCATCTTTGGTTCTAGCCAACTATGGGCTCCGAATTCAAATCCGCATCGTTCTGTCACACCGGAACTGCGTTCCCAATTCCCTTGCGGGTCACCAACTGATATGGACGTTAGGACGGTTCGACCTGTGGAAGCAAGTGCAAAAAACAGAAAGAATTGTGGATTTCACTAATGTTGGTGCAAAAATCGACAAAACATCGCGTCAAAATGGCTTTTAGGCTCATAACTCAATTACTTACAGCTTTCAAATTCATTTTGCCGATGATGTATTTTGCACCCGGATAAATTTTTAGCAAATTAGAGGTCACCTCAATTGGGAGGTTCGTAGACCTTACATAAGAAGGTTCCAATGAAGACAGCACCACCGAGATAATACAATGCGACTGTCAGCCAAAACTGAATCGGTTTTTCGGCGCGATAGGTCCAACCACTATAGAGCGCACAGGTTTTTCAGTGCACGTCGAAACCACAGCTGCGGAAAATGAGATGTACCCAAGTATCAAGAAGATGTACGGCGGCATTAGAAGCGAGTGCCAATCAGACATGAACAACCTTCCGTTTCCTTACTGATGGCGTCCCTTAGTCGGCTTACTCGCGCGGAATCTCCAGCGCACCGGTGAGGCTGGCTACCTTTTCCACCTGGTGGCTGCGGCACCAGGACTCGAGCTCGTTCGCCAGGCGCTCGACAGCCCGCGGGTCAGCGTAGCTGGCCGTGCCAATTTGGACGGCGGTGGCTCCGGCAAGCAAAAATTCCACTGCATCCTCGGCTGTGGTGATGCCGCCCATGCCCAGGATGGGGATAGTGACGGCGCGCGACGCCTCGTAGACCATGCGCAGGGCGATGGGCTTGATGGCCGGGCCGGAGAGTCCGCCGGTGATATTCGATAGCTCTGGACGGCGGGTCTCCGCGTTGATGCACATGGCCAGGAAAGTATTGGTCAGGCTGATGGCGTCGGCTCCGGCACCGGCTGAAATCTTGGCCATCTGCGCGATGGAGGTGACATTGGGCGAGAGCTTGATGATCAGCGGCCGCCGCGAGTTGGCCTTGGCCCGGCCTACCAGGTATTCCAGTGAGCCCGGATCAGCGCCGAAAGCCATTCCGCCGGCGTGGACGTTGGGGCAGGAGACGTTCAATTCGTAAGCCGCGATGCCTTCAGCCTGGTTGAGCCGCTCGATTACCGCCAGATATTCGCCCACCGTGTAACCGAAGACGTTGACAATGACTTTGCAGTTGGGGTAGCGGCTGAGCGGGGGTAGCTTGCGCCTCAAGTAGTCATCCACGCCAACGTTCTGCAGGCCGATGGCGTTAAGCATTCCGGCTGCCGTCTGCACAATGCGCGGCGGATGATGGCCGGCCATTGGCTCAAGCGAAATCCCCTTGGTGACGAATCCGCCGATCCGCTCCAGGGAGACGATCTCTTCGAACTCGATCCCGTAGCCAAAGGTGCCGCTGGCGGCGATGACCGGGTTGACCAGTACCAAACCAGCCAACGAAACTCTCATATCGGGTTTCACGTGCGGCAATCTTCCTTCTTCAGGTGTCAGGGATCAGGGGCAGGGGTCAGACTACCCTAATTTCCCCATACCAGCTGATGATGAGGTTTCTACTTTCCGGCAGCAGGCTTGATGGCCTCTTTCAGCACACGACCCACTGCCGCCGAGGGCTGATTGATGCCGGCAAGTGAGGCCAGCGTGGCCGCCAGATCAACAGGGGCTACACGCCCATGATACTCGCCCGGAGTAAACGGCGTTCCATAGAAAGCCAGCGGAACATGACGGTCATAGGACCAGGGGCTGAAGTGCGTAGTCCCGGCAAAAGCCCCCGAACCCTGCATCTGGTAAGCGTCCAGCACCAGCATCACGAACCAGTTGCCGTGCTCGGCGTAGCTGTGGGCCAACAGCCTACCCCATTCTGAAGGTGGCAGCGCTCCGCTGGCCAGTTGCAGCCGAGTATAAACGTATTGCACATGTGGGGAGGTGGGCAGACGTTGCTGGGAGGGTTGCGCGGCCACAGCCGGAGCGCCAGTATCGAAGACCGGCGGATGCGGATCGAGGCTGGCCACGGTCTCTGGCAACAGCGCAGCCACTTCATCCTCGGCCGCCTTTTCGTCCACTCCCGCCTTCTTAAATGCCCTCTTGTCCAAAACCACATACGGCAAATCGGGTCCCGGCATAAGGTATTGCAAGGTCTTCTCCGCCGGATGGTGCTTGTTCAACTCCGCGTTTACTTTCAGGTAAACCTTGTTCATATCGACCGCGGCGGCGTGGATGCCTAGCTTCGCCCCCTCGCCGGGAATCGGCGCGATACCATGATCGGCCGTGAGCGCCATCCAGACGTTCTTCAGGCCCACGGTCCGGTCGAGCCAGCTGTTAAAGTTGTCCAGATCGTGATCGAGGCTTAGAATCATCTGCTCCTCTGAATCCGAATCAGGACCGAACTGATGTCCCTGAAGATCGTTGGGCGAAAGTGAAATCACCAATAGGTCGGTAACTCCGTTCTGGCCCAGCTTTTCTCCGCTGATAAGCGCCTTGGCAAAGTCCAGTTCGTAACTGTTGGCCGCCGGAGTTCTTCCCACCAGCTCAAAGAACTGCGTGGTTCCCTCCGCATTTGCCTCGCGGGTAGCCTGTGCAGGACGGTCGCTCGCGTTGAAGACCCGCGCCCACTCCGGCAGGTGCTCCATGTAATAGGTAGAGGTGGTGAACTGTCCGCTCGCGTTATCGATCCAGAAAGCTCCGTTGGCTGACTGGCCGGCAGGCAGAATCGCCGCGCGATCCTTGAGCGAAATGCCGTAGACGCGCGAACGTCCGTTCGTCGCCAGCCTCAGCTCGTCGCCGATGGTGGTGGCGCGCAAATTGAGCGGCGATGCGCCGATCACGTATTTCAAAGCAGTATCGGGCGCGCCGGGTTGGTTTGCCGGAATCGATGCCGCCGGCAGATCGACCAACTGATAGCGCTCGTCCTCCACTGAAGAGACTTTGTGGTCAAAAGAGCGAGATGCATCCCACCATTCGTTGGTCTCAATGCCGTGCCCATCCGTGTAAGCGCCGGTCCCGATGGTCGCGTGGCCGGGAGCGGTCTTGGTATTGGCATAGTCAAAGTAGCAATCGGTAAACCACGCGCCCTCGTCTGTGAACAGCCGGAACCCACGTCCCTTGAACTCGGCGTGGTCGCGATTCAGGTAATCGCCGCGAAACTGGTCGATGACCACAATCACGATCAGCTTGGGCTGGCCCACGTAGGCCTGGGCCGACGCAAGGGCCGGCAATAGAGCGGCAGTCAGCAGGGCGGCGAAGGAAGCAAGCAGGGTAGGGAGGAAACGAGACCGCGGTTTCATAGCATTGATTCTAAATGGCGGATGGTTACAGTTCGACATACGTATGCAGTCCTTTATTCCTCACCACTTCTGAAGGCGCTTAAGGATGGCGGGCTGGTCCTGTTCCTCGGCGGGGATGCAGAGGTAGAGGCCGTCGGGCTTCATTGCGGCGATAAAGGGCTCCAGTTCGCTCAACTGAAGATCGACGATCACGCCCTTGCCGGCAGCCTGGATTTTGCGGATGACCGGAAGCCATTGCAAAATGGGAAGATCGTTTCCGACGCCTTGCACCCATTGGATGGCGTTGATTTCAGGGATACCCAGGATGTGATCGAGATGGCGAAGCATGCCCTTTCCGTCCACGTGAAAGACGTTGTGGGTCATGTGGCTGACTTCATTTAAGAGAGAGGGAAGATAGAATTCGCAGAAGTCTTTGGTTGAAATCATAGAGGTGAAGTCGCAGCTCGGGATGTGCATTTTGCCGCGCGAGGGGATGGCCATCCACGTGACCGAAAGTTGATCGTGAGCCTTGAGCACGGCGTCGTAATGGTCAAACAAGGGCAGAAAGTTTCGATTGGCCACTTCGAGCATCTGTTTCACTTTTTCAGGAGCGTCAGAGAGGTCAAGACAGAGTTGTTGCGGGTCGCGCCAGTCGGCGACGCAGTCGAGGCTGCCGTGGAGGTCGGTATAGCCGACCATGAATTTGCCGGGAGCTTTTTCAAGAGCGGCTTGAGTGAGATGTTCGATGCCAAGGAGGTATTCGTTTTCAGGACTGATCTGGAGGCGCTCGATGTCGTCCCAGTCGTGGATGCAATGGCGAATCCAGGAAGTGACTTCGCCGTAAATCAATTCCGCGCCGTGGAGGGCCGCGAAGACGTTGGGTCCGAGATTAGGCCAGAAAACGGGGAAGGTTTCAGCATGGAAGGTGCGGCCGTGGATGGATTCGAGGAAGAGGTCCACCTGAAACTCGGCATCGAACCAGCGCTCTTTGAGGCTTGGCCAAGAGCGGGCGGCGAGTACGGGCGGGGCGGCATACTCGGCGTTGTGCTCGGAAAAGCGCACGGGAGGGCGATCGAGGGATTCATGGTTAAACCAGGCCTCGATGCGTTGCATGGCTTCTTCGAAGTTCGGCTTGCATTCGAGTTCCAAGTAACTCCTCCGTTTGGCGAATGGTTACTGTCTGATCTACAAATGAGGTCTCTCTAAATTTACCGAGTTCTGACCGGATTCAAAAGAAAAAGGCGGCCCGAGAAAGGCCGCCCTCGTCGATCGCGCGGATTCCCTACGCGGTGACCGGCTCGATGGCGTTCACCTTCACTGGGGTCAGCCAGCCAAAGCGATCGGGCTTCAAGCCATTGGCGATGCCGAAAAACTCATCGGCGATTTTCTTCGTAATCTCGCCGGTCTTTCCGTCGCCGACCACGATCCGGTCGATGGAGCGAATGGGGGTGACTTCAGCTGCGGTGCCGGAGAAGAAAACTTCGTCGGCAATGTAGAGCAGCTCGCGAGGCAGAGCCTGTTCGACGACTGTGAGCCCAAGATGCCGTGCGATGGTGAGCACGCTGTCGCGCGTGATGCCGGAGAGCGTGGAGTTCGACAGCGGCGGAGTGAAAATCACCCCGTTGCGGACGATAAAGATGTTCTCGCCGGAGCCTTCGCTGACCAGCCCGTTCACATCCAGTCCGATGCCCTCCTGGTAGCCGTTGATCTCGGCTTCCATATGGATGAGCTGCGAATTCATGTAGTTAGCGCCGGCTTTGGCCAATGCGGGCATGGTGTTTGGGGCCAGCCGGTTCCAGCTGGAGACGCAGACGTCCGCGCCGGCAAGGCCGGGCAGGTACTTGCCCCAGGGGAAGTTGGCGATATAAACCTCAATAGGCGACCCCTTGGGGCTGACGCCGATTTCGCCATAGCCGCGAAGCGCGATGGGCCTAATGTAGCAAGGCGCGACATCATTGGCTTCAATCACATCCACCACGCCGGCGCAGAGCTCTTCCAAGGTAAAAGGCACGTCCATGCGGTAGATCTTGGCCGAGTCCAGAAGGCGCTGCATGTGCTCCGGCAGACGGAAAACGGCCGAGCCGTGCGGTTGGCCGTAGCAGCGGATTCCTTCGAATACGCTTGAGCCGTAATGGATTACGTGGCTCATTACATGAAGTGTGGCCTGCTCCCAGGGAATAAGTGTGCCGTTGTGCCAGATTTTAGATGTTGGTTGGATAGGCATGAAAGTTCAAACGCTCCTTGAATGCGCCGTGCGCATACACATCAGGGTATCGCGACTTGAGGCAGAATGTCACTGCGGAGTACTGGTTGGCAAGCGGGGGTTAACCGGATGGTCACTCCTATGGCCGTTTCGGGATTCAGCTGTCAGCCCGGAAAAACAGCGCGGCTGCCGAGCCAGATGCAAGAGCGCCCGGGTTGTTGCCCGGGCGCTCTCTCACTTTGTTACGCCAGTTCTGGTTTTAGTTGATGGTGTACGTCGCCGAGCTTACCGCGCTTGGCGATGAATACCCAGGAGCCACGGCGATGGCCTTGATCGTCGTCGTGGCGGAGATACTGAGGTCCTCCACATTGCCCACACTCTCCGAACTCATAGGCTGAGGAATTTGCGGGTACATCGTGGAGGCGGTCGTCGGCGTGCTTCCGTTTGTGGTGTAGTAGATCGTCGCGTATGGATACGTTGTGCTGTTCAGCGTAATCACCAGCGGCGAAGTGCTGTACGTCCCGGCCACCGGGCTAAATACAGGCGCAGCCAGCGTCGAACCAGATACCACCACCGTAATCGGAGTGCTTACGGTGACGCCACACCCTGAGCCGCCACAATTGTTGCCGTACTGGTTCACGGAATACAACGTATAGGTTTGGGTTGTCGTGGGGTTGATGGTCACGTTTCCGCTGCCCGAGGAGAGCCTGACCGGCCCGATCATGTCAATGTAGTCGTACGAGTCGCCGCTCACGCTGAAATCGAACGTGACTGGAGAACCGGAAGTTATGTTGGTTGACGACGCGGTAAAGCTGCTGATCGTCGGTGCGCTCCCGGTAGGCGCGGTGACGGAATCGTAGCCGGGGTAGGCCGGGGTCATCTGGACTACCGTGAAGTCCGACGACGGGATACCGCCCAGGTTGGCCAAATCGCTGTCGTTCCAGCGCGAATCGGTGGCGCCCTGGATAAAGAAGTAGCCGCCATTGTCCGCCACAATCATTCCATACTGCTGGAATGCAGTCAGGATGGCCTGGTTGATCGCCGAGTAGCCGGAGATGTTAAAGGTTGAATTTAAGCGTACCCGCATTCCTTCCACGCTTGGCGCTCCATAAGTAGTACCCGCCGCGTGACTGGCCGGTTCAACGAAGTATCCCTCATTGGCATCGTTCTTCGTTTGTTGCATGGTCATGCGGATGGCGTGTTTGATCGTCCCCGATGCCGCCTCGTCGTATTTGACCAGCCCGGCCATGACAGACAATCCGGCCGCATCGGTTGAAGTCCAGCCCCAGGGGCGATAATTTCCGTTGGTCATGTCCCAAATCGCTTCTTCTGAGGCATCGTACAACCCATCGCAGCGATTCGTGTTGTACGTCTCATAGTCCCAGCAGGTATAGCGATCGAGCACGTTGGTATGAGAATCGGACTGGTAAGTATCTGGCCAGCCCGAGCAATCGGCCGCGGCGCCTTCGATGGGAACGTTGTTGGGATACGGCGCCACAACGTTATCGCTATTGCTTGCGTAGTCGTAGACGTAGATTGGCACCTTGGGAGTTGAAGAAGAGTCAACAATCATGAATGGAATGCCGCCGTCACCGGGCGAAGAACCGAAATTGACGTGCGTGCTCAATCCGCTATACCCGGCCGTGGTTTGAATCGCCGCGTTATTCGGATCGACTGCCGCATTGGCGATGTTGGTATTCCATTGAGATACCAGACCGGTTGTCGCGTTCTGGAAGGGAACAAATCCATTCATATCCGCGGTTCCGGCTACGGATGTTCCCACCGACATGCCGTCGCAGCTTCCTGACTCCGAGGTGATGGTATACGCCGCTGAAGCCACTGCGCTGTTCGTGTCGCCGCTGTGCGTGGCGAGGGCCTCAAGAGTTTCAGTGGCCGTTACGCTGATCGCCGAACTGTAAACCGACGATGCGGTCGTAGGAGTACTTCCGTTGGTTGTGTAGTAGATCGTCGCTCCGGAGGTGGTGTCGCTAATCGTCACCGACTGCGATGAAGAGTAGTCCCCACCCGCTGGATTGAAGGTTGGCGTGGCAACCACCGGCAGGGTGATCGTGTAAGCCGCCGAACCCACTGCGCTGTTCGAGTAACCGCTGTTTGTGGCAAGGGCCTTCACTGTCTCGGTGGAGGACACAGTGATCGCCGAGCTGTAAGTACTGGAGGCGGTCGTTGGCGTAGACCCGTTGGTGGTGTAGTAGATTGTCGCGCCGGAAGTCGAGTCAGTGATAGAGACCGTCTGCGCCGAGGAATAAGTGCCGGCCGCAGGGCTGAAGCCCGGCGTAGCGACCGCACCGTTGATCGTATACACCGCCGAAGCCACAGCGCTATTGTTATCGCCGCTGTGCGTGGAGAGAGCCTTCAATGTTTCTGTTGCAGAAACCGTGATGGGGCTCGAATAAATCGACGATGCGGTCGTTGGCGTGGATCCGTTGGTCGTGTAATAGATGGTCTCGCCCGAGGTTGCGTCGCTGATGGTCACCGTCTGCGCCGGGCCATAGGATCCAGCCGCCGGGCTGAATGTCGGCGTAGCCACAGTCGGCAAACCGCCGCTTGACTCCAGGGTCACAATCAAATTGACGAAGGTATCCGTAGTGCTTGACGTTGCCGTCGCCGTCTGGGTTCCCGTCGCGCTGACGATCTTATCTTCTGAGAAGCCGCTGTCGCCGCCGGACGTATCGATCGACGACTGCGTATCTCCATACCCCGATCCCACCGTATACGTGGCCGCCGAATGATTGTCGGCAAAGTATGCGAATACGTAGTCGTTGGCATTCGACGTAGACGCGGAAGTGGATACGGTCAGCGCCGTGCCGGCCATCGATGAAGTTCCCGTTTTGTCCACGGTTGTTGTAATTCCGGAAACCTCGTAAATATGGCAGTGGATGTTGTTCGCGGAATTGATGGCGCAGGTCACGGTATCGGCCGCGGTGCTCTTGGCTGTCGCGGCGTAGATGGCGGCCACCGCAGCTCCCGAAGTGCCCGTCGTAACCAGCTGAGTAAAGCCATTGCCCTGCGTGTCGGTAGGCGTACTGATCGTTTGTGCGTCGTATGTGCTCACAGCCACCAGTACTACGTCGCCGGCGGTCACGTTGCTGCTAAACGCAACTGCAACCGAGGAGGCGTCTGCCACATATCCGCTATTGTCCTGAACCGTATGGATCGATGCGGACGAGATGGTATAAGCCGCTGATCCTACCACGCTGTTCGAATTGCCGCTGTGAATGGCGAGAGCCTCCAGCGTCTCCGTTGCTGAGACCGTGATGGGGCTCGAATATACAGACGATGCGGTCGTCGGTGTGGATCCGTTGGTGGTGTAGTAAATCGTCGATCCAGAGGTTGAATCGCTGATGGTCACCGTCTGCGCCGAGCTATAGGTGCCCGCCCCCGGACTGAAGGTCGGGGTGGCCACAGCCGTCGCCTCCAGCGTCATAATTAAATTGACGAAAGTGTCTGTGGTACTCGCTGTCGCCGTTGCCGTCTGAGTCCCCGTCGCGGTCACGACCTTGTCCTCTGAGAAGCCGCTGTCACCGCCTGACGTATCCTCTGACGCCTGGGTATCTCCATACCCCGACCCCACTGTATAAGTTGCCGCCGAATGATTGTCGGCAAAGTAAGCGAAGACGTAATCGTTGGCGTTCGCGGTTGACGCGGAGGTGGAGACGGTCAGCGCGGTTCCGGCCTGGGATGAAGTTCCCGTCTTGTCCACCGTTGCGGTTATGCCGGAAACTTCATAGATATGACAATGGATATTATTCGCAGAGTTGACTGCGCAGGTCACGGTATCAGCCGCTGTGCTCTTGGCTGTCGCCACGTAGATTGCGGCCACCGCGGCTCCGGAAGTGCCCGCGGTTACGGCCTGGGTAAAGCTGTTGCCCTGTGTATCGGCCGGCGTACTGATCGTCTGTGCGTCGTATGTGCTCACGGCCACCACTAATACGTGTCCCGCGGTCACATTACTGCCAAACGCAACCGAAACCGACGTGGCGTCTGCTACATATCCGCTATTGTCCTGAACTGTAGCCGGTGAGGCTGAAGCTATCGTGCTATTCGCAATGAATGCGAAGAGGAAGAGAACAACGCTGAGAATGCTCAACGCGCTCAAGTGAAGGCGAGGATTCATCCCACTGGAGAGGGAACGGCTGGCTACCATGACATTCTCCTTTTGACCCCGGCGCGCTCACGCTGTCGTTAGGTCACACAAATTAACCTTGAAGAAACGGGTGGTTTCATTCCCGTGAACTACGAGATTCTCAGTAACAAAGCCGAGAGAGACCGGGCTTTTGCCCGGGCTCCCTCGCAATTGCTTGAAGCGATTTTCGTGATCAGTTGATGGTGTAGGTCGCCGAACTGACTGCACTGGGCGACGAATAACCCGGTGCCACGGCGATAGCCTTGATGGTCGACGAGGTTGAGATTGTGATCGACTCCAGATTTCCCACGCTCTGCGAGCTCATCGGCTGAGGCACCTGCGGGTACATCGTTGAATTGGTCGTCGGTGTCGATCCGTCGGTGGTGTAGTAGATCGTCGCGTATGGATACGTTGTCGTATTCAGCGTAACCACCTGCGCCGCGCCATACGTGCCTCCCACCGGGGTAAATGTAGGCGGCACAACCGTCGAGCCGGGCACCACGACCGTGATCGGGGTGCTGACGGTTATCCCATACCCCGCTCCCGCTCCGTTGTTCCCGTACTGGTTCACTGAATACAAGGTATAGGTCTGAGTAGCCGTCGGGTTGATCGTTACGCTGCCGCTTCCGCTCGTCAGACGAACCGGTCCGATCATATCGATGTAATCGTAGGAGTCACCGCTCACGCTGAAGTTGAACGTGACTGGATTCCCTGACGATACGCTGGTTGCCGTCGAGGTAAAGCTGCTGATCACCGGCGCGGCTCCTGTTGGAGCGGTCACGGAATCGTAGCCCGGATATGCGGGAGTCATTTGAATGACCGAGAAATCCGTCGAGGGAATTCCGGCCAGGTTCACCAGGTCGCTGTCGTCCCAGCGTGAATCGGTGGCACCCTGGATGAACAAGTAGCCGCCGTTGTCCGCCATGATCATTCCATACTGCTGCATTGCAGTCAGAATGGCCTGGTTGATGGCGGAGTAACTGGAGATGTTGAAGGTCGAATTCAGACGAATCCGCATTCCTTCCACGACCGGAGCTCCGTAGCTGGTGCCCGCGGAGTGACTTGCCGGCTCCACGAAGTACCCTGCATTGGCGTCGTTCTTTGATTGCTGCATGGTGTAACGAATGGCGTGCTTGATCGTCCCTGAAGCCGCTTCGTCGTACTTCACCAGTCCTGCCATCACCGACAATCCGGCAGCATCGGTTGAAGTCCAGCCCCAAGGCCGATAGTTACCGTTCTGCATATCCCAGATCGCTTCTTCTGAGGCATCGTAGAGCCCGTTGCAGCGATTGGTGTTGTATGTCTCATAATCCCAGCAAGTATAGCGATCGAGCACATTGGTGTGTGAGTCGGACTGGTAAGTGTCGGGCCAACCCGAGCAGTCGGCCGCTGCGCCTTCGATGGGTACGTTGCTCGGGTACGGCGCCAAGACGTTATCGCTGTTGGTTGCGTAGTCAATCACATTGATGGCCACCCTGGGAGTTGAAGAAGAGTCGACGATCATGAACGGAATGCCGCCGTCGCCGGATGACGACCCGAAGTTGACGTGCGTTGACTCCCCGGCAAACCCGGCCGTGGTCTGAATCGCCGCGTTATTGGGGTCAATCGCCGCGTTGGCGATGTTGGTGTTCCATTGGTTGACAAGGCCGGTTGTCGCGTTTTGGAACGGAAGAAATCCGTTCATATTCGCAGTCCCCGCTACGGACGTGCCAAGCGACATGCCGTCGCATGTCCCGGCTGTTCCTGAGTCGATGGTGTACACCGCTTCGCCAACCAGGCTGGTGAAGCCGCTGTGTGTAGCGATGGCCTCGAGTGTCTCCGTTGCCGACACCGTGATTGCCGAGCTATAGACGCTCGAGTTGGTCGTCGGTGTGGAGCCGTTAGTTGTGTAGTAGATGGTTGAGCCGGAGGTCGCGTCGCTGATGGTCACCGTCTGCGACGATGTATAAGTTCCGCCGGAAGGACTGAAGGCCGGTGTGGACACCGGATTGATGAGATACACGGCCGAAGCCACCGCGCTCTGCGTGTAGCCGTTGGCCGTTGCGATGGCCTCCAAGGTCTCGCTGGCCGCCGACACCGTGATCGCCGAGCTGTAAACACTGGACGCTGTCGTCGGCGTAGTGCCGTTCGTGGTGTAGTAGATCGTCGAACCTGAGGTCGCGTCGCTGATGGTTACCGTCTGCGCCGTGGTATAGGTTCCGGAGGCAGGGCTGAAGGTGGGCGTGGCCGCCAGCGGAGCGATGGTATAAACCCCTGACGCCACCGAGCTGTTGGCAAACCCGCTGGCTGTGGCCATCGCTTCGATGGTCTCCGTGGCAGAGACTGCGATGGGGCTCGAATACACCGCCGAACTGGCGGTTGGCGTCGTTCCGTTGGTGGTGTAGTAAATCGTCGACCCGGAGGTCCAATCGCTGAGAGTGACTGTTATCGCCGCGGTGTAAGTTCCGGGCGCCGGGCTGAAAGAGGGCGTCGAGACCGTCGGCGTTCCCGTCGCCTTCAGAGCCACGATCACGTTGACGTCGGCATCAGACGTATTTGATGTCGCCGTCGCCGTCTGCACTCCGGTAGCGATCACGACCTTGTCTTCTGTCAACGCGGTGTCGCCGCCATCGTTGGAAGTATCGGTATCTCCCAGCCCCGGTCCCGACGTTAGAGTTGCCCCATTGTCGTTGTCAGTGAAGAACGCGAAAACGAAATCGTCGGCGTTCGTAGTTGCCGCGGAGGTGGAGACGGTCTGCGACGTGCTGGCTACAGTGGAATTTCCCGTCTGGTCCACCGTTGTTGTGATGCCCTGCACTTCATAGATGTGGCAGTGAATATTATTTGAGGCGCTGATGTTGCAGGTCACCGTGTCTGCGCCGGAACTCTTGGCGGTGGCTGCGTAAACTGCGGCCACTGAATCGCCTGAAGTGCCAGCCGTCACCAACTGCGTGAAGCTGTTGCCCTCTGTGTCCGTCGGCGTATCGAGCGTTTCCGCGTCGTAGGTGCTCTCGGCCACCAGGATCACATGTCCTGAGGTCACGTTGCTGGGGAACGCAACTGCAAGCGAGGTGCCGCTTTCAGTGGATCCGCTATTGTGCTGAACCGTAGCAATCGCCCCGCTCGACCCGATGGTATACACCGCCGAAGCCACCGCGCTGTTTGCATACCCGCTTGCTGTAGCAATGGCCTCCAGCGTTTCAGTAGCTGAGACCGTAACCGGCGAAGAGTAATGCGTCGATGCGGTCGTAGGCGTGGTTCCATTGGTGGTGTAATAGATGTTCGCACCTGAAGTGGTATCACTGATCGTCACCGTCTGCGCCGATCCATAGCTGCCCGCTCCCGGACTGAATGTCGGCGTGGCCGTTGTCAGGTTGATGGTGTAAACCGCCGAACCGACAACGCTCTGCGTATAGCCGGTCGCCGTGGCGATAGCCTCCAGGGTTTCAGTAGCGGAAACTGTGACCGGCGAAGTGTAATGCGTCGATGCGGTCGTAGGCGTGGTTCCATTGGTGGTGTAGTAGATACTCGCGGCTGAGGTTGCATCGCTAATGGTCACCGTCTGCGCCGAAGTATAGGTTCCCGCCGCTGGACTGAAGCCCGGAGTAGCCGCCGCGCCGGTGATAGTATACGCAGCCGAACCCACCGCACTCTGTGAATAGCCGCTGGCGATTGCGATCGCCTCCAGCGTCTGCGTGACAGAGACGGTGATCGTACTGGTGTAATGCGTTGAGTTGGTTGTAGGCGTCGACCCGTTGGTGGTGTAGTAGATCGATGCGCCGGAAGTCGCATCGGTAATGGTCACCGTCTGTGCCGACGCATAAGTTCCAGCCGCCGGACTGAAGCCAGGCGTTGCTGCCGCCGGCAAATTGATCGTGTAAGCAGCCGAACCCACCGCGCTCAGTGAATACCCTGATGCAATGGCGACGGCTTCAATGGTCTGCGAAGTCGAAACCGGCAGCGGCGCGCTATAAACACTTGATGCGGTCGACGGTGTGGTTCCATTGGTTGTGTAGTAAATCGTTGCGCCAGAGGTGGTGTCGCTCAGCGTCACCGTCTGCGCCGAGGTGTACGTCCCGGCCACGGGGCTGAATGTCGGCGTAGCCGCTGCCGGTGCGCCCGATCCAGCTTTGAGCGCAACAGTGATGATACTTGCCTGGTCGGCGCCGCCATTGGTTGTCGTCGTGTTGCACTGTCCGTAGTAAGTCCCCGTTGTGCTGGCCAGGCCATATTCCGTGATCAGGCCGCCCGCGCTGTAACTGTTCGCCGCAGTCCAGGTGATCGGTGCAGTGCCGGCAGACCACTGGACATAAGACGGAATGCCATAGCACATCGACCACAGCAGGTCGTTTGCGCCCGCGGTGTTGAAGTTGCCCGTGACTACTGTCGTCGAGTCCCAGCCGCCGGTCGGTCCCGCATCGGCACTGGTATCCAGCGGCGACGCGGCAACGCCGGAATACTCTGAGACCGAAAGCCAGATCCCCATGCTTGTGGGTGTGGTAACCGTAATCGTGTTATTTCCCGATGCGGTATTGGCCAGCAGGTAAGCATCCATCACGCCCGAATAGTCGGGGTAGTTGGAGATTACGCTTGTGGGCGTGCCGGTGGTCGCGGCAACGGTCGGCGAAGTGCTTGACCCCGTATAAATGCCAATCAGCAAAGCATGCCCAGCCCCTACTCCGTTGAGCGTGCAGGTTGCCGTTGTGCCGTAGCTATCGTAATTACTGCACTGCTGAACAAAGGCCGGCGTGCCAGGCGAGCCGATGGTATAAACCGCCGAAGCCACCGCGCTGTTTGAATAGCCCGCCTTGGCTGCTATAGCCTCCAGGGTCTCAGTGGAGGACACCGTGATCGCCGAGCTATAGGTAGCCGATGCTGTCGTTGGCGTCGTACCGTTCGTGGTGTAGTAGATCGTCGCGCCTGAAGTTGCATCGGTAATGGTCACCGTCTGCGTCGCGGTATACGATCCGGCAACCGGGCTGAATGCAGGCGTGGCTACCGCACCGTTGATGGTGTAAGCCGCGGAGCCCACCGCACTGTTCGAGTAGCCGCTGTGAGTGGCGATGGCTTCCAACGTCTCGGTAGCTGAAACCGTGATCGCTGAGCTATAGGTAGCCGAAGCGGTTGTCGGCGTTGTGCCGTTGGTGGTGTAGTAAATGGTTGCTCCTGAAGTTGTGTCGCTGATGGTCACCGACTGCGCCGGTCCATAAGAGCCGGCAGCCGGGCTGAAGGTAGGTGTGGCCACCGCACCGTTGATGGTGTATGCCGCCGAGCCCACAGCGCTTGTCGTATAAAGTGGCGCTACAGCAATAGCTTCCAACGTCTCTGTAACCGAAACTGTGATCGGCGAGCTATAGGTGCTTGAACTGGTCGAAGGCGTAGTCCCATTGGTTGTGTAGTAGATGGTCGCGCCCGCGGTTCCATCGCTGATGGTCACACTCTGGGCCGGACCATACGCGCCAGCTGCCGGGCTGAAGCCGGGCGTAGCTGCGGGGCCGTTGATCACATACGCCGCCGAGCCCACGGAGCTATTCGTGTCTCCGCTGTGCGTAGCGAGAGCCTCCAACGTTTCATTCGCCGATACCGTGATTGGCGAACTATAGGTGCTCGAGGCGGTCGTTGGAGTGGTTCCGTTCGTGGTGTAATAAATCGTCGCACCGGAGGTCGAATCGCTGATGGTCACCGTCTGCACCGAGGCATAAGTCCCGGCGGCCGGACTGAAGGTGGGCGTGGCTACAATGTTTGACGCAGGCTTCAGCGCCACGGTCATAATGCTCGCCTGCTCGGCGCCGCCATTGGTGGTGGTGCTGTTGCACTGCCCGTAGTAAGTTCCAGCGGAACCGGCCACACCGTATTCCGCGATGAGGCCCGATGCGCTGTAGCTATTCATTGAGGTCCATGCGATGGGCGCAGTGCCCGCGGACCATTGCACGTAAGACGGAATGCCGTAGCACATCGACCACAGCATGTCGCTCGCGGCTGTGGTGCTGAAATTTGACGAGACTACGGTTGTCGAGTCCCAGCCCCCCACCAGCGATGCGGTTGAGCTGGTGTCCAGCGGAGAGGCGGCCACGCCGGAAAACTCAGTTGCCGTGATCCAGATATTCTCATAGCCGCTCGTAGTGGCTGTAAGCGTAATGTTTCCTGATGCTGTATTCACCAGAACGGCGGTATCCATCGAGCCTTGATAGTCGGCCAAGTTTGAAATCACACTCGACGGCGTGCCGGAAGAGGAGCTGATAGTCGGTGTAGCAGAGCCAGAAACATAAACGCCAATCACCAGCGCATGTCCCGCGCCGACCCCGTTGAGCGTGCAAGCGGCGGATTCGACATAATCGCCGAACGAGCTGCACTGCTGCACATAAGCTGCTTGTGCTGAAGCCGCGGTTCCGCTCGCGCAGAATCCGAACAGAACGAGGACAAAGTTGAATAGGCTCAGCGCATGCGAGTGAAGGCAGGACTTCACCCAACCGGATAGAAACCGACTGATTGACATACACATGCTCCTTTTTATTTGGTTCCGGCGCGCCGAGGGGAGTCAGCATCAGGCCAGCTCAGGCAGTCACCAGCCCCTCAAAAACTTTCACTGTGGGGAAACAATACAACCGCTAATAGTTCTTGAATCAATATTTTTTGATTAATGCCCAAACTTTAGTAATGTCTCAGTGCGATAACTAACAGGCAACCTTTTGATCGGGAGCTTTAGTAAATGATCGCGCTTGGTAAATAAAGGGCGAATCTCTTATCGGATTGACGGCCAGCAATCTTCAGTTCTCGCTGACCCCTTGATCCCTGTTGTATCGTTGAATTCAGTCCAGGAAGCAGATCCTCACCAATTTCTCTGCCCTTGAAAAGGAAACCTCTCCGTCGCGTCTAAATCTATATGACAGGAGGTCTACCCAGTGCGAACCGCATTCCCCAAACCACCCATCGCCCTCCTTGCACTCGCATTTGCCATCTGCGGCCAGAACGTCTACGGCCAAGACGGCCAGACCCAGCCCCCGCCGCAACCTGCCGGCACGCCGCAGCCTTCCACAAGTCTGCAGTCCCACAAACGCAGCCCCGGTGGCGACGTCGGTAGCGGGGCCGGAGATATCGGCAAAGGAGCCGGGAAGGGCACTCTAGCGGCGGCCAAGGGTGTCGGCAAAGGTACAGCCGACCTGGTCACGCTTCGCCCGCTCGACGCCGCCGGCAATGTCGGCAAGGGCGCTCCATCGCCGGCAAAGACGTCGGCGTCGGCGCTGCCAAGGGCACAGGCAAAATTGCCAAGGGCACAGGCCGGGGCATTGGCAAACTATTCCACCAGCACCATGAGACGGAAGACGGCCCAGCTGCCGAAGAACCACAAAACTAGGGAATCGTCGAGATCCCTGTAGAGGTAATTCTCCGCTCGGTCTAGCCGCGCGTGAGTGGATAATCTACGGCCGCAACTGGTGTGGGCCTGAGGAATCAATCCTTCGGCCATTCATATGGAAAGAGTTTCCCGGCCTCTTCCGGAGTCATTGTCACACTCAGGATCTCCGCGGCTTTAGCCAGCGCGGGATCGCGTCCACTCGCAAGGTCGGATGCCGTGGGAAGAACCTTCAAATCCGGCTCCACGCCTATGTGCTCAAGGCTATGCCCGTCGGACATGATGATATCGGCGTCAGTGACCTCTGCTCCATAGGCAAGAATCGAATCCTCGGTCGTGCCATCAGTTATATGAGGATAGAACTCCGCCTCCATAACCGCACCCTTGGTCCGGTCACCGACAACAACCCCACGTTTCTCCAGTTGGACCGCGCGCGCAAAAATCTCTGATACGCCTGCTGACTGGTCATCGACGAGGACCGCCAATTTGCCGGTAAACCGATGGAAGTGGTGTGCGGTTTCCATCGGAATGGTTTTGCTTCTGCCAACCCGCTTCCCGATCTCCACTTCGTGGGCGAACACTGCCCCAAGAAGAGACTGAACCATGTCTTCGCGGCCTCCCTGATCGCCGCGAAGATCAAAGATAACTGACTTGTAACCCTGCATCTTCGAGACAATATCGTCTGTTTCAGATGAGAAGGGTACAAATGACTGAAGCTTGATGATCAGCAGATCGTAGTCGCTATTGGCATAACGCACCCCCATGGAGTGTTCCCGATCCAGCCATTCCCGGTAGAAATCGAACCTATTCATTGCGTCCAGATCCTTGACTTTAGGCAGCTGACGAAACAGCGGAACCACATTAATCTGGCGTTCGCCTCCGTCCAGACCATGGAGATTCAGCAGAAGGTTTTGCTGTGGCCGCAAGATCCAAAGGAGGTTTGCAATCCTCCAGAAACTCTCGCGCGTGGGCGTATAACCATTGATGGTTTTGATCTCATCGCCGGGTTTGAGGCCCTTGGCCGCTGCATCGCTGAAAGGCCTCACTCGGGTCACGTAGCAATGATCGCCGATCATTTGCATGTGAAAGCCGTAGTCGTGCACATAGGGCCGCGGTGGAGGCAGGAATCGCGTTTGGGGATCATCAAGGCTGTCAAAGACTCCGGCGATAGCGGAAAGAGCGCGGTTGAGCGAATCCGCATTGTCGATCTTTTTCTTTGCCTCGCGAACCTTTGCATCCCAGTCGACGCCGTGTAGATGTGGGTCGTAGTAGTTATCCTTCACGTCCTTGGCAACGTCTTTGAGCATGTCTTGCGCCTGGTCGCGCTGTATCTGCGTAATCTGCTGCGCCGAGCAGATTGTTGCCAGGCAGCAGATCGCCAGGCACAGGAAACCATAATGCAACGCCCTGCCGTACACTCGCGACGCGAAAATCGTAACTGGCTTATCGAAGAGTAGCGAATCAAACATCATCCCACCTCGGAAGGGTTTCCTGACCGCAGGTTCAGTTGTATAACTCGCAAAAAACCGATCTTGGCGCGAAGCCGCCACTGACAATCGGTATCTCGATGTTTGGCCCTGGTTTGATGGAATTGTACCGCGAACCTGGACCAGAGTGGGTGCCAAATAGCGGCTGTATAGGAATTTTTATAAATGTCTCCGCTTGATCAACTCCGCTATCCGCTTTTTCGGTTATGATGAGCCAACCCGGCAGTAATCTGGGCCGACCCGGATCGAGGCATCCCCAAATATTCCCATTTGGAGAAAGTAAAAATGTCAGCATCCTATGATCTGGCCATAGCCGGCGGCGGCGTGGGTGGCGCAGCCCTTGCCAAGAATATGGCCGAGCGTGGCGCAAGCGTCCTGGTCGTCGAGCGCGAGCGGCAATTCAAAGACCGCGTCCGCGGCGAATTGATGTTTCCCTGGGGCTATTCTGAAGCGAACTCCCTGGGAGTTGCCGCATCCATCACCGACGCTGGCGGGCGCGATATCCACTGGGTCGACTCCTATGCCGCGACCGATCGAGTGGAACATCGCGAAGTCGTCCCCACCACGCCGCAGCAGCTTCCTTGCTTGGCCTGCTATCACCCCGCCATGCAGGAGTCTTTGCTCAGCGCCGCCGCGGCCGCTGGAGCCACGGTGCGACGCGGAGCATTTGTTCGCGATGTGCGGACGGGCACGGCGCCTGCACTGGTGGTTGAGGAAAATGGCCGTGTCGAAACCATCCCCGCGCGCCTCGTGGTAGGCGCGGAAGGACGATCTTCTGTGGTGCGTTCTTCCGCGCGCTTCTCCGTCCAGCGCGATCCTGAAGACATGATGATCGCCGGTGTCCTGCTCGAAAATGTGCCGGCGCCAGAAGACACACTGGAAGCTATCTATCATTTCAGCCTCGGACAGCTCGCCATCGTCGCTCCCCAGGGGGGCGGTCGCGCTCGTATTTACCTTGATTTTCACGACGGCACGCAAGCGAGATTTCAGGGCCCAGACGATCTCGCAAGATTTGTTGACGGCTGCGTAAGGACTGGCGCGAACGGCGACTATTTCAAGCAAGCCAGGCAGATCGGCCCGCTGGCTACCTTCAGCGGCGCGCATAGCTGGGTCGAGCACCCCTACCACGATGGCGTAGCGTTGCTTGGCGACACTGCCACCGCGAGCGATCCCGGCAACGGCCAGGGCCTTTCCCTCACCCTGCGCGACGCCCGTGTGCTCCGCGATCATCTTCTCAA
>Ga0187863_10000990_pt1 | contig 23486 bp, 16 predicted proteins | sample June2016WEW_11_1_FD_132975 | JGI IMG/M metagenome (GOLD analysis project Ga0187863, IMG submission 132975) | Peatland microbial communities from SPRUCE experiment site at the Marcell Experimental Forest, Minnesota, USA - June2016WEW_11_10 | ecosystem: Environmental > Terrestrial > Soil >...
ATCGATCGCATCGCGAATTCCAAACCGGGGATGAAGATCGAGCAGAAGATGGGCGTTGCCGAGGGGACGCGCGAAATCCAGCAGTACGGCTCGTTTGTTGGAGTGCGCGCAGAGTTGCACTCCGAGGTTTACCGCGACCGTCGTTGCGCCCACACCACCTTTCGAGCCCATCACGACGATGAGCTTGTCGGCGGCTCTCGCAGTCGAATACCCTTCTTGGCTGAAGCGGGCCAAAATTTCCTTGAGTGCTCCCGGAGTGACAGGTTTGGAGACAAAATCTTGGACTCCGCTTCGCATCGCATCCAACAGAATTTGGGGATTGGGGGGATTTGTTGCCGAACAGGCGATCAGCCGCGCGGAGGGCCGAATCCGCCGGAGGTGGGTTCCAAATATAAAAAAGGGCTCTGGGTCGCGGCCCAGATCGAGCAAAATGATATCGGCGACTGCCTCGCCCGCGTCGGGCAGTTTGTCCGCAGAAATGGTCCATTGCTTGATGGACGAACTCACCAGGCCTGTTTGCTCCAGGCTAGCCAGAAGCTGCGCCGCGCTGCTGGTATCGCCACTTACGATCGCTGCCGTTAGCATTGGCCTGACTTTCGGTCGAGCAGATTTTCTGTAAGTATGGTCACGCGCATTCCTTTATCGCGACGCGGGCACGCTTGATTGTGCCCCCGTCGGCGCCAGAAAGGGAGTCGAGAACGCCGGTCCCGGCGGTACCTCGTTGGGAGCCAATGGACGGACAATCCGCGGAGTGACAATCACTAAAAGTTCGTCCCGGCTCTTGGTCGTCGCATGGCTCTTGAAGAGGTTTCCAAGAATCGGAATGTCGCCGATCCCCGGGATTTTCTCCAGTTGTGACTGAACTTGATTGTCGATCAATCCCGCGATCGCAAACGTCTGGCCATCCCGCAAGTCCATCTCAGATTCCACCCGGCGCGTCGAAAGGGCCGGAATGGTGAACCCCTGAAGCGTGACCGCGTTCGTGAAATCGAGCGAACTCACCTCCGGCGCCACCTTCAAGTGGATTAGCCCGTCCGCCATGATCGTCGGAGTGAAATTCAAGCGGACCCCGTACTCCTTGAACTGAATCGTAATTCCGGCATAGCCCCCCGACCCTCCGGTCGACTGCAGCACAGGATAAGGAAACTGGCCGCCCGCCAGGAAAGCAGCGTCTTTGCCCGAAGCGGTCAGCAGGTTCGGCTCGGCGAGGATTTGCAGGATGTTTTGCTGTTGCAGGGCCTGTATGGTTGCAGCCAGGTTGAGGTCCGGCCGGTAGAGAAATATATTCAGCAGATTATTCAAAGAGACGCCGCCCGAAGTCGTGGTAGTGGAGGAAGATGTGCTGGTGGTTGTCGAATTAACGCCTCCGGTCCCCAACGTACCGCTTAAAGAAGGTGGCCCAAACTGCTGCGTCGTAATCGTGCCAATGTTCTTCGCGCCCGGCAGGCTTAGGATGTTCACCCCGAACTGGCTGACGGCGGACCGGTCCACCTCGGCAAATTTCACTTCCAGCAGAATTTCCCCCGGCTGCACGGCCGGCGTCACGATCAAACTTGTAACTTTGGGCGTCGCGTTTTTTACAACTTCCATGATCTTGTCGGCCACCGCGATCGATGACGCATGCCCGGAGAGAATCACCGAGTCTTTGGAAGTCTCGATCTGCACCTGTTCGTTGGGGAATACCTCATGAATTTTCTCGCTGAGGCTAAGGATATCGATATCGACCGAGACCTCGAACGCCTGGCTTTGGTCCGTGTCATCCCACAGCAGCAGGGACACCCCACCGGGCATCTTCCCATTGACTAACACCTGATTCGGACTTACCACGATGGCATCGGCAATGGCCGGATCGGCCATGGAAACCCGCTTGATCCGCGTCGGCGATGTGACCACCAGAGAGCGCCCTACCATCAAATGCAATACCTGCGCTTCACCTTGGTCGGGTGTCTGGACCTGGTCCGCAGGGGCTGGGCTGCCAGTTACTCCGGGTGTCCCTGCTCGCACCAGAGCCGCGGTTTGCTGTAGCCGTGCCACACCCACGGCCGCCTCCTGCGTCGGCGCCCTGGGTGCCGGCGCCGCTGGGAAAAAAGAGCCTGAAACCAACAGCCCGGCGGCTATTTTCTTCAGGCCGTGCGTCGCAAAATATGGGGACATCCAATTCTCCTGTAAGGGTCTACTGCTGGGCGAAGCTCTTGGTTTCCCGTTTGCTGCCGGTAATGACTTCCACTTGATAAGCCGACGGGACCGCAGCTGTGGCCACCGCCTTCGCCACGGCGACATGCTTCACGGGCGTCACTACAGGTGCGCCGGAGGCGAACAGCGTGCTTTGAAGTACGGGTGCCGGGATCGCCGTGCCAGTATCCACCGTATTTCGAAGCGCCAGCTGAATTTTTCCCTGCGTGCTGGCCATGGCCAGCTTCGGAGCCTCGTCGGGACTTACGAGCAGGGTGATGACGGGCACTGCTTGTGGTTTGCCTTCTTCGTCCTGTTGCACTTTCTGTCCCGCAGCGAGCACACGGACATCTTCCAGAATCGTTCGGGTGATGGTCTGTCCTCCCTGGCCTGATCCAGCCACGGCTCCGGTAACCAGCACGTCGACCATCGTTCCAGGCGTAACGAAGCCGGCGACACCGACCACGTCATTTACCGCGACCGACATGGCCCTCATTCCTTCCGGAATCACCGCAGCCAAGCCTGCTCCGGCCGCAGCGGGAGCTAGTTTGTTCTCAAGGATCGGCTCGTTCTCAGTCACACTGGTTATCAAAGCCCGATTCGCGCAGTCCTGCGTTCGCTTAAACGTCCCGGCCATAGGCTGGCTGATCGGCCAAGAAATTGTTCGCAGCATGGAGGGATCCAACCTTGTTCCCAACGCAAGCGGCCCGGCCGCTACAACGATGTGGCCCATGGGCACACCCCTGGCGGCGGAGGCTTCCTGAAATTTGCGGTAGATGAAGTTGCTCAGCAGGAACGCCACTACCAGAGCGACGCCCAGCCCAATCACCATGCGGTTTCGATTCATGAACCGGGTCTCCTCAAATTCCCAAGTGCCAGTGCGCCGCCACAAAGCAGAGCAGCGTTCCGAGCGCCGCGGCTACACCGAAGGGCAACTTCAGCAATCCCGGATTATCCAGCGAAATCTCCGGATGGGCTGTCAAAGTGAAAAGCCCCATGATGATCAGGCCTACGTTATGAATGGTTTCGCGCACGCGGCGAGCGCGAACAATTAGAAACAGCGCCATGAGCCCGGCGACCAGCACGCTTGCGAAAAGCACGAACCATAGCATCTGGGGTCCAACCAGGGCGCCCAGAGCTCCTATCAGCTTCCAATCTCCGGCTCCCAGCGCACGGAGAAAAACCAGCGGCAAAAGAATCGCCAGGCCAAGTCCTGCTCCCTCGAGTGCGATGAGCAGGCCTAACCATCCACCCAAGGCGGCGTGTACGAGCATTCCTGCCAAGAATCCCGACACCGTCAGCCAATTCGGAATCCGGCGGGTCCGGCCATCGAGCAAGGCCGCCCCAGCGGCGAAAACAAGCGTGATTCCCCAAACCAACTGTATTCCGATCGAATGCATATTGTTTTCGCAGAGCGAAACTAGATCCCGGTGGAGCGAAACGGCGTTCGAAAGATTTTTCCCCAAACCGCGTTGATAGCGCTCGCCAAACCGGTCATCGCGCCAGGGAAGCCCACAGCTGATGAAAACCGCCGGGAGAGCATATAGGGTTAGGTCTGGCCAGAATCGTTTCCTCGCAGCGACCTCAGACTTACGTGCAGCACAAAAGCTCTCGCCCCAGGGGTCTTTACATCCGATTTTTAACCACCCGCCGCAGCAGTCAATGCCGTCACGGCGTTGTTGAACGCAGTTCCGATCGCCGTCGCCAGGCCTTTCATTACTCCGATGGCGGCGAGTGCTACCAAGACCACCAGTAGCGCGTATTCGGTCAGATCCTGTCCTTCTTCGTCTCTCCACAGCCGCACAAGAAATTTGCTCATGTTGGTACCTCTCAAAAGAATGGTTGTGGCGCCACACCTATCGCCACCAAAACTCTCAAGCACCTGTCGCGCCACTTGTATGCATCCAGTTGCATAGGTCTAAGACTTTAGAAATGTTACCGATAGAAGCTGCCGCTGTGCGCCTGGAGTCCCACGAAGAGCACCGCTCCACAAAAGTGTCACCATCGGGAGACATTGCATTCTGTCAGCCGCCTCTTTTCGGGCGAATGGCGAAAAACAAGGAGGCAGCTGTTCAAGGGGGAGTTATCTCAGAACAGGCTCGACACTTGGTTGCTGGTCGCCTGCTGGAAACAGGAGGCTTGCAGCCGATTTGCACGAAGCGGCTTCCGGATGCTGTAGGCAAGCGAGGCAATATACCTTCACGCGGTCCTGCCGAGTGCGGAACACAACCGGGAGCACCTGCTCGAGAGTTCTCATCCGGGCATGAGCCTTCCGAGAGGCATCGGCCCATTCGTAACCGAAATCGTCATCGGCGGAAACCCAATACTGAGCGCCTATGGCTCGGGCGACGTCGGTGAAGTGATCGAGATCACTGTCGAGCCGGGGTGGGTCGTAGAATTCCGCAGTTGTGAACGTGAACGGACGAGCAGACTGGCGGCCGGTATAGAGATACAGGCTCCCGTCTTCGTAGGCGACAACGCGTGCGCGGGGACCGCTAGAGCGCGCTAGCCAATCGTAGGCCTCGCGTTTTTCCTGCAGCAGAGACGCGCGCTTTCTGCTTGCCTCGATAAGAGACTGTCCCTGACGGAAACAGTTTGCCAGCAGGATGCAAACCAATCCCATCAGCAGGATACTGAATACCACGGCGATCACCCTTTCGGGCATAGGCTTTTTAAGCCTTATGGCTCCGCGTATCATTGTTAAAAGGCGCTTTGCCTCCAGCCACAGTCCAGCCGCAAACAACGGTAGGAAAGGAATCAGGAACCGGCTCGCGTGCGGATAGCTCCAAACAACGATCAAACCAGCATACAAAGGCAGGACGAAATGAACCGGTTTGAACCCGTTTTGCCGGGCGTCGCGCAACATGCCGCCCAGTACGGCCGCAGTAACGAGAACAATGACGGCAGTCCCGACTATCGTCTGGCCCTGTAGCAAAGGGAACAAGAAATAGGCCGCCGGCGCGCCGAGGAGCACCAGGGCATTGGTCCTTAACATCGTGAAAAAAATTGCCACGGTCGGAACACCCATCCTCCAGACATTTGGATAGCTCGTGTAATACGCGAGCGTATGGACCCAACCGAGGCTCGAGGCGGCCAGCCCGGAGACGGGCGGAGCGATCCTCCGAGAAGCAATTGTTTCCGCGCAAATAACAGCGAAGAACGGACATACAGAAGCAGCGAATGCCAACAGGGGCCGCCATGCCCGGTGGGCCACGGCGGCGACTGCGATTCCAGCGGCCACAGGGACGCCGAAGGCGCGGGTCAATATAGAGAGACCTGCAAGGATGCCGCAGCAAACGGCCAGCGTGGGGCGGGCCGCCGGCTGCATGGCCTTTTGAGCCAGCAGCATGGAAGCCAGAGCCAGTGCTGCAAATGGGATCTCCGAAAGGATGCTCCCGCCGTAGAAGACGACAAGGGGATGCAGAGCGCAGAAAGCCGTGAGAATCAGGGCTTCGATGTCGCTGATATTGTTGAACCGGCGCAAGAACAAGAACGCTACGGCAATGTAGAGTATGCCAAACGCAATGGTAACTCCGATGGCATCGATCAGATTCGATGGAAACGAAGGATTCCAGCGCCAGACCCAGGAAAGAACCCAAGGGTAGAGCACCGGGTATTTTGTGGCTGCCGGCGTTCCCGGGAAACTCGCCAGCACGTAGCCTTTGCCTTCTGCAAGGCCCTTGGCCGAACTGAAATAAATCGAGTCGTCTTCTGTATATCCGAAAAAGTTTGTTGGATGTAACCGGATCACCGCTATGCAAAACGAAGCCAAAATGCAGGCCAGGGCGAGCGACGTCAAACCACGCCGGTAAGGGATACTCTTTGTCACGGCCTGGACGCGCTCCCGCTTGCTGCCAGATAACTCTGCTTCGGGAACGTCAGATTCCGGAATTTTCTTCACGGCTGAGGATTGCCAGTACTGGCTCGAACGAAGAGCGCGCTTACATTGTCAAAGTAGACGCGCTTCCAGTGCGGCGATGCGGACAGAGCGGTGGCCAAGGCTTCGTCTCGCTCAGTTAGGCAAGACTCGATGGCATAGTCATCAAGCACCGCTAGGGCGCCGGGTTTCAGCAGGGAAATGTGCAAATAGTCGGCCAACACGCCGCCACGCTCGTAAACGTCTGCTCGCCCGTCAATAAACACCTTATAGCGTGGTCCCCGAGACCAAACGAGATAACCCCCAAAACCGTAGTTGTTGTACATGCGTCCCGGCACGGGATGTTTCTCCAGATACTGGACGGCTGCCGCTGGAAATTGCCTCGCTACGTCCTGGCGCAGTTCCGGGTAGGAAGGGAAATAATGAATCACGCCCGCAGCGATGCACAGGATCAAAACAGCGTTGAGAACAAGTTTGTCTTTGGCCCGTTCATAAGGTGGGATCCATCGGGCCAGCATCGTAGTCAAGGGCGGTGCGAAAAAGGGCACGAAAACAAGAAGAAACCGAACATGCAAGCAGGCCATTATGGCACCGAACAGAAACAGGAGCAGATTTTCCATCCTCCAACTGAATTGGCAGGTCACTTGGAGCAGGATCAGAACCAGCAACAGAACGAGAAACAGCTTTCCAGGCAGCAGATCAAACGGCATTGGCCGCCACTCACCGATATGCGCCGCGTTGAGCGGCAGCGAAAAGGCGAACTCAAATGGAGATGCGGCAATGCGGGTTCCGTACGGCGTGATTGGAACCGCCATGAGAGACAAAAGGAAAACACAAGCAATGCTGCGCCGCTCGCTCCGGGACCAGCGCTTTGCTTCCAGGCCGCCTGCTTGAAACTCAAAAAGCCCGCACATCCAGTAAACAAAGATCGTTCCCAAACCGATAATCCAGGATCCGTGCGTGTTTACCCACAAGAGCAGCAGCGGGGGCAAGAACCACAGCGCGAGGCCGTTGCCCTGGCGGAAACGCTCAAGCGCAATAAGGGTTAGTGTGAGGAACCAGTATCCGAGCATTTGCGGACGCAACGTAAATGACACGGTTGCCAGGGCGAGAAGAATGGTCGCAGCCACAAACCCAGCTTTCGAATTCCCGGAGCACAACGCCGCGAATCCGTAGAGCGAAAGCACCACTGCACTACTCATGGCGATCAAGAGAACGGCAAGGCCGGAAACACCGCCGATGCGGTCGACCCCGGCCAGCAGGACTTCTCCCAGCCATTCATAGGCGAGCCACGGTTGTCCGCTGACCGTAAATGAATACACGTCGGTCGTGGGCCAGTGGTGCGTCGCAAGAATCGCGTCTCCGACCTTGATATGCCACCAGAGGTCAGGGTCCACGCGGAACCCGCGCACCGTAGCGAAGACCCCCCCGACAAGCAAGCTAGCCAGCATCACGGGAAAGGAAACGACCCGCTTGAGGAGGGTGAGTTCTGCCGCGGGGCTTGTCGGTTGAATTTCACCGAAATCCTTGGCTTCGACAACCGCACCGGGCGGGTAAACAGCATCTGACCGGGCATCAAACTCTGTCGAAATATTGGAAAGTCTCATCGTTTTCCCGCTGGGCTTGGCAACCGCAGTCAACAAATGTGCGCAGATACGCCCCCTCTGTATGGGTAATGCCGCGTAAGCCTCGGATTATCAACGTTCCCATTAGCAGACATCCCGATGCGTCGTGTTCGCAAGGGCAGTTGTCGTTCCAAAACGGCAGGGCTGGGACCAGCAGGGAATTCCATTGGCGAGAACAGCTGCCTCTGCGGCCCCGGGGACCAGAGCCTATGCGGTCTGCTTCATCGAAGCAACGCGGTCCCGCGCGTCGGCTTCCACCGCATCGTCGGGTTCGCGGATTTCGAGCTGGTTGATTAGCCTGTGGAGGTAGCCTCGGGCGACGCCCAGCACGCGCGCGCTTTCGGCCTTGCGCCACCCGCATTCACGCAGAGTCCTGACCAGCAAGCGCTTCTTGAACTGGCGGACCTCTTCTTCGTATAGGCCATTGAAAGCAGACTGCTCCGAGCTGCCAATCATCGAGGGTGGCAGATGCCACGTATCGACTGCCGGCCCGTCGGAGAGAACCACGGCCCGCTGCACCGCGTTCTCGAGTTCGCGGACATTGCCTGGCCAGCTATATTCCTCAAGCGTCCTTATGGCAGGCTGTGAAAAGCGCTTCGTTTTCTTACCGAACTGCTCGGCGGAGACTTGCAGGAAATGCTGAGCCAGCAAAGGGATGTCCTCGCGGCGCTCTCGCAGCGGCGGCAGGTGCATTTGAACCACGTTGAGGCGGTAGTAAAGATCTTCGCGGAAAGTGCCTTTCTGCACCATATCTGCCAGGTTCCGGTTGGTTGCGCAGATCAGACGAATATTCAGATTGATAGGCGTGCTGCTGCCCAGCCGCTCGAAGTTTCTCTCCTGCAACACGCGCAGCAATTTCGGCTGAAGTCCCAGCCCAAGATCTCCGATTTCATCGAGGAACAGCGTACCTTGGTCGGCTGTCTCCAACCGGCCGCGACGACTCATGATCGCGCCGGTGAACGCGCCTTTTTCATGGCCGAACAGCTCGTCTTCGATCAGAGTCTCGGGCAAATTCACGCACGAAAATGCCACAAGGGGGCGAGGGCTGCGGCCGCTCAACTGATGGATCGCGCGCGCCAATAGCTCTTTTCCCGTGCCCGTTTCGCCTGTGATCAACACATTCACGTCGCAGGGAGCGATCTTTTGCACCAGCGCGAACATCTCCTGCATCACCTGTGATGTGCCGAGTAATTCGTGCAGCCTCCCCGTACCCGTCTTGGTTCCCCGCAGGCGTTCGACTTCCTTCTCGGCCGCATAGAATTTGTGCGCCCGTTTCAGAATCAGGCGCAACTCGACGATATTGGGTGGGTTGCTGACGCTGTCGTAGGCACCGCGCTCCATAACTCCGACGGGCAACTGGCGGTTCTCGGTGTCACAGAGCACAACCATGGGGGGATGGGACTGAAATTGGTTAACCGCGTCCATCAGGCGAAATGCTTTCTCCTCATCTCCGTGAGTGCTCGCGTCACGCAGATCCAACAGAACAACGTCGCACCAATCGCGAAGATCGCCCAATCGACTAGGTTGGAAGTCGCTCATCGCGCGGGTCGAAAAGCTGGGGCCCAGAGCCCGTGCGATGGCCTCCGCCAGACCGGAATCCTGGCCGACAAAGCAGACATTAATGGGTGCTTCGTTCAAAATCATTCCTCATCTGACCACTCGCCAAGACCTGCACTGTCGGATACAAAAACAGATGCAAGTACCAGGAAAGTGGGTCGCAAGAATAACCCCAGTAGGGGGTCTATCTCAACCCCTATCTGAAAGTCCCAGTCTTGGCCGTCGGAGATACGGCTGCGGAGGAGAATTCGGCACGCCAGGTGCCAAATTGTGTCAGAAGGACGATCCGGACAGTAAGACGTTCGGAGTCAACTAGCTGGTAGGAAATTTATCTAAACGTGCGGGACAAAAAGTGACGACCGATCCATGGAAATGGTAATTTTATGCACACTTATTCCATTTCACTTCCTTGCGACCATGAGGGTTAGCAGAGCAGTGCTACATATATAGTATAGTTTATATAGGCCTCCAGACAACTATTGCGGTGAGGGGATTGGAAGCTCTGCCGGAATGCCTACAAGAACCTGCACGGCGACAGGCTTACTTTCGCGCAGGGCGGGTTTAAATTTCCATTGACTGAAGGCCAGCCGGGCGTTGTCGTCCATCTCGGAGAGGACGCTTTGATAGACTTCTAACTCATCGATAAACCCATCGGTGCGCAGCACGCCCTTGAGGATGATTAGCTTCCCCACTTTTTCAGGGGGAACCGGAACGCGCTGAAAATCGAATTTCGATTCGGCCTGCGGGGGTAGAACTCCTTCGCCGAAGTGAGCGACTGTTGCTGAGCTTGCCGCAGTGGGTGCATCGGTGGAATTCTGCGCGCAATACTGCATGATCCAATTTTTCCCGGGCATGGGAAGAAAAATGGTGTAGATCCGTCCGCAATGCAGCAGAGCACCGTAGGCCCCGAGTCCGCCCCCGCCCATGGAGCCGGTGACAACGGTCAGAGAATTCCTGCGAATGTTAAAAACTGCCGGAACCGGATATACGATGCCCTTGGCGAGAGCCGCTCCAAGGATGCCCGAAACGCCCGAATTGGTGCCGGAGCCGCTAATGGTGACCGGGCCTTCAGACATCGAGAGCCCGCCGCCAGTTGAGGCGATTCCCACGCCCGTGCTTCCGTCGCCGCCCTTCCCTGTGGTTCCCGCGCCACCGCCTGCTACGCCCGCCCGGCTTCCCCCTGGCGATCCTGCCAGATCGTCGCTCGCGGAGATGGAGAATTCACCGCTTCTGTTGCCCGGCGGCAGCAGAACCTGCAACAGCGATGCTGCCCCCGCAGGATCGGTGCTGATTACAGCGAGGGTCGACGACTCGCCCGATGTGGCGGCGCTTACGCTAGGAGCCTGGATGTTTCCGGTGCCGCTGCTGCTGCGGCGCAGAGCCCCGCCTTGGGTGACTGGCACCGGTAGGGACGGCTTGAAAGGGGAGGGTGTAAGAAACGTTATGGCCGGATTCGCCGCATCCTCCTGCCTAGGAGACGGTGCCGGATCAGCATTGGTCAGCCGGTCCTTTTGAGCGGGTTTTGACGCATTCGGATTGAACTGCAAAGGTGCCTTGGGAGCTTCCATAGGCTTTCCCATAATAATGTTGGGCAATTTCAGATCGGTGGTAATTTTGAGTTCGGGAGGGGAGGAGGGCTGGATAATCGTTTGATGAAAATTGTCCGGATGTGCGGGTTTGGAAACAAACGTAAGCACGCCTCGCGAAGTGCTGCTGCCGGGCGCAGCGAGCCGGTCCCGCACAGGGCCGTTCAGTGGATGTCCTCCCGCACCAGCCGGGGTAACGTGCGGCAGAGTTTTGGGCAGCTGCCCCACGGGCACGCGATAGTAGATCGCCTCGGGCCGAGGTGGGGGTGAATCAAACGCGTCAACACTCCCAGACAGTGACGGATGGGCGTAGACGATCAGAAGAATCGCCGCCAGATGGAATGACAGAGACGCGCTCAGAGACCGCCCCCGAAAATAGCTGCGCCGGGAGGTGCCGGCGCGGAATGGATAATTCGTCAACCTCGAACCGGGCAATTTCACCGGCTGGCAGAGAGTTTTCAGAGAACTCCACCAGCGAAAGGCGCCCGAATCGCGACGAACAGCGAGCCCTGGAACTTTTGCGGAAACAACGCGTAACGGATTTCCGGTTGCCCAATCCCTGCGCAAGCGGAAGACCGCCGACTGCGGGCGCAGAAACGCCACTGCCTGTTCTGGTGGGCTTGATTCGCTCGTCTCTCGTGTAAGCAAATAGAATGTCCGCGCAGGGCAGGGGTCATGCGTAGCTCGACCTGGCCGTTTTCTGTCGTAGCACGCCGTATACCACGAGCGGTAGTGTCCCGGAAATGGCTTGATTCCATCGCGTGCGCAGGCCCATCTTTTACCAAGAGTCACCATTTGGAGACAAAGAGTACTGAGTCGTTGAGAGATTTCGGTCACCGAAGAATTTCGTCGACTGCCTGGGTAGAATCCCGCCAACCAAAAGGGTTGTTATCGTGGGATGGAGAACCCCAAGTTCTTTCCGCGATGCGCGGTTTCCCGCACTTTCCTGAGGGGGGTTCCAATTCCAGACCAGAAAAACTAATCTGAAGGTCGAGTTGCCGCGGGGGAGGCGTATGAGCATCACGGGAGTGCGTTTGAAAATCCTGCAAGCGGGAGAGGCTGTGCTGCGAGGCAAGGCGCGTGCCTTGGGGGCGAGCGAAATTGCGGGCGAAGAAATACAGAGGCTCATTTGCGATATGCGGGAAACGATGCGCGACGCGCCCGGTGTGGGGCTTGCCGCTCCCCAAGTTGGCATTCCCCTTCAGTTGGCGGTCATCGAAGACAAAGAAGAGTATTTAAAGGGCACTTCTCCCGAGGAGCTGGAAGAACGCGAGAGGCGACCCGTTCCATATCAGGTGATCATCAATCCTACCATCACCGCCCGTTCCGAGAAGACCGCGGATTTCTTCGAAGGGTGTCTCAGCCTCGCGGGTTTTTCCGCCGTGGTGCCGCGTGCCTACAGCGTGCGCGTCGATTGCCTGGATGAGCGCGGCCAGCCCCGCACAATAGAAGGCTCCGGATGGTTCGCGCGAATCCTTCAACACGAAATTGACCACCTGCTGGGAAACCTCTACATCGACCGGATGCGCAGCCGAACCTTTATGTCGCTTGACAACTTTGCGAGATTCTGGAAGGGAAAGCCGATCGGCGAAATCCGCGGCCAATTGGAATAGTTACCGGCCTGCGACAGATTTGCTGGCCTGCTGCTTGTGGGACAGAATCCGGTTTAACTCATCTTTTCGCGCAAGCAGACGGATTAATTCTTCTTTCGCGGGCTGGGCCTGCACTCTTTTTTCCAGTTCGGACAGCTCCTGCGAAATCTGGCGATTCCTGAGGAATTCAAGACAAGCCTCAGCCTCTTCCCAGGTGTGTTCCATTGTTTGATCGAAAAGGACCTCGAATAGCAACCGCCGGTCGCGGTCTTCCAGTGCCACGGCAATAGTAGCCGCATCCGGCCGCTCGGCGACTTTGCTGATGAGTACCTCGATGATTCGCTCGGTTTCAAGGCCTCGATGCAGAGCGCTCGAAACGATCTCGCCAGCTAGTTTTTCTCGAAATCCTTGGGCCTCCACCAGCATTTGTATGAGGCGGCGCTCCGCGGGCTTTATGACCGGCGCGAGCAATTCGGGTTTGAGCTTCACTTCGCTACGGCGCTCGACAGTGGCGCGGCGCAAGGCTTCCCGGAATACAGGCTCGTCCACGCGCAGCTCGGAGGCGATGCGCGTGGCCCATTCGGATCGCAGCAGCCGGTTGGGCAAGCGCTGGACGTAAGGCAGCAGGAAATTCAGAGCTGCAACTTTGCCCGCTGCCGTCGAACGATCCATTTTCCTGGCGCGCCCGATGAGGTAATCGAGATAGGGCGGGGCCTGCGCGAGGAGTTTTTTGTAGGCGTCGGCCCCTTGCTCCTTGATAAATGTATCGGGATCGGCGGCGCCGGGCAGGGCGAGCACGCGCACGTCGAATTCTTTTTCGAGCAGGAGCAGCAGCGAGCGCTCGGTGGCGGCCTGGCCAGCAGTATCGGGATCGTAATTTACGACCACACGGCTTGTGTAGCGCCCCAGAAGCTTGATCTGCGGCTCGGCCAGGCTCGTCCCGCAGCTGGCGATCACGTTGGCAATTCCGGCCCGGGCCACGGCGATCGCGTCCATGTAGCCCTCGACCAGAATCCCGAAATCGTTCTGCCGCAGGGCTTCCTTCGCGCGATCCAGATGATAGAGAACCGAGCTTTTTGTGTAGATGGGGGTCTCGGGCGAATTCATGTACTTCGGCATTTCATCGCCCATCGCGCGCCCGCCGAAGGCGATCACTTTCCCAGATTCGTTGGAGATCGGGAACATGATGCGGCGCCGGAACCTGTCATACAGGCGGCTGCCCTGGTCGCGCAAACAAAGTCCGGAAGCCTCCAGCAGCTTCTCGTGATATTTCAACTTTAAGTGGCGCAACAACGCGTCACCGCTGGACGGCGCAAAGCCCAGCCCGAAGCGCTTCATGGAGTCGCGGTCGAGGCCGCGGTCCTCGAGGTAGGCGCACGCAACTTTGCCTTCCGGACCTTCATGCAGTTGCCGCGAAAAGAAAGCAGCGGCGTCGTGGTGCATGTCGGTCAGCGTGGCGCGCTGCTGATTCTCGCGGCGTTCCTCGGGCGAGCGCTCCCGCGGTTTGGGAACCGGAATGCCGCATTTTTCCGCGACGGTGCGGACGGCTTCGGGGAAGCTCGATTTTTCCAGCTCCATCACAAATTGGAAGATGTCGCCGCTCACTCCGCACCCGAAGCAGTGATAAATCTGCCGCACCGGATGCACGGCGAAGGAGGGCGTTTTCTCCTGATGGAATGGGCAGAGGCCGGTGAAATTCTGCCCCGTTTTTTTCAGGCGGACATACTCGCCCACCACGCGGACGATGTCCGCCTGCTGTTTTACCCGCTCTGCGAACGACCCTGCCTCGGCCATGGTTCCTTATCGAGGAAAAACCTTTAACATTGCGGCGTCATGATTTCAACTCGGCCACAGTGACAGCATTTCCCCCGCGCTCCTGTGCTTCCGCGTGAATGGTTTCCACCAGCGGATGATCCGACAAGAAATCTCCCAGGCCGCGCCGAAGCGCTCCGGTTCCATAGCCATGGATGATGCGCACCTTCGATTGGCCGGCCAGCGCGGCTTGGTCGAGAAATTTGTCCACGCGGCGAGTCGCTTCCTCCACTGTACACCCGATGACGTTGATTTCCTGGCCGGCCGGCTCGTTGCTTGGCCGCGCGCGAACCGTGAAGCCGCGTGAACCGGAGGGTGAGGCAGCGGCCGCTTTCACGCCGGGGCCTTCCACGATGCGGAGAATGTCGGCAAGCGGCACCTTCATCCGCAACATGCCCGCCTCCACTTCGGCGGTGCGCCCATCCTGGCGACGGAAAATCACCGGCTGCTTGAACCCTTTCACGCTGACCCGCACACCGGCAACGAGCTGGTCCGGTTTCAGAGGCTCCGCAGGGGCCTCGGATGAGACGCCCAGATCCTGTTGTGATGCGGCCAGCGTTTCGACGACAGCGGCATCGGCGTCTGCGCGTGTTTCCGAGAGAATTTGCCCCATGCGTCGGCCGGTCTGCCGTTCCATCTGGGTGCGCGTCGTGCGGTCCTTTATATCAGACGCCAGACGGGCAACTTCTCCCTCGAAGCGCTTCTGTAGCTCCCGAAAACTCCTTTCCAGTTCGGCAATTCGCTTCTTCTGCCGGTCGACCCATTCGATTTGCAGCGCGCGCCGCTCTGCTTCGAGTTGCGCAATCTCATCGCGGGCTTGGCGTCGCGCAGCTTCGAGCTGGTCGAGGCTGCGATGGAGATAGCTAATCAGGTCGCGGGCCTCTCGCGAGTCGGGCGAGAGGGTCGCTTCGGCATGTTCGATCACTTGCTTCGGCAAGCCAAGCCGCCGCGCGATTTCGATGCCGCTGGAAGTGCCGGGAACGCCCTCCAGGAGCCGATAGGTAGGGCGCAGATTGCTCTGGTCGAATTCCATGGCGGCGTTGACGATGCCGGCTGTCGTCGACGCGTAGGCCTTCAGCCGGTCGTGGTGCGTGGTAGCAAGCGTCAAGGCTTTTCGGGAACGGAACTCTTCGAGCAACGCCACCGCAAGCGCCGCGCCTTCGTCCGGAGCAGTGCCGGTTCCCAGTTCGTCGATGAGGACGAGCGAACGGTCGGTGGCTCTATGGAGCATCGATTTGATGTTGAGCACGTGCGCCGAGAAAGTGGAGAGATCGGCGGCAATCGATTGTTCGTCGCCGATGTCGGCCAGGACCATGTCGAAGACCGGCAGTTGGGCGTGGTCCGCCGCGACGGGAATGCCTGATTGCGCCGAGAGCGCGGCGAGGCCGACCGTCTTTAGCGCGACCGTCTTTCCGCCCGTATTGGGACCGCTCACGACCATCACCGTTTCGGCGCCCCCCAACGCGAGCGACAGCGGGATAGTCGCGCGCCCCTGTGGCCGCAGCGTAGCTTCGAGCACGGGATTGCGCGCTGCGGCAAGATTCAAGGAGTGGGCTTCGGAAAATTGGGGTATGACGCAATCGAAGCTGCGGGCAAAGCGCGCGCGCGCGAAAATCGAATCGAAACGCGCGAGCGCCGCCGCCGCGGTCTGCAGCGGCACGCGCTCGGCACGCAACCGTTCGGTAAGGTCTGCCAGGACGCGGGCGATTTCCGCGGCTTCCTCTTGGGCGAGCTGGGCCAGCCGGTTATTCAGGTCGATGGTTTCCAACGGCTCGACGAACACGGTTTGTCCCGTCGCACTCGCCGCGTGGACGACCCCGGGAACCGCGCGGCGGTCGGAGGCACGCACGGGGATAACGAAGCGGTCCTTGCGCACCGTGATGTAGTCCTCTCCGGTGGGCTCGCCGCGGGCGCGCAGGATCGTTCCGAGCGAAAGCTGAATGTTCTCGCGCGCCTGCACCAAGCGGCTGCGAATGTGCTGCAGGTGCGGCGAAGCATCGTCACGGATCTCGCCGTTGGGCAGAATGGCGCGGCGAATCGCGCTGGACAGATGTCGAAAATCGGACAGCGCGGCGGCGCAGCCGGCCCAAAGAGGATATTGGGCGGGCTCATCCTTGAACGCTTGCCGGACCAAAGAGACGCTTTCTGTCAGCGACGCGGCGGCAAGCAGGTCCGTGCTTGAAAGAACAGAGTCGAGAACGCCCAGTTGGGGGAGCCAAGCTTCCGGATCGGCCAGCGAGCCGAAGCCCAGTTCCGCGCCAGCTCGGAGGTGGGCCATCGCCTCGTCGACTAGCGCGAATTCGGCGTGGAGGTCTTCGGCATCCTGCCGGGGTGCGAGCGACCGAGCGGCGCGGCGTCCGGGCGCACATGTGGTAAAGCGGCTGACGATTTCTTTCAGCGCGTTAAATTCAAGCAGTTCGTCTACCGGACGCGACACGAAATCCTCGAGACAGAATTGTAGCCTGATTGCCGGTGAGAAATCAGTCCACGGCGGGTTGGCTGAAACGCGTCAGGGAAAGGCGATCGCTCGAAAGATTGTCCCAGGGGCGAGGCCTCCCTGAGCGAGACACGCGAGAATGTTGGTGGGTCTTGGCTTTCCGCCACGACCTACCGGCGGATGCGGAGCGTCGTCCTCTTGCGGTGCTTTTTTGGGCGAGCGTTCGATTGGTCGCGTTTCTATTTTGTTTGCGCACGGCGGCGTCCCGGGAGGTTCGTTTCAAAGTGGGCTGCGAGGTAGCTTGCCGCGCCGGCAGGTGAACGCGCAATTCGAATGAGCGCCTCCGGCGCCTGGCCCGGCGCGGACACCCGCCTTCCTTCCGCTTCGCGCACGCACTCGATCGCCGGCCGCCAGAACTCGCCCATCGCAACGATCGGTCTCTCATGGAGGATGCCCTTGTTGAGCATCTCCCAAACAATCGCGAGTTCCGCGAGGGTGCCGGTGCCGCCGCGGCAAGCGACATAGCCGCGGCCGCGCCGGACCAGTTCAAAGAGCCGTTGCCGCCACGTTTTGACGCGAATCTCTTCATCGACCCATTTGTTTGCGCGCGACGAGAAAGACTTCGCAGTGATGCCGATGGTTCGGCCGCCCGCTTCCTTGGCGCCGCGCGATGCCGCTTCCATGACTCCTGCGTAGCCACCGGTGCAGACGACAAAGCCCTTCGCGGCGAGAGCGCTTCCGAGCGCGTGTGCCTCGGCATAGTGCGCGTCTCCGGGGCCCGGGTGCGAGCTGCCGAACACGGTAATGATTGCCGGGCTCCGTTTCATTGATGTCGGGCTTCCGGGGTGCCTAGTGTTTGGACCATTGCGGCGGTGATGGCGTCGAGCGCTGTGGTGGCATTGGCCCCGCGCTGAGGGTTGTTGTTGTCAAAAATGGAAAAGACGAGGTGTTCGCCGCGACCGGTTGTGGCGTAACCCGACAAGGCACGCACATGATCGGCCGAGCCTGTCTTGGCTTCAACTACTCCGGCCGCAGCCGTGTTTCTCAGGCGATGTTCGAGCGTGCCGTCCACGCCCGCCACCGGCAGGGTCGCAACAAACGCGTCTCCCCAGGGTTGGTGCAGGGCGTAGCTCAACAGGGCTACGACAGCGCGCGGCGTCACAAGATCGTCGCGCGCGAGTCCGCAGCCATCGGACAAAATCACGTCGGCATGGGCAATGCCGGCCGCTGTGAGAAAATCACGTTCAATTTTGAGCCCCGCGGCGGTCGAGCCGGTTCCCAACTTTTCGCGGCCCACCGTCCGCAACAGCAATTCGGCATGAAGATTCTGGCTCGTCTTATTGGTGACGCGGACGATTTCGAGCAGCGGTTGCGAGACATGCTCGGCGAGAATCAGCGAGTTAGCGCTATGCGAGGTGGCGGCAAGGGAAGGGCCGAGGATCGGCTCCCCCGATGGACTTGTCCGAGGGGGGGCCCCGTGTTGGACTCGAATTTCGCCCCGTACGGCCACCCCGCGGGCTTCGAGTAACTGCTGGAGGTCGGCAGCGGCGGTCTCGGCCGGGTCCAGCATGGCCAGTTCGGTCCGCATCGGGGCGTGGCCGAGCGAAATGGAGCCCCGGAGCAAAAGAAAAGCCGCTCCGGGCTGACGGACCACAGCGAAATCCGATTGTTCGCCTGAGGCAGCGGTCGTGAGTTCAAATCCAAATCTGCCGGCAGCAGCTTCTGGCTGGACGGCTATCGCGGGTTGTGCACCCAAGCTTGCGCCAGGACGCATTTCGACCGAGACGCTGTTGTCGTTGAAATCGATCGCACTGACGGGCGCGCCAAACTTAAAGAACAGGTCGCCCACGTTCCATCCAGCGGGATAAGGATCGTAAGGAAAGTAGCTATCGTCGGCGACGATGTTGCCATCCACTTCCTTTAGTCCCTTCGCTACCGCCGCATCGACCATTTCGGCTAGAACCGTGTCGACCGGTCCATAGGTTTCCTCCTGCTGGTCGTAGGGAAATTTGCGATTCGAGAGGTCGGGGTCGCCTCGGCCAACCAATATGAAGTCACCCGCCAGCCGGCCATCGGCGCCCAGGATGCCGTTTGATTCGAGCGTTGTATGAAAGCGATAATCGGAACCGAGTTGGGCGAGGGCGAGGGCGGTCGTAAAGATCTTGGCGTTGGACGCGGGGGAGAAAAAATGCTCTGGATTCAGGGCATAGAGGGGGTTGCCCGTATTTTGGTCTGCAACAAGAATTCCCCAAGACGCTCTGCCGGCCGACGAGTCCGCCAGAATGCTTTCCACGCGCGCGTGAAACTGGGTGATATCGGCGCGAGCTTTTTGGCGTGCCGCAACCTGCGCGGTCTTTGACGGGGAAGTCTGCCGCGCGGCAAGTGAACCTACAAAAACGACGGCACTCAGCAGGCGGAATGCCCACGCCCGCCGGCCAGATCGCCGCCGACCGGCTAGAGGGATGGCGGACATAGGCTGTCGAAGATCCCGCATCTTGCAGACGATTATATGGCATCCCGGCTCGGCGCAGTGTCCGGCGGCGCTTGGGTTGCACTTCGCCTTCAAAAACCAATATGATGAGCCAAGCTCCAAGGAGGGCTCCTATGAATCGGTTTTCCTACTTCCTCTTAATCACGTTACTTCTTAGCTCGACGTGTCTTGTTCGACCCACCACCGCGCGCCCCGACAACAAGGACGAAGACCGGCTCGAGAATGCCGGTGAAGTGATGAAGGAAATAGTTGATATCCCCGACGATATCCCACAGAGCCTGCTCGACAAGGCGGATTGCGTCATCGTGATTCCTTCGGTATTGAAAGCCGCATTCATCATCGGAGGAAGCTATGGCCGCGGCGCAATGACGTGCCGTAGCGGCGATGGTTTTCAGGGGCCTTGGGGCGCCCCCACGATGATGGCGCTCGAGGGAGGCAGTTTCGGGTTTCAGCTGGGCGGCCAGGCGACCGACTTCGTTCTGTTGGTAATGAATACTCGTGGCGCCAGTTCGATCCTCAGCAGCAAAGTGAAGCTCGGCGCCGATGCCTCGGCGGCTGCGGGACCGAAAGGCCGGGATGCCGAAGCCGATACAGATGTAACGCTCCGCGCGGAAGTGCTTACATACTCGCGCGCGCGAGGCCTTTTCGCCGGTATTTCGCTCGAGGGTTCGACGCTTCGGCCGGACAATGATGGCAACGAGAAGATCTACGGCAAGAAACTGGACGCCAAAGAGATCGCTCTCCACAGTGCAGTCCCGGTGCCGCCATCGGCGAAGCGGCTCATCGACACGCTTACCCAACACAGCCCCAAGAATCTTTCCAAGTAACCCAGCAGGGATGGCCGCGCCGGTGAGTCCGCCCGGCGCGGCGTTGTCCTTTTCGCCCTACCGCCACTCCCATTTGCTTAAAATAGTTGACCCGTACTCAGATATGACTTAGAGTCTAATATCATGGCAGGCTTGCTCGCGCACAAAATGCCGATCGTCCAGCGCCGCTCAGAGCCGCGGCTGGGGCGCCGCGAGCGTCACCGCGCCGAGACCCGAGAGCGGCTTTTTCGGGCTGCGCTAAGGCTATTCGCCGAGCGCGGTTATCAAGAGACGACCGTCGAGGCCATCACCGAGGCTGCCGATGTTGGCAAGGGAACGTTTTTCAACTATTTCCCGACGAAGGAGCATGTGCTGGCGACGTTCGGTGACGAGCGGATCGCCGCGATCGAGCGGGCCGTCGAAGAGGCCCGAAAACAGGCGGGTCCGATTCTGCCGGTTCTTAAGAACCTTACGATCGGTCTCGCGGGGCAATCTTCGGAGAGCGCGGCCCTGCTGCGCGCGATCTATGCGGCTCACGCATCGTGTTTGCCGGTGCGCTCGCAACTCCAGAAGCGCCTTCGACGGGCCCGGTCGTTAATGGCGGAGATGCTCGACCTTGCACAGAAACGGGGCGAGATTCGGCGGAACCTACCCGCAGCGGATCTGGCCCGGCTGATCCAACTCATTTTCCACGGCGTCACGCTCTCCTGGGCTTTGAATCCCGATTTGGGACTTCGTGAGACGACCGAAGGCGTCTGGGAACTGATTGTTCCGGCCCTGTTGGCGCAGTCGAAATAGGAGAGCCGAAAAATTCCCATGGGATGAGAGGGGTTGGGGTTGAGTCGTTGGGGCCTGTAGTTCCTCGAAACGGTACGGATCGTGATGGGAGGATGCCGTTGATGTCGCCGATATCGTGGATGCGCTGGTATCGAATGCAATGTGTCATCCTGGCTTCTCTACTTTCGACGGGAGCACCGTCGCTGTGGGGACAGGCTACTTCTGCTACGGCATCTCCCAACAGCACGGCTTCGAGCACTTCTGTATCTGTTACGCCTCCCTCTCAGGGAGGAGTCTCATTTTCCGGCAGCGTGCCCTCACAACCCGTGCCCGGGGTTCTACCGCTCTCCTTGCAGGACGCCATTGACCGTGGGTTAAAGCAAAACCTCGGCTTGTTGCTATCCAGCGCAGACCTCGGCAATGCGCGCGGGCAGCGCTGGGAGCAGCTGAGCGCGCTTTTGCCGCATGTCAACCTCGCTCCCTATGGCGATATTTCTCAAGTGAACCTCGCGGAATTCGGCTTTTCCTTTCACATCCCAGGGGTCCATATCCCCACCGTGGTCGGTCCGTTTTCGTATCTGGATGCGCGTGCCAACTTGACCCAATCGGTATTCGACTGGAGCGCGGTGAACAAAACGCGCGCCTCGCGGGAGCAGGTGAAGTCGGCCGAGTACACTTACAAAGATGCGCGAGACCTCGTAGTTTTAACCGTCGGCTTTAGCTACCTCCAGGCGATTGCGGATGAAGCGTTGATCGCGGCAGTCGATGCGCAGGTGAAGACAGCACAGGCTCTCTACGATCAGGCGTCGGACCAAGTGAAAGCCGGCACATCGCCCGCCATCGATGCCCTGCGCGCTCGCGTCGAACTGCAAACGCGCCAACAGCAATTCATCCAGGCAAAAAACGATTTCGCAATACAGAAACTGTCTCTCGCGCGCACCATCGGCCTCGCCACGGGCCAGCAGTTTGACCTCACCGACAAGTCCCCGTACCAGCCTTTTGAAACGCTGACGGTAGAGGACGCCCTCAAGCACGCCTACCAATCGCGCTCTGACTTCCAGGCAGCTCTTGCCAACGTGCGTGCGGCCGAATATTCGCGGAAGGCTGCGGTCGCCGGCTACTACCCAACGCTGTCTTTCACCTCCGATTATGGAATCGCCGGGCAGCATTTTGATTCCAACCACGGTGTATTCGATGTGCGCGGCACGCTGAACATCCCGATCTTTACCGGCGGCGCGGTCCATGGAGACGTCTTGCAAGCAGACGCACAGCTTCAGCAAGCTCGCGATCGTCTGGAAAATCTGCGCGGCCAGATCGACGCGGATGTGCGGACCGCACTGCTCAATCTGGAGTCGGCTTCCGAACTGGTGGTGGTCGCGCAAAGCAACATCGATCTGGCCGAGCAGACCTTAACGCAATCGCGCGACAGATTTGCCGCTGGCGTCACAGACACTGTCGAGGTCGTGCAAGAGCAGGAGGCCGTTGCGAACGCGCATCAGAACTATATTTCAAGCCTTTATTCCTACAACTACGCAAAGATCTCGCTCGCTCGGGCCATGGGAGCGGCCGAAGCGGGCGTCAAGGAATACTTCAAAGGAAAATAAGATGGCACAACCAAGCGAAGTCGAAGCACCCCCGTCGCCGAAAAATGTGGCTGTTTCCGAAACGCAGTCGGCGATGCCTCCGCCGGTGCGCCGCCAGAGCTCGTTGCTCGCGCGTCCGCATGCCCGCGCTGTGCTCATCGTTGCAATGATTGTGCTGCTGGTGGGCGGTTTCTTCGCCTACCGCTATTTCTCCAGTTATGAGTCCACCGACGATGCGGAGGTCGACGGCCATTTGATGCCGCTCAGCGCGCGGGTTTCCGGATACGTCCTCAAAGTGAACGTCGACGATAATCAGTATGTGCCGCAAGGCACGGTGCTGGCCGAAATTGACCCGAGGGATTATCAGGTCGCCGTCGAAAAGGCGCAGGCCGATCTGGCCGATGCCGAGGCCACCGCGCAATCGTTGACCATTAACGTTCCGATTACTTCGGTCAACACAACCAGCCAGGTCTCTGCCTCGCAAGCCGATGTGGAGAATGCGGAGGCGGGTGTGTCCGCGGCACAACAGCAATACGATGCCGCCCAGGCACAGTTGGGACAGGCCCAAGCCAACGACGTAAAGGCTCAAAACGACCTTGTACGATACAAGCAGCTCATTGATAAGCAGGAAATCTCGCAGCAGATCTACGATCAGGCGGTGGCGCAGGCAAAGTCCAGCACCGAAGTGGTGAACGCGGCGCGTTTCTCTGCGTCTGCCGCGGACCAGCAGATCCATCAGGCCCGGGCCAAGCTTTTGCAGGCCCAGGCAAATTTCAAGGCCTCGCAGACAGGTCCTCAGCAGGTCGCGCAGACGCGCGCCCGCGCTCAATCCGCCCTGGCAACGGTGCAGCAAAAACAAGCCGCTCTCGAACAGGCCAGGCTCGATCTGCAGTATACAAAGATCGCCAGCCCCGTTGAGGGGATCGTCATGAAGAACGCCGAAGTGGGAATGAACGTGCAAATTGGCCAGCAGCTTTTCACCGTGGTTCCGTTGGCGGACGTGTGGGTGACAGCGAACTTCAAGGAAACGCAGTTGAAATACATGCGCCCCGGCCAGCGCGCCGAACTTAAAGTCGATGCGAATGGCCGCTCCTACAAAGGGCACGTGGACAGCATCTCCGGGTCGAGTGGTGCTCGCCTGAGTTTGCTACCCCCCGAGAATGCGACTGGG
>Ga0187863_10000994_pt1 | contig 23389 bp, 20 predicted proteins | sample June2016WEW_11_1_FD_132975 | JGI IMG/M metagenome (GOLD analysis project Ga0187863, IMG submission 132975) | Peatland microbial communities from SPRUCE experiment site at the Marcell Experimental Forest, Minnesota, USA - June2016WEW_11_10 | ecosystem: Environmental > Terrestrial > Soil >...
CTGACTTTCGGCTACGCCATCTTCCGTTACCGCCTGATGGACGTGGACCTGATCTTCAAGCGTGGAGTGGTTTACACCCTGGCCGCGGCGACCGTGGTTGGCATGTATTTCGCTCTGGTGGCTGGAGTCGCGACGCTGGTGCAGAGACAACAGCCCGGCACCGGACCGGTGGGATTAATTCTGGCCATGGTGGTAACAGCGCTTCTGTTTGACCCGGTGCGCAAGTGGATTCAGGAACGGGTCGACCACGCCTTTTACCGCACGGTGTATGACTACCGGCGGACGCTGCTTGAATTTGGCCGCGAACTCGGTTCTGAAACCGACTTGAACGCGTTGCTTTCCTCTGTGCTCGACCGCCTGTCGCGCACGCTCGCCGTCGACCGCATCGCGATCTTCCTGCGCTGCGATGAAGAGGCCGAGCAATTCGTCGTCTCGAAATCCGTGGGCATGAATCCCATGGGCAAGCTCGATCTCAGCTTCCTGAGCGCGCCCCGGCCGGAACCGGCGGGACACATGTTCTTCGAGAACACGCATCACGTGCCACGCGAAACCGCCGGATCGCAGGACGCCATCGCCCGGCTGGATCTGAATTACTACATCCCCTGCCGCGCGCAGCAGAAAACCGTTGCGGTGCTCGGCCTCGGAAAAACAGCTAAGGGAGATTATCTCTCCAGCGAAGACATTGAACTGCTCGAAACGCTCGGCGGCTATCTCGGCATCGCCATCCAGAACGGACGGCTCTACGCGTCTTTACAACAGAAGGTGGCGGAGTACGAGCGCCTGAAAGATTTCAACGAAAACATCGTCGAGTCGATCAATGTGGGTGTGATGGCGCTCGACATGGAAGACCGCATCGAGAGCTGGAACGCACAGATGGAAGTCATGTACGCGCTGCCGCGCTGGCAGGCGCTTACGCAGTCCGTGCGCAGCATCTTCCCGGCGGAATTCGTCGAGGAGTTTTACCGCGTTCGGCAAAACGCGGGCATTAACAACCTGTACAAATTCCGGCTGCAAACTCCGGCGGGCGAGGCGCGCACCGTCAACGTGGCGATCGCGCCGCTGGTGACGCGCAAATTCCAGGTGATCGGTCGCCTCGTCATCATGGACGACATCACCGAACGAGTGGACCTCGAGGGCCAGCTTTTCCAGGCCGACAAGCTGTCGTCGATCGGTCTGCTAGCTGCGGGCGTGGCGCACGAGGTCAACACGCCTCTTGCAGTGATTTCGTCATACACCCAGATGCTGGCCAAGCAACTGCAGGGCGATCCGCAGAAATCGGGCTTGCTCGATAAGATCACGCGGCAAACCTTCCGCGCCTCGGAAATTGTCAACAACCTGTTGAACTTCTCGCGCACCAGCGGCACCGAGTTCGCCGACGTCGACGTCAACAAAGTCATCACTGACACGCTGGCGCTGCTGGAGCACCAGTTCAAGATCACCAAGATCCACGTGAGTTCTGACTTGACCGCGGGAATTTCCGCGATTCAGGGCAATCCCGGAAGACTGCAGCAGGTGTTCCTGAACCTGTTTCTCAACGCCAAAGACGCCATGCCGGGCGGGGGCACGCTCAACGTAGCCACCAGCAATGGCGACATGGTCAGCGTGCGCGTTTCCGACACCGGGTCGGGCATCGCACCCGAACATATTCAGCGCATATACGATCCGTTCTTCACCACCAAAACCGCACCGAAAGAGGGCCAGAACCGGGGAACCGGCCTGGGACTCTCGGTCACCTACGGCATTATTCAGGAACATGCGGGCAAGATTCGCGTAGAAAGCAATCCGGAATCCGGGACAACCTTTGCCCTGGATTTTCCGCTGAGCAGGAAGGCAGTGCATGTCTGAGGCAGCAGTCGTCGCACGCGGAACATTTAACGGGACGACCAACGGCGGTGCATCGCCAGCCGGTTCGGTGCTCATCATTGATGATGAAGCAGAGATTCGCGAATCTCTGCAGACCCTGCTCGAGATGGAAGGCTATGAAGTCGAGACCGCGGTCACCGGAGAAGACGGCCTTTCGCAAATGGCGGAGTGCCCGTTCGATCTTGTCCTGCTCGACCTGACTCTGCCTGGCCGCAATGGGATGGAGATTCTTTCCGAGATTCGCTCCCACGATTCCCGCCTGCCCGTGATCATGATTACCGCTTACGGCACGGTGGAAAACGCGGTTCGCGCCATGCAGTCGGGCGCGGCGAATTTCGTGCAGAAACCCTGGGACAACGAAAAACTTCTCGCCGATATACGCGCCGCGGTGGGTTGGCGCCGGGCGGAAGAAGAAAACGTCCAACTCAAGCGCGCCCTCAAGCAGCGCTACAACTTTGAAAACATCGTGGGCAAGAGCGAGCCCATGCTGAAGATTTTCGATCTGGTCGCGCAAGTGGCGAACAGCCGCTCCACCGTACTTTTGCAGGGCGAAAGCGGCACGGGCAAAGAAGTCATTGCGAAGGCGGTTCACCTCAATTCTCCGCGCCGCGACCGGCCCTTCGTTCCAGTAAATACCGGGTCCATGCCCACGGACCTTCTGGAATCCACGCTCTTCGGCCACGTCAAGGGAGCGTTCACTAGCGCCATCGCGTCGAAAAAGGGCCTGTTCGAGGTCGCCGACAAAGGTACGCTGTTCCTCGACGAGATCGCCACCATGGGCCTGGAGACGCAAGCCAAGATTCTCCGCGTCTTGCAAGACCGCCGCTTCATGCATCTGGGCGGGATTCAGGAACTTCAGGTTGACGTGCGCATCATTGCTGCCACGAACATCGACCTCCGCCAGATGGTGCGTGACGGCCGCTTCCGCGAGGATTTGTTCTATCGCCTGAACGTGATCACCATCGAACTGCCGCCGCTGCGCCAGCGCAAAGAGGACATCCCTCTGCTGGTGGAATTTTTCCTGAAGAAATACGCCGAGGAGAACGAGCGCGCCACCCCGCGCATTACGCCCGAAGCGTTGCGCCCGCTGATGGCCTACTCGTGGCCGGGCAACGTGCGTGAACTCGAAAATGTGATTGAACGCGCCGTTGTTCTCTCTTCCGGGCCGGAGATCAGCATGGATCTGCTGCCCGATTCCATGATGGGTCGCGGTTCGTCGCTCACTCTGCACGACCCGCCCTCCGATGCGTCGCTATTCGAAATCGTGGAAGATGTGCAGCGCCGCGTTATTACGGACATGCTCGAACGCTGCAACTGGAACCAAACCGAAGCCGCCGAGCGCTTCCACGTGCCACTCTCCACGCTGAACCAGAAAATCCGCCGGCTGAATATTGAGATCAAGAAGAAGGGGCGCGGATAGCTGGTTCTCGGTCAATGGTCGTAATGGGATGTCACGCCAGTCAATTGATACGACCAAAGTAACCACCTGTGAGCTACACCTGCAGCCCGGATGTGCCGATGAAAGCTGTAGCCTTCTCATCCGACGCTGCCAAGCCGAAATCTGAACGGGATCAATCGGGGCGCAACCAATGGGATGGCCGGAAATATGGCATTCCGCGCCAGATACTCGATACTTTTGCACGCTGGGGCCGCCGCGTTGGCGGCAATCAGTGTTCTGCTCAGCCCAACGCTTTATGGCGCCGACGAGCCGATCACCGTTGCTTTGGTTTTCGATGGATCGAACCAGTCAGACAGGGAACCTCTGCAAGCTTATCTCACCCAGGCGATGGGACGACCGGTGAAGGTCGTAGCTCCCGACTCCTACAGCCAGACCGTTGCTGGTCTGGCGGATGGGACTTACGATTTCGCGTGCCTGGGTGCACTGACCTATGTGCGGTCCCATGCCAAGTATGGAGTTGTTCCGCTCGTGCAGCGCGCATCTGACTTGGAATTTCACTCGGTCTTCATCACGCGGACCGACTCATCGATCCGTTCGCTCCGCGACTTGAAGGGAAGACAGTTTGCATTTGGTGATATAAACTCGGCCAGCGCTCATCTCATACCCTATAGCGAACTCATGCAGGCCGGGATCAATCCCGAAACCGATCTCCAACCGCGCTACAGCGGCAGCCATGTTGCGACCGCAGCCATGGTAGAGAGCGGAGTGGTGGAGGCCGGAGTCTTAGATGAGTCGGTTTTCAAATTCCTCATCCAGGGCGGAAAACTGGACGGCAAGAAAGTCCGTGTCTTCTACACCTCCAAACCCTTTGTCGATTACGTCTACGTGGCCCGGAAGGACGTCCCCAAAGCCGAGCAACAACAATTTGCCCATGCTCTTCTGGCCCTCAAGGAAGGTGCGGATGATCCCGTCCTGATTGTTCTCCGCGCAAAGAAGTTTATCCGGGCCAGCGACCAGGAATACGACAATGTCCGCCAGATCGCTCACGAACTGAAAATGTTCTGAGGCATTCAACAATAACTCCTCACCTGAGCCGTGATCGCTCAAAACCGGCGACAGCACTCAGAACCCCTCAAAAGGTCAACGAATGCTGGCGATATTTCGTCAATCGGCGTGTAGTGGTAACTTCAGTCTGAGAGGTGTCGGCTGATAGCTGACCGGCTTCTCTGTTATAGTTCGGTCAAGCCAGTGCTCCGCACCCCGCGACGCTTGGCCTTCCAAATCGCATGGAACTTACCTCGCCCACGGAGTATGCCAAGCAGAAAGTCCAGTCGGTTCAGGAATACACCTTTCTGGCGGGGCGCTCGCTCGCCAACCTCTTCGAACGGCCAACCTATTTTGGCGATATGGTCCAGCAAGCCGACCTGATTGGGTTTGGTTCGATCTCGATCGTGTTGTCCGCCTGCTTCTTCATCGGAGTCGCTCTGGCGCTGAATAGTGCAACCACCCTGGGCCGGTTCGGGGCGCGCACTCTCATCGGGGAATTGGTTGGCATCGGCGTGATACGCGAACTGGGTCCACTGCTTGCCGGGCTTGTCGTAGCCGGGCGAAACGCTTCTGGCATGGCGAGCGAACTTGGCTCCATGGTGGTCACCGAACAGATTGACGCGATGCGTGCCCTCGGCACCGACCCCATGAAGAAGCTGGTCACGCCGCGGGTAGTATCAACCATGTTCATGCTCTTCTTCCTTACGATTCTCGGGGACTTGCTCGGCCTGCTTGGCGGGAACATGGTCTCGACTGTGTTGCTGGGTTTGGATTCGCGCCAGTATTGGAATACGGCGTGGCAGTCGTTGGTGTTTGCGGATGTGTTTATCGGGCTCGTCAAGCCGGTGATCTTCGGGTTTATTGTCGCCACCATCGGTTGTTACTACGGGTTGTCGACCAGAGGTGGCACCCAGGGCGTCGGCCGGGCCACCACTGAGGCCGTGGTGGCCGCCATGATTCTGATTATTGCAGTGGATGTTTTTGTAACCCGACTTCTGATGATTCTTCTTGGAGCAACTTGACGCAAGTCCGGCATGCTGAATTGTTGGTCATTCTGATGCGATTCGTGATGCGGTTCATGACGCAATTTGTGACGAACCGAATGTCGTTCCATTGACCCCATGTCTGCCCCGACCGTACCCGCCGATTGCGCTCCCGCCCCGAAGCAGGGTCCTGCCGGCGTTGCCCTGGTCTTCGAAGATGTGCATCTGGCGTTTGAAGACAATCATGTGCTGCGCGGCGTTTCGTTCCATCTTCCTTTCGGAGAGACCAAGGCCTTGTTCGGGGTCGCGGGATCGGGCAAGAGTACGCTTCTGAAGCTCGCGCTCGGCCTGTTGCGCCCAGACTCTGGACGCATTACCGTGCTGGGCAATGAAGTTACCCAGATGCGCGAGCAGAGCCTGTTTCCCATGCGCGGCCATCTCGGCATGGTTTTTCAGGAGAGCGCATTGTTCGACTCGCTCACCGTGCGCGAGAATGTCGCCTACCGCCTGATGGAAGAGCACGGCATTTACGACGACGCCATCGACGTGAGGGTGCGCGAGTCGCTCCGCTTCGTGGAACTGGAACACACCCTCGATCTATTCCCCTCGGAACTGTCCGGAGGCATGCGCCGCCGCGTGGCCATTGCCCGCGCCATCATCACCCAGCCGGAGCTGCTGCTTTACGATTCACCCACCGGCGGTCTCGATCCCGTCACGTCCAACACCATCATCGACCTGATCATGAAGCAACGCGATGTTTACCGCACCAGTTCCCTGCTGGTCACCCACCGCCTACAAGACGCCTTCACCCTGGCTACGCATGAATTCAACCCGAAAACCAGCCAGGTGCGGGCCCTGCCGCGTGGGCAATATTGCGATGTGCCCATGAGTTTTCTGATGCTGCGCGATGGCAAAGTTATTTTCGATGGCGATATTCGCCAGTTGGCCCGCAGCAAGGACGAATACATCCGGGAATATATTTCGTAGAAAATTCTCACTTCGGCGCCGACGCCAAATTCTTCCCCGCCTGAATGAACGACCCCACGTTCGACTTATCAATCAAGCCCGAGCCCGTGTCTACGAAGCTGGGGATCGGCGCAAAGCTATCCTTCGACCAATCCGCGTCGAGTGACGACGGTTTGTGATGGTACAGATTGTCGAGCATTTGCATGCCGACAAAGGCCATGGTGTAAGGCTTCTGCGCGATGGTGGCCGCGATCACGCCCTTCTGTACCCAGTCGAGCGTCTCCTGGTCGGTGTCCATCGCGATCACCACTTTCCCGATCAGATGATAGCTATTAAGTACGCCCGCGATTTCTTTGCCGGATTGCGCTTCCAGGCAAACGAAGCCGTCGACCTTGTCGCGCTCCTTGCCGACGATCTGGGTCGCGGTGTCGAAGGCGATGCGCGGGTCACCCTGGATATCGACCACGCGGGTAATCTTAATATCAGGCGTCCGGGCCAGGGCGTCTTTGTAACCACGCAGACGGTCCTGCAGGTTCGACTGGTCTGGCATGGTGAAGACCACCACGTTGCCTTTGCCCTTGAGTTCCTGCGCCAGGCGCTGCCCACCGGTGAATCCTGCCTGGTAGTTATTGGTGCCGATGAAAAACAAACGCTTGCTCGACGGAGCATCGGAGTCGATTGTGATCACCGGAACGCCCGCGGCCACCGCTTTGTCGATGCTGTCCTTCAGCAGCGATGGGTCGGTTACGGCCAGCAAGATTCCGGTCGCTTTTTTCTGCACCGCCTCGTCCAAGGCGTCGCGCTCCGCCTTGGGATCGTAGGTCTGCGGCCCGGTGAAATCGGAACGCACTTTCATCTGCGCTGCTGCATTCGAGAATCCCGCGCCCGCGGTCTTCCAGTAAGGCAACTGCAGATTCGCCGAGACGAGAACAAAGAACTCGTCGGAATCGTGGGCCGATCCGCAACTCAGGCTCAATACCATCAGAACTGCGACGAAGCTGGAGTGGAGAATCTTGCGCGATAGGAGCATCGCATCCCCCTTTACGAAACGGCTCTCATCCCGACGGACGCAATTCCGATACAATTCGATCCATTCTGCCGATGAGGACCTTCAGCGACTGGATTGTAATCGAGCGGCCAGACGAAGACCAGAAGTCAGCGCAAGGCTTTGTCGAGAAGACCCGAGATCACGTCGGTATCGACCTCGCCAGAAGAGTTGTACAACGCCGCTCCCGACGAGTCGAGCACCAGCACGTGGGGAATGTATCCGCGAAAATATTTCTCTCTGAGCTTCTCTTGCGCAGGAGAGAGATGAAGGTCGATGTCAATAATCACAAATTGCGCGCGCCCTCTGTATTTTTCGTACAGCTCTACCGTGCGCCGCGCTTGTCGCTTCGAGTTAAAACACCCCTCGCCATACATAATTACGTATGCCGGCTTGCCCGCAACGAATCCGGCGCTCATCGTGTCGCCGGTGATGAGCGGGCCATCCTGGCGATCGCTGGTGTAATCGAGCTTGGGATTCAGCTTCAGGTTTTCCCCCGCGAACGCGGAAGCTGTCAGCGTGAATAGAATGATTACCGGAATCACAACCCCGACTATCCGTTTCACACACACTCTCCCCAGAGGACTCTCAGCGAGTCACCCAACCCTCTGTGTCATTGCATCAGACCCGTTGCAGAAGGAAAAGTTACAGCAAATACCTCTTATGCGCTGGTTGCTGGCGGTCGACGACGATGCGAGCGTGGCAGGCAGTTGCAGGGATAGCCTCCTTGCGCATCGTCTTCGCATTGTCTTCCAGACCGCCCGGGTGTACATTACTCTGCTGCTTGCAGTCCCAGTTCGATCTTGCTGCAGGGCTTGGGCGGTGCGTTGTCCCTGTCCTGCGAGTTTTTCCAAGAAGGGATTCATTGTGCCACGTCGCCGTCTTCTGATCTATGCGTCCATGCTCCTGCTCGTTCTCATTCTGGTGACTTCCGCGCACGCCGGCGTGAAGTTTCAGCCGGTATCTCCCGAAGAGTTGAAGATGACGAGCGAGCCTCTGGCACCGGGAGCCCCGGCCATCATCCTGTACCGCGAGGTGTACCGGGACGACTGCGGCATAACATGCCACAGCCCAAACGTCGGCGTAATGAGCGCCGATCGGTTCGAGGACGACTACATCCGCATCAAGATTCTTACGGAAGCCGGGCGTAAGTACGGGGAAGTCGAGATTCCACTGTCGAACGAAGTGGGGGCCGTCGATAACATCAACGCCCGCACCATACGGCCGGACGGCTCCATTGTCGATTTCAAGGGGCAAGTGTTCGAAAAAACCATCCTGAAGGCCAAAGGGCTCAAGTACGTCGCCCAGACCTTCGCCATGCCTGACGTTCAGGTGGGCAGCATCATTGAGTACTCCTACACAATTCGGTTTCTTAAAGGCCTGATTTACAACTCCGACTGGGTTCTGAGCCAGGAACTTTTTACTAAGCGTGCAAAGTTTTCTTTGCGGCCTTTCACCTATGAGTCCAGTTACAACCCCGTGAGCCTTCACTGGAATGAGCACTTACCGCCGGGAACACCTTCTCCTACGCAGCGGGTCGATGGCTCCGTGGAGCTTGAGGCAGCCAATATTGCCCCCTTCCAAACCGAGGACTTCATGCCGCCGGAAAATGAACTCAAGGCGCGCGTGGATTTCATCTATAGCTTCGACGGTTTTGAGACAGATGTGAACAAGTTCTGGAAGAAGGTGGGCAAGAAGCGCAACGACGAGTTGGAGGCATTCATCGGCAGGCGCGGCGTCATGGAACAGGCTGTTTCTCAGATTGTTTCCGCTTCTGACACGCCTGACGTCAAGCTGCACAAGATATATGCGCGCGTGCAGCAGATGCGCAACACCACGTTTGACGCACGTAAGACGGAGCAGGAACAAAAGCGCGAAGGTAAGAAAAAAGAAGAGAGTGCGGAGGACATCTGGAAGCAAGGCTACGGCGAGCGTTGGCAACTCAACTGGCTTTGCCTTGCGCTGGCGCGCGCCGCCGGGATCGAGGCCTACGGGGTTTGGGTGTCAAACCGGAGCAGTCATTTTTTCAATCCGCAGAGTATGCAAAGCGGCAAGCTCGATGAGAGTCTCGTCCTAGTCAAGGCAGACGGGAAAGACGTCTTTCTTGCGCCGGGCGCCCCTTTTACACCCTTCGGACTGCTCCCCTGGGAAGAGACCCACGTTCAGGGACTCAAGCTGGATAAAGATGGTGGATCGTGGATCCAGACCAGCCTTCCCGAAAGTTCAGCTTCCCGTACCGAGCGCAAGGCCGACTTGAAATTGTCCGCGACGGGGAGTCTCGAGGGAAAGCTGCAGCTCAGTTTCACAGGGCTCGAAGCCCAGCGTCGGCGAGAGGACGAAAGAAACAAGGACGACACAGCGCGCAAGAGATTTCTCGAGGACCAGGTGAAGGAGTGCATCCCCGTCGGCAGCGAGGTGGAACTGACCAAGCAGCCGGATTGGAGCAGTTCGGAAGCGCCGCTGGTCGCCGAGTTTAACCTGAGCATTCCCGGTTGGGCGACGGCCGCTGGACGGCGCGCCATATTTCCAGTTGAGATCTTCGGCGCGTCTGAGCGGCACGTCTTCGACTACAGCACGCGAAGTCACCCAATCTACTTCGAATTTCTAGCTCAAAAAATGGACGATGTGACCATCGAGTTGCCGGCGGGTTGGCAGATCACTGGCCTTCCCAAACCGCAGAGTCACGACCTTCACGCGGTCGACTACGCACTACTTTCGGAAAATACGAGCGGTGCACTGCACATGACTCGGAAGCTGGACATTAACAGCCTCACGATCGACCAGAAATACTATCCGTCCTTGCGCGCTTTCTTCCAGATGGTGCGGGACGGCGATGAACAACCAGTCGTCGTAGAACCCGGCGCGACGGCGGGAGGTAGTTAGCTCGAATTGTAGATCTATACTCCCACCGGAAACGGCTTGGTGTGCGTGGTGGCGCGCAGTGACGCGCCTCCGAAGCGGCCCTGCAGCAGTGACATCAATCCCGTGTACCAGTACCCCACGACGAACAGCAGCAGGAACGGAACGGTAATGTAGTTTTCGTTGTCGATGGCGTAGTACACCGTGGCCGCGAAGTAGGTGCCAATCAGCAGTTCCAGCCATGGGATCCATCCCAGGCGTTTGCGGTACTTGGTAGCGCCGACTTTATCCTGCTTCGAAACTACGCTGTACTTGGGCGTGCGCGCGAACGCGCTTTCCTTGCCGATGAGTGCTTCAATCACCGCCTTGGTGTTGGTGATGGTCAGCCCGATTCCCAGCGCCATCAGAAACGGTAGAAACAAAAGCGCCCGCGGCCAACTCCGGGGATACAGTTCGCGCTGCGACACCAGGTAGAAGCTCGAAATCGAAAATGTCGAAGCCATGAACAGCGGCAGGTCGATGTAGAGCATCTGAAACCAGCCTTGATAGAACCGGATGATCATGGCCGGAAGCAGCAGGACGGAAAGCATAATCATCAGCGGATAACTAATGTTTGCCGTCAGGTGATACCACGCTTCGATCTTCGTATGGAGCGGAGCGTCGCTGCGCAGCACTCGCGGCAGAATCTTCTTTCCGGTCTGAATCAGCCCCTTGGCCCAGCGCGCCTGCTGCGTCTTGAATGCAGTCATCTCTACGGGTAGTTCGGCGAGGCATTCCACATCTTGCAGGTAAATAAACTTCCAACCTTTCAGCTGCGCCCGGTATGACAAGTCGGTGTCCTCGGTTAACGTATCGTGCTGCCAGCCTCCAGCCTCGTCAATCGCAGTACGCCTCCACATTCCGGCCGTCCCGTTAAAGTTGAAGAACAGTCCGGTGCGCGCGCGGCCGGAGTGCTCGAGCACAAAATGTCCATCGAGCAGGATCGCTTCCACTTCGGTCAGAAAAGAATAATGGCGGTTGAGGTGAGTCCAGCGAGTCTGCACCATCCCAATCTTCGGATCGCTGAAATGATGGATGACGCGCATCAGAAAATCTTCCGGCGGAGTAAAGTCGGCGTCGAAAATCGCCACGAACTCGCCCTTCGCCGTCTTCAACCCCTCGGCCAGAGCACCCGCCTTGTAGCCCGCGCGATTCGTCCGGTGGTGATAGCTGATGGGATTGCCCAGCGCCGCGTAGCGTTCGACCAGCCCGCGAGCCACCTCGACGGTCTCGTCGGTGGAATCGTCGAGCACCTGGATGTCGAGCTTCTCTTTCGGATATTTCAACTTGCAAATCGACTCCAGCAACCGCTCAACGACATATTGCTCGTTGAAAATGGGCAACTGCACAGTGACTCGCGGCAGATCTTCAAAATACGCAGCCGGTTCAGTCGTGCCGTTCTTCCGATGCTTGTAATACAGGTACACCAGCACGTAGCGGTGCACGCCATAGCCCGCGAGCAAAATCAGCACAATGAAATACGGAATCAGCAACGCGACATCGAACGCGTTGGCGCGGTACAGTCCGCGAAACGTAGTATCCAGAAAATGCTGGCGGATGTAGGGCCCAATGCCCTTGGGAGCTCTCGCCACGGCCAGCTTCGTAGTCAGGATGAGATTAGAAATCAGCAAGGCGTCCAGATGAGAGTTCCTATTTTACCGGATCGGTGTTAGTCGATGGGGATTGGAACCTTTCGGCACTTTTTCGCAGTCTACCAAGGTCTCGGCGCTAAGACCACGGATTAAGAACAGTTTTCAGTGCAGGAAAATCAGAAACATTGCGCGTCACCAACGTGAGGCGGTGAACATCCGCAGTCGACGACAGAAACGCGTCCATTGCGTCGATGGGACGTCCCAGGGCCTCGCAGCGTGATACAGTTCTGCCCCAGGTCTCAGCTACCTTGTCATCGATTGGGAGAATTCGGCCTTCAAAACGCAACGGCAATTCATCTCGCAGCCACCGTTCCAGACGGCTGCGCCGTGCTCCCTCCGGCATCCGTTCCACACCGTAACGCAGCTCCGCCAGCGAGATTACGCTGAGAAAGACTCTATCCTCGTCAACAGATTCCGTCCAATGAATTAGACCGGGGTTGGGCCGGGGCTTCACCCACTCCGAGACGGTATTGGTATCAAGAAGAAAGTTCATTGCGAATAAAATTCAGAGGCTGATTCTGCGCGGTCGCGCCTTGCTTCGGCGTACTTTCAGTTCTGATCCTCGCAGCGGGGACGCCGCGAAGAATTCCGCCAGATTCCCGGCGCGCTTGGTCTTCCGTTGCCACTCTTCGGCCCCCACCACTACTGCGGCGGTGCGTCCTTTTCTGGTGATAGTTTGCGGGCCTTCCGACATGGCGCGCTGAATGATTTCACTGAATTTCGCTTTGGCTTCTGCTACTGTCCAGTTCTGCATACTCATACAGCCCCCTTTAGGTAAACAGGTCATGATAGTCATTATAGTCATTTGGAATCGATGACGCAACAACGTCAGGTTCTCAATCCCCGGTTTCTCGTGCGCCTTTTCCGAGGGTCGAGGCTGCGGCCCAATTTGCCCGCCGTCCTCGGCTCAGCTACAAATAGAACCACGCATGGAATCCAGAACAGTGGCGGCCGCCCGCCGCGCACCATCCAATTCGCCTTCAAACCCATGGGAGCGCATCCGGGATTCCCCAGGATGGATCGTCGCCATCGCCCTCTTGCTGCGCGTCAGCTGGATCCTGGTCGGCCATACCTACAAGTTCAAAGACACCGACGACAACTTCGGCTTTGGATGGGAAATGGGACGCATCGCCGCATCGCTGGCTTCCGGGCATGGGTTCAGCAATCCGTTTGGCCCGGCAACGGGGCCGACCGCCTGGGAGCCTCCGCTCTACCCGTACCTAACCGCGGGAGTGTTTCTGTTTTTTGGAGTTTATTCCAAGGCGTCGGCATTCGTCTTACTGACGATAAACAGCGTTTTCTCGGCGCTGACCTGCATCCCAATTTTTCTGATCGCACGCAGACTTTTCTCGGAGAAGGTGGCAGTCGGCTCGGCGTGGGCCTGGGCTCTACTGCCCAATGTCATGTTCTGGTGCACGCGCGCGATCTGGGAAACGAGTCTGGCGGCTCTGCTGCTGACAACCATCTTCTGGCTGGCGCTGACACTCGAAGATCGCGACGGCTGGCTGCCATGGTTTCAGTTCGGACTGCTGTGGGGCATCACCGCATTGAGCAGCACTTCCCTATTGTCATTTTTGCCGGCTGCCGGATTGTGGGCCTGGTGCCGGCGTGCGCGGCGCGGTAAGCGGTCCTTCGCCGGCGTTGTGCTGGCTTCGACCGTGTTCTTTGCCTGCATTGCGCCCTGGCTGGTGCGCAACTATGAGACGTGGGGTAAATTCATTTTCATCCGCGACAATTTCGGGGCGGAACTTCGCCTGGGAAACGGCAACGGCGCCGACGGAACCTTGATGCTTTATCTGGACGCGACCCACGATGTCTACGCCATGCGGCAGTTTCAAGCCATGGGCGAACTGCCATACATCGCCATGCGCAAGCGCCAGGCCCTCGACTACATCCGCGCCGACTATGGACGATTCGCAAAACTGTGTGTGAAGCGATTCATCTACTTCTGGGCCGGTCCGCCGAGAGACACCCAGCCCTGGTGGATGAGCCCGGCCAAGAACTCGCTGTTTCTGGCATCCTCGGTGCTCGCGTTCTGGGGATTGGGCCGCGCCCTGCGCAAATCGAGCTCCTGCAAACCGAGCGCGTGGCTGCTGTTCTGGTTGTTCCTGCTCTATCCGGCGGTGTACTACTTTGTCTATTGCATCCCGCGCTACCGGCATCCCATTGAGCCGGAGATAGCGATCCTGGCCGTGTTCCTGCTCATCGAAGCGGGAAGGAAAACTACGGCTTCTGCTCCAGATCAATCTTCAGAACGTGAATCTGGTTGAGCTTCTTGTCGAGAACGCCCGTCACCACTACGCGCTGGCCTTCAAAGCCATGTACCAGATCAGCCCGGTCGAGGCGAAAAACGTCTTTCCCGGCGGATAGGACGAGGTAGCCGCCGAGATGCTCGATGCAATAGTTCGAACACGTGTTCGAGGTCCCGCCCATCGCCTTCGACTTGAGCATCTCCTGATGAGAGCGCGTGAGGGAGTGCACGTTCAAGGCGCATTGGCTGTCGGAAACTTCCCCGCGATAGACGTGCGAACTCTGCCCATAAGCCGCGCTGGCTAGCGCCAGTACTCCGACTGTAAAGCAGACCTTGATTCGACAGATCATGATTCGAAATCTCGCCCGAAGTCTGGTTGTAAATCCAGTTGAGCTCATAGAGACTCCCCTGCTCCAATCGCATCACGGCAGCACTGTAAATTTCATGTGCATGCCTTCATGATCTTCGCTGCAAATCACCGTACAGACAACTTCGTATGTGCCCGGTTCGTTGGGAACGGTCAGGAGGAATTCCTGCTTTCCGGGCTTGAACAGCAGGTCCCACCCGTCAACCTTAGTCCGATCCTTAGCACGCAACAGGCTGAAGCCATGAATCGAGCCGTCGCGATTCCACGATTTACCTCGGTGCGCCGTCACCCGCAAAAGCACCTGCTCGCCAGCCTTGACGGTGATCTCCGGAGTGCGCTGCCCAGCGATCTTATAGCGGCTATCGCTGTCAGCCGTCACCTCAATAATATGGGCTTGCGCGCTGGCACGTGGCATCGCAACCAGCAACGCGCTGGCGGCCACTATCCACATCAACATACGCCGAACCTTGGATGGATTTGTCATTGGCAGAATGAGGTTATCTAAGTGGTTATTGCGTCATGTAGAACAGGATCAGCCGCCGATCTTCGTCAGTAATGGTGGCCCGGACCCGCATGTGGCGCAGGATGGTCGCCATCATGCGCGGGGGAAATTTCTGCGGAGCATTATGACAGCGGCCGCAGTTGGCGCGGAAACGCTGCTCACCCGCGACTCGCATGCTGTCGGCGTCGGTAAGGTGCACCACCGGCGTGCCTGCCATAGGATCCTTTCCGCTCGACGGCGTTGCCGACGACGGTGACGAGGGCGGCCCCGCGAAAACGGAAGACGCAGACGCGATCGCCAAAGCGCACAGCAGTACCGTAACTGCAGTCTTCGTGTGGAAAGTGATTTTCACGGTTGCGGACCCACTCGGCCGAGAGGAACGAGAAACCGGTAAGCCAGCCCAACCGACCATTGATTCGCATTCCCTGCAGAACTAAATTGGCGGCCGTAACTGAAGATGCCCTTCAGCCCGTCGCGCAGGAAGTAATTGACTCCGAAATCAGCCTCGCGGGTATTCGCGCTGGGCAGACCGAGGGCCGCGACTTGATCGGCGGTGATCTCGTCGGAATAAAACTGCTGGGCCCGGGCAACCAGCTCAGTGTGGCGCATTTCCTTTTCCCAGAAGTGCACTCGGCTGAGTCGGTATGCGCTCTCGATCCAGTATCCGCTGCCTTCAAACGAATGCGCGAATTCGGATCGCACGCTCAATGGGGCCTTCGACGACTGCCAGCCCATATGAAACCCGAACGCGTTCTTGCGCTCGTCCTGCAGAGTGCGCTGCCACGATCCGCCGACTTCGAGGCGTGGACCGGGAAAGAAGAAGCCCATGCGCCCCCCGACCTGGCGCCCGGAGTCCACGGCGCTGAGGCGAATGCTGGTTGCGGAAACATAAGCCGCATAATTCATGTTGGCTTTGGCGTTGAGGGAGAACCCGCCGCGCAGCATTACACCGTCACTGTCCACGGTGTTGATGGGGAGAATCAGCGGGTCGGGCTGCAGGAAGCGAATCCACACGGGATACAGGCGCTCGTTGAAGATTCCGAACGGCGTGAGGAAGCGGCCCGCGATGACGGTGACGTAGGGGCTGGCAATGTAGTCGATCTGGGCGTAGTCAACGTGCTTGGTGACCGGGCCCTGATAAGGTCCGCCAGTAAGCGGACGCTGAAACTGACCTTCGAATTCGGCGCGCGACTCGATCAGCCAGCGATCACCCAACGGCACGAGAAGAATAGGGTTGACTTGACTGTCGATCAGATTCTGCCCGCCTGTCACGAAACTGAACGTGCCAATACTGCCGGTAAGGATGGGGACGGGCTTTTCGGAATCCGGAGTCTGGGCGGCGCTCCAGGCCGTCGCCAGATGCAGGCACAATGCCGCGAGGCCCAAAGGAATAATTCTCCGCCGGCGCCGGCACGCCGCTCTTGAGCATCGATAAGACAAGGGACCCTCAGTTAAGCTCTTGATCAGATTGTCTTTCAGCCGCAATTTGGAGGGAACATCACGGAGGTAACTTTCGTATCCGAGGTGTAGGATGAGGCGAGATTGACCTTATTCCCGCCTGGACCTCTCACTAATTCTAAGCACCACCGTCTAACGCGTGGGACTCATTTAACGCCAACGGAGGAAATCATGAATCGCCATCGCCAATCTGCCACCTGGCTCGGAACTATCCTGGGAACGGTCTGTGCCCTGCTCATCCTTGCCCTGGGAGCACACGCCTCCGACCACCGCGGCGCCCTGACCGAGGAGTTCCATCAGACCTACGCCCTCGCCGCCGACGGCCGAATTGAACTCGACAACATCAACGGCGACGTACACATTTCCAGTTGGGACCAGAACTCAGTAAAAGTGGATGCGGTAAAGTACGCTGACACGAAAGAGCGGCTGGATGAAGCGAAGATTGAGATTGAGTCAAGGAGCGACTCGCTCTCGATTCGAACCCGCTACCCAGATCATGACCACACTTGGATTTGGGGTTCGCACAATAATCCGGCCGGCGTTGAATACACGCTGACCGTGCCGCGCAAGGCCCGGCTGGATGAAATCAAGCTGATTAACGGCGCACTGGACGTTGCCGGAGTAAGCGGAGAAGTGAACGCTTCCCTCATCAATGGGCGGTTGGAAGCGCACAATCTGGCCGGGCGAGCTCACCTGTCGACGATTAATGGACGTTTGGAAGCGCGCTTCGACACGCTCGCCGGCAATTCCGTCGAGTTGAATTCCGTAAACGGCTCGGTGGAGCTGACCATCCCTTCAGACTCGAAAGCAGAAGTCGAGGCCAGCACGGTTTCCGGTGGAATCAACAACGATTTTGGGCTGCATGTGAATAATCACCAATTTATCGGTCACGAACTGCGCGGCGAACTAGGCACCGGCGGGACACGCATCAAGTTGAACAACGTGAACGGCCGAATTGAGATTCATCACGCCCATGACGGCCGTGCGCTGAGCCCGGTGAAGGACCTCAGTCATCGTGACAAAGATGACGATGATGACAGCATTTAGCTGAGCATTGCACGGTTGAGTCCGCTCTGCCAAGGGTTCGACGATCAGTAGATGGTGTATCCCGGAGCCGGCGTCCGCAGGTCAGGCTTCGAGGCCATGAGCAGCAGCGCACCCTCCCGCTTGAACGCCCGCAAATCGTCGAGGCTGTTGAATGACTTGGTCTTGTAGTCATCAGGAGTCGGCGTGTCGTCGGGGATGCGCACCGCCTGAACCTCTTCGAACGCGTGCTTCTTGAACAGTTCAACATATTCGGCTGCGGAACGCACGTGCACCGGCACCTTCAGCTTGTCGACCCACTGCAGGGAATATTGGTTGTCTTTGTAGAGATTGATCAGGATAAACAGCCTGCCCCGCGGGGCCATCACGCGGAATAACTCCATCAACGCACGGTCCTGATCAGGATAGTAGTAGAACGACTCCACCGACAGCACTTTGTCGAAAAAGTTCTCTTCCCACGGAATCTGTTGAGCCGATCCCCACACGTAAAGAATATTGTCGAAGTCTCGTGAAGCTTCGCGGGCCTGGCGCACCATTTCGTCGGACACATCAAGGCCGACCACCTGCCCGAATCCCTCGGGCCCTTCACCGACGAGCCGCGCCAGCAGCCGCGCAGCCCATCCTGAGCCGCAGCCGAGATCGAGCACGCGCTCGCCAGGACGCAGATTCATAAGGCGAATCGTCTTCTCGGTAATGTCGAGATGATGGTTCTCCATCTTCGCGCCTTCACCGGCAGCCGCCCAGCGGTTGAATTCGAGCTGCAGCTTTTCGTCGGGAGTAGGAGGTTTGTCAGGCATTGCTTCCCTTCGTGCACCTTCGTGCCCTTCGTGGTAGTGTCTTAGATTCTATAACCACGAAGGACACGAAGGTGCACGAAGGACGGCGACTTATGCTACAGTTTCCCTCTTCATGGCGACAAACCCCCAGAGTCCGCCTCCCGACTCCCAGCCCGGATCGCTATACTGCCCGAATTGTGCGAAAGCAGTTACCGATCCCCTGACTTGCGGCGATTGCTCTTCAGTGATCTGCCGGCGCTGCGGAACCGCGCTCGAATCCTCCGATGAACTCGGAATCGGATAATGGAGCCCACTCGGGTCTTGCCTGCCAACAACGCTCCGTTATCCGGTTCAGCCGCTGGTTCAACTGAGTCTGGTTCAACTGAGGCTGCTTCAAAACCAACGCTGGTGCGTGGCCTGGGGTTGCTCGATTCGGTGTTGCTGCTGGTCAGCGGCATCATCGGCTCGTCGATTTTCCTGACCGCGAAAGATATTGCCGGGCCCCTGCCGCAGCCCATGCTGTTTCTGCTGGTGTGGGTGCTTGGCGCTTTGATCTCGCTCAGCGCCTGTTTCGCGTTTGCCGAGTTGGGCTCCATGTTCCCCGACTCCGGCGGGCAGTACATTTATCTGCGCGAGGCCTACGGCGATCTGGTCGCTTTCCTTTATGGCTGGATGCTGTTCAGCGTGGCCAATGGCGGAAGCATCGCCGCACTTTCGGTGGCGTCGGCAGCCTACCTTGGGCAGGTCTTTCCAGTCGTTTCGCAAGATCACGTGGTCATGGCCATCGCCGGAGTTGCGGTCACGCGCGCACATCTGTTGGGTTTGCTGCTGATCGCTGTTCTGACCTATGTCAACGTCGTCGGGCTGCGCTGGGGCACGCTGCTGCAGAACGTTTCCACTTGGACGAAGTTCACGGCGATGTCGGCATTCGTGGTTCTGGGATTCGCTATCGGCAAAGGCAATTGGTCGAATTTCCACGCTCATGGGGTCGGCCTGACAATGGGACTCGGCCCGGCGCAGTTGATCTCCGCGCTGGGCGTGGGCTTGATCGCCGTGTACTGGGCCTACGACGGATGGGTGTACATCACCTGGGTCGCCGGCGAAGTGAAAGACCCACGACGCAACGTTCCGCTGGCGATGGTGCTGGGCGTGCTCGTCGTAGGTGCGATTTACATCGCAATGAATCTGACTTACATGTACGCGCTGCCGCTGAAGGAGATCGCTGAGCACGAGACCATCGCGCACGCGGCGGCCGCGGCGCTGTTCTCTCCGCGGGCGGCGGTGTGGCTGTCGCTAATGATTGCGATTTCCTGTTTCAGCGCCGCGGCCACCTGCACGCTGTCCGGCGCGCGCGTGTATATGGCGATGGCGCAGGATGGCGTTTTCTTCAAGCGCATGGCCGTGATCCATCCCAAGTGGCGAACGCCCGCATTCAGCCTGATTGGGCAAGGCGTGTGGGCCGCGGCCCTCACTTTGAGCGGGCGTTACGATCAGCTTTATACTTACGTGATCTACGGCATGGTGCTCTCGTACACGCTGACGGTGATCGCCCTGTTCTGGCTGCGTTGGAAGCGGCCTGAGATTCCGCGGCCGTATCGTTGTACAGGATATCCATGGCTGCCGGCGATCTATGTGCTGATCGGGGTGGCGTGGATCCTGAATACAACCATTCGGCGGCCCATGGAGAGCTTCTGGAGCATGGCGATTGTGCTCGTCGGCGTCCCGGGATATTTGTACTGGAAGCGCGGCAACCGGAAACAACCTTCTGCTGGGCCTCCTGCTGTAACATCCTGACATCTGATAGCTCGGCTTGGCCCAGGACTTTGACCTTGCCGCAAACGCCTGGCGGTGTTATTCCTCTTCTTCTTGCACGCGCCACTCTGACCCCGGGACACGCCATTGGCAGAACCCATTTCGAAGCAGCCAGCGGATAGAGCTAGTTTTCTGGGGCCCGGAGTTTCCATCGCCCAAGCCGAAGATCCCAATCGCCCGCGGCAGGTCATGGGCTTCCGCGACCTGGTTTTGTTTTATGTCATCACCGGCATCAGCCTGCGCTGGATCGCGACCGCCGCGGCTGCAGGACCGAGTTCTATCGTCGTCTGGGTCGGAGCCTGGCTTTGCTTCTACACGCCGTTGGCGCTCTCAGTGCTCGAACTTTCCTCGCGCTATCCCAATGAAGGCGGCCTCTACGTCTGGAGCAAGCGCGCCTTCGGAGATTTTTCCGGCTTCATGGCAGCGTGGACCTACTGGACCAGCAATCTGCCCTACTTCCCTGCCGTGCTCTATTTCGCGGCCAGCAATGTGCTCTTCATGCGGCAGGCGAGGTGGCAGCACCTTTCGGGCAATGCCACGTTCTACATCATTTTCGCGCTGCTCACGCTGAGTGCGGCCACGCTAATGAATATCGTCGGACTCGACGTGGGCAAGTGGCTGCACAACGTGGGTGCGCTGGCCATGTGGATTCCCGTGGGCATCGTCATCGTGATGGGGTTTGTGGCGTGGCATCGCTTTGGATCAGCAACCTCATTCACCCTGCATTCTATGACTCCCAGCACCCACATCAACGACCTGATCTTCTGGTCAGTGCTGACATTCGCGTTCGGGGGCTGCGAAACAGCTTCCTTCATGGGCGAAGAAATCAAGAATGCGCGGCGCACCATTCCTCTCGCGCTGCTTTCCGGCGGAATCACGGTGACGATCTGCTACATACTGGGAACAGTTTGCGTCCTGCTCGCTCTGCCTTCGACGGAGGTCAACAGCCTGCAGGGCCTGGTGCAGGCCGTGTCGAAAACCGCGTCGCGTGTGGGCTATCCGGGAGTACTGCCGCTAGCCGCATTTCTGATTGCGCTCAGCAATATTGGCGCGGCAGGAGCTTACCTCGCGGCAGTGGCGCGGCTTCCCTTCGTCGCCGGCCTCGATCGCTTTCTACCTCCGGCATTCGGGGCGCTGCACCCGCGATGGAAAACGCCCTGGGTCGCGCTATTGACGCAGTTCTTCCTCGGCGTGGTGTTCATTTTTCTAGGGCAGGCCGGCACGAGTGTGAAAGGCGCTTACGATGTTCTGGTCAGCATGGGAGTAATCACGTATTTCATTCCGTATCTGTATTTGTTCGCGGCAATGATAAAACTACAGCGCGAACCGGCCGGACCGGATGTGATTCGTGCGCCCGGGGGAACGATCGTGGCAAAGCTAATCGCAACCGTCGGATTCCTGACTACGACGCTGACCATCGTACTGTCACTGATCCCGCAGCCGGATGAACCGAACAAACCGCTGGCACTGCTCAAGATCATCGGCGGAACGGGAGCACTGGTGCTGATCGGGGCGTGGCTCTATGTCGCAGGCAAGCGGAGGGCTGCCCGCGGACAAGTTCGAGCCACGTAGGCCCGGACGCATTCGTCCGGGTCACTCACATCCTGCGGGCGCAGGAATGCCTCCGCTCCTACGCGACCTATACCGGCGTCGCGGTCTTTCTCGGAGGATTGAAGAACGGCAGGCTCGTCACCTTGACGTTCGTCTTCAGCCGCATCGCTTCGATCGTAACCTCCATTTGCAGCGACGTTCCCGGCTTCGCGTATTCCGTTCCAACACTGGCCAGCGCAATCAACTTTTTCAAAACCGGCGACCAACTCGTCGTGGTCGCCTTGCCAGCCTGCTTATCGCCTGAGTACACAGGCACTGCGACGCGCGAGGCCTGCGCCGGCGCTGCCGGAGTGAGGCCGTAGCGATCATAGAGCTGCTCGATATCAGTCCAATCAACTTCGAGGCCCACCAGTTGTCGAGGCACGCCATTTTTCGCGTCCTGCTCGAGAGCCCGCTTGCCGATGAAGTTCTCTTTGTCGAGGTGCACCATCTTCGCGAAGCCCAGCTCGTAAGGCGAGAACTTCTGCGACGGAATCAGCGCCTTCTTCGAGCTCGTATAGTCCACTTCAATCAGCAGCAATCCGGCTTCCACGCGCGCCACATCGAGCGCCAGCATCCCGGCGGCGTGCAGATCGAACTGCTTGCCCGTTTCCGCCAGCGCATCCCAAACTTTCACGGCGTCGGCGGCATTGTCGAGCGGCACCCATATTTCGTAGCCGAGATCTCCGGTGTAACCAGTGCGCGATATGTCGACGGCAACTCCCGCGATCTTGCCGCGAGTGACGCGGAAATATTTCAGATTCGCGATATCGGCTTCGGCAACAGCCTTCAGCAACTTCGCCGAGGTCGGGCCCTGCAGGGCAAGCGCCGCGACTTTCTCTGAAATATCTTCGACCTGCACGTCCATGTTCAGGCCGTTCTGGCGGAACCATCGCAGGCTGGGGTCGGCGGCCGTCCAGCGATACACGTTTTCATCGAGACGCGAAATCGTACCGTCGTCGATGACCTTGCCCTCTTCGTCGCACCAGCAGCAATAAATCACCTGCCCGACTTTGACCTTGTTGATGTCGCGCGTAATCACGCGGTTCACCAGCCGCGTCGCGTCCTTGCCCGTGATCAGATATTTATAGAGCGGTGAAATATCGATGAGCGCAGCCGCGTTTCGAATGGCGTTGTACTCATGCTCGTGGTGAACTTCATACACGCTCACCGTGTAGTAGCCCGACCACTCGCGATAGTTCAGGCTATGGCAAAGCGAAAACGTTCTCTCGTGAAATGCGGTTCCGATGGGCAAGATGGATTCCTCGACTTCGACGGCAAACTTCGAAGTCGGATTATATTCCATCCGCGCGGTCGCGCCGCAACCTCGCGCTGCGCGTGACCTGCAGTCAGCCGCGCCGCAAATATGCAGACAAAACACCATCTTCCCGATAGAATGGCATTCGACTCCCGGTCACCTATGCGCATCTTCATGGCCAATTCGTGCGGCATCCTCCGAAGTTGGACCGTCCTTCCCAGCGGGCTCTGATCTTTTGTCCGCCGGTTTCCCTGCGCGCGTATCATTGCGTTTCCCACACTCGAACGTCCAAGCTAAGGGTTAGGAGTTGAGCGAATGGCTGGTTCCAATTCATACGACGTAATCGTCATCGGCGGCGGCCACAACGGCCTGACCAACGCTGCCTACCTGGCGAAAGCTGGGAAGAAAGTGCTGGTACTCGAACGCCGTCACATCCTCGGCGGAGCCGCCTGCACCGAAGAAGTTTTTCCCGGATTCA
>Ga0187863_10000995_pt1 | contig 23358 bp, 17 predicted proteins | sample June2016WEW_11_1_FD_132975 | JGI IMG/M metagenome (GOLD analysis project Ga0187863, IMG submission 132975) | Peatland microbial communities from SPRUCE experiment site at the Marcell Experimental Forest, Minnesota, USA - June2016WEW_11_10 | ecosystem: Environmental > Terrestrial > Soil >...
CCTGGCTATTGCTCACCACCAGTGTCCAGACGTAGCTGTTGCCAATCGTATTCGTATCAAAATAGCAGCCGATATTGGTTATCGGACTCGTACCGTTCGTCCAAACCACCGGGGTCCCTCCATTGACAGCGTAACTCCACTGCCAGGTCTGAGCATTGGTCGCTTGCGCCGAAAATTGCACCGTCGTTCCTGCATAAATCTGCAGCCCCGGCAGGCTCAAATCCACATCGGTCGCATTCATGTTGATCGCCGACACCGTGGGTAAAATCGGGGGCGCATTGGTCGCACTGCCAGTCACTGTCGTGTTGGTTCCGTTGCCACCGGTAAAGGTCACACTCTGACTGTAATTGGTCGCCCCAGTCGGGCTGAACCCCACCGTCACCGGCTGGCTCGCACCGGCGCCCAAACTGTAGCTTCCACCCGACACGATACTGAATGGTGCCCCCACACTTGCCGTGCCTGTCAGGGTCCCGGTTCCAATGTTCTGGACCGTGAAACTGTTCGTCTTGCTCGTCCCGTTCAAAATCGTTCCGTACGCAATGCTGCCCGGCGTCACCTGCAACACCGGTGTGGGTACCGGCGCGTTGGTGGCGCTGCCGGTGACCGTCGTGTTCGTCCCGCTGCCGCCGGTAAAGGTCACACTCTGATTATAATTGCTCGCCACGGTTGGACTGAATATCACCGTCACCGTCTGACTTTGGCTGGAACTCAAGGTGTAACTTCCGCCGGACGCAATGCTGAACGGGGCGCCCACACTTGCCGTACCCGTCAAGGTCCCGGTTCCGATGTTCTGAACCGTGAAACTGTTCGTCTTGCTTGATCCATTCAAAATCGTCCCGTATGCAATGCTCCCCGGGGTCACCTGCAACACCGGCGTCGGCACCGGCGCGTTGGTCGCACTGCCAGTCACTGTCGTGTTGGTTCCGTTGCCACCGGTAAAGGTCACACTCTGATTGAAATTACTCGCCACCGTCGGACTGAATACCACCGTCACCGTCTGACTCGCACTGGCTCCCAAACTGTAACTTCCGCCGGACACAATACTGAATGGTGCACCCACATTCGCCGTCCCGGTCAATGTCCCGGTTCCAATGTTCTGTACCGTGAAACTGTTCGTCTTGCTCGTCCCGTTCAAAATCGTCCCGTACGCAATGCTCCCGGGCGTCACCTGCAACACCGGCGTGGGCACTGGCGCGTTGGTCGCACTGCCCGTCACTGTCGTGTTGGTTCCGTTGCCACCGGTAAAGGTCACACTCTGACTGTAATTGGTCGCCCCAGTCGGGCTGAACACCACCGTCACCGGCTGGCTCGCACCGGCGCCCAAACTGTAACTGCCGCCCGATACGATGCTAAATGGCGCTCCCACATTCGCCGTCCCGGTCAATGTCCCGGTTCCGATGTTCTGGACCGTGAAGCTGTTCGTCTTGCTCGTCCCGTTCAAAATCGTTCCGTACGCAATGCCACCCGGCGTCACCTGCAACACTGGCGTGGGCACCGGCGCGTTGGTGGCGCTGCCGGTGACCGTCGTGTTCGTCCCGCTGCCGCCGGTAAAGGTCACACTCTGATTATAATTGCTCGCCACGGTTGGGCTGAATGCCACTGTTACCGTCTGATTCGCACTGGCTCCCAAACTGTAACTCCCGCCCGATACGATGCTAAATGGCGCTCCCACATTCGCCGTCCCGGTCAATGTCCCGGTTCCAATGTTCTGGACCGTGAAGCTGTTCGTCTTGCTCGTCCCGTTCAAAATCGTTCCATAGGCGATGCTACCCGGCGTTACTTGCAACAACGGCGTCGGTACCGGCGCGTTGGTCGCGCTGCCTGATACTCCCACGCTCGCGCCGCCACCGCCTGTCAATGTCACGTTCTGGCTGTAACTGCCCGCCGTCGTTGGAATGAACGAAACAGTCACCGTCTGGCTCGCATTGGCCGCTAAATTATAAGTTCCGCCCGACACAATGCTGAATGGCAATCCTACACTGGCAGCACCGCTCAAAGTCCCGCCACCCACGTTCTGCACCGTAAAACTGCCTGTGACACTGGTCCCGCTTAATATAGTACCCAGTGGAAGACTCGGAGCGGATACTTGAATCGCTGCCGGCACCGGTGCGTTAGTCGCGCTGCCGGATACCCCTACCGTTGCCCCGCCTCCGCCCGTCAGCGTTACACTCTGGCTATAACTCCCAGCGCTGGTTGGATTGAATGACACCGTGACTGTCTGGCTTTGGTTGGAAGTCAAATTATAAGTCCCGCCCGACGAGATGCTGAAGGGCGCTCCCACGCTCGCAGTTCCGCTCAATGTTCCGCCACCTACGTTCTGCACCGTAAAACTTCCCATTATGCCCGTCCCGTTCAGTATCGTCCCAAATCCGATGTTCGCCGGCGTTACCTGAATCGTTGGGTCCGACGCCGAAGTCTTTGCAATCTGGATTTGGTTAATGTCAACTGTATATCCAAAGGCAGGACTGTTCCAATCATCGAGGAATAAAGTCTGTGCACCAGAAGCCGCAGGAAGATAAACTGTAAAGGTCGAATAATTTGTGTTTGTTATTTGTATGTTTGCCGTGCTGCTGCCGAGGGTGATGCTAAGAACCACGCTGGGAGATTGAGAATAGACGGAACGGCTGGCACTTACGTTCACTGTATAGGTGCCAGACTGCAACAGGTTCAAAGTTTTCTGGATGCTGCTAGGTTTTCCTATTGGCCAATATGCGGGCGACGAATGAAAAACTGGGAGATTGGCCCAGGGAGTTCCAGAGGATCCTGCGACAGTATTGAGATTTGTGAACGTGGATAAATCCAGTGTGACCTGGGAACTGCCAATCTGTTGATAAGGTGTTGGGTCATTCAAGTTTACTCCCGTGAGATTCTCCTGTGAAAGCAACCATGCGAAATCGTTGGACACAACGGCCAAACGGCTTCGGGTGACCCAGTTGGTGGCCAGCGCTTCAGCAACGGTCAGCTCCGTCTGCATTTCGTAAAGTACCGGAATGGAAAATTCTCCCGGTGCAATCGTGTAGCACACGCCATGCAGATGAGAATTGATATTGTTGGAAATGACGTTGTTTTCCAGTGTCTGGTAATATGCCAGCATTGCCGCACCGGATTCTCCGAAGTAATCGTAAAAGAAATTGCTTTCTATATTTTGCGCCGTCTTACTGATGTCCCACCTGATTTGTGGATAGGCGTAATAGTTCCAAGGATTGTGAATGATGCTATAATATGTTGCCTGACAACCTCCATTCAAAGCTCCGAGGGAATTGAGATAGTTGGCCCGATCAACAATCGCCGCAACCAGCGGAGTCTCCAATTGCTCATTGGTTTGCCAGTAATCCGTGTGAAGGAGGGTGTAATCGTAGCAACACAACCGGGAAACTTTGGAATGCCATGTATCCCAGTCAGACTTGATGCCAGCATTCACCGGCGATGAAATTGGAAGTGTGGGAGCACCGTACATGCAGACCTCTACTTGGATATTGCTTGGGAAGCTGATATTATTCGGAGGAAGGTAATTTCCCACATAAGCGAGTGTGCCTACCACTATGTTACTATTTTGTTGGGCAACTTGAATCGCCACATTCGTTAGGAACGTATAAAACATTCCCGAAAAAGATTGCGTAACCCCTGCCGTCACCCAGACGTTACTCAGCGGCAGAACAGGGCCGTTCACAGGCATATCCCAGTTCGTGTCCTGCGACCATTGGGTGGTGTCATTTGGCAACAGGTCATAAGCCCATTGATAATGGATGGTGGTTAATGGATTCCTGTTTTGAATCGGGTACGCCGCGTCGTAGGCAACCATTTTTGCGACCACCCAAGCAATCAACCCCGGATTGTTCAGGCTTGGCGTGATAATCTCCCCGCCGGTATTGGTCGGGTTTATCCATCCATTCGCGGGGTCAAATCCCCACCACGTGGGGTTTTGCAGCAACATCCAGGTTGGGAATACACTGGCAAAGTTTTCTGGATAACCTACAAATCCTTCGGTATAGTTCGTGTTCAGATTACCAGGAGCAGCTTCTTTCGGAATCTCCGTTCCTCCCAACACGCCCCCTGCCTGGCCGGCCGTCCAATGATTTCTCCAAAGATATAAATAGCTTTGCCTCATAATTTGTGAATCCCACGGTGCCCACGGCTCAAACGTGCTGGAATCAAAATTGGCATAAATGCTGGTGGCGGATGGAGTATAGTTAATGGGCAACATTGAAGTGGAGACGCCATTGCCTCTTGGAACATATTCCCCATCTCCGCTCGGATAAACCCAGCGGACACCTTGATCTTCAAGGAACTGCCAGGCGTCCCAGAGCACGTCCCGATAAGGCCAACCCGTAAATATCACCTGCCTGCCAGAAGCATAAACGGTCACATTTGTCGGCAATGAACCATTGGCAATATTCGCCATCATTGTATTGTAGTTTGGCGCCAGCGGTTTCAAATCGACCACGTTGTAGATCGTCCCCGGATAAAGATTTGTTTGCGATGCGCTCACAATCGGAACCGGATAACCCTCAAGCTCGCTCAGATAATAACTCAACTCCGATGCAGCCAGATTGAGTGGCGCAACATTGGATGTTGAGTTGGTGGATTCCACCACGCAATCCCGGTTGGTGCAAAGACCATTGACGCCATAAACTTCGAGTTCTGCCACTCTCAATGTTAAGTTAGGGTTGACTGTAACATTGGTACTCTGCCAAGACTGGGGAACCCAGGTGAAATTCGTTATCAAAAGCATTTGCACATATCTACACGGAAGCGGACTGAACCTTGCATCCACTTCAGTATCAATCGGGTTTCCGGCATCATAAGGAACGTCCCATGACGAAACCAGATTTGTGGGCGGCCACGAGTTTCCAACCAGAACATTTATTCGCCCCAAAGGAGGAGAACTCGTTATTTGGTCATTCGGCCAATATTGAAGTGAGCGGTTCGTTCCCGTCAGATAAACCCTGTCAATCGTGTTCGTAACGCCAAAATCAATGTCAATTTCGGTGTTAGTGACAAATGTCGAAAGGTTGTTGTCTGTCAGGGCAGCGTTGATTAAACTCCAACCACTCGGGTTCAACTTCGCAGCTTGCACTGTTAAGAATCCAGACGAAGCAAACAACAAAACTGCACACAAAAGCCGTAACCGGCTTTTATTTCCCGTCCTGACATTCATATGGGTGGATATACCATCATGCGGAACTTAACAGTCAGGCAGCAGAAGCCGAGCCAACGGCCTATAACGTCTTTTTTGCATGCTCCTTATAAACAAACAAACTAAACGACTCGTACACAGCAAGTTCAACGCCATGAACGAGAGCGCCGCTCTATCTCATGGTATGAGATCTGGAAGACCGTCTCGAATCAAGGCACGGGAGTGATCGGATGTGTCACCCAATTCCATCCGGCTGTAAACAGCGTCATATTGCTTAACGATATGGCTGATTTCAAACTGCTTTTCAAAACGCTCCCTCGTCTGATGGCTCATCGTCTGCCAGTTTTCAGGCGAGGCGTACAAATGGCGTAGCTTTTTTGCCAACTCCTCCACATTGCGGGGAATTAAATAACCAGTTTGCTCACCAGCCACAGCTTCGGGGATGCCGCCAACGGCGGTTGCCACAACCGGCACTCCAACCGCCATGGCCTCAATGATACTCATCGGTAATCCTTCGTGCGTGGACATGACTGAGAGTGCATGGAGTTTCGGCAGCAGGTTCGTGCGCGGTTGCGGAATGTGTCCCAGATATTCAATGACCTTCGGATGTTCTCTGCTCAATGCTTCCGCCTGAGCGGCTTCAGGGCCGTTACCGGCGATGACATACCGTACCCGCTTTCCTTCCGCTACCAGTTGGAGGACTGCTTCGGCGCCTATCCGCCAACCTTTTCGCTCCGTAATGCTGCCCACATGCCCCACTCGGAATTCGCCTTCGCCAGTCCAGGCTGTTGCCAGCGCTGCCGTGTCGTCTGGCACACCGTTAGGAATGACCGTGAACAAATCAGGACGCAAGCCAAGAATTTTCGCTGCCAAACCAAGATTACTGCGATCCACCGAGGTCAATCGGGTGCCGTAACGAATCAAACGCGCAGCCATCCAACGATGGAAGAAACGCCTAGTGGGTTTGCCTTCGAGAATCGCATTTACTCCATGAAACGTGGCGACGGTCCTGATTTGACCCGAAGATAATTCACTCAAAGGTAAAAGGACCCCAGACATCCAAGCATTGTGGAAATGAACCACTGCGCACTTCGCCCCAGACTTTTGCATAATGTCATCAACCCATTGACCAATGGGGGGGCGCTGGGCGCGTTGCCACAGAAATTGAGCCGTGCCGAATGCCTTGATGGTTGACGCTCGATAGACAGGCAACTTAGTTTGAATCAGCTCTTCGTCATACTGTGACGGCCAGTCTTTGGAGGTGATGACCCCCAGACCGACCGCAGAATAGCGACCTGACGCCGCTTGGGCCAAAGCCAGGTCCCGCATCACACTCCACGGGCCGGTCACCGGGTTGAGCGCGACATGCAGAACAGCGGTCATGGGAAAAGTAGAAATCGGGAAAACAGAAAGCAAAGTTCCATTACGAGGCTGAGGATTTGCGAAACGGTTCCTCGACCCATCTCCAGCAGGCAGCCGAAAGTAGGGCGATGAGGATGGTTGCCACAAAAACCAAGGCGCCCCATGCCAAAGGGCCAAGCATCTGTCCGGCGAGCCAGCTTCGAACCAATCGAGCCATTGCCAGAATCACAATGACATGCAACAAATAAAAACTGTAACTGATTTTGCCGAAGATGCGCAATGGTTCCCAACTGAGCAAGCCGAACAGGCTGTTCCCTGAAACAACCACCCATAGCAAGGGCACCACCGCCAACATTTCAAACTGCATCCATCTGATGCCTCCCGATGCCAGAATCACGACTGCCCAGCTAAAGGCTGCGAGGCCTCCTCTCCAATCAGTGAGAAACCTGCGCATAGGTTCGGGCAAATGGATCTGGGCCATGAGAATGCCTGGCGGAAAGGCCAGCCACCAAACCGAAGCACCAAGCCAACGTTGTGCCAAAAGGATCAGCGCACTAAACAGGATGAAAAACGGCAGAAACCTGCGACCGACGCAACACCAGACCAAAAAAGGCATGACAAGATAGAAACACCATTGGTAGAAGAGAATGAACTGCACATGCCCATTGAGGCTGATGGTTTGCTGCCCGGGAACCATATCCCACCAAAGGAATCCAACGCCCAATGTCCGCAGCAAAAACTCCAGGCTCACTCGAAGTGGCGCAGCCAGCAATGCCGGCACAGACAGTACTAACACCAGGCACAAACTAAAATAATAGGCCGGTGCCAGCCGGCGAATCCGCGAGATAACCAATTTGGGCCAGGACATCCTTCCGCCATTCACTTTGGCTCTATGCCAGAAGACATACCCGCTGATCATGAGAAAGAGAAACACGGCGCCATGGCCGAGAAACAAAATGAAACGATTGTTGGAACCCCAACCGCCCGATTCCATCCATCCCCGCACGAAATCTTGATGGTGTATAAACACACAGATCGCCAAGAGGCCACGGAATGCCCCGACCGGCCCTTCAATTTGGGTCTGTTTTGACACCCCTGCCCGCAAGGTTGGCGAAGCTTGCCTCAGCATAAATGCAGCGGCAATGACTCCGGAAAGGGTTGCCAGGAAACCTAACAACGCATAGTTCATTCGATGTCTTTCACATGGCCAAAGCAGCTGCGCGCGGCGAGGCTGTAACTCTCGTTGATTTCAACGACATGTCGGCCAGAGGCGTCCGTTGTATAAGTCATCTTTAATGTCTCGCGACCAGCCGGGCCAAAGGTCGCTTCAGCCGTCTGAACAGGGACATACCCGATTGATGACGCAATAATTCGATCATGCGGCGAATCGGCCACAAAGGCGAAGTGGACGGGAAGCGTCGTGTGGAAAGTTTAACATCAAGCGTTTCAAATTTCTCGTTTATAAACTGGTTGACTTTCAACTGGAACGATTCTTTGCATTGCGTCCACCAGCTTAGAATGTGTTGCTGCAAAGCATTTAGCTTTTCTCGGTCCTCAGCCAGGCCATTGATCAGGTTTCTGGCCTGGGCCCAGCAATAAACAGTGGGAACTGGATTCGGACCGAGCAATCGCTCGTGATAATGCATCCAAGGCCGCGCCTCGATGATGGGGATGCACCCTGCCTCGAGGGCTTCATAGAAACGCCAGGTCTCCAACATCGCATTTCCCATGGGACAGGGCGCGAACAGTGTATTATCAAGAATTGCATGATATTCAGAACGGGGCAATTGTTGGGCACCCGCCACACCGGCTTGGTAAGCATATACAAACTGCGGCTTAATTTCCAGAAGCTCCCGCAGCATCTCCGGGCGGGATGAAGCCTTTTGGTTGCCAACGAATGACCAGATGAATTTGCGGTTTCCGAGCGGCATGAGAGTGGAACGTCTGGGCATTCCCTCCGCCCAGCCGAGCGGGATAGTCAACACCTCGGGGATATTCTCGAACCAAGCTGCATGATGTGTTCTCAGAACGAAATCAAACTTCCTATAAACGTCATAACCGCCTGCGAAATACTCATCGCCTACGTGGATCAACCCTTTGCCGCGAACATCGGCAAGCCTTGCCAGGAAGGAGGGTGGAATACTGCGATGCAGGTTCTTATTGGCGCTAACGACAAATAAACTGTCCGGTCTAACAAACTCAAATTGTTCCGCAAGGACTTCGCACTGGATCAAGGGCCCAAGGAGATGGCGTAGCCAGTTCGATTCTTCAAGAACCTGAGACGCCCACACCAGATTGACACTCTTTGTCACTTTTTTGCCACTATTCTTGGACTTGTTGGTTGCAGACTATTCACCACCCAGAGTAAACAGCGCATTGGTGAAAAGAAGGCGGCCCGATTCCGGTTGATAGGCCGGATCATAGTAGCCGCCAAAAGCAAACCCGAGCGGTTCCAAAATCTCGCGCACATCATCGAATTGAACATGCTGTTCGGAGTTTTTTGAAAAGCTAACTTCGGCGATGATATTTTGAATCTTTCCTGACTTCAGCGTTTCAGTCGCCCCGCTAAGAACTTCCATTTCAAAACCTTCGACATCAATTTTCAGAAACGCAATTTGTCCGATCGATAACTTCTGGCAGACGTCATCCAGTCGCATAATTGTTACCGGCTCCTGGATTTCAAGGGGCGTATCATCGCCGGCAAGGCGGCTCATTTGGTTCATCGTGCACTCCACCTCGTCTGAACGCAGGGCTATTGTGCGCGTCTCGTTTTTTGACCCGAGGGCGACGTGATGGCAAATCACGTTTGGATATCTGCGGCAGTTCCGCTGCAACCGGCTGAAAACGGCCTTTACCGGTTCGAACGCATGAATCGTTGCTCCAGGAAACTCAAGAGCAAGCGCGAGAGCCGTTTCACCAACATGAGCCCCAACATCAAACATGACGGCACCCCTACCGTTCGCCCCGGCGCCTACGGTCCTTAAGGCATGCTGGTGTAACACCCACGAACTTAACCGTGGACTGTTGATTTTGCTGCGTAGTCGCATGCCAAGGAGTATGTCACAAACCCTTTCTGCGCGGATTCGCCATATTGGATTCAGTTTCGAGAGAATCATTTTGTGTTCCAGTGAAGGTTGCTGTTTCCGATGATTTCAACCAACCGTCGGCCATAGGCGTCAATCGAGAAGGCTTCGGACGCTTTAATACAAAGTGGCGACATCTCCTTGACAAGATTCCGATTGTGATCGAATTCCATTATTGCGTCCGCCAAAGCTTGCACATCACGGGGTGGGGTAATGAAGCCAGTTTTCCCATATTCCGCAACGCGTCCGCAATTGGGCGTAACGATCACGGGCAGACCATGAGCAAGCGCCTCCAATTGTGTTAGCGCAAACCCGTCGGAGAGCGTGGGCAACACAAATACATCGGCTTGCCGATACCACTCCGCCACCCGGTCGCGGCTGACAGGGCCGTGAAACGTCATTTTCCGCGGCGCAGAAGCCACTGCTCCTGGCAAAATCCCAATAGAGCCAACTACGTCAAATCGCACCGGCTCGTTCGCCAGCAACTTGGCCGCCTGCATCAAATAATGTATCCCCTTGCGGACGTTGACTTGGCCAAGCCAGAGCACGCGCAGGGGTGTGGTTGAGGGTTGAGGGTTGAAAGTTGAAGGTTGTAAATCTCTGCTTTCTGCTTTCAACTTTTCACCATTTATTTCATACGCCAGCGGTAGTATTTCAATCTTTGCAGGATTGGCACCTTCGGCAATGATCGCCTCGCGGCTCCATTCGGAGTTTACAACGATTACGTCCGCCAGTTCCCACTCACGCCGGTTGCGCTCATAATACGCAGCGGGGAATTCCGTAGGCGCACCGGCCAGTTCCGGGAAGCGTGCCATCTCCTCTGCCACGAGTCGGAACTCCATTGCACCTGGATCAATTTGGTCCAGCACCGTCAACACGCCGCGCTTCTTCTCCGCTTCGAGCACCTCAAGGCTGGCGTAGGAATAACCAATGAACACATCATGCGGCGGAAGCTTGAGCCGCGCCACAGCAGCGGCGAATGCGGCATCCGTTCGTAGGTAAGCCTCGTGACTGCGCTTCTGCGCCGACAGCCGGCGCACGCGCCATTTCCAGAGCAGACTGCGAAAGGGAAATGCGCGGACCATTTCGTCCGGAATTCCGTCGGCTCTTGCGGACAAAGCTGACTGCCCTCGCCGCCCGAAATGCTGAAATGCTGAAATGCTGAAACGCTGAGATTTTTCAGCTTTCGTCGTTTCAGTTTTCTCATTTCCACTTTCCCCGTCGCGCCGTGGCTTTGCGTAGGTGGATGCTTTCTGCTTTCTGGTTTGCCTGCCAAACGCATACCAATCCGTGACCAGGCCTGCCAGCATTCCTTGCTGATGCAGCGCCCGCTCCACCGCGTAATGCTCGCGTGCACCTTTTTGAGCAACGATGACTTTCAAAACATCAAAAAACGGACTTTTAAAAAGTTGGAACGCTGAAAGTGGTAAGTTGACGCTTCAAATTCATTTCTGTTTTCTGTTTTCCGTGGTCTCTACTTTTGCAAACCGACAACTGGTCCCTGACCGCTGACTTCTGGCATCTGAATACCGCCGGGCGTCCTGTGTCCTTTTCTCTCGAATCTGTCCATGGCACGGATTTTCCGTGAATTTATTCGTGCCAGAACGGGAACAAAACCGACGGACGCCATCCCCCAAAGCATCCAAAAATGTTTCATTTGCATCGCCGAGGTGCTGCCAATGGAGATGATGGAGACCGCATAAACCGCCAGCAGCCAGACAATAACTGGTGCTTGTTTTCGTGGCCAGAGTCTGATGAAGGGTGCTAGAACCAGCCAACCGAACAATACCATTCCCGGAAAACCACCAGACAAGCCCGCATCCAGATAGGTGGAGTGGGATTGCCACATATTGGGGTCGTCAAAAAAACTTAACCTTTCCACCGTTCCCCCTCCAATGAGGGGGGAACTCAGAATTCCATTCCAAGCAGCCGTCCACTCCAATGTGCGCCCGGCAATCAGACCGGACCCTGTGCTTTCTTCTTCCTGAGTTTGACGCTCCTTCATTTGCTGCCACTCGGCATCCAATCCCAGCCGGTGCCAGACAAAGATGATCACCACCACGATGCCGGCCATCGCCAGCAGCGTATTGAGGTAGGATCTGCCATCTGCCGTGACGCGACCGCCCAAAAGAAGCAACGTTCCACCGGCCACCGATATGATTGCCCCTCGGGAACCCGATCCGATTAAAGGTGGAATAACCGCCGCCAAACACATCAAGGCAATCATTCCGACCCGCCAGTTTAGTTTTGGCCGGCTAATCAACCAGCCAATTACGCCAATGCCTACCAAGGCCATTGGCGGGCCGAGCGTGTTGGCGTTGCCCCGGGCCGTGCCAATCCGCATCCCTTCCACGGTCGAATCACCATAAATTCTGGTGTCGAAGGCCTGGATTGGTGTACCCAAATGCAATTTCAATATCCAGAACAGACACATAGCCAGTGCTTGTCCGGCCAGAAACATCACCAGGCATGTGACGAACCTGTTCCCGGACTGTCTGACCATCATGGCCACGGCGCAGCCGGTCAGAATGGAAAATAGCAGCAACAACCCAAACCTGTAATCACCACGAAACAGGGATAATCCCCCATCCCAAACGAAAAAGGGCGCAACGGCAATCCAGAGAGGCCGACCGATGTGGAATATGTCCATCATTTTCCCTTTTGCAAACTGCCACAGAAAAAATCCGACCAGGGCCATTTGCGCGCTGGGCAGCGGACACCCTGGCGCGTCGGGAATGACCTGTGCCGCCGAAAGGTATAGCAGCCCGGAAACCGGCGTGGCAAAACTGACGAGAGACAGTCCAGCCTCAATGGGCAGGCCCAACCGGGTGTAAACCGGAACAAAATGCAGAAAGATACAACCGATGAAAACCACAGCACACAAGGCTGCCTCCAGCGCGGAGATCCCCCAGCGGTTTAATGCTGACGACTTGCCTGCGGATCCACGGGGTTTAATCCGCCGCTTTTGAGAGATTGTTATATTGTTTTTCAATGAACCGAACCGGTCACGCAATTATACAACTAACAGAAGCGTTTGGAGGTGCTGAACAAATCCTTTCGCGCCCGGAAGCATTTTGGTAATAACCGCAAACCCGCCCAAATTCCAGCCAAGGTCGCGTTGCGTCTGTCTGCATGAAAAAGTCCCAGACGCAGGGCCCTGGCAATGCCCAGCGGCACCCCGATGAACCGTCCACCATGTATGGCATTGATCACAACCCGGTTTCGGACGTAATAAAAAGAACCCCAATGCCAGTCACGTCCTTCAGCCGAACGCGCATGTTGTACAATTACCGAGGGGTCATACCACACGCGATAACCCAATCGTCGGAGTCGCATTGACAGTTCCCCGTCTTCGCCCGCAAACACCAGCCAATCCAGATAGCCGCCCATCCGAAGCATCGCCGACCGCCGCAGCAAACTGGCCCCTCCCAAGAACCCCCCCGATGCACCCGCTACGCTGGTTGGAGGCGCTAGGTCTCCTGCCGGAAGATTCCGATAGCGAAAACCCACCGCCGCAATGTTCCGGTCCTCAGGTCGGTCGGCAAGCCAGCGTGACAAGTCGGGAATGGAATCCAGGTAACAGTCATCGTCCAGGGAAAAACAGAATGACGTCGAGGCGGCCTGGACACACCGATTACGGCCCTCGCCCGGCCCGACACAGGTTTCGGAACGCAGATAAAGAGTGTTGATTTGTGATTCAACGATCGCCCGAATTTGTTCAGTATCCGTTGAGGCATCATCAAATACAATGATGCGAATTTCCGGAGGCAATATCGCCCGCGTCCGTGAAAGGCATTTCTCGAGGGAAACCGGTCGGTTCCGGGTGACCATGATGATGCTGACCAATTGTGAACTCAATGGAGCATAGGCGGTAGAGGCGTTCATTGCGTGTGCCAGTGAAATGACACGGTGTTCAAACCTCCTGCAGCCGTTCGCCGAAGAGCATCCAACTCTGCCAGTTCTTCACTGCTACGATCCAAGCCATGCCAATACTCTAAAAAAAACCTCTTTTTCCAGCGAGGTTGGGAAAGCACAAAATGACCGTATAGTTCATATTCGGAAAAGGAAATGGGGTGTCCTCTGTCCACCTCCTGCAAAATGGCATCCCACCATGGGCGGCCAAAGCGCTGTTCGAGCAATTGCAAAAGCTCCTTCACCAAGGCGGCGTTGAACAGCATGTGGTGGGTTACGAACGAGACGGGAAAGCGACGGGGATGACCAAAGATCAGTTCCAGCGAGCGGTTGTAGAGTAATTCGTATTGATCTGAGTAACGGAGCACGGATTTTCCATTGCGGAAAAAAGTCTGCGGACGTAGAAAAACAGTGTCGGAGTCCAACACGAGATAATCATGCGTTGGAACGTGCAGTGCCGCGTTGAATTTGATCATCTGCTGAAGCACCCAGCCCCGGCATTTCAACTCCGCCGCAGGACGCGGCAGGATGGACTCCTCATGAATGAAATCATAACCGGCAGACACCGCAATTTCACGAATCCGGGCCGACTCAGGTCCGACGACCCAGACTGCCGCCACTTCATGCTGAACCATTTCACGAATAGCCTGCAGGCAATGGCCCAACACCGGCGCATCCTTCTCCGCAGCGGGAATGACCACGGTTATTCTCCGCTGACGATCTGCTTTAGGCGTCGACGAAAAAAGCCGACCTCGGGGGTGGATAACCCGGAGATAGAACCGCCGGACAAACCAATTTGCTGCATAGCCAAATCCCTTCGCACTTTCCCGCCGAAATGAATTAAGTGCTATGTTGATACGATTCATTGCCAGGATGGAAGCAACGAAATCAAACTCTTCTAAATAGCCTACGCATTTTACGTAGAACCCGTCTGAAAAACACCGTTTCGAATTCCTTTTTTCCCCGAAGTGCATTGGTAATATAGGGCTGCATGTGCCAAGCCACATCATGAACTGAAGATGTCATTTTCCTAAAGGCAACGGTCTTTCCGTTAAAATCAGCGAGAAGTTTCCACCTAGGATCGACCTTCATGAAATCAACCAGGATGCTCCCGGAAATCATGTGGGTGTCGTCCACCATTACAATCCCACCTTGCTTAAGCCGGTCCACAGTGTAAAACCAATCAACGATCGGCCAGGGGAAGGCATGCTTGCCGTCAATAAAGATAAAGTCCAAATCATTGATATCGGTTGTCGGTAGATATTTGTCCGATGCATCAATGACAAAACTGGTTCGATCGAAGTTGATACCTTTTCGATTTGCATAATCTCGAATTCCATCTACCTCAATCTGACTTGGCGTCACGCACACATGAGTGCTCTGGCGGACTGCAAAAACTAACGTTGAAAGACCTGACCCGGTTTCAAGCGTTTTTGAAAAAACATCAATGTGGTCGGCTATGAAGCGGGCGACATCGGAACTGATCCCGTAACACTCAGCTTTTCCAGAAGTCAAAGCCGCTACTGTCGCACCAGAAAGAGAACTTTCCTCGGTCCCAAATCTACGGCTGATTTCAGTTTCGCCTCGATGAATCTGTGGACGGTCCCGAAGGATTTCACTGATCAGAGCATCAGCTCGTGAAATAAGTTCGTTGTTCATATTGAATTTACTTTGGAACCAAGGAACACGGCAATGTTGTGCAAAAAGTTCAATTACCCCTCGAACTCGCTCGGTGGTTGGAACGGGGTGCTTTACTCGCCTTCTTCATCATTTACCAGAAGCGAAAAGCCTGCACGGCCCGTCCCCAAACCATGCTTTGATGCAAATCATGCAGGTCATTTGCAATTTCCGGGTGTTTTTGACGCATATCTAACCATGGGCCACTCCAATGCCCACGCAACCAACGAACTAAATCTTTTACTGCAATCAGCCAAGCAAGTGGCGTTCTCGCCTTCCAATCATAAACCTTGCGGACTGCAGATTGACCTCGTCCGATTCCATCATAAAGCCGCACGAGATAATCCTTTTCCATCCGGCATGCGGGCAATAAGTGTCGGATTACTATTGAAGGCTCATACCAACAGTCAAAACCCAACCGCCAAACAAAAATCGCAATCGCCAAATCTTCCCCGCCGCCGAAGCCACTACCCGATCTCCCGACCACGCTGCCGGCAATCGTTTCTTCCTGATAAATATTACGGAGAATCTCAGTCCGGATGCACAATCCAGCGCCAACCGGACCAAGATTCCTCGTGTATTTGAAGGCCTTGTCTCCACAATTACAGATTGCAAGTGCAAACGACGCAACCGCCACCGCCAATGGAGTTGGCGGGCTTTCCCATTGAGGAATGACCTTACCTCCCAATGAACCCGCTTGCGGGTGCTCCCTGAATGCTTGAATGGCATTTTTCACAAAACACGGTGCCGGGATATTGTCATCATCCAGAAAACAAATGATTTCGCCGCGTGATTCTTGGGCGGCTCTTGCCCGCGCGAATGAAAGCCCCCGACGTTCCTCGCGCACGACTTGTCCGCGCCCGTTAAGATTTTTATTGATAAGCCGATTCGCAAGCTCGCCGGTACCATCGGTACTGGCATTATCAATCACCACCACTTCCCAATCCTCACATGGACAATCCTGCCGTGCCAAGGCCTCGAGGAGCAAAGGAATCCTTTGCGAACCGTTGAAGGTGCAAACAGCAACTGTCGCGGCGATTCGAAAAACGGTGTCGGTGAGACCTGGAGTTTGCTTTGAATAGTACATTCTACCAAAATTCATTTGGTATCAAGCCACTTGGCTGGACTTTAGGTGACGCACCACGGAGGGTCCTATTTCGGCAACGATCTCAGTCAGCCCATCGTCTTCCCACAAAATGAGGGAAATGGATCCGTCTGCAAGGTCGGTATCGGAGTTCTCCAGCCACAATCGCCCATCAACATAACAGCGGAAGAGAGTCTGATATGCATCAATCCGCAGATCATACCAACGCCCCAATTTTACAGGAAAAGCTGTGGATGCAATGTTATTGACCCAATTTCCGCGGACCTTTTTGTCGAAGAATATTTTGTCGTCCTCGAAGCGGTAGCGATAGCGGTCGTCAAAGCCCTGGTAGCGGAAGTTGAATGCATATTCGCGGAATATCGTCTCCCTTCTGAACTTAAGATTCCATGAAAAATCTTTCCAGCGGTATACTGTGGGATTGAGAAAAATATAGTTCCACTCATCAGTCGTTTGCGGTGGCGTGACAAATCTTAAAGAACTGCCAACAACCGAAACGTGAGTAGGTCTTTGATAGGTTTCATGGTGAATCCAATCTTTCAAAGGAGCCGTCTCATCGGTTTTATAAATTATTTCTCCTGGGACAAGCGGCTCCGAAAGATATTCGGTTCTGGGCGGAATTCTGCCTAACGAGGACCTAATCTGCTCTCCATGGAGAACGTAGCCCAGTGCGATAGCAATCGCACATACCGTAATGAAAAAAGCAATGACAAAGTATGGAGGTTTGGCCTGAATTATTCCGAGGATAGCCAGCGCCAATCCTACCACAAGCAAGAGGAGGGGGAGAAAACTACCCAAGTATCCAGCGATTCGGCGGGGATTCATGGAATGGGCCGGCGTGTGTAGTTGGATACTTGCGGCTGGCAGTAATGGTTCAATAATCTAGCTGGTTTCTCAATATTGAGGACCAATAATTGTGTTTTGGCTTGGATTTCCCGGTTGTGCATGATGGCGCTGCCAAGGGCGGATGACACTTCATTGACGATGTCCTGTACTTTCGCCTTTGATATGTCCCACACCCAATTAAGCCGGTCATACCAAGCAAAAAGTCCAGATGATTTGTGGCGAAAATACTCACCAAAGTAGAGGCCGAAAGTTGGATGACCGGAAGTCAAAGAAAACACCCAGGCGTGATAGCTGAATCCCACCAACGCAACGGATTCAGCGATTACCGCCTTAATCTCCGGCGGCGAATAACGTTCACCGCAGATAAATGCAGCCCGGTTACGCTTTTTCATCTTTGCAAACACCTCAAAGGCATCCCCGATGTCATAGTCGTAGGCGCGTTCCCGGGCGTGGCTGATGGGGACAAAAGCGATGAAACAATTGCATTGTTCGATCAAGGCATCGCACAGTTCGGCCATAAATGGGATACCTTGATTTCTGAAGTCTACTGAAAAATTGGTGAATCGGATGTGCATGGTTATCACCGTAAATTGTCCGACGGGCACGCCCTCGGTTTTGAGAATCTCTTGGGCGCGAGAAGAAGGGGCCGGCACAAGATCCATCGCGTCATCTCCTAGGGGTTGCGCCACTTGCGAACTGATGCCGAGCGAGGTCAACAGTTTTACAGACTCATCCCGGTCTCTACAGCCGAATACCTTTACATGCCAGACTCCCCACTGGAGAAGCCGTTTTCCCAACCAGCTGTTCAGCGGCCCCACGCCCTGGCCAGAAACAAAAACAGGTTTGCCCAGCAAATGTGCAACACGATAAGTTGTTGTCCTCGGGAGAAGCTCTTGACGTAGCCAGATGTCATTTAGATTTCCACCACCCGAACAATATACGGCATCGCACGATGCCAGATTCTCCAGAACGCGCCTCCCGCATTTATCTAACAACACCGAAATGCCAAAAGCTCTTTTGCACCAGGCGGCGAAAAGCAACCGTAATACGCGCATGAACAGGCAACCTTTGGTTATAAGCACAGACAACGGCTTGATCCTAGCATGCGTTGTGCATTTTAACATGAAGTCAGCCAATGCAGAGTGACCGAGCAAATAGAGATGAGGAGAATCCACGAGATCTTCCCCAGGCCACAAGCTCCCGTCGTCCTCAGCATAAATTCTTGCAAATGCCAGTTCGCAATCGGGAATGAGTTTCTTCAACCGTTTGGCTGCCGAAAAAGCTTGGGCGTCATCCCCAGAATTTCGAGGTGAAGCTCCGGCACCGTGAATAAGCAGTATTCGCAACTTATGCGTATGTTGCCCCATTGAATGCGAAGTATTACGAATAAGACGATTTCTTCACGAGTTAGACGTCAACTCAATTCTTTGTCTCGTCCAACTTAAATCCTAATTAAAGCGGTTTTGCGATGTTGCTGGCTGCTAGCTTTGCTAAGTGTAACCGTTAGAGACTAGGGCTTGGTGCTGCCGAAAGTGTTTCGATATGGTCTTTCGATTTCTCCGCTTCTCTGTTCTCGAGTCGACAAACAGAATCACATCCTTGGATTGTGCTTAAGCGGTGCGCAATTACAATCATCGTCATCGTCCCTTGCAATGCGTGGATGGCCTTCATCACCTCGGCTTCGGTAGCCGCGTCCAGCGCGCTCGTCGCTTCATCAAGAATAAGAACCTGCGGGCGATGGTAAAGCGCGCGCGCCAGGCCGATGCGCTGGCGTTGCCCTCCCGAAAGCCGTACTCCGCGTTCCCCGACTACAGTGTCCCAATTGGCGGGCAATTCGGATTCTATGAAATCAAGTATCTGGGCGGCTTTGGCCGCTTCACGAAGTGCAGTCCGGTTAGTTTGATCGCGAGGCACGCCAAAGGCGATGTTTTCAGTGACGGAGGCGTCGAGCAGGTAAATTTCCTGCGGCACGTAACCGATGATGGCGCGCCAACTGGTTAACTCAACCGGTGTGAGTACCCGGTCGTCTATACGGATGGTGCCGGATTGGGGACGGTGCAATCCCAGAATGAGGTCCACGAGCGTCGATTTGCCGGAACCGGTCGCACCGATGATGCCGATGCTTCTATTTTTAGGAATCTCCAAACTGAAATCGCGCAAAACCGGATGCTTCGAACTTGGATAGCTGAAGGTAATGTTTTCCAGATGAATCTTTCTTTCATAAGAAATCAGGGCAGTCTTCGCCTTCACGTCCTCCGATTCTGTCTTGAGCGGTGTTGCGGCCATTTCTGACAATTCGGCCTCGACTTCGTCCAATGTGTATCGCATAGCAGTTACCTGCGAGAGCTGGCCGTAGAGGAGTTGAACCGATGGCAACATGCGATAGCAGGCCAGGGCAATTACGGTGAGGTTAGGCAGAATATCACTGAGAGTTCGTCCGCTGGCGGCCAGCAAGACCACAGCAGCCACAAGTCCACCAAATGCGATCGGCTCAACCAGGTAGCGTGGCCCGTTTCCGTAGATTGGCACCCACGGATATAGCCGTGCCTGCGCCGCGGAATATTCTGCGAATTTCCCGGTAAAGAAGGCAGCTTTTTCATGCACCAGAATCGGCTTGATGCCACCCAGGAACTGTTGGGCGGCGATGACGGTTCCCCGGTTAGCCAGATTAATGCCCTGCCCCAGGCGCTGCGAGCGGCGGCGCAACAGCAGAAAGACCGCCCCGTAAAATCCGCCCAGGAGCACGGCCGCTCCCAATGCGATGTAGGGTTGAACAAAAAAGACGGTGAGTAAAAGGAGTGCCAGCGTGACCATCCGGGAAAGCGACTCCATCAGAGGCAGAAAGACGCCGTTGATCAACTGCATGACATCGCCTACCGCTTTCTGAAGCAGAACGCCAGAATTGCGTTGGAGGAAGTAGCTGTAAGGGCGGGCGGACAAAGCCTCCATCAACCGGGTCCGCAGGAAGTGACCGAGTCCGTGCCCATACCGGGTACGGATCACCTCCCCAGCCAGACTCACGGCATTCGAGGCAAAGAGCAAAATGATGGAAGCGATTCCCGCCCAGATCAACAGAGTTGTCTGTTCCATGTGCGGCAAGTGTCGGAGCAGATGGCTTCCGAAGCGGCTATGCGTCATACGGGCGGGGTCGGCGGCCAGGGCGAAAAACGGGAAAACGGACGTAACGCCGATGACTTGGAAAAGGCCGTTTGAAAAAATCACCAGCAGGACCAAAGCCAGTTTGCGCCGGCCATAGGGAGCAGCCAAGGCAAAACAGCGGAACAAGAGACGAATGAAATTTTTTAACATGGGAGCCCGCAGGTCAGAATTCGCGCCAGCAATTCTTTTCGGCACCTCTGGGTTTGATGATGAGTTCGTGCGTGGGTAAAAGCAAAAATTGAGAAACCAGAAAGCGGAAATCGGCTAGGTCATAATCAGAAATCCCAAAAGCATAGGGCAAAAGCTATTTCAGCTTTCATACCTATCAGTTCCGACGAACGGCTTTGCCATGCTATCACGCGCGGGGGCAAGCTGATTCAAATTTGATACCGGAGCCATTGCCTTAAGGTGTGTCCTGGCTATCTGACTTTCCGGGAAAAGACGATTCGAAACAAAACGATTCATCCGCCGAACCATCAAGGCTACAAACTCACCCGCAAGTACGATTATGAATTCAAAATTCCCGACAATCCTTGCGCGCCATCCGCTGATCCAGATTTTAAGCGCCAGACGACGACCGAGAGCAAGACCGAATGCATGACCATAGTATTCTCCCGCCAAGATGCGCCGCCGTTGCTTGGTCAATAACCCTTTTGAACGCAGAACGGCTATAATGTTCTTGAACAAGCGGACCCGGTTGCATACGTGGCGGCGTTTCCCCCAGGAGCTGCCTATTGAACCAGGCCTTACAGACCGGCAATATGAATCAACCTCGGGAATTTTGAGATAACTCAGCCCTGTAGTAATGGCACGAATGTGATACTCCCAATCCTGTGCACACAATGCGCGTTCTTCCCATAAACCAATCCGCGCCAGACTCGTTTTTCGCCAAAGTGGCCCGCACGTTGGCCAAGGCATGTCGCGGCGGAGAAACCGGTCCAGATCATCCACGGTCGTAAAATTGTTCCACAAATATGGACTGTCACCTGGTGCGGTGTGGAAAATACGTGTCAGAAATACGGCAAAATCAATCTTCGGATTCGCTTCCATGACCTTGACGCGATTCTCCAGGCACGGAATGGCCAGCAAGTCGTCAGAATCCAGAAAAACAATATATTCCCCTTGGGCAGCTAAGACTCCCAGGTTCCTGCAGGTTGAGGCTCCGGCCGGACTTCGTTCGCGACGAACAAATCTCACGCGCTTCTCAGTTGAAGTAATTGCCCGAACCATTTCTCCTGTTTGATCTTTTGAGCCGTCATCAACCACAATTGCCTCCCAACGCGAATACGTTTGAGCGTCAACCGAAGCAATTGTCTCGCGCAACAGGTTACGCCGGTTCTTCGTCGGAATCACTATGGAAACAAGCGGATCCATCTTACTCATTTACCAACGGAAACTAGCCAACACAACACTGAGCTATTGATAGCAGAGAGTAGAACTAAACAACAGCACTCTCAATTTCTGCTTTCAGCTTTCCCAATTTCAGTTTTCTGCTTTCCTCATTTCTACTTTGGTTTTTCGATCAGTACTCGAACCGATAGTAGATGTATTTAATAATTTCATTTTGAAAGGCGGTCACGCCCTCCTCATGCCGCCACCAATTGTTTGCGCGGTAGCGCACCGGATTGATGGGCACCACGTGGATGTCCGTTTTGGTGTCCCGCAGTTCCTTGCTAAAAATCCAGCGGACGCGGCGGGTGTGAAACGGGTCGGTGGGAATGATTATCGTCTTCGCGCCGGATTTTTCGACCCAGGCGCGCACGGCTCTGGATTCGTCATAGGTGCTGGCCACATTGTTACCAATCATGGTCATGGCCGTTTCCGGGACGCCATTGCTCAATAGGATCCGGCGAGTCAGTTCCGCTTCCCGCGGGGTAATGCCCAGTTCCTCAGCCGGGCCGGGCCGGACATCCGTGTAGATAACCATCGGCGCGACGCCGTTGCGGTACAGTTTGGCGGCAGCGAACGGACGGGTCTCAGGTCCGCCACCCAGAATGACAATCGCATCGGCTTTTGCCACCGGGTCGTTGATCACCCAGGCCTCGGCCAGACCCGTAAGCAAAGAGGTTCGAAAGACGTAGCCGACCAGGAGCAGGACACAACCAAGGATTAGACACCCTGTGATCCGGCGCAGCCAACGGTGCTTAGGGGAGGACATTCTAAAACGCTGACATCAGACCTTGAGGTCAGAAGTCAGAGGTCAATGGTCGGATATCAGAAAGGGACCGGGATTCTTAATCATGCTGCCCAGCATTCGACCCACTTCACGGCAAAGGGCTTTTAGCGCGTCATGTTGCTGTAAGGTGATGTAGCCGCAATCTCTGGCAAAATCCAAAGAAGAATCTGTTTCACTGTTTTCGCCATCGCAGTCCGTCAGTTTGCTGATAAAGTGCGCCTCATATCGTCGTTTGGCCCAAGCCTCACGCAAATTCAAGCAGATTGACCGTGACGAACGACGAATCTGGCTCGTCAACGCAAACTTTTCCTCGGAAGGAAAGCTTTTACTCAACTGAAAAACTTCCATCGCAAGCGAGTATCCCTTCTTGTAAACGTCCAAGTCTTTTGCCGACTTTATTTGCATCATCTGACTCCTGATCTCTGACTACCGACTTCTGGCCGCTTCGCGGCGACACTTCGTGCCGGTCAATTCGCAGGGGCGTTTCCGCCTGGCCCGCAATCTAGTTCCAAGAGGCTGAAGGCTGAGGGCTGAGGGTTGAGGGTTTTTAATTCCTGACAACCCGCGGCCCGGCCACCACCGGCTATTTTAATTCCGCTCACCCGTTCGACCGTTGAGGGTTGAAGGTCCTTGGACTCCCAACTCCCAACAATCGCCCTGCAAAATCAAAGTATAATGATCAAATCCCATGCCCGTCCCACGTCCGGCTGGCCGGTAAGGGAGCGGCCTGAAAAGCAACGCTCCGGCGGTGATCCGGTCACTTTCGCGAAATCGGCGTCTCATGACTCCTTGGCCGTGGAATAATAATCCGCGTACTTGTAGTAGTGGTACGAACGTGCCGTGGCATCCACCCCGTTGAACACAATGCCCAGGATGCGGGCCTGCCGTTGGGCCAGCAGATCGA
>Ga0187863_10000999_pt1 | contig 23293 bp, 20 predicted proteins | sample June2016WEW_11_1_FD_132975 | JGI IMG/M metagenome (GOLD analysis project Ga0187863, IMG submission 132975) | Peatland microbial communities from SPRUCE experiment site at the Marcell Experimental Forest, Minnesota, USA - June2016WEW_11_10 | ecosystem: Environmental > Terrestrial > Soil >...
CCACCTCGACGAGCGCGAGCTTGCCGATGTGATTTACGAATTCGGAGAGGAAAGGAGGTCGCGGAGAATCGCCAGAGCCATTGTCCGGTCGCGGCCGATACGATCTACCGCACATCTTGCGGAGGTCATATCAGCCGCGGCCCGGCCAATGAACCAGGCCGAACGTAGGATTCATCCCGCGACCAGAACTTTTCAAGCTCTCCGAATCTTCGTAAACCGCGAACTGGACGATCTGCGGGCGCTATTGAATGCGGCGCCCCGGATTCTAAAGCCCGGTGGACGCGTGGTGGTGATCAGTTTTCATTCGCTCGAGGATCGCATCGTAAAGGATGCCTTCCGCGAAGCCGGAATTATGGACAAGCACTTCCGGGTGCTGACCAGGAAACCGGTCACAGCATCCGAACAGGAGAGCGAAATAAATCCGCGGTCCCGCAGCGCAAAATTGCGGGCAGCGGAGAGAGTTTAGAAGCCGGTTCAAAAAGTTTGATTCCGGAAAACCTGCCGGAGTCCCCGGCACAGCTGTCATGGCGTGCCGGGAGTTCAGGTTCAGAAACAAGCGGACAAAGATCCGCGGGAAAGTTCCGGAGGCCGAGAGCCGGTCGCCGGGAGCCGGGCAACGGGTTCCGTGGTAGGAATCCAATTCTGAGGTCGGGAAAATGTACACGGGAACTCTAATCAAAGATCTGACGGCGCTGGTGGCGCGAGCCGAACAAGGCGCGCAGCAAAAGCGAATCGCCGAAGAGCGGGAACTGCAGCGCATGTTTGCCCTGCAAATTCCGCAGGTGCAGCGCGGTGAACGAATCTACGCGGGGGCGGCATAAATGGCGGCAGCAGCGGCAATTCGGTCTGTACTTCCGGCGGCGCGGCGAAATACCTTCTTCACCGGGACGCCGGAAATCTACTTCGCCAAGGCCATCGACAATTCGCGCCTGGTGAAAGTCGAAGACCCCGGCCGCAATCGCGAGATGAAGCAATTCGGCACGGCGTTAGCCGTTTTGTTCCTGCTGGTGTTCACTTATGCCTGGCAGCACTTCCGCGCCATCGAATACGGCTATCAGATCGAATCGGCAAAGCGCGAATTGAACAACCTCACGGAAATGAATCGCGCCTTGCGCCTGGAAGATGCATCTCTGCGCGACCCTGAAAGAATCGATTTGATGGCCCGCCGCATGGGCCTGGTGCCGCCAGACCCGGGGCAGGTGATCCGGATGGATAACGCGTCCCCCGAGGCGAACGCCCCGGTTATGGCCAGCGCCGAGCCGGCCATGCTGCTGGTCGGACAATAAAGGTGTAGGGCCGGATCTTCGAGCCGGCCGCCGAGCAAAGCTCGGCCAATCTTCGCCGCCGGCCAGCCCGTGGCCCACCCTGGTCGTCTGAGGGGTCAACGACTGGGGACCAAGACAAACGGCAAACGGCAAACGACCAACGACCAACGACCAACGACCAACGAACAACGACGGTTTCATGGCAGCCAATTCCAGCCTCGGCAAGAATCCCCGCCTCTATTTCCTAGGCGGAATACTTCTGCTCTGGTGCCTGGCAATCTGCGGCCGCCTGATCTATCTCCAAATCTTCTGTTATGGCACTTTCATCAAGCAGGCCGAACACCAGCAGCAACGCGAGGTCCCGCTCTCCGCCAAGCGCGGCGTAATCTACGATCGCGCGGGACACGAGTTGGCCATGTCGGTGCTAGTCGATTCGGCGTTCGCCGTGCCCACAGAAGTAAAAGACCTGCCCACCGCCGTTGCGCTCATCACCCGCATCACCGGCGAAGATCACAACGTGGTTCTGGCCGATTGCCGCGGTCGCAAAACCTTCTGCTGGGTAGCGCGCAAAGCCAATGACGAAACCATCGAACGCATCAAATCGCTGAACCTGCAAGGCATTCATTTTCAAAAAGAGCCCAAGCGCTTTTATCCCGCGCGCGATTTAGCGGCGCAAGTGGTGGGCACCGTCGGCATGGAGGACTCCGGCCAGAGCGGCATCGAGCACGCCTTCGACGATCAACTGCGCGGCCGTGCCGGAAAGATGTTTATCTCCGTCGACGCCCGCCGGCAATGGTTTTCCGACGTCGAAAAGCAGCCGGAGCCCGGCGCCAACGTGGTCCTCACCATCGACAAGAACATTCAGTACGTCGCCGAAAAAGAATTGGATCAGGCGATTCACGACACGCAAGCAGTTGCCGGCACGGTGATCGTGGAAAATCCCCACACCGGAGAAATCCTCGCGCTGGCCAACCGCCCCACCTTCAATCCCAACCTGCGCAAGGAGATCAAGCCCAACGCGCTAACCAACCGCGCCGTGAGTTACGTCTACGAGCCGGGCTCGACCTTCAAGCTGGTTACGATTTCCGCTGCCCTGGAAGAGAAGCTCACCAACCCCAACGAAATCTTTGACTGCCAGATGGGATCGATCGTCTACAACGGCATGCGCATCCGCGACTCCAAACCGCACGGCCTCTTGCCGGTGTGGGGCGTGCTGGCCGAGTCGAGCGACGTGGGGTCGATCAAGATCGCGTTGCGCCTCGGGGAAGAACGCTACTACAAATACATTCGCGCCTTCGGCTTTGGGCAGCCGACCGGCATCGAATTGCCCGGCGAAACCCGCGGGCTGACCAAACCCCCGAGCCGCTGGTCGAAGGTCTCCATCGCCGCAATCTCGATAGGACAGGAGATTGGCATTTCTCCGCTTCAGTTAGCCGGACTGGTTTCAACCTTTGCCAATGACGGCGTCTATGTGCCGCCGCGCATCGTTGTCGGAAATGTGCCACCGCAAAGCCCGGTGCAGAGCGCAGCCTTTCACCCGGGGGAATCTCGTCGCGTAATTTCCCCCTATACCGCGGCCGAGATGCGCGCCATGATGCAGAAAGTGGTGCTCGAAGGCACGGGACGCAAAGCGATTCTCGAGGGCTATTCTTCCGCTGGCAAGACGGGCACGGGACAAAAAGTCGATCCCGCGACGGGGGCCTATTCGAAGACAAAGTACGTGGGGTCCTTTGCCGGCTTCGCTCCGGTGAACAATCCGCAGATCGTGGTCGCGGTGATTCTCGACTCCGCCGTCGGGCTACATCAGGGCGGGCAAGTCGCGGCACCGGTATTTCACCGCGTCGCCCAGCAAGTGCTGGAATACCTCCACACCCCGCACGACCTGCCGCTGTCCCCGAATCATCAAATGCTAGTGGCCCAAGCCAGCCCGAAAGACGATAAAGATTTGGAAGAGGGCACACCCGATCACCCCGGCGAAGCGCTAGAAAGCGCCGACGTAGAAAAAAATGGTCCGGCGCGCGCGGCCACGCCGGCGGCTGCCGCCAGCGAAGGCAGTGTGGTTCCCGCAGCACTCAAGGAATCAGAACCCCCACCGCCGACGCCGGCAGTCAAAGCCGATACCCCCACCAAAGCCGATACCCCCACCAAAGCCTCCGCTCCACCTTCAGCCAACAGCGAAGACACCGGATCGGAAAAGCCTCCGATGACAGGAACAGTGGTTCTAGACGTCGAGCCAGGCGGAATCCAAGTCCCCTCCTTCGTAGGCAAGACCGTGCGCGGCGCCGTGGAGGCTGCTCAGGACGCCGGCTTAGAAATTGAAGCCTTAGGCAGCGGTGTGGCCAGGCAGCAGTCACCACCCCCGGGCACGCATGTAGCGGCGGGAGCGCACGTGCAAGTGCGATTCGGCAGATAGTCTGGTTTACCCCGTGAAACTCCGTGTCCCCGGGTTAAAGCCCTTCCTGTTTGACCCGCCGAAAAACCACGTGTTACGGTAAACACTCACCGCAACCGAGGTTTGAACTTGTCCTCTGTCGAAACCACGCCCGTTGCCGCCGTCCGCAAAACCGCGCTGAACGCCGTCCATCGCCAGATGGGCGCGAAGATGGTGGACTTCAACGGCTGGGACATGCCCGTAGAATACCCCGCCGCCATCGGCTGCGGCATCATCAACGAGCACATGGCGGTGCGTACCGGCGCGGGCATTTTCGATGTAAGCCACATGGGCGACATTCGCCTGGCCGGGCCGCAGGCGTTAGCCGCGGTCCAGCACATCTCCATGAACGACGCTTCCAGGCTCGCCGTCGGCCAGGCGCAGTATTCGGCGTTGCTCTACCCGCAAGGGACCTTCGTAGACGACGTGATCGTTCACCGCCTGAGCCAGGACGAATACCTGCTGGTCATCAACGCCGGCACGCGCGAAAAAGATTTCCATTGGGTGCGCGACAACACGAAGCAATTTGACTGCGCGGTGGAAAATCTCTCCGACGACTTCACCCAGATTGCCATCCAGGGACCGATGGCCGTGGATGCGCTGCAGAAGCTCACCGACGCCGATCTCAGCCAGGTAAAATTCTACTGGGTAACCCGCGGCACCGTCTGCGGCCTGAAGAATATTCTGATCGCCCGCACCGGCTACACGGCCGAAGACGGCTTCGAGATTTATGTGCCCGCCGACGAAGCCACCAGCACCCGCGTGTGGAATGAAATCCTGAATGCGGGCAAAGAATTCGGCCTCGTCCCCTGCGGCTTGGGCGCGCGCAACACGCTGCGCCTGGAGGGCAAACTCCCGCTCTACGGCCACGAAATTTCCGATACCATTAACATCTGGGAAGCTGGCCTCGACCGCTTCTGCAAAATGGAGAAGCCCGAATTCATCGGCCGCGCCGCCCTGGAAAAAGCGAAAGCCCAAGGCGCGAAGCATACGCTGGTAGGCTTGGAGATGACCGAGCGCGGTATCGCGCGCGACGAATACAAAGTTCTAGATACCGCCGGGCGCGAGATCGGATATGTAACCAGCGGATCGCCCGCACCGTTCCTGAAGAAAAATATCGCGTTGTCCTACGTGCCGCCGGAGTTCGCGGCGATCGGCACAAGCGTAAAGGTGGAAATTCGCGGGCAAGGCGTCGGAGCGCAAGTAGTGCCGACCCCGTTCTATAAAAGACCGAAAAAGTAGCGCCGCGGTCCCGGCGGCTGTCGTGGCGGGGTTCCCGCCTCCACACCCCGAAGGCGAGCGACAATGGGGCAAAATGCCCACGCTAATCGAGGAGCAAGCAGCCATCATGGCCTATCCCACAGATCGCAAATACACCAAAGAACACGAGTGGATCCTGTCCCACGGGAACTCCGCCACCATCGGCATCACCGAATACGCGCAGAATTCGCTCGGCGACATTGTCTTCGTAGATCTGCCCAAAGTAGGCGCCGAACTCTCAGCAGGCAAAACCTTCGGCTCGGTTGAATCGGTAAAGGCGGTCTCTGATCTATTCGCGCCTGCCTCGGGCACGGTGACTGAAACCAACGCCGAGCTCGCCACCGCGCCCGAGAAAGTGAATAAAGATCCACACAGTGCCTGGATGTTAAAACTCACATTAAAGAGTGCCGCCGAGCTGGACTCGCTACTCTCCCCCGCCGATTATGAGAAGTTCGTAGCCGAAGAAGGTGGACACTGACCGAAACGGAAAAGCCCGGAATCGAGAGGACCGGAATCGAAAAGGCCGGAATTGAAAATCCGTTCGCTTTCCCGGCGAAATTTGCGCGCAGTTCAAACCGCCGCGCCGCCCCCACAATCGAACGAGCCTTGAGCTTCATCTAATTCATTTCCATGCGATATCTACCCAAATCTCCCGCCGACCGCGAAGCCATGCTGAAGGCCATCGGCCTGAATTCCGTCGACGATTTATTCGCGCCGATTCCCGCGGAATACCGTCTCACCCGCGACCTCAAAATCCCCCGGCAAATGGCCGAGTCGGAGATCGTCGACTACTTCCGCCAGCGCTCGCGGGAAAATGGCGAAGGCTACACCAGCTTTTTGGGCGCAGGCGCGTACCTGCACTATCGCCCGGTGATCATCGACTCGCTGATCTCGCGCGGCGAATTCCTCACCGCCTACACGCCCTATCAAGCCGAAATTTCGCAGGGCACTCTGCAATCCATCTTCGAATTCCAAACCATGATCTGCGAGTTGACCGGCATGGAAGTCGCCAACGCCTCCATGTATGACGGCTCAACCGCTGCCGCCGAAGCCGTGATGATGGCCGTGCGCCTCACCGGGCGCCGCTCGGTGGTCGTGGCGCGAAGTGTGCATCCCGAATATCGCGAAGTGTTGGCTACCTATGCGACGCATCAAGGCATGCCCCTGGTGAGCGTGAATTTCGCCTCCGATGGCCGCGTGCGGCTCGAAGGAGTTGAGCAGTCGATCACGCCAGAAACGGCCTGTGTCCTTATTCAATCCCCCAATTTCTTCGGCACGATTGAAGATGTTTCTGCGATCGCCGAGATCGCCCACAGGCACGGAGCGATGCTCGTGGTCTCGATCGCCGAAGCGGTCTCGCTCGGAATCGTCGAACCGCCGCGCGACGCCGACATCATCGCCATGGAGGCGCAATCGTTCGGCGTGCCACTAGGCTTCGGTGGTCCCTACTGCGGCGTGATTGCAACCCGCGAGAAGTTTGTCCGCCAAATGCCCGGACGTTTAGTCGGCCAGACCGTCGACAAACAGGGCCGCCGCGGATTCGTCCTCACGCTGGCCACGCGTGAGCAGCACATCCGCCGCGAGAAAGCCACCTCGAACATCTGCACGAACCAAGCCCTGGTCGCGCTCATGGTCAACGTCTTTATGAATGTGTACGGCAAGGTTGGATTGAAAGAGCTGGCGAAGCAGAACCTGGCAAAGACAGCCTATGCTGCCGCTGCATTTGCCAAACATGGCAAAGTGCTCTTTGCCAACGCGCCTCGCTTCAACGAGTTTGTGGTCGAGACAAGTGAAGATCCACACACGATCAACAACCGTCTGTTGGAACACAAAATAGTCGGTGGGTTGCCCCTGACGAAGTTTTACCCCGAGCTTGGAAATGCAGCCCTGTGGTGCTGCACGGAGCTGACTTCGCGGGCCGCGATTGACGGCGCCGTCAGGCTCGCGGCTGAGCGCGAGCTATCCGCGAAGGAAGAAGCGGGGGTCGAGGAACTGGCGCGATGACTCTCATCCGATCACAGGGAAGGGATCGGAATGTCCCCGCGTAATGCCTGCGCCGAGTGCGGGGGCGACGGGAAATGCGCCACGTGCGATGGCACTGGAACGAACACGCATCTCAATGAAGACGAACCGAAATGTCGCAACTGCGCAGGCACGGGCACTTGTCCCAGGTGCCAGGGCACGGGCCGCGCCTTCTCGCCTACACCAGAAATTTTGGATCTAGGATTAAACGAATAGTCATGAAAAACATGATTCGCAAAGCCACTCGCCACGTCAATCAAAACGAAGGCTTGATCTTCGAAAAGTCTTCGGCGGGAAAGGCTGCCTACAAACTGCCGCCGCTCGACGTTCCCGAAGTCGACGCCGCCAAGCTCCTAGGTTCCGCCGAAAGAAAAGACCTCGGCAACATGCCCGAGGTGAGCGAGATCGAAATCATCCGCCACTTCACTCGCATGTCCACGTGGAACTACGCCATCGATCTCGGCATGTACCCTCTTGGCTCCTGCACCATGAAGTACAACCCGCGCGTGAACGAAGCAGTGGCTCGAGTAGAGGGAATCGCCAACGGGCATCCTTATCAACCGGAGCAGATTTCGCAAGGCGCGCTGCGCATTCTAAAGACGCTGAGCGAATGCCTGATCGAGATCACGGGCATGGATGCCATCACCATGCAGCCCGCCGCCGGCGCTCATGGCGAGATGACCGGCCTGCTCATGGTGCGCGCCTATCACCACGCGCAGGGGCGTCCGCGAAAAAAGATTCTGATCCCAGACTCGGCTCACGGCACCAACCCGGCGACGGCCGCGATGGTCGATTACGCCGTAGAAAATTTGAAGTCCGATGCGCGCGGCATGGTCGATATTGCAGCCCTGGAAGCCCAGATGAACGAAGACGTCGCCGCGCTCATGCTCACCAATCCCAACACGCTGGGTGTCTTCGAACAGCAGATTCACAAAATCGCCGACATCCTCCACGCCAAAGGTGGCCTGCTCTACATGGATGGCGCGAACATGAATGCGCTGGTAGGCAAAGTCCGCCCCGGCGATTTCGGCGTCGACGTCATGCACCTGAACTTGCACAAAACTTTTTCCACGCCGCATGGCGGCGGCGGTCCAGGCTCGGGACCGGTAGCGATCAAGAAAATTCTAGAACCTTTCCTGCCCACGCCGGTGGTGATCACCAAAGCCGATGGCTCGCTGGGTTTTGAATACAATCGCCCGCAATCGGTCGGACGCGTGCGCGCCTTCTACGGCAACTTCGGCATGTTCGTTCGCGCCCTGGCCTACATTCAGGCCAACGGTCCCGATGGCTTGCGCCAGACGACCGAAGATGCGGTGCTGAACGCCAACTACATTCGCAAAGGCCTTGAGGGCACCTACGACCTGCCCTATTCCACGCCCACCATGCACGAGGTGGTCTTCAGCGATAAGCTGCAAGCAAAAAAAAGTGTGCGCACCATGGACATCGCCAAGCGCCTCATCGACTACGGCTTCCATCCCTATACGACAGCTTTTCCGCTGATCGTGCCGGGCGCGTTGATGATCGAGCCCACCGAGAGCGAATCGAAGGAAGAAATGGATCTATTCATCGACGCCATGCAGTCGATTGCCGAAGAAGTGGAAGAAGATCCTCAGACGGTTCTCGAAGCGCCGCATTCCACGCGCGTTTCCCGCCTCGATGAAACTGCCGCCGCGCGCAAGCCCGTGCTGCGCTGGAAGCCAGCCGTATAAAAGCAGCCTTCGGTTTACTTCCCTTGAATGGTGCCATTCCGATAAATGGCGTCATTCCGCAACCCGGCGCACCTCAGCCAGGGGAGGGAGCCCCCCGCGAACAACTCATGCTTAAAGAAATGCCTCGCTCTGCACGAAAAGCGGCCCCGCTCGCGGCCTTCGTGAACCTTAGTGTCCTTCGGGGTGCACGGTTTTTGATTTCGATGTCAACACCAACCCGCGATCCGAATTTTTATTTCGCCGAAATCTCCACCGAGGCCCGCGTGGCCTCCCAATCCATCCGCAGCGTGCAGCCCGCCGCCGATTTATCGTAAGCGATCGTAAAGTTCTCCACCGGCGCAGGCAGCTTGGAAACTTTCATATCGATGCGCGCGAGTTCAGCACTCTCGTAGGTGTAGGGAATGCCCCACTCGCCCGTCGTCTTATTAATGATGAGCGTCCATTTGTCGGCCGTCGGAACCGTAAAAATCGTATAGCTGCCCGCCGGCACGGTCTTGCCGCCCACATTCACATCGGCGCTGGGAACGAACGTAGTCGCGCTGTTGGCGCCAGTACGCCACACCTCGCCGTAGGGAACAAGCCCGCCGTAAATCTTTCTACCTTTCATGCGCGGGCTGGAATAATCGGTCTTGATGGTTGTGCCGCCGCCAAGATCGCAGCTCGCCGAGGCTGCAGGGCTGGGCTTGCCGCCGCCCATCTGAGCAAAAGCAAGGCTGCTGCATAAGAAGGCGACGATGAAAGGGAGCGCGATTCGCTTTGACATGAATTTCTCCTGAGAGGAAGCATCAGCTCAATGTTGAACGTTGAACGTTGAATTCTGGGTACGGGCTACTGGGTACCCAATCCTTGGACGTGCCACAGAAGCATACGAAAGCAAATTATGCTCCCTCGCCGTCGCCATTTACAATCAAGCCATGCCGGTATTCGAGGAAAAACAAGAAGAGTTGGAGCACTACGAGACCATGATGGGCGTCCCCCGCGGCCGCCTCGCCGTCACCATGGACACCATTACCGACGCCATGGCGCTGGTCGGCCAGCACGGCGTCTACTGCCAGAGCCAGCGCTGGCCGGGCAAACCGGTCATGGACATCCAGATCATCATGAAAAGCCTCACCGACGCCAAAGAATTAATCCAGAGCGTGATGGAGGAGCTCAAGCAAAAGTCTGGAGCGTGATTTACAATGGCGCCGCTGCCGCTTTCTGGGGTCTGCAAAAATCGTCCGGGGAGAACGGTGAATGGAAACGAAGAAGCGCAACGCGATCACTCTGGTTTTCTTGTTGCTCGGTCTGGCCGCATCTGGATGGACTCAAAGCTCAGCGCCGACCACCCTGACTCCCGAAGAACGCGAAGCGGCGCTCAAGAGCTTTCAGGCCACGCGCGACAATTTTCTGAAATCGATTGCCGGACTCTCGCAAAAGCAGTGGACCTTCAAACCCGCGCCCGACCGCTGGTCCGTGGCCGAAGTCGCCGAGCACATCGCGGTGTCGGAGTCCTCTCTGTTCGCACTCGTGCAAAAGCAAATCATGGCCTCGCCTGCGACGCCCGACAAGCGCGAGCAGGTAAAGGGCAAGGACGAGATTATTCTGCAGCGAGTTCCCGACCGCAGCCGCAAAGCGCAGGCCCCCGAATTCCTGAAGCCCACAGGCCGCTGGGCGACCGAAGCCGATCTAACCAAGGCCTTCGAAGAAAGCCGCAAGGCTACCATGGACTACATCCGCACCACCGACGACGACCTGCGCGACCACTTCTTCGACCACCCGCTGCTCGGCACCATGGACGCTTATCAGTGGCTGCTGCTGATTTCGGCCCACAGCGCGCGCCACACCGCGCAAATCGAAGAAGTAAAGGCCGACCCGAACTTTCCCAAGAACTGAGCGGGTCGCCCCACGAAGAATCTAGGGTTTCACGGTAATCATCACCACGCCGTGCGAAGCTACGGCGGCGGAAAATTTTCCGCTGAACTTCCCCAGATCTTTGTGCTGCCACAAATCGCGCACCGCAGCGTTCAAGTGGCTGGGATAGCCAATATCCTCCCACTTCGCGGTCACTTCCTGCTGTGCCGTTCCGCGATTGAATAAAATCACCGCCCGGCTGCCGTCGCCTAACGGCTTCGCCCAAACTTCCAGGTCGCCATTTTTCCAGACGCGCTCGCCTTCGTGCCCCGCCGCATCCTGATCCACGGCAATCACTTCTTGATTCGCAAGAATGTCGTGAATCTCGGGCCGCATGTCGCGCAAATCGTTGCCCGCAATCAGCGGCGCGGCCAGCAGCGCCCAGAAGCTGAAGTGCGAACGATACTCAGTATCGGTCATCCCGCCGTTGCCGACCTCGAGCATGTCAGGATCGTTCCAATGACCTGGCCCCGCATACGATTGCAAACCCACCTGCTCGTCCAGAATCGCCAGCATGCCATGCGAGCAGCAGCTTCCGTCCGGCCACTTCTGCAGACCTCCCCAACGATCCTCGATATCGCCGGTCGTGCGCCACAAATTGCCGCCAACTTCTTTCCCCCACAACCACGGCTTCGCGGTACCCCATTCGCAAATGCTCAACACGACAGGCCGTCCTGCGGCGTCGAGCGCGGCGCGAATATTCGTGTAAGAAGCCCTCGCATCCTGCGTGCTGGTGTGGCACCAGTCATATTTCAGATAGTCGACACCCCAGGCAGCGTACTGAACCGCATCCTGATATTCGTGGCCCAGGCCGCCGGGCCGGCCCGCGCAAGTGTGCGTGCCCGCGTCGGAATAAACCCCAAACTTCAATCCCAGCGAATGAATGTAATCGCCCACCGCCTTCATGCCATGCGGAAAGCGCTGCGGATCGACGACGATATTCGCATTCGCGTCACGGCTCACCTGCCAGCAGTCGTCGATGTTGACGTACTCGTAGCCGGCGGCTTTCATCCCCGACTTGACCACGGCGTCGGCCATGTTCTTGATGATCTCTTCGCTGACGTTGCAGCCAAACTTGTTCCAAGAATTCCATCCCATGGGCGGAGTGGCTGCGAGCCCACGCGACGGGCTATTATCTTGTTGGGCAACGAGAATGGCGGAGAAAAGAGCGGTACCCGCGAGTGCGACCAGGAGCAGCCGATTTATTTTCATGCCAGGGTTCTATCAGAATCGCGCCGCTTGCACCAGCCTTCACCACCGTACCGCCGGACGTTGCCAATGCCGCGTCCTTCCCTATGCCAGTGAGTCATCCCGAAGCCCCGCGTTTTCTCCGGCGGGGCGAGGGATCTCCCGGCGTCGCGTCTGCCCTTGGGGACCGAGAGCGCAACCTCGACCGAGAACTTAGCGTCCAACCTTGTCGTCGAAAAACTTCGCCATCAGCTCCAGCGCCTCCTTGGTCTCGGGCAACTGAAAGTGATACCAGAAAGCGTGCGGCAGCGCTTCAAAGACGACAAGTTCTGCTCCGTCCCCAGCCTTCAACAGAGCGCGATGCAACACGGTCGTGCCGCTCAATAAAATATCGCGCGTGCTGGTGACCAGCAGCGTAGGCGGCATGCCATGCAGATCGGCGAACAGCGGCGAGAGGACGGGATCCCTGCGATCGGTCTTGCCGATGTAAGGATCGTCCGGCAGTTGTTTGGGATCGGTCGGCTGCAGCATGCCGGGTAGACCATTGAGCGTGAACAATTGCCACGAATCGCCGGGTCGGCTGAAGTCAGCCAGCCCTGAAAAAACTCCCAGCGCAGCGGGCAGGGGCAGCCCGAGCTGTTTAAGCCGAACCGCGACCTCGCAAGTTAGAATCGCCCCAGCCGACGTCCCGTAGATTCCGATGTTGTGCGGCGAATAAGTTTTCAGCAGCTCTCTGTAAACCGCAACCACATCATCCACTGCCGCGGGAAAAGGATTCTCCGGTGCCAGCCGATAGTAGACCGAAACCACTTTGATCTTCGCCAGGTTGGCGATCGGAATCCCTTCGATCAGCGAGCCGGAATCGGAGTTGAATCCGCCGCCGTGCAGATTGATGAGTACGCGATTCGGTGTTGGATTCGAGAGCGGAGAAATGATGTCGGTCCGAACCCCGCCCAGCACCGCTTCCTCAACCTTCACGGGATAAAGTTTGAGCGCCTCGGCGGAATCCATCTTGCGCCAGGTGTCGGTGTGAGCGCGCCTCTCCGCCAGCGGCTCCGGCGGCACTGGCTTCTGCTGGTCCAGCGAATCCAGCCATTTCTGCGCCTCAGCGCTGATGGTCGGCGGCATCGGCACGATGCGCGTGATGTGCGCGGCGCCGTCGGGGTCGAAGGTGGCGGAGTCCTGCAGCGTGGCCGCCGGATTCGTCTGCGCTGACATCGACCTGAAAAGCGCGAATGCCAGGAAGAGGATTAACCCTGAAGTGTTCACGAGAAAAGATGTTAGAAATGGCAAAATCCGAAATGCCCTGTGTACTTCTGTGTCCCCTGTGTTTAAGGTTTAAGCCAGCGTATACTTCCCGCGCTCAATCATCTTCTGCGCAATCTGTTGCCGCAGTTCAATCGTATTGAATGGTTCGTACTTCGCCAGCCGACGCAGAATCGCCAGTTGAGTGCGAAGCATGTCGCCATCGGCCACGGCGGCGATCACTTTCTTGGCCGCGGCTTCCACCTTCTCCATAGCCTGCGTGAGATAAACGCGTGTCATCGCGATCGGCAAAGCCGCGGCAGCTTCACCTTTCGTTTCCGCGATCTTGTGCGCCCGCAGCACCGCCGATTCCATCGCATAAGCTTCGATCGTCATATCCGCGATCGCGCCCATCACTTCCTGCTGATCCTGAATCGCCTGCATGTATTTCTGCGTGGCCGCTCCGGCCGCGAACAAGCCCAGCTTCTTAGCCTGCCCGACAAGCTTCCGTTCCTCCGCCATAGGCCCATCCAGGTCTTCGCTCATCGTGGGTCCGGAGAGCACTTCATCCATCAACTTCTTGATCGCGGGCATGAGCGGCAACTGCCCGCTCATGGCACGCTTCAGCAAAAAACCGGTGATGATCAGCCGGTTGATTTCGTTCGTGCCTTCGAAGATGCGATTGATGCGGGCATCGCGATAAGCCCGCTCCGCCGGATATTCCTCCACGAAACCGTAGCCGGCATAAATCTGCAAAGTTTCGTCGACGATGTAATCGATCATCTCCGAACCCCACACCTTGATGATCGAACACTCCACCGCGTATTCCTCAATGGCCTTGCGAGTCTCTTTCATGGCGTCGGCGCCGGACTTATCGACCTCGCCGAGCGCCATGTCCATCATGCCCACGGTGCGATACACCAGCGATTCGCCGATGTAAAGCAGCGTGGCCATGTTGGCGATCTTCTCGCGCACCAGGCCAAAATCGCCGATGGCTTTGCCGAACGCCTTGCGCTGCTTGGCATAAGCGATGGCATGTTCCAGCGATACTCGCCCGCCGCCCACGCACATCGCGCCCAGCTTAAAGCGTCCGATGTTCAAAATGTTGAAGGCGATCACTTGTCCCTTGTCGACTTCACCCAGCAGATTTTCGGCAGGCACCTTGCAGTCGTTCAAAATAATCGGGCAAGTCGACGAGCCGCGAATGCCCATCTTGTGCTCTTCGCCGCCAATCGAAAAACCGGGGAAAGTTTTCTCGACCAAAAATGCGCTGAGTTTTTCGTGTCCATCCACCTTCGCGAACACGGTGAACAGGTCGGCGAATCCGGCGTTGGTGATCCACATCTTTTCGCCGTTGAGAATGTAATGGCTCTTGTCGGCCGAGAGCGTCGCTCGCGTGCGGCAGTTCATGGCGTCGGAGCCGGATGAGGCCTCCGACAAGGCATACGCGCCCACAATCTCGCCGGCGGCCAGCCGCGGCAAATACTTCTGCTTCTGCTGCTCGGTGCCGAAATACACGATGGGCAGCAACCCGATGCCGCTGTGCGCGCCCCACGTAGTCGCAAAGCCGGCGTACTTCGCGATGTGATCGGCAATGACAGCCGCCGTCACTTTATCCATTTCGAGGCCACCGTAGGCCTCGGGAATCTCCACCCCGCTCAATCCCAGCTCCCCGGCCTTCTTCAGCAGACTGCGCGAGATGGAAAAGTCCTTGTGCTCCATCTTCTCCACGTTGGGCAGAATTTCGTTGACCGTGAATTCTTCCGCCGTCTGCCCGATCAGCCGGTGCTGCTCGCTGAAATCCTCGGGCGTGAAAACTTCCTCAGGCGCTTCCAGCAAAAAACTGCCGCCCGAAATTCGCGTCTTGGGTATTGCGGTCGTCGTTGCCATTTCCGATCCTCTTGATTGTCTGCGTGAATGCGGTCGCCAGCGAGTACAGACTATTTTAGTCGGCGCGGAGCCTGAATGATAGGGGATAGTAAACACAGGGTAGCGCGACCGCAGGCGGAAGCAGCAGCGCAGCGCGAGAGCGTAGGGTAGCAAATCACTCTACGGGAAGCCCGCGAGAGGGTTCCCATAGATGCTCGCCCAATGGGGAGAAAAGAGCGACTGCAGCCCTTCGCAGCGCGCGGACTCCCGACGCAAGCGTTCCAGTTGAGCCTTCCGATGCTCCTCATCCGAGGCCAAATCGAGTCGATTCAGAGTCAAAGGCAGGCTGCGGCAATCGTCCAACGGGTAGACACAAAAAGTGCTGGGCCCCCCGTTGTTGCCTGCCTGGCAGGTGCGGTAGGCAACGTTGCTGGCCGAGCAAACCCCTTTGCCGTTCAGCGGCTGCCCAGGCGGGCATAGAGAGGGCCGCGGCGCAACGACGCACGGCTGCTTCTTGCAAACCGGACGGCGCCAATCAGCCTCGACCATGGGCGTCGGCTTGCGGAAAGGGTGGCGCAGAGTAGAAAAGAATCCTCTCTTCTCCGCCTGCGTGCGGGAGGAAGTCGCGCCGGCCTGCGCCAGCCGCACATTCAAACCATTTTGCGAACCACTTGATCGCGTCGTCTGCGCCGCAGAGCCATGCGACCCCGATCCGCCGGAACTACGGCCGCTCGAAGAGTAACTCGCGGAACTGCTTCCCCCGGACGTGCCGCCGTGAGAAGCGCTGCCACTCGAGAAACTGGACGAGGATCCGCCCGAACTGCCTGCAGAAGAGTGCTGGGCAAATGCAAAGGAAGTAAGTGCGAACAGAACCGCAACCACCAGGCCGGAGAGCCGCATCAAGCACCTCCCACCAAACGCCGGCGATTGTATGTTTCCGACCTCAACCGCCAACTAATCGTATCGCGAAACCGTAAAAACGAGCTTGATCGTTGCGTAAAGCAAACCGTCCCCGTCAAAGGCCGTCACAGGCCCGTCAAAGGCAACACGGGGCGTACACATTGCAAGGGATAGCGGGATTCGGCACCGCAACCAATGTACAGCCTGGATTCCGGTGGTACGACGACAACGTAAGGTCAGGCATCACAACGCGTTTGATCGGCGTTGTCGGCGGGACGCAAGCCCCGGAGCGGCACCGAATATCCGATCTTCTGTGGAGAAAAGACAAAAAGCCGGTCCCCTGCGGCCGGGCAATCGTCCCGGATTTAAACGAAACCGTGTTGTTCGGGCGAGAAGATTGCGGCTCCGAGCTTGTCCTGGTTCCGGGATGGAAATCTTGGCTGCCAGTGCGCGGAGTAGTCAGCCCATGCGGAGTGGATATGCTGGGGATCGGAACGCTCGCGGCGGGCGGCGCGACGTGACTGACAATTGGGCTGGGAGCAGGGGGCGCCGAATGTTGGGCAAGAACTGCCAATGGTCCGATCAAAACTACTGTTGCTGCGGCTAAGCGGAAGAGTCGCACGAAGCACCTCTCGTAGCCCGACCTACACCTAACCGGACTGATGCCCCGACCCCCAGGGTGGTTGTCCAAGGCTCAAGGTAAAGTTGGGCTTCTAATTCAGATTCTCGAAGATCCCCGCCGCGCCCATCCCCCCGCCCACGCACATGGTCACCATTCCATAGCGCGCATTTCGCCGCTTCAATTCGCGAATGATCGATGCCGTCAGCTTCGCCCCCGTGCAGCCCAAAGGGTGCCCCAGCGCAATCGCGCCGCCGTTAGGATTCACTTTCTCGGGATCCAGCCCGGCTTCCTGGATCACCGCCAGCGACTGCGCCGCAAAGGCTTCGTTCAACTCGATCACATCGATGTCCGAGAGTTTCAGCCCCGCCATCCTCAAAGCTTTCGGAATGGCGTATACCGGCCCCAGCCCCATTTCTTCGGGCTTGTAACCCGCGGTGGCGAACGCAACATAGCGAACCAGCGGCTTGATGCCCAAAGCTTGCGCGCGCTCCGCGGACATGACCACCGCCGCCGCCGCGCCATCCGACATCTGCGACGAATTCCCCGCAGTCACCGTTCCTTTAACGTGAAACGCCGGCTTTAGCGCGAGCAGCGCCTCCAACGAAGTATCGCCGCGCGGTCCCTCATCCATGTTGAAAACAATTTCCTGCCGCTTGGGCTTCGGGCCGTTGGGTGTACGAAAACTCACCGGCACGGAAACAAGTTCGTCATCGAATCGCCCAGCCTGAATTGCAGCCAGCGCCTTCTGATGGCTGCGCAGCGAAAATTCGTCCGCCGCTTCGCGCGTGATGCCAAAGCGCTGGGCCACGCGCTCCGCCGTCAAGCCCATATTTAGATACGCGTCGGGATAATGATCCACCAGCCAGGGATTCGGTGAAACTTTATGCCCGCCCATCGGAATCATCGACATCGATTCCGTGCCCCCCGCCACAATTACCTCGGCCCCGCCGCTCATGATCCGCTCCGCCGCCATGGCAATCGACTGCAAACCCGACGAGCAAAAGCGATTAATCGTCAGCGCCGATGTCTCCACCGGCAAACCGGCGCGCAGCGCGGCGATCCGCGCCACGTTCATTCCTTGCTCCGCCTCGGGCATGGCACAGCCCAGAATGACGTCCTCGATCTCTTTTGGATCGAGCTGCGGCACCCGCTCCAGCGCGCCCTTGATCGCGAACGCAGCCAGTTCATCGGGACGCGTGGCCCGCAAAGTTCCCTTGAACGCCCGCCCCACTGGCGTCCGCACCGACGAAGCTAGAATGACTTTACGCATGGTTATCGATAGGAACGTACTCCATAATCGCACCGGGAGCCGCGAAAACGTCGCTCTTCGGCTTTGCGCCGTCCAGATGCTGTCTCATGGTTTCGTGTATTAATTCTTTCACATCTTCCAGTGTTTCGCCTTCCGCCGCCAGCCCAGGCAAGTCCGGAGAATATGCGCCCCAACCCGTATCCATTTTCTGATAAATAATTACGTAGCTCATTGAATGTCCCCCAAGGACATTGTTGAAGATCCCCCGCAAACTGTCCACTGACGGCGGTTTCAACCGGAGTAATCATTTCCGTTATCCATTTCTAATTCAAATTCATTTCGCCGGTGCGTAGAAATAATAGTCCGCGGTGTAGCTGCTCTTGGTTTCCGCGTCGCGATGTGCCGCGTCGCAACCTTGAGCCGGAGCCTGTCCACCGCGGGTATGTACGCGCTGAATCGTTGTCACATTACTAAGCAAACCACTCCCCGCATGACCCACCACATGCACCAGAAGCCAGGGGATCGACTCCGCATCCAGGGCGTCCACCTTGGCGACCGCCTTGCCCGTGACTTCGCTGCCGTCTTTCAGCTTCCAAGTCGGTCCAGCTGAATGTTGCCCGATCACCTTTTCCTTTCGATCGTGCAACTCGGCCTCGGGCGCTTTCAGCGTCCATCCGAAATTGCCGTCGGCCGCGGCCTGGCAAGTGTAAATCTGCGATCCGGTGGCGTGCGTGTACAAAACCACTTCTTCGCCCACGGGCGCCTGAATGCTGTCGGGAACATCCGGCGCTGCATCTTTCGCAGGAGCATCTTTGCCCTGTGCAACAGCGAGCCGGATGCCAACCAGAGAGGCTAATAAGATGACGACGGAGGCGGCAATCTGTTTTCGCATGACCACGTATTGTAGCCCCAGCTCACCGACCTTGCGCAAGCTCGCCAGCCCGCGTCTGAGCTTGAGAAAATTCGCCCCGCTCTTCCCGGCGGCGTCATTTCGAAGCCCCGCGCTTTCTCCAGCGGGGCGAGGAATCTCCGCGCGCGCCGACTTTCCGTCGTGAGCCAATACGCCGCAAAAAATGAGGCGCTCTTGGCGAGCGCCTCAACTTGAAAGATTGCGAACCGCCGTAAGCTCAAAACTACGGCAGCAGCACGCTATCAATCACGTGGATCACTCCGTTGGACTGCATCACGTTCGGAATCGTAACCGTCGCTGTGCCGCCCTTCTCATCCTTCAGCACGATCTTGCCGCCGACCAGCATGGCCTGCAGCTTGCCGCCTTCCACGGTGGCGAATTCCGCCGTACCGTGCCCCTCTTTAATCATCTTCTTGAGATCGTTCGAGGTCACTTTTCCCGCGACCACATGGTAAGTAAGAACCTTGGTCAGTTGATCTTTGTTCTCCGGCTTCAACAGCGTATCCACCGTGCCGGCCGGCAACTTGGCAAAAGCCTCGTTGGTCGGCGCGAACACGGTAAAGGGTCCAGCGCCTTCCAGCGTGTCGACCAGTCCCGCAGCTTTCACGGCCGCGACCAGCGTGGTGTGATCGTCGGAGTTCACCGCATTCTGAATAATGTTTTTCATGGGCGACATATCATGCCCGCCGACCATCGGGTTTTGCGCGAAACTAAAGCTGGCGCAGGCCAGCGCCAATACCGCGAGCAGAACTGCATTACGTTTCTTCATGGGAAATTTTCCTTTCGGTTTTTACCGCTTCACCGGATGTACGCGCGCGCTGGGATTTCGGATTTGATGGCCAGGGAGATTTTCGCTTGCAGAGAAAATTAAGCCTTCGCCCAGTCTTGCCAGGAAAGTCCCTTGACCCGGGAGAACGCCGAGACATTGGCGGTGACTAAGATCATCCCTCGCGCCAGCGCCTGACCGGCAATCAGGTGGTCGTATCCGCCGATTGCTCTGCCCGCGGCCTCCAGGCTGGCTCGGATCGAGCCTGCTGCGCGCGAATCCTCGTGATCGAACGGAAGTGCGACCAGCAAACTGGATAGGAGTGTTTCGAGGCGCCGGTGTTGCTTATGCGCGAACTCTTGGCGATCCCGTACCAAAGTGCAAAGGCGACGACAGAGGAAATATGGATTCGCGAATCCGCGTTCACAGCCCGATCAAACCGGATGCGAGCGGCAGTCGGCGTCCCGTTCATCAGCGCGATGCAAGCGTTCGTATCCAGCAGGTAATCCACTTAAGAGCCGGACGCTTCGTCGCCGAGGGCGGTTTGCCTCGGGCTGGGAACGGCTCGGAATTCAATTGGTCAAGCCTGCGAAACAGTTCTTTCGGGTCTTGTATGAGGGGTTCCAGGAGAACTCCCTGGCCCACGCGCCGGATACGCACCCGGTCGCCTTCAAAACGAAACTCGCGCGGCAAGCGCACCGCCTGGCTGCGGCGGTTCTGGAAAAGCTTCGCGATGTCGGTCTTGGGCGTGGAACCATCCTTAATCTCGAATTTCTTCTTGAACGTTGCGTCAGTCGATCGCGTCCCAGCCTAATTCCGCAGCGTCTTCCCAGTCTTCAGCGTGTACTGAATCCTCTCCTGGGTCTTCTTCTCGCCGCAAAGGGACTTGAAACCTTCGCGCTCGAGATCCAGAATGTGCTGCTCGCTGACCGGCGTCCCCGGAGTAACATTCCCGCCGCAGAGCACGGCAGCAATCTTGGTCGCCAGCTTTACTTCATGTTCCGTGATGTAATCCCCCTGCCGCATCAGGTGAACGCCCATCCTCAAAGTAGCCAGAAGACTCTCGCCCGGTGCGGGAATATCGGTCCTCGGCAGCGGCGGTTCGTAGCCCGCGCGCACCAACTCCACCGCCCGCGCCTTGGCGTCCGATAGCACCCGCTCGCGGTTCATCGTAATACCGTCGCTAGGGTTGAGAAAGCCGAAGCCCCGCGCCTCGTGCGCCGAGGTCGCGACCTTGGCAGTCGCGATGGTTTCAAAAGCGCGCTTCATCGCCTCCAGCATTTCAATCGATCCTGCCAGCGCCTCGCCACCGACCTTACCGCCCCGCAAAGCCGCCGCGCCGTCCACTGCGCGCAGCAACATTTCCTTGCAGCCTCCGCCACCAGGCAACAGCCCCACGCCTACTTCGACTAAACCTGTGTAAAGTTCAGCATGCGGCTGCCGCGCTGCGGCATGAAGGGAAATTTCCGTGCCTCCACCTAGGCACAACCCGAACGCGGCCACCACCACCGGCTTCGCCGAGAACTTGATCGCCTGCGTCATCCCTTGAAATTGCCGTATTGCCAGGTCGACGTCATCCCACTCCTCTTCCTGCACGCTCATCAGCAGCAACATGAGATTCGCGCCCACGGAAAAATTCGTAGCGTCATTCGTGATCACGAATGCGTCGAAGTTATCTCCAGGCCCGCCCGGCTTCAACGTTTGTAGGATCAAACTGATGATGTCTGCGCCCAGCGAATTCATCTTGCTGTGAAACTCGATGCAACCCACCCCTTCGCCCAGATCCACCAGCGAAGCGCCAGAATTTTTCTTCACCACGCCGTTCGATTTCTTAGCGACGGCAACCGACCAAACTCCGGCAGGAACCTTAACGGGCAAATAACCCCCGCTTTTCAAATCCCAATACTTGCGCCCGGATGTCGATTTCGCATCGTCGGCATACCAGGATTTCTTACCCGCAGCCAGCAATTTCTCCACATTCGCGGCTACAGGCGTGCCCTCTTTTTTCATGCGCGCAACGGCAGCCTCGACTCCGGCGGCATCCCACAATTCAAACGGGCCCAGTTCCCAGTTAAATCCCAGCCGCATGGCGCGATCGATCTCCACGATCGAATCGGAAATTTCCGGCACGCGATTCGCCGAGTAATTCCACAAATGCGACAGCGCTGCCCACAAAAATGCTGCCGCCTTGTCTCCCTTCTGCGGTCCGCTGCCTTCCAGACCAAGCAGCATGCGCACCCGCGCCCCCGTGTCATCGATGTTTTTCGCCATGTCGAGCGCCGCGAACTTCGGCCTCTGCCGCGGATGGTATTCCAAGGTCTTCCAATCGATGGCCAAGCGCTCGTCTTCTTTGCCCTCAGCGCTCTTAGCTCTTTTGTAGAAGCCGCCCTTGGTTTTGTCGCCCAGCCATTTACGCTCCAGCATTTGCTTGTAAAACTCGGGCAGTGGACTGGTATGGGGCGAGCTCTCCTGCCCACCGGCCTTTTCCATGTTCCCCACCACATGCCCCAAGATATCCAGCCCAACTAAATCGATGGTGCGGAACGTAGCCGACTTCGGCCAGCCCACCGCCTGCCCCGTCAGCGCGTCCACATCCTCGATCGACCAATCCATCTCCTGCATCAACCGCATCACATTCAAAACCGAAAACGTCCCAATGCGATTCGCGATAAAGTTCGGCGTGTCCTTCGCCCGAACCACGCCCTTGCCCAATTGCACATCGCAGAAATGCGTGACCGCCTCGATCGCAGCCGAGTCGGTCTCTGGCGTTGGAATAATTTCCAGCAACCGCATATACCGCGGCGGATTAAAAAAATGCGTGCCAAACCAGCTTCGCCGAAAGTCCTCCGAAAACCCCTCTGCGATCGTTCCCACCGGCAAGCCGCTGGTGTTCGTAGTAATGATCGTCCCGGGCTTCCGCATCGCCTCCACCTTGCGCAGCAGCGTCCGTTTGATCTCAAGATTCTCGACGACCGCCTCGATGATCCAATCGACCTCCGCCAGCTTCTTCAAATCGTCCTCAAAGTTGCCCACGGTCACCAGCCGCGCCAGTGAAGCGTCCATAAAAGCCGCCGGCTTGGATTTCTTCGCCGCCTCCAGACCGGCAGCGGCAAATTTATTCCGCACCGAAGCATCGGCATCGGGCGGAACTATATCGAGCAAATAACTAGGCACGCCGGCATTAGCAAAGTGCGCTGCGATGCGCGCTCCCATCGTTCCAGCCCCCAGCACGGCAACTTTATGAATGCGTTTCATGAGCAAGCCTCAATTCGCACCAACCCCTTTGTGCGACTTTGTGTCCCCTGTGTTTAAGATTTTTTTTCCGGCGGCGAAGCGTTGGATTCTTCCTACGGCAGTTTGTCCACCGCCCAGTCGTTGTGGCCGGTATTCACCAGGATGATGCTGGAGAATCGCCGGCGCGCGTGACCGCTTTGCGAAGCGCCGCCGATCAGCATAACAGGAAATTCGTAGCGCCCGCCCTTCAGCATTTTGCCGCGGCCGACTGCATAAGCCCGAGCCTTCGCCGGCGCGTCAGCGGTAAAGAATTGATCAAGAGCCTCAGGCGTGGCCTTCTCTTTCGCCCGGCTGCTGAGCAGAGCCGTCCCACTCTCCGCATCGCCAGCTTGCCAAGCCTGCAAAAAATGATCGGCAGCAGCCAATGCCGATCCATACCCCGGATCCAAACCGCGCGCCGCTCGATCCCTCGCATACAACGCGAGAGTCAGAAGCATGGTCAGCAGAAGGCAGCGTCCCGGACTGAAACCCAAGGCCCCCTTCACTTCTGAAAAATCCTAAACCTCGCCATGACCCTCCACATACTCCAGCGCCCGCCGCACCATCTGCTTCTCTCCTCTATAAGCCAGCAGCTTCGCGGCCTCGTCCAATCGCACCCACCGCGCTCGCGCCACCTCAACACGCATCTCTTCGGCGATTTGGTTGATCCGCCCCGAGCGATACCGCATCA
>Ga0187863_10001004_pt1 | contig 23252 bp, 21 predicted proteins | sample June2016WEW_11_1_FD_132975 | JGI IMG/M metagenome (GOLD analysis project Ga0187863, IMG submission 132975) | Peatland microbial communities from SPRUCE experiment site at the Marcell Experimental Forest, Minnesota, USA - June2016WEW_11_10 | ecosystem: Environmental > Terrestrial > Soil >...
ACCACCACTTCGGAGTTGCGCGTTTCGATATGAATATCACTGGCGCGCCGCTCGAGAGCCGTGAAGATCACGGTATCGACGAGGCGGACGACTGGGCTCACGCCGGTTTCGCGCGTGAGCTTCTCCATCGTAATGTTTTCGTCGGTGTCTTCTTCCTCGCCGACGACTTGCAGGGTGAAGCCTTCGGTGGCCTGATCCAGAACGCGCTGGGACTGCTCGGTGCGCTTCAGCAGATCGCCAATCTGCGAAACGGTGGCGACGCGGATTTGCAGGCGCTTGCCCAACAAAAGGCCGAGCTCGTCGGTTTGCTGCAACTGGCTCGGGTCCGCGATGGCGACCAACAGAGTGGTCTCGCGCGACTCGAGCGGCACGAAGTTGTAGCGGAACATCAGCTCGGCGGGAATGCTGCGAAACAGTTCCGGATCGATGCGCTGCTCGCTCAAATCGACGAAGGGGCAGCGATAGCGCTCCGCGAGCCGCTGTGCATGTTCCCGCTCGGCTGCGTCGTTGCGAGGCCCCAAAATCGCGGGATTATTGGTGGTGATGGCCATCGACATTATCCCCCTCCACTTCCACTCATCTGGAGTGAGAACATCGGAAGATAGAGAGAAATCAAAAGGAAGCCTATCACAACGGCCATGACCCCCAAAATTGCGATGGGAATCCACGTCAGAGTGCGCTGCAAGCTGGTGCCGACTTCTTCTTCATAGAATTCCGCAACGCTCGTGAGCATGGCAGCCAGGGCGCCGGAGGCCTCACCCACTTCGATCATTTCAAGAGCAAGGTCGGGAATCAGATGCGTTTCGCCAAGGCTGGCATGCAATGTTCGGCCTTCCTTGACGCGGTCCGCCGCTCCCTCGACCGAAGTGGACATGAGGCGACTGTCAATAGCAGCGGCCGAGGTGTGAAGCGCCGCAACGAGAGGCGTTCCGCCTCCCAGGAGCGTCGAAAGAGTGCGCACAAATTGGGCGACCTGCGCCTTGAGCCAAACCTGGCCGAAGAAGGGGATGCGAGGCTTGAGGCGGTCAATCGCGAGAGCGCCGCGGTCGGAACGCGTCCAGAGAAAGATCGCCGCCGCAGAGACCGCCAAAGCGATCAGAAGAACCACGAAGTAGTTGCGCAGCGGCATCGCAATGGAAAGCAAAAACCGGGTGGGTGCCGGGAGAGGAACACCCAGCTCCCCATAGAGATTGGAGAATTGCGGCAAGGCGAAGGTAACGACATAGGTGACTACCAGAAAGGCCACCACCACGAGAACTGCCGGATATATCAATGCGGTTATCAAGCGGCTCCGGAAACCGGTGCTGACGCGAAGGTAGGAAATATATTGCTCGAGCACGCCCGTCAAGTTGCCGCTGCGCTCCCCTGCCGCAATCACGGTGACGTAGACCGCAGGGAAGGAACCCTGCGCGGCAAGCGCTTCGGACAACAAGGCACCTTCGCGAACACGTTGCCGAACATCACCAAGAATTGGGCGTAGTCGCGACGATGCGGCGCGCTCGGCCAGCAGGTCAAGGGCCCTCAGAATAGGCAGGCCTGCCTTGACCAGGGTGTTGAATTGCTGATTGAAAACCAGAAAATCGTCGGGTCGGATGGCACGATCACGGCGTCCTTTGGTGAACTGGGAAACGAAATCCAGGTTGGCGCGGACGGAAAAGACGTAAAAGCCACGCTCGGCAAGCTTTTGGCGCGCCTCCCCCTCCGACTGGGCCGATTCGACCTGCTGGAGGATTCGGCCGGAGGGATCCCCGACTTTACAGACAAATTCAGCCATTTTATGAGTCGGCCGATGCTCTGCGGGCACCCAGCCGGACTGAGCTTAGCATACGCCTTCCGAAGGCAAACCAAACCTGAGAAAACACGCCATTACTATGATGTGACAACACGGGAAAGGGTGTATGGATGCGATGAAAAATGACCGGGCTAGCGGACCGCGGCGGGCCCATAAGGTTATGCGGGGAAAAGACACCGCGAGAACAAGGCGCGCGCATCGCCGGCCCCTATATCGTGGCTGCCACATTGACTCGTCAGACGTCAGCGGAGGGTGGGGGCCAGCGACTGTTCATCCGCAACAGCTACTCCCGGGGGCGGTTCGAAATGGAATTTGACCTCGGGAACGGGAACATTTTCTTCCCAGTTGCCGAACCGGAATTCGGTGGACGCATCGCCTGGCTCGCGGATGACGATACGCGTGAGAAACCCGCCGGGATCGATCTCCAAAAGCACGTCGCCGATGGTCTCGCTCGCCGGGCTTTGGCGGGGGGTACAGCGTAACGCCGTGGCGCCGGGCGCAGGCGCAGGGGACGGCACGGCGGCAGGATCGACGATTTGCATGCTGGCGCAAAGCTTGGAGAGAGCAGCTTTCCCGGCCAGCAGGGCGATGGGCGTGCGCCAGTCGGAGCTTTCATTGAGCTTCGCGCGGGTGGCCGTATGATCCGCAGGGACGTAGAACCATACGTTGGCGCCGTCGACGAGGAACAGTTTTGTTTCGGGCGACTCATATTCCCAGCGCATGCGGCCGGGGCGGGAAAAATAGACCGTGCCGGACTCGGCGGACACGGCGCCCTTTCCATCGCTATAGCTTTGGAAGAAGACAGCTTTTAATGTGCGCGCGTGTTGATAACGCGATTCAAACGCGGCAGCGACTCTGTGCGCGTCCTGCCCCGGAGAAGCCCCTAGAAGCAGCGCGGCCCAAAATAGTGCGGAACCGATCACGGGAAAAGTCTAGCAGGCCCGGGTGACTGTTCTCAATTTGGTTGCGAATCGCCTATTGCACAGGGAGCCCACCCGCAAGTTCGCCGCCCGTTGCTGCTGCCGCTTGCGCAGGCCTTCGGAGCGAAAAGCGGGCACTGAGGTCGCCTATCGCGTGGTAGACGAAGTATGTGCTCAGCAGAAGCATTTCGGGTTCGATCGGGTGGCGGTAACGGGGCTGAGGAAAGCAGAGATAGTAGGTCACCGGATAGCAGAGCATGAGCCAGAAATGAAGCCATGCTCCTTCCACGCCGTAGGCCAGAGCAGCGATCAGCCCCAGCAACGTGAAGGCTGCAAACGGCTGGAAGAACCAAGCGCGAAACCAGCGGTCTGTGAGTGCGCTGGTGAGCGGGCTTCCGGTCCAGAATGCCACCACTCGCGCGGCGCAAAGATCAAGGAATTCGCGCGGGTACTTCTTGACGAACGCAAGGGCCATGCGTTTCTTTTCGGCAACATAAGCAACCTCTCCCAATCGCTCGTATCGGGCGTATTCGAATTTATTCTGAGACGGATGCTTCCCGGCCCAGCCCATTCCATTGCTGCCATGATAATTGCCCAACGAGAACTCAACGGGAGCATTCCCGCGAATGAATATCCACTCCCCGAAAACGACGCGATTGCGGATGATCCAGGGCGAAATGCACACAGCGAATACCATGGCCGCAATCGCGGCCGGACGAAACCACGAACCGTGATTACGCCACAGCCGGTAAACGGGATAGAATCCCGCGGCCGGTAAGAAGGCCAGCAAGGCGGGATTGGTCAGCGCCGCGATTCCCCAGATCAAGCCGAAGCGAGCCCATGACCAGGTCGAATCATCGGCGAGGCGCAGGGACTGGAGAAACAGGATACTGAGCAGCAACGCGGAAAGACTTACTTCCCAGATCCAAGTAGTGGGCCAGCGCATGAAGAAGACCCCACCGGCCCAGATCCATCCTGCAAACAAACCAAGTTTGCGCTCGCCCATGCGCTCTCCGAGGCGGTAGACGGGTAGGCAAGTGAGGGCTGCAAACAGGCTGTTGATCAGCAGAATTACAAAACCGGACATCGGTGTGAAGTAGCCAAAGATCTTGAACACAAGCGCACACATGGCTGGATAGAGCGGCGCGAGCCAGGCGGTGGGTCCGGTAGAGCCCGCAAAAGGTGACGAGAAGCCGTGGCCGGTTGCCAAGGAGTACGCCACGGCGCCTGTCTCGTATCCGAAGCCGAAGGGGAAATGCTTAATAGGCTCTGGAACGAACCGGGAACCCAAGAAATCGCCGCTGGCGGCGGAGAAATCGTAATAGTGGAAATAGAGAATCAAAGCCACTCGGAGCGCCAGTGCAACCAGCACCATCCACAGCAGGGGATGAGTGATCCACGCCAGATACCGGTTGGTCCGTAAGTTCCCCATCGAGTTTGGATCCTTATGAAGATCCCCGCGGAGCCAAGAGAACGCACCGTTGCCAACAGAACGCCAACGAACAGCCGGGAAAACCACGCGGCCAGGCCTCGCGTTCGAGCCTACCAATCCGATCGCGCTTCGCAGGCAGCTTCCGAAGCCGTCAGCGCTCCCGTGGTATCGAAATGCATGACACCGGCTTCGTCCCTGCAGAAGCTGCAAGTCCCCCAGCTAATACTCGGAGGAATTGCGGTGACCAGGTAACCAAGCCAATCCCTAACTTCCGCATCCACGGACGGCCGGCCAAAGCCCCCCGTTCCCGTATAGCCCAAGGTGCAACCGGTTTCATGCAGGGAGTAGTTACGATCAGAAGCTCGATTAGCGAGAAGCCACCCTGGTGACGCGCACGTTTCGGCTTTTGGCTGTGATTTTTTGGCGGGCATGGCTCACGGCTTTCTGGTAATAAGACGGCTCAAAAAAAAAGGGAGGAAGCGTAGCTTCCTCCCTTCTCCAAGCATAGGACTATTGCATAACTGCTGTAACTGTTACGCAGGTGGCGGCAGCCGTTCCGATCGCCGTACCGGTCGTGTTATACCGGATGACGCCGGACTGGTCCGCGCAGAAAGCGCGCGTACCCGTGGTGCCGACCGTGGCCGGAGTGGCATTGACTTCAAAGCCCTGGTTCGCACCGCCCACAGGCGTATTGCCTACCGCGGCAAATAGATAACCGCTCTTGGCTCCCGCACCGAGGACCGGGTCGACCAAGCAGGCCTGGGTCGAAGACGCCGTGCAAACACCGGCTGAGCTAGCAAGATTCGACAATGCTGCCGCGTAACCAAGACCCCATGTCGAGGAATAGGTCACTTCGGAGGTGTTGATGGTGCGGACCGAACCGACTGCGGAAGCTTCGTTGGCCGCCATGCGGGACCTGAGCAGGTTCGGAATAGCGATGGCCGCGATGATCAAAATGATCGCCACTACGATCAGCAACTCGATCAGTGAAAAACCCTTTTGTTTCTTTCTCATGTTCTTCTCTCTCTCCTAGGAGCGTTGGCTCCGAATCTCTTTGGTGATCCCCGGCGGGGGACACCCGGATAATAGGCAAGGGGCATACCAAGAGAGCCGGATGGGGAGTAACTCTTGGAACACTTCGCGATTATACATCACGAAACACATGGGATGCCGCAAAGCCCCCAGGGGGGTGCCACCTCTTGAGCTCCGCATGGAATATTCAAGGAGCGGCAAAGTGACAGTTTTCGTCTATGGGATTGGCCGCAAAGCGGTTCCTGGAGCCGCCAGGAGCGACGCTTGCGCCATGAGGCCCACGGAGGGCGCTAAACACCGTATTTCTTGGCATAGTGGCGGAAGGAGCGGTAAGACATTTTGAGGAGATCGGCGGCGTGCGTGCGGACGCCGCCGCAACGTTCCAGCGCAGCCAACAGGTAGGAGCGCTCCAGCTTCTGGATGTAGGTCTCAAGATCAATCCCGTCCTCCGGCAAGGCCGGCGCACTCGCGCCATTGGAACCGTTTCCGTTGTGTGGAACCGGAGCCATGACTTCCTGAAAATGGCTGCGAATACGGTCGGGGAGCGATTCTACGGTAATCCGATCATGGCTTTCCAAAGCTACCGCGCGCTCAATCGTGTTCTCGAGTTCACGGACGTTGCCAGGCCAATCGTAAACTTCCATACGGCGCATGGCTTCGGGATCGACGGCTTCAATTCTCTTTCCCATCGACTTCGAGAAACGCCCGAGGAATTCGCGGACGAGAAGCGAAATGTCTTCCCGGCGCTCGCGGAGCGGCGGCAGGTGAATCGGGATGACGCTCAAGCGGTAGAAGAGGTCTTCGCGGAAGCGACCTTCGGCAATTTCTTTTTCGAGATCTTTGTTGGTCGCGGTGATGACACGAACATCCACATCGGATTCTTCCGTGCTCCCGATGGGGCGGACTTTCCCTTCCTGCAATACGCGATAGAGCTTTACCTGCATGGTGACGCTCATATTGCCGACTTCATCCATGAAAAGGGTGCCGCCGTGTGCTGCCTGGAAGAGTCCGTGGCGATTCTCGTTGGCGCCGGTGAAGGCGCCCTTCATATAACCGAAAAGCTCCGATTCAAGGAGGCTTTCGGGAAACGCGCCGCAATTGATGGTGATGAAGGGATTTTTGGCGCGGGCGCTATTTTCGTGAATGGCGCGCGCAACAAGTTCCTTGCCGGTGCCGCTTTCGCCGGTGATTAAGACGCGGCTATTCTGCGGGGCGATATTTTCGATCAGGTCGAATATAGCGCGCATCTTGGGGCTGGTGCCGATAATGTGATCGAGCCCCGTGAGCCTGCGCAGCTCGCGCCGCAGATAACCCGCCTCCTTTTTGAGGGCCAGGTTATCGGCGCACTGTTGAACCGCGGGGCGGAGTTCGTCGATGAGCCGGTCGCCCTTGACGACGTAGCGATCCGCGCCAAAATTGACGGCGTCGATGGCCGTGTCGATGGTGGGCACACCGGTAACAAGAATAAAAATGGTGGCGGGCGAAACTTCCTTGCAGAAGCGGAGGAGCTCGACTCCATCCATATCGGGCATGCAGATATCAGACACCACGATGTCAAACATCTGCGAAGCGAGGCGGCGCTTGGCCGCCTCGCCGCTGGTGGCCACTTCCACCTTGTGGCCTTGTTTTCGGAAACTGATTTCGAGCAATTCGCAGATCGATCGCTCGTCGTCGACTATTAACAGCTGAGCCATGCGAGGGCTACCCTTTCCTCACGGGATGCGCTAATTCGGTGATGCTTTCGGATTCTGCCGCCACCGGCTGCGACGCCGCTCGCGCCGAGACAGAACGCGGCAACTCCACGATGAATTCGGCCCCCGTGCCCTTCCCTGCTTCGACGCGAATGCAACCTTGGTGAGCCTGCAAAATCTGGTACACGATGGCGAGCCCCAATCCCGTTCCGCCAACGAACCGCGACTGGAAAGGCTCAAAGAGGCGCGCCGCATCCCGAGGATCCAAGCCAACCCCGGTATCACGAACGGAAAACCGCACCAGGTTTCCTTTCCCGGCCAAGGCGACCGACAGTACGCCGCCATCGGGCATCGCACGCAAGGCGTTATTGCATAGATTCCAGAAAACCTGTTTCATGGCGTCGCGATCGGCACGGGCCCGCAGGCGCTGCGGGGCAAACTGGCGAACAATCTGATATTTACCGGTAGCGCTCTTGTCCCGCTCGATCAACAAAAGCGTTTCTTCGACCAGGCTGGTGATGTCCACATCGGTGAATTTGTAGGTCTTCTCGCGAGAGTAGTCCAGGAACTCGGTGATGATCTGGTTCAAGCGCTGCGATTCGCGGCTGACGATCTGGACCAGTTTCTTGTCATCGTCTTCGAGGGGGGCAAGCCGCGCAAGTTCCTTCAAGGCACCGGTCATCGCCGTGAGCGGCTGGCGAATCTCATGGGCGATGGCCGCAGATAAGCGGCCGAGAGCCGCCATGCGCTCTTTGGTGACTACTTCGCGCTCCAACCTCTTTAACTCGGTAAGATCCTGAAAATTAAATACAAACCCGCTGGCGTGATTCTGTGCCGAGCGAAGCAGGGAAATCGAGATGCCAAGATAAATGTTCTGGCCCGTTTGCGTGCGGAACTCGATCTCCTTGCGCAGGGCCCGCGGATTTCCGTGCTCATCGAGCTCGACGGGCCAGAAGCCCGGAAGTGCGTCCTGCACTTTGGTTCCGCGGGGCAACCCGAGGCCTTGTCCGGTGATGTCGGCTCCGGCGCGATTGAGCAAAAGAATCCGGCCGGCAAGGTCGGTGGTGAGCAAACCACCGCGCATCGATTCGATAATGTTCTGATTGAAGGCTTGGAGATCCTTGAGCTCTTCGCTTTTTTCCTCTAATTCCTCACCCTTCGCGCGGATGGTGCGCGTGAGAAGACTTCCCAGATAGGCAACCGCCAAAAACGCGAAAAGATTGATGGCGAGCCAGGATTCCAGCGATCGCGGCGCCGGGATCGAAGCAGCCGTGCGCGGGATCAGACCGTAATAGGCCAATTCGACAACGCATCCAAGAAGTACGAAGCTTCCACCGGCCACAAGGAATGCTCCGCGACCGGAGAAGAGAATGCTCCCCATGAGAATGGCCAGCAGGTAGAGCGAAATGAAATCACTATCCTGCGCGCCGGTGGCGTATACAACGCCGGTGATGACCACCAGGTCGAGGGTTAGCTGAAGCGACGCCTGCCAGCGCGCCCGGGGAATCCAGCGTTGCAACATCAAGTAAAAGGCCGCCAGCGTGTACCACAAAACGACGATGGGAACCAGGGTGCGGAGCGGAAGCTGAATCACGGTGAGCTGCCGGACGATGACGACAACCATCACCAGAAACGTGATGATCAGAAATCGAACGCGGCCCAACCAGAGCAGCCACTCGTTGGCGGTAGGTGTTTTTTCCATTCCGAAACGCCGTCCTTTGAAACCGCACCCGAACCTGGGTCCGGGCGCCCAGGAATTCAACCGATTCCTTGCGGTCAGGAGAGAGCGATTGAAAGGCGCTCGCCGATGACCGGAAACCGGCCGGGTTTAGTGGCCTGAAAGCTTGCCAATCAACGAGAAGAGCGGCATATACATGGAAATGACCACACCGCCCACGACCACGCCGAGAAAAACGATCATGATGGGCTCGATTGCAGTCAACATGTCTTTCACCGCCGCATCGACTTCATCCTCGTAGAAGTCCGCAATCTTCTGGAGCATGGCGTCCATCGCGCCCGTCTGTTCGCCGACGCCGATCATTTGCGTCACCATGCCCGGGAAAACATCTGTTTCCTTGAGCGGCTCGACCAGCGACCGGCCGGCCTCGACCGCCTTGCGAGTCTGGGAGATCGCTTTTTCGACCACGGCATTGCCCGACGTGCGAGCCGTAATATCGAGGCCTTCCAGAATCGGCACGCCGCTCGAGATCAGCGTTCCTAGTGTCCTCGTGAAGCGAGCCACGGCGATCTTGCGGAGGACGATTCCAACGACGGGAAGCTTCAACAAGAAACCGTCAATCGTGAACCGGCCCCGCGGCGTGCCGTACCAAAACTTGACGGCAAGCCCGGCGCCGAAGATGAAGAAGAAAATCATCAGGCCGTAGATGCTCCCGACAAAATTGCTCAGCGCAATCACGATGCGGGTCGGCAGCGGAAGATCGACATCCAGCCCGTTGAACAAGGTCACGAAGATCGGGACGACCTTCCACAGCAGCAGGGTGATCACGAGCGCGGCGATGGTGATTACCGCGACCGGATAGATCATGGCCGACTTAACGGCCCGCTTCAGCTTGACGTTCTTCTCGATGTAGGTGGACAGACGCTGCAGAATCGTGTCGAGGATACCGCCCGTCTCCCCGGCCTCCACCATGTTGTAGTAGAGAGGGTCGAAAACCTTGTCGTACTGCTTCATCGAGCTGGACAGCGTGGCACCGCCTTCCACCGAACCTCGCACGCCCGTGAGAATCTTCTGGAAGGTCTTATTCTCCTGCTGGCCGGCGAGAATCTCGAGACATTGCACCAGGGGAAGGCCGGCGTCGATCATGACGGAGAACTGACGGGTGAACACCGCCAACTCCTTGGCATCGACACCCGCTCCAAAGGTCGGGATATTGAACTCTTTCCCTTTTTCGGACAGCTTGCTAACATTGATACTTTCCCGGCGCAGCATGGACGCCAATTCGGACTTGCTGGCCGCCGCGCGCTCACCGTTGACGGTGGCACCCGCCCGGTTCACTCCGCGATACGTAAATACCGGCATAACGTGTTACCTCCCTCTTGTGTTACCGACGGGCGGGCATCCTGCCAGACGAAACTGGCGAGGTTACTCCCCGGTTAATTAGATCCTGCAGTTCGTCCGGATTGGAGGACCGCGCGAGAGCCGTTTCCAAAGTGATCGATTTTTGGAAATAGGCGTTCGCAAGACTCTGGTTGAAGGTCTGCATTCCGGTGATGCCCGTGCCCGTTTGCATGGCGGAATAGATCTGGTGGATCTTGTCTTCGCGAATGAGGTTGCGAATAGCGGCCGTGGGTATCAGGATTTCCATCACCATGGCGCGGCCGCGCCCGTCCATCCGCGGCAGCAGCGATTGACAGAGAATTCCCTCCAGCACCATGGAAAGCTGAGCCCGCACCTGGGGCTGCTGGTGGGCTGGAAAAACGTCCACGATACGGTTGATGGTGGAGATGGCCGAATTGGTGTGCAGCGTGGCGAAGGTCAAATGCCCGGTTTCGGCAATGCGGAGGGCGGATTCGATGGTTTCCAGATCGCGCATTTCGCCGATCAGCACGACGTCGGGATCTTCTCGAAGAGCGGCGCGGAGCGAATTGGCGAACGAATGCGTGTCCGAATGAACCTCGCGCTGGTTCACGAGGCACTTCTTGTGGTTGTGGAGGAACTCGATGGGATCCTCGATAGTGATCATGTGTTCGTCGCGCTCGTTGTTGATCTTGTCGAGCATGGCGGCGAGCGTGGTCGACTTGCCAGACCCGGTGGGACCGGTCACCAGGACCAGACCGCGGGGCTTTCACACAACGTACGGACAATCGCGGGAAGACCCAGGGCATCGAAGCCCTTGATTTCCCAGGGAATCGTGCGGAAGACAGCGGCGACGGCTCCACGCTGATGGAAGATGTTGCCGCGGAAACGCGCCAAGCTCTTCAAGCCAAAGGAGAAGTCGAGTTCGAGGTTCTCCTCAAGGCGGTGCTTCTGGACGTCGGTGAGAACGCTATAAGCCAGGGCTTTGGTGTCTGCCGCCGTCAGAGGCGGCATGTCCAAAGGACGCAGCTTGCCGTGAACGCGCACGCGCGGCGCGCTGTTGGTCGACAGGTGAAGGTCACTGCCACCCAATTCGATCATTTTTTTCAAGAGTTCGCTTAACGTGATGCCAGCCATCCTCATTCCTCCTTACAAAACCGTTTCGCGCAATACTTCTTCCATGGTCGTTTGCCCGGACGCGACCTTTGTGAGTCCGCTGCGGCGCAGAGTGATCATCCCCATCTCGAGGGCTTTTTTCTTCAGCTCCAGCGCCGAGGCGCCGACCAGAATGAGTTCGCGTAATTCGTCGTTGATTTCCATCACCTCATAGAGGCCGACCCGGCCCTTGTAACCGGTGTTGCTGCAGGTGGCGCAGCCGTGGCCGTGGTAAATGGTGACCTTGGCCGCCTCCTCCGGCGTATAGCCGGCCTCAACCAGCGCTTCTGGCTGAATGTGCAACGTCTCCCTGCACTGCGAGCAGATGCGGCGGACTAGCCGCTGCGCGCAGATCAGGTTCACCGAGGTCGCCACCAAAAAAGGTTCAATTCCCATGTTCATCAATCGGCTGATGGTCGAGGGCGCATCATTGGTGTGAAGCGTAGACAGCACCATGTGGCCCGTGAGGGCCGCCTTAACGGCGATCTCAGCGGTTTCAAAGTCCCGGATTTCGCCGACCAGGATGATGTTGGGGTCCTGGCGCAAAAAGGCGCGCAGTGCCGAGGCGAAGTTGAGGCCGATCTGTTCCTTCATCTGAACCTGATTGATGCCGGCAAGCTGGAACTCGACGGGATCCTCGGCGGTCATAATATTGGTATCCGCGGTGTTCAGGCGGGCAACCGAGGAGTACAGAGTATTGGTCTTACCGGAGCCGGTGGGACCCGTGACCAGCACCATTCCGTATGGCTTGAGAATCTGCCTCTCGAATTTGGCAAGGGATTCGGGTTCGAACCCGAGCTTGGTCATATCGAGGCGCAGGTTCTCCTTGTCGAGCAGCCGGAGAACGATTTTTTCGCCGAACAGCGTCGGGACAGTGGAAACGCGGAAATCGAGCTCTTTTTTCTTTTTGTCCCGCATGTACTTGATCATGATGCGGCCGTCCTGCGGGAGCCGCTTTTCGCTGATGTCGAGCTTGGCCATGATCTTGATGCGGCTGGTGATGGCGTCTTTCAACTTCATGGGAGGCGCCATGACGTTCTGGAGAACGCCGTCGATGCGGAAGCGAACGCGATATTCCTTCTCGTAGGGCTCGATGTGGATATCGCTGGCGCCGCGCTTCACGGCATCGGTGAGAATCAGATTGCACAGCTTGATGATCGGGGCCTCTTCGGCGGCCCGCTCGAGGCTGGCCAAATCCATCTCGGATTCTTCGGAGGCAAGTTCGAGGGCTTCTTCGTCGGCGTTGGTGAGATCCTTCATCACCTTGTCGAGTTCCTCGACGCTTTCGGCAGCGCCGTAGAACTTATGAATGGCGTCGCTGATAGCGGTTTCGGAGGCAACTACGGGCTCGACGTTGAAACCGGTCATGAACTTGATGTCGTCCATGGCAAAGACGTTGGTGGGATCGGTCATCGCAATCGTCAACGTGGAGCCGACGCGGGAGAGCGGCACAATCTGATAGCGGATCGCCGTCTCCTGGGGGACGAGCTTGATCACCGACGGGTCGACTTCGTAGAACTTGAGGTTGATAGAGGGAACGCCGTACTGGCGGGATAGGACTGCGGTGATATCGTCGTCGCTGACGAGTCCTAGTTTCACAAGGCAGGTTCCCAGGCGCCCGCCATTTTTCTTCTGGTGTTCAAGCGCCTGCTTCAGCTGATCCGCAGAGATCAGGCTGTCCTTAACTAGGATTTCGCCAAGTCGGGAAGACATGAGTGTCGGTTAGTGGCAACGCATAGTACTAGAACTGCCCTAAAGTGGCAGCCTAGCATGTGGGCCTGTCAAAAGAATTAGCCCGTGAGCCCTTTCGTTGTGAATCAGCTAACACCCTCTAAGGGTCACCAAAACCTGTACCTTGGGTAGGCGAAACCTAGCCCTACTCGGTCGAGCACGGAATGGCGTGCTGATAGAAGTGACGCTTTAGGTCACTGTTGAATTCATCGGGGAAAGGGAGGCCGAACCTCAGACGAGGATTAGCACCGATGCGTCCGCTGACAAAACGCGACCGGGTTCAAGCGAGGAAATCACCTAGCCTATCAAACGGTGATAGGGTCTGGTTTGTCGGGCTTGATGCCGAGCTGTTAGAGCCTATTACAGGCGATTTCGCATTGCTCCGCGGTTGGCGAGTGTATGATGCCCGCGACAGACAGGAGGGTGGAAAAGAGATGAAACAGATGCTCCTTCTCGCGATGCTGATGGCCTTTTCGCAACCCGTTGTTTACAGCGCGCAACGTTCCAAAGCGGAACAGCAGATACGCAAACTCGACGACCAGCGCATCGCGGCGATCCTAAAGCGAGACATACCCATGCTCGATCGGCTGATGGCTGACGATTTCACCTACACACACCAGGGGGGCGTGACGGAAACCAAAGCGGAGTTCCTTGACGAAATGAGTGCGGGAAAGGGGGCGTTCCAGTCACTGCACTTAAGCGAGGTCACAGTGCGCATATTGGGCGGGGCCGCAATCCTCACCGGGCGCTGCGACATAACCGCTGAGAGAGAAGGAAGGGACTTTGCCATCCCGACGCACTTCACCGAGGTCTACTCGCGCACCGCTCGGCACTGGCAATGGCTTCTCTGGCAATCTACGCGCCTCCCGGAGCACTCTCCCGCGTAGCCGCTACGTCGTAGGAAACAGGATCGGGCTTCTCGGGGTTGATACCGAGTTCCACGATGGCTTTCTGAACCACCGAGGGCTCGATCTTGCCCTCGCGCATCAGCTCATGCAATGTCGCCAAGGCGATGAACCGGCCGTCCACTTCGAAGAACTCGCGCAGGGCGGTGCGGCCTTCGCTTCGGCCGAAGCCGTCTGTGCCGAGGGAGGCGATGCGGCGCGGAAGCCATCGGTCGATTAGATTCGGCAGGACCTTCATGTAATCAGAGGCCGCCACTAGCACGCCGGGTGCGTCTGTGAGACATTTGGCGACATATGGGACGCGGGGCTTTTCGGCAGGATGGAGGTAATTCCAGCGCTCGGTCTCGATTCCGTCGGTGTAGAGGGCTTTGTAGCTGGTGATACTCCAGACGTCTGCCGCGACGTTGAATTTCTCCTCGAGGATTTCCTGCGCGCGTATAGCTTCACGCAGGATCGCGCCGCTGCCGAACAGCTGGGCGCGGAGTTTCGGTTTGCCGTTCGACTTGCCGGTAGAGGCGGCGCGGAAGCGGTACATGCCCCTGAGGATGCCTTCTCGCGACCCGGGGGGCATCGGAGGCATCGGATAGGGCTCGTTCATCACCGTGATGTAGTAAAAGATGTTCTCGCCCTTCTTGTACATGCGCTCGATGCCGTCCTGAATGATCACGGCCAGTTCGTAGGCGAATGCGGGATCGTAGGCGCGCAGCGTGGGTACCGGAAGCGCGAGGATGTGGCTGTTGCCGTCCTGGTGCTGAAGACCCTCGCCGGAGAGTGTCGTGCGGCCGGCGGTGCCTCCGAGAAGGAACCCGCGGCAACGCATATCGGCGGCGGCCCAGATGAGGTCGCCGATGCGCTGGAGACCGAACATCGAGTAATAAATGAAGAAGGGGATGGTGTTGATTCCGTGGGTGGCGTAGGCCGACCCGGCGGCAATGAACGACGACATCGAACCAGCTTCAGTGATTCCCTCTTCGAGAATCTGGCCGTCTTTGGCTTCCTTGTAATAGAGCAACGTGTGGATGTCGACCGGTTCGTAGAGCTGGCCGCGGCTGCTGTAAATCCCCACATTGCGGAAGAGCGATTCCATGCCGAATGTGCGCGCTTCGTCGGGAACGATGGGAACAACCAGCTTGCCAATTTCGGGGTCGCGCAGCATTTTTCGCAGCATTCCGACGAAAGCCATCGTGGTGGAAACCTCTCGGCCGTCGCTTCCGGTGTAGAACTCGTCGAACAACTCTTTTTGATCCGAAACAAGCGGCTTCGAGCGGACGCTTCGTTTGGGTACGTAACCGCCTAATTCGGCGCGACGGGCTTGCAGGTATCGAATTTCAGGGCTGTCGTCGGGAGGGCGGTAGAAAGGCGCATCGGCGATCTGGACGTCACTGATGGGAATCTGGAAGCGCGTGCGGAAGTGGCGGAGTTCTTCCTCGTTTAGCTTCTTCTGCTGGTGGGTGACATTCTTCCCTTCCCCACTCTCCCCCAGGCCGTAGCCTTTGATAGTGCGAGCAAGAATGACGGTGGGAGTGCCCTTGTGATCGACGGCCGCCTTATAGGCCGCGTACACCTTGCGCGGATCGTGGCCCCCCTGGCGCAAAGCCTGAAGCTGATCGTCGGAGTAATGCTCGACCAAAGCGAGAAGCCGCGGATCGCCGCCAAAAATGTGCTCCCGAATGTAGGCGCCCGATTCCACGGCAAGCTTCTGCATCTCTCCGTCGACCATTTCTCCAAGCCTCTTGACGAGCAGGCCTTCGGTGTCGCGCTCGAAAAGGGGATCCCACTCCGATCCCCAGATGACCTTGATGGCATTCCAGCCCGCGCCGCGGAAGGCGGCTTCGAGTTCCTGAATGATCTTTCCGTTTCCGCGTACGGGGCCGTCCAGACGCTGGAGGTTGCAGTTGATTACAAAGATGAGATTGTCGAGCCGCTCGCGGGAGGCCAGAGTGATGGCGCCAAGGGTTTCAGGCTCGTCGGTTTCCCCGTCGCCCAGGAACGCCCAGACTTTCGCGTCAGTAGCAGGCTTCAGGCTGCGGTTTTCGAGGTAGCGATTAAACCTGGCCTGGTAGATGGCCATAATGGGGCTGAGGCCCATCGAGACGCTCGGGTATTCCCAGAAATCGGGCATCAGCCATGGGTGAGGATAAGACGAGAGCCCGCCACCTGGCTTCAGCTCGCGCCGGAAGTTCTCAAGCTTCTCAACCGAAAGGCGCCCTTCGAGGAAGGCCCTGGAATATACGCCGGGCGCGGCGTGCCCTTGAAAATATACGGTGTCACCTTCAAACGCTGCGGTGCGGGCGCGGAAGAAGTGGTTGAAACCAATCTCAAACAGGGTTGCGGCCGAGCCGTAGGTCGAGATATGGCCGCCGATGTTGTGCTCGACACGGTTGGCGCGTACAACCATTGCCAGAGCGTTCCAGCGGATCAGGCTCTTGATGCGGCGTTCCATGTCCTGGTCGCCGGGGAGAGGCACTTCCTGGCTAACAGGAATTGTATTGATATAGGGAGTATTGGCGGTGAAGGGGACTTCCAGGCCGGCGGTACGAGCCCGCTCCCTGATCTGATCGAGAATCCGCCGGGCGAGCTTGGGACCGCCCTCCTGGAGGACCGCATCAAACGACTCGATCCATTCCCAGATCTCTTCCAGGTCATTTACGGCGGAAGTCGGAGGATTGATCAGCGTAGCCATTATGCTCTCCAGTGGCCCAGAAAACGCGGTCCAACAGCCCGAATCACGGCTAGAGCCTAAAATATAACGCAAATCACGCTTGGCGAATACGGGAGAATGCTTAGCTTCGGGAGAAAGACAGACGCTGCTATTAGGATCTGGCATGCCCTGCTGCGTTTGTTTCGTGTTTCGCTATTCTGTGGTTGTGCCTTCCGACCCTCAAGGACCGAGGATCGGACACCCGGAGGAGCAAAAACCACTTCGGAGGCTGCGCCGCCCCCCCCCGATTCTCTAGAATCCGTAGAGGCGGGCTGGGTTCTCAGCGAGGATGAGTTTTAGCTGCGCTGCGCTAGATGTCCAAGTGGCCAATTGGTTTAGGTCTCGGCCGTCGTCGATCTGGAAGAGCGGTGTAACCTGGGTCATGGGGCGGCCGGGTATCTGCGCCGGGTGCGGCCAATCGGAGCCCCACGTGATTCTGCGGGGATTGGCGGCGATGAGCGCTTTAGCTAGCGGAGTGGCGTCCGGATAATCAGGTGCCAGCTTGGAGCTGCGATACGGAGCCGAAACCTTTACATAAGCCTTGCCGCTGTGGACCAAACTGAGCAGCGTGTCGAAACCAGGCTGATTGAGACCAAGCGCGCCTTGCGCTCCTCCGAAATGATCAAACGAAACGGGAACCGGGGACGCCATCACCTGGTCCTTGAGGGCTTCTATCACTGACAACCGTGTGTAAATCTCGATGTGCCACCTGCGGCCCTTGATTCGCTCGATCGCCGTCTTCACCCGCTGCCGGGCAAGCTCCGGGTCTGACTGGCCTCCCGTTTCCAGGTTGATCCTAACGCCGCGTATGCCGCCGCGATGCATCTGGTCAAGGTCGGCGTCGGAGACATTATCGCCCAGGACAACGATGCCGCGGGCATCGGGCGCAAGCCGTTTGACGGCGTCCAGGGTGCAGGAGTCGTCAGTGCCGTAGACGGTGGGGTGAACGATCACGACGCGCTGTATTTTCAAGGCGCGATGAAGCGAGCGTATCTCTTCAATCGAAGCTGTCTCCGGCGTGTAGACGCGCGGCATGGCGAAGGGAAATTTTTGCGGATCGCCGAAGATATGAGTGTGGCAATCGCAGCTACCGGTAGGCACGTTGAAATTTACGGGCGTCTTCGGCTGTGCGGCACTGGCAAAAACCGATGTGATTGGCCGAGCCAGGGCGGCAACTCCGGCCAAGCCTGTTTCAATTAGAATGGTTCGTCGCGATAGCATCTTTCCTCCCATCCACTTTCGCAGTGGTGCTTCCTGCCTAGCATCTTTGAACCAGAGCCGACGTGATTTGTATCACAGAACGGCGTAAGATTTTTTCAAAAAAATATTGGCGAATATCTTGTTTCTGCCGGCCCCGGCTGATAACATCCGCTGCTTCGCAAATGATTATCGGGAACCAAGCTACCGGCCGGAAAATCGCGCACCACACCATGAGAAGTTGGCTTGTCCTGGTATTGCTATTCGGATTGGGTGTCGCCCGCTGCCAGGCGCAAACCCGCCCAGATTCGTCCGCGCGGGGCCGGGAGCTTTTTGAAACTTGCTCGGAATGCCACGGCACACACGGCGAAGGCAACTCCGAAATCGGGGCTCCCAACATCGCGGGCATGAAGGCATGGTACGTCACGACCGAACTCCGGAAGTTTCGAGGCGGAATCCGCGGCGCGCAGTTTGACGATATCGAGGGCATGCGCATGCGCCCGATGGCGCTGAGTCTTCCGAACGACAGCGACGTGGAAATCGTTGCGAAATATGTGGAGAGCCTGCCGCCGGTGGCGCACGCGCCCGTGCTGGGCGGCGATCCCAAGATCGGGAAACGGCGCTACGCTCTGTGCAGCGGGTGCCACAACCCGGACGGCGCCGGCAATGAGGCAGTGAAAGCGCCGCGCTTGGCGGGACTCGACGACTGGTATCTCGCGACCGAACTCAAGAAATTCAAGGGCGGCGTGCGCGGGGCCGACCCGCGGGACGCGGAAGGTTCAGCGATGGCCCCCATGGCACAGTCGCTCGCAAATGAGAAGGTGATTCGCGACCTGGCCGCCTACGTCAGTACCCTGAAGCCACGAGCCGCGAATTCGGAGACGCAGACCCAATGAATGATACGGACCCTTCGTCCGACGCAACTTTTAAGACTGTTTTCTGGATCGTGATGACGACCGCGGCTGCTTTCATGGGCGCGGCGTTCGTAATGGTTCGCTGAGGGGCGAGCGAGCGTACTGTCGGAGCGGAAGCTCCGCCCCCCTAAACGAGCGGCAGCAGTTGCTACGGGAGTTGCCATGCTGGAGCGGTTCTCAACAGGAGCTTCGACCTATGCCGGAAGCATCGACCATCTGATTTTCCTGGTCGCAGCGTTGGTCGGGTTCTGGCTGATCGTGGCCGAAGTGTCTCTTTTCTGGCTGATGTACCGATACCGGCACCGGGAGGGGCACTCTTCGCAGTACGTGACAGGCGAAGAAAAGCACCTGACGCGCTGGGTGACGATCCCCCATTTCATGGTGATTTTCTGCGACATCGTGATCATCGTTCCGGCAATCCTGGTGTGGGTGAACGTGAAGCAGACCATGCCTCCCGCTGAACAAACCGTGCGTATCTTCAGCCAGCAGTGGGCCTGGAGCTTTCAGCAGCCCGGCGCGGACGGCATCCTGGATACCGCTGACGATATTCGCACCGTGGGCGAGCTGCACGTGAAGGTGAACACGACGTATCACTTCGAGCTGATGTCGCGCGATGTGCTTCACAGTTTTTCCGTGCCGATGTTCCGGCTGAAGCAAGACGCCGTGCCCGGTCGGACGATAACCGGCTGGTTCCAAGCGACGCGTCCCGGCAATTACGACATCCAATGCACGCAGATGTGCGGGATCGGGCATGGACTGATGGCGGCGCGCATCATCGTTGAGACCCCGGAGCAGCATTCGGCATGGATCCGGCGGGCCTCCAATCCGGCGCTCGCAGCCGGAGTGTCACTACCTGCTGACACGGACGGCTCAAAACTCGCCGAGGTGAGGCCATGACAACACCAGCGACCGGCGCTCAGGCGCATCTCGGCTCTCACGGAGATGAGCACGCCCATCATCGGCAAAGTTTTTTTCATAAGTACCTGTGGTCCACCGATCACAAGATGATCGCCATGCAGTATCTGTTCACCGGCGCCGCGATGGCGCTGATTGGCGGCTACCTGGCTTACGTGTTCCGCATGCAGCTGGCGTTCCCCGGACAGAACGTGCCGGGCTACGGGCTGGTGACGCCAGGCAAATACAACTCTCTGGTCACCATGCATGGCACGATCATGATTTTCTGGGTGGCCATGCCGGTGCTCGTCGCGGCCTTCGGGAATTTCTTGATTCCCCTGATGATCGGCTGCGACGACATGGTGTTCCCGCGGATCAATCGGCTGTCGTACCAGGTGTTTCTGCTGAGCGCGATGGTGCTGCTTGCGTCATTCTTCGTACACAACGGCGCGTTCGGCGGCGCGTGGACTTCCTATCCCCCGCTTTCGGCAAGAGGGGCCTATAACCTGACGCCGCTGGGTGCTTCGCTGTGGCTGTTAGCAGTGGCACTCGAATTCGTGGCGTTCCTGCTCGGCGGGATCAACTTCGTGGTCACCACGATGAACGGGCGCGCCCCGGGGATGAGAATGTGGGACATCCCGTTGGTCGTGTGGATGATCGTGTTAGCGAGCGTTTTGTTCATGGCATCGGTGGGACCGCTGATTGCGGGCGCTGTGATGTTGTTTTTCGATCAACGGCTCGGGACGGCGTTTTACGATCCGGGGCGAGGGGGTGATCCCCTCCTGTGGCAGCATTTGTTCTGGTTTTTCGGGCACCCGGAAGTGTACGTAGTGCTGCTGCCGGCACTGGGAATCGTGGCGGAAATCATCACCGTGTTTGCGCGCAAGAAACTGTTTGGATACCGGACGGTGCTCTATACTACGTGGGCTACCGGCATTCTGAGCTTTGTCGTCTGGGCGCATCATCAATTTATCGCGGGAATCGACCCCCGGATGGCCAACGTGTTCACGATTACCACACTGCTTATTTCGGTGCCCATCACCGAGATGATTTTCGTGTATATCGCGACGCTCTACGGCGGCTCGATCCGGTTCACCACGCCCATGCTGTGGGCATTGTCCTTCATCGCGGAGTTTTTGATCGGGGGCGTGACGGGGATCTTTCTCGGCGCGTCCGGCGCGGATATTTATTTTCACGATACGTACTTCGTGGTGGCCCACTTCCATTACACGTTCTTCCCTTCCGCAATTATCGGGATGTTTGCGGCGCTGGCCTTCTGGTATCCGAAGATGTTCGGCCGGATGATGAACGAAACGCTCGGGAAGATTCACTTCTGGGGCACAGTAGTCGCGTTCAATGTGACTTTCATCCCGCTGTTTATTACCGGAGCGGCGGGCGATCAGCGGCGCATTTATAGCTATGCGCTGTTCCCCGAGCAAGACAAGCCGGGGCTGCAGCACCTGCGCGAACTTTCGACGATCGGCGTGATCGTGCTACTGGCGTTCCAGGTTTTCTTCCTCATCAATTTCTTCTGGAGCCTGCGCCACGGCAAGGTGGCGCCGGAGAATCCGTGGCTTTCGAACACGCTGGAATGGACAGTGCCGTCGCCGGCACCGCACGGCAACTTTGCCGAGATGCCCACCGTGTATCGCGGCCCCTATGAATATTCCGCGCCGGGCCGCGAGACCGATTACTGGCCGCAGAATCAACCGATCTCCCCCCTGGAAGAAGCCGCGCTATGAGCAGCAGGTCCATTGCCAATATTCGAAGCGTCACCGGGATTCCCACCGCGCGGCTGGTTACGTGGTGGATCATCGCTTCGGAAATTTTTATCTTCGGAGGGCTGCTGGTTTCCTACGTGATGCACCGGTTGGCGCACCCGGAGTGGGCCATCGCCGCGGCGAACACGAACACCAAAGCGGGCGCATTCAATACGTTCGTTCTGCTTACCTCGAGCCTGTTCGCGGTACTCGCCCACCAAGCGGCCGATGCCGAAAACGGGAAGAAGGCCGCGAAGTTTCTGCGGCTGACCTCGCTGGGCGGCGCAATTTTTTTGATCGTGAAGGGCTTTGAGTGGACCCACGAGATCAAGGAAGGGTTCGTGCTTTCCTCCGGGGGATTCTGGTCCTTTTATTATACGGTGGCCGGCCTGCATGGACTGCACGTGCTGGCGGGGCTGATCATTATGCTCATCATCGCCTCGGACGCGGCGAAGAATCGCGATCTCCCGCGGGTGCAATGCATCGGGCTCTACTGGCACTTCGTCGACATCATCTGGATTTTTTTGTTTCCGCTGCTATATATCGCCAAGTGAGGTAAGCCGCGCATGAGTTCGGATCCGGAAGCTCATATTCACCATCCCAATTATGTGAAGATATGGGTGGTGCTGGTGGTGCTGCTCATCGTGAGCGTCCTGGGGCCTCTTACGGGAATCCGGTGGCTGATGCTCGTTATGGCGTTTGGCATCGCTTTCGTGAAAGCCTACCTGGTGGCGAAAAATTTTATGCATGTGAATCTGGAGAAGCGCTGGGTGACCTACCTGCTGGTCACCTGCCTGGTGTTCCTTGGTATCCTTTTTGCGGGCGTCGCGCCGGACGTGATGAAGCATCAGGGCCTGCGTTGGGAAAACTATGCAGCAAAAAAAGCCGTCGAGTCGGGATCGCAAGCCTCCGCAAAGCATGAGTAGCCACAGTCCCGCGATGGAGTTTGCTTTACGCCTTGGAAGCCACTCCGATGCGCGTCGTGTTCCCAATGCCGTACTCGGAACGATCGTCTTCGTGGTGGCTGAAATCATGTTCTTTGCTGCGTTGATCAGCGCGCATACGATCGCGCGCGCTTCCGCGATGGCGGGCATGTGGCCGCCTCCGGGGCAGCCACGCTTGCCTGTAGAACGGACTGCGGTCAATACGGCGGCGCTACTTCTGAGCGGCGTACTTCTGTGGCTGGCCAATCGCTTTATGCGCTCGGCTCCGAAAGTGGCGCGGCGTTATCTGGAAGGCTCGATTGTGCTGGGAATTGCTTTTGTGTCGCTGCAAGGAGTGGAATGGGCCAGGCTACTGCGCCAGGGGCTTACGCTTACGTCCAGCGCGGCGGGATCGTTTTTTTACCTGATTGTCGGCACGCACGCGCTGCATGCCGTGGCTGCGATCGGTTTTCTGGTTTGGGTTTACTTTCGACTGTGCCGCGGAAACCTGAAGCCGGAGATTTTTACCGCAACACAGGTTTTCTGGTACTTTGTGGTACTGCTCTGGCCCATCATTTACTTGCGCGTGTATCTGTGAGAGGAGGCCCATGAAATTCTCGTATCGCTTACCGATCGCCGCGATTCTGTTTTCGCTGATTCCCGCTGCGGCCCATGCATGCTCCGCGTGCATATTGGCTGATCCCAGAACCTCGGGCACCTATCTGAAGATGACCCTGATTATGAGCGCCTTGCCGCTGGGACTTCTGGGCGGTCTCACTTTTTGGCTCTGGCGCCGCTATTCGCCGCAAGGTAGAGCCACTGGGTTGACGCGGCAATCGGTCGGAAATCGGCCCAACTCAAATGCCCTGGAACACAGAGCGTGATTCTACCGAGGATACCTCAGTCTGCGTAAGTCTCTGCTCCCCTGACTCCTCTGCGTCTTTCTGCGTCTTCTGCGTCCCTAGAATTTGACAGAACGTGAATGCTTGCGTAATCTTCGGAAGACAACAAACTAAGACGTGCGGGCGGTTAGCTCAGCGGTTAGAGCATCCGGTTTACACCCGGAAGGTCCAGCGTTCAAATCGCTGACCGCCCACCATCAAGTATCATTTACAGCGGGGCGTAGTTCAGTCGGTTAGGACGCAGCCCTGTCACTGCGTAGAACCCC
>Ga0187863_10001006_pt1 | contig 23219 bp, 16 predicted proteins | sample June2016WEW_11_1_FD_132975 | JGI IMG/M metagenome (GOLD analysis project Ga0187863, IMG submission 132975) | Peatland microbial communities from SPRUCE experiment site at the Marcell Experimental Forest, Minnesota, USA - June2016WEW_11_10 | ecosystem: Environmental > Terrestrial > Soil >...
ACCGGAGACAAAAATGTTCGAACGGTCTCGCGGCTCAGCCCGAATTTTTCCATCAGGTGTTGCTCGAAACTCATGCTGTCCAAGCGGCGCGAGATTTCGTCGCCATGCTGCTTCGGCGCTTGAAAATCTGTGGCGCCGGCCTGCATCTTCAGCAACTCGCGCCGCGCTTGCGCGGAGATGGGAGCGCCCTCCAGATTCTTCCCCCACGGGTCGGTCAACCACATCCCCGGCGTTTTCCCAAACCGCGGTCCGAAAAAGAATCCGGAGTTGCGCCCGCCTTCCGGATACGGCGTCTTCGCGACCGCCAACGCGGGATCTTTCCCGGTCCAAGTCTGATACGGGAATGGGTCCGGCGGGATTCCAATGGACTGGTAAAAGTCGGCCAGAAACGTTCCGGCGAACGGCGGGAAATACATCGCGGAGCCTTGATGCGCCACCACGCGCTGGCCATCCACCAGAAATTCGTTGCCTTTCGCCTCGCCGCCGAAGATGGGATGATTCTCCAGCACCAGGCACGTCTTGTTAGCGCCGCCTTCGCGCGCGAAAAACAGCGCGGCCGCAAGCCCGCTGATCCCGCCGCCCACCACCACGCAGTCGTATTGCTCGCCGGTATCGGGAACATCGGCAGGCAGCGGTTCGAAGACGTGGTCGCGAATCTTATGCGCCTCCGTCATCACTTCGTAGGTATTTCCGTTCGAATTGCTGTATTCGCCCACGCCGCCGTAGCCGGTCCATTCGGCCTGCTGCGCAAGCAGCTCCATGGGGCAGGCTCCGGAGAGCAGAGCCGCGCCGGAAGCCACCAGTGTCGAGTTCAAATAATCGCGCCGAGTTATGCCAGCATCCATTCCGAGTTTGTCGCGAGCAGCCATACGCGTATAATATCTGTTTGAAGCGCCGCTGGAATATTCCGATTTGGGCCGGATTCGCGATTGTGCTCCTGTCCGTGATCAGCTACATTCCGGTATTCACTCCCTTCCCCATCACGCGCGATGTTCCTTGGGTGAACTATCTGCTCTTTCTCGCCGGCGGAGCGTTTCTAGCTATCGGGCTGAAGCGCGCCTATCGCGAACCGGATCGATACCACGGCAAGATCAGCGGCCCGATTCTCAGCGTGCTGAGCCTGCTGATCGCAGGATTCTTTGTCGTAGGAGTTCTCTTTCTCACCAAGCAATTGCCTGCGGCTTCCGGAGCTCCACAAGTTGGCCGGCCAGCGCCTCAATTTACCCTCGCGAACATTGACGGAAAACAGACCGCCCTCGCCGATCTGGTAAAAGGCCACCGCGGCGTAATCCTGATCTTCTATCGCGGATATTGGTGACCATTTTGCAACTCCGAGTTGCGGGGCTTCGAGAAGCATCTGAGCGAGTTTCATCAGCACGGCATCGAAGTGGTGGCCATCAGCGTCGATTCTACCGAGGAGTCCGCCAAGCTCTGCCATTCTCGCGGATACACCTATCCGTTTCTCTCCGATCCTAAGGCTCGGGTGATTCGCAGCTACGGCGTCTTGCATCCCAAAGCCGGCGAGGACGGCCAAGACATCGCCCGGCCGGCCGAATTCTTCGTCGATTCCGCGGGCGTCATCCGCTGGGTGAACTTGACGGACGATCTGCGAATTCGCGCGCGTCCAGAGGCTGCTCTCGAAGTGATCCTGAAGCAGATCGGCGGTTAGCGAGCAGTATAATGACTGCTTGCCAATCCGAACACTGCTGATCGCGAACCGGGGTGAGATTGCGGTTCGCATCGCGAACACTTGCCGCGCCATGGGCATCTCTCCGGTGGCTGTGTTTTCGGATACCGATCGGAATTCTCCGCACATTCGCGCAGGCGATCAAGCAGCCGCCATCGGCCCATCGTATCTGAACATCGATCGCATCATTGACGCCGCGCGCAGAACGAACGCGGACGCGATTCATCCCGGCTACGGATTCCTGGCCGAGAATGCCGATTTCGCGGAAGCTTGTGAGAGCGCGGGGATGGTTTTCATCGGGCCGTCACCCAATGTCATCCGCATGATGGGCTTGAAGACCGGAGGCCGTGAGATTGCGGCGGCGGCGGGCGTTCCGGTTGTCCCAGATTATGATCCCGCCAGCCGTGATATACAGTTTCCCGTGCTGATCAAGGCGTCGGCGGGCGGTGGTGGACGCGGGATGCGGATCGTTCGGGAATCTTCCGAGCTCGCGGAAGCGCTCGATTCCGCGCGCCGTGAAGCCGAGCGTGCCTTCGGCGATGGCACCCTGCTGATCGAGCGCTACATCGAAGACGCGCGCCACGTGGAATTTCAGATCTTCGGCGATTCGCACGGCAATCTGGTCCACTTGTTTGAGCGTGACTGCTCTGTGCAGCGGCGCCATCAAAAGATCATCGAGGAAACTCCGTCGCCAGCTCTCTCTGACGACCTGCGGCGCCGCATGGGTGACGCCGCGGTGGCGATCGGACGCGCGATGGGCTACACCAATGCCGGAACAGTGGAGTTTCTGCTGGCGCCCTCCGGCGAATTCTTCTTCATCGAGGTGAATACTCGCATTCAGGTGGAACATCCGGTGACAGAACTGGTCACCGGACTCGACCTGGTGCGTTTGCAGATCGATATCGCAGAAGGTAAACAGGTTCCCAAGAATCCGCGTTCGATCGGCCACGCGATTGAGGCGCGCCTCAATGCCGAAGATCCGATGAATGGTTTTTTGCCGTCCACCGGCATGGTCCATCGCTGGCGGCCACCCGAAAATGTGCGCGTGGACAGCGCGCTTCGCGATGGCGCCGAGGTCGGCGTGCATTATGATCCTCTGCTCGCCAAAATTATCAGCTATGGGATGGATCGTGAGACGGCGTTGCGGAAGTTGGTGTACGCGCTGAAATCCACTTGCTTGCTCGGCGTGACAACCAATCGCCAGTACCTGATCCAGATTCTGGAGAGCGATGAATTTCGGGAAGGCCGTGCTCATACGGCCTTTTTGCCGGCCCCACGCGTTGTAGATGACGATGCCGCGATAGCTGCCGCGGTCCTGTACGTTGACCAGACACGCAAGACGCCATTCCGGAATTACCGGAACAATCCCTATCGCGATCCATCGATGAAGGTGCGCGTGGGCGGCAGGGAGATTGCCGTTAAGTGGAAGAGTCTCGGAGGGAACCGCTATCAAGTGGATTCACGTGAGTTGGAAGTGGTAGCTGTTGAGCCCGGTCAGATCAAGCCCGATATCGGCGGCGTGACCCACGAATATGAAATCGCACAGACCGCCGATCAAGTCTTCGTCCATTCCTCAACATCCGACACCACTATCCAACGCCTCCCGCGTCACCCTCGCCCGGCCAGCGCGACACAGCATGAAACCGCAAACTCACCCATGCCCGGCCAAGTCCTGCGCATTCTGGTTCAAGAAGGACAAAAGGTGAAAACCGGCGATTCGCTAGTGGTGCTGGAAGCGATGAAAATGGAACAGACAATCCGAACTACAATCAACGGTAGAGTCCGATCTGTCCTGGTCAAGACCGGACAGGTTGTCGCGCCCGGCCAAATGCTGGTCGAAATCGGCGCGGAGGAGAACGAATCATGAGCCAAGTTGCCACTGCCACGGAAACCAAGCAGGAATTTCCGTATTTCACAGAAGAGCACGAGATGATCCGGCAAACCGTGAAACGGTTCTGCCGCGAAGAAATTGCGCCTTACGCCGAAGAATGGGATCACGCCGGCATCTTCCCCAAGGAGCTGTTCAAAAAAGCCGCGAACCTCGGACTCTTCGGCATCCGGATCGACCCCGAGTGGGGCGGCCTCGGCCTGGACTGGTGGGCTACTGCGGCGTTCCTGGAATCGATGGCGTATGCCGATAGCGGCAGCATCGCGATGGCGCTGATGGTGCAGTCGGAAATCACGTTGCCGGTGCTCGACGAGCTCGGTACACGCGATCAGAAGGAAGAATTCCTGCGGCCCGCCGTGGCGGGAGACACGATCGCGGCGCTCGGCATCAGTGAACCCGGCGGCGGCTCGGACGTGGCTGCGCTTAAGACCCGCGCGCGCATCGACGGCGATGAGCTGGTTATCTCCGGGCAAAAACTTTGGATCACCAATGGAACCCGCGCCGACTTCATCATTCTCGCGGTGCGGACCGGCGGCGAGGGGCACAAAGGCGTCTCCCTGGTTTTGTTCCCTACGAGAACGAAAGGCTTCTCGGTTGGAAAGAAGCTCGCAAAAATCGGCAACATGGCTTCCGACACCGCGGAGCTGTTCTTCGACGAATGCCGCATTCCCGCCCGCCACGTGCTGGGCGAGATGAACAAGGGATTTTACTACATCATGCATAACTTCCAGGGCGAGCGGTTGGCCGCTGCGCTGGGAGCAATGTCCAGCATGGAAAAATCGGTGCGCTACGCGCTGGATTATGGCGCCGAGCGCACCGCTTTCGGCCAGCCCATCCGGCATTACCAGGTTTGGCGACACCGTTTCGCCGAGCATCTAACTAATATCGAAGCCGGTAAATGGCTGACCTATCGCGCGCTTGATCTGATGAATCGCGGCCAGAAATGCGTGCGCGAAGTCACCATGGCTAAGCTCTACACCTCTGAGCTTTCGCAAAAGGTCACCTATGATTGCATGCAGATGTTCGGGGGCTTCGGCTACACCACTGAATATCCCATCGGCCGCGCCTGGCGCGACGTTCGATTGAACACCATCGGTGCGGGGACGTCGGAAATCATGAAAGAGATCATCGCCAAGGAAGAGAAGATTTGATCCGCATCGCCAACGGTCAAGGTTTTTGGGGAGATTCATTGGAAGCCCCCCTGGAGCAAATGCGTCGCGGGCCCCTCGACTATCTGACACTCGATTACCTGGCCGAAGTCACGATGTCGATTTTACAGAAGCAGCGATCGCGCGATCCGCGCGCGGGCTACGCGCGGGATTTCGTTGAGATGATCGGGCGCGGAGCGGTAGACATCGCGTCCAGCGGGATCAAAATTGTAGCGAACGCGGGCGGCGTGAATCCGGACGCCTGCCGCGATGCAGCGGCGAAGGCATTGAACCGTCCTGGGACGCGGATCGGCGTAGTGGCCGGAGACAATATTCTCGATCGCCTGGAAGCTCTGACCGCCCGCGGCGTGGAGCTGAAAAGCATGGATACGGGAGAGCCGCTCGCCTCCATTCTGCCGCGCGTCCAGAGCGCTAATGTTTATTTTGGTGGAGAAGCGATCGCGCACGCTTTGGCGCAAGGCGCGCAGATTGTCATCACCGGCCGCACCACCGACACTGGATTGGTGCTCGGCCCCATGATTTACGAATTCGGGTGGAAGGCAAACGAATGGGACAAGCTCGCCGCTGGCACCATCGCCGGACACACCGTGGAATGCGGCGCACAATGCACAGGCGGAAATTGCCAAGTGGATTGGCAGGATCTTCCAGATATGGCGGGCATCGGTTATCCCATCGTGGAAGCAGAGCCGGATGGAGCTTTTGTAATCACCAAGCACCAGGGCACCGGCGGCCGCGTGACGGTGGAGTCCATCAAGGAACAATTGCTTTATGAAATGGGCGATCCGCGCGAATACATCACGCCGGATTGCATCGCCGATTTCACCAGCATCCAGCTTGAACAAGTGGGGCCCGATCGCGTGCGGTTCTCCGGGATTCGCGGCAAGCCGGCCACCGACATGTACAAAGTTTCCATCAGCTACTCGGCCGGTTTCAAAGCAATTGGGACGCTGATGTACTCCTGGCCGGATGCATACGCGAAGGCTCAAGCCGCCGATGCGATTCTGCGCGAAAGACTGCACCGGCTGGGTCTCCGCTTCGATGCGATTCGAACGGAATTTGGAGGCGTCAACGCGTGCCATGGAACGCTGGCGGGTGAACCATCGCCCGAGATCGCTGAAGTGGTTCTGCGCGTCGGTGTGCGGTCCACCGAAAGAGCGCCCGTGGAGCGATTCACCAAAGAAATCGCGCCGCTCGCTTTGAACGGCCCACCCACCGTCACTGGACTCGGCAGCGGCCGTCCAAAAGTGGAAGAGATCGTCGCGTATTGGCCCGCGCTAATCCCCAAGACCGAAGCATCGCCCGCGATTTCGGTGGAGGAAACCTGATGGCTCGAGTGAAGCTGGTTCGCATTGCACACGCGCGATCGGGAGACAAAGGCGATACGGCCAACGTCGGCTTGATCGCGCTGAGGCCGGAATTCTATCCTCTGTTGGTTCAGAAAGTAACTGCAGAGCGCGTGAAGGAACACTTCGCCGGAATCTGCCTGGGCGCGGTGCAACGTTTCGAGCTGCCGAACCTTGGCGCACTCAACTTCCTGCTACACGAAAGTTTGGACGGCGGCGGCACGCTCTCGCTCAAAGCCGACGCGCAGGGAAAAACATACGGCGCCGCTCTGCTGCGAATGGAGATCGACGTTCCCGATGATTTTTTAAAGTAATGCCTTCTTATCAGAAGATTCTTTACGCAGTTGAGCACGGCGTTGCGCGCATCACGCTGAATCGGCCGGAAAAGCGCAACGCTTTGGATGCTGAGTTGATCACCGAAGTCCGGGATGCACTGCGTAGCTCCGCGCGTGACGAAAGTGTCCGCGTTGTTTTGATCACCGGAGCAGGCGCCGATTTCTGTTCAGGAGCCGACCTCAGCGGCCTGGAACGCACCTTCAACGCGGGCGTGCTGGATCACATGGCGGATGCGCGGAATATGGCGGAGCTGTTTCTCGAGATGCGCCATCATCCGCGGCCGATTGTCGCGGCAGTGCGTGGACGCGCGCTGGCAGGCGGCTGCGGATTGGCCACCGCGTGCGACTTGATTGTCGCCGCCGAATCCTCTAAATTTGGTTATCCCGAAGTGAACATCGGATTCGTGCCGGCCATGGTGATGGCGATTTTGCGACGGTCGCTGAGCGAAAAGCGTGCTTTCGAGATGATCGCGAGCGGTGAGATTATCGCCGCGCAAACGGCTCTCGATTTCGACCTGATCAATGCAGTATTTGCCGATGAGACCTTCGATATAGAGGTGGACGCCTTTGTGTCCAAGCTTGCTTCGAAGTCCGCTTCCGCCATTACGCTCTCCAAGCGCCTGCTGTATCACATGGACGGGATGACGTATGAAGCCGCCATCGAAGCGGGTGTTGAAACGAACGCGATCGCGCGGATGACCGAGGATATGAAGCGGGGCGTCGAGAAATTCCTGAAGAAATAAACGTGGCGCACGCACTCATGCGTGCCGCATCGACACTCGTGTCGATGCCTGGAAAGCGCCGAGATGAGTCTCGGCGCGGCACGCAAGAGTGCGTGCGCCACAACTGAAACTAATGCCGCGACACACCCCACTCCATGGTCCCCTCCACCGCCCGATTGTAGGCGGCCGATAACGAAATCCCTAACACCGTGCGCGTATCGCGCGGATCGATGATTCCGTCATCCCATAACCTTGCTGTAGCGAAATAGCAATCTGACTCACGCTGGATCTGGCTTTCCAAAGCCACTCGCGACGCGGCCAGTTTTTCTTCATCCACCGGCAGCTTCGCTTTGATTAGCGACTCGCGCTTGATGATATCCATCACTCCCGAAAGCTGCTGCGGACCCATCACTGCGATCCGGTGATTCGGCCAGGTGAACAAGAAGCGCGGCTCATAGGCGCGGCCGCACATGGCGTAATTCCCCGCTCCGTACGATCCGCCGATCATGATGGTGATGGCCGGCACGGTGGAGTTCGACACGGCGTTGATCAGCTTCGCGCCATTGCGGATGATGCCCTGTTCTTCATAGGTCTTGCCGACCATAAAGCCGGTAATATTTTGCAGGAACACGAGCGGGATGTCCTGCTGATTGCACAGCTCGATGAACTGCGCACCTTTAGCGGACGATTCCGACATCAGCACTCCATTGTTGGCAAGAATCCCGACCGGGAAGCCGTGGATCCGTGCGAATCCCGTAACCAGCGTCGGCCCGTATTCGCTCTTGAATTCCGAGAATCGCGATCCGTCCGCGATGCGCGCGATCACTTCACGAACATCGAAGGGCACCCGCACGTCAGCGGAGGCCACGCCCAGCAGTTCATCCGAATCGTAAAGCGGCTCATCGAAGTTCTCCTGCTGCGGCGTGGGCGGCTTTTTGAGATTGAAATCAGCCACGATCTCGCGCGCGATGCGAATGCCGTCCAACTCGTCCTCAGCCAGATAATCGGAAAGCCCTGAAATACGCGAGTGCATTTCCGCGCCACCCAACTCCTCCTCGGTGGAGACTTCGCCCGTCGCCATCTTCACCAGCGGCGGCCCAGCCAGAAAAACCTGCGCCTGCCTCTTCACCATCACCACGTAGTCCGACATGCCCGGCAGATAAGCGCCGCCCGCGGTGGAGCTGCCAAAAACAACCGAGATGCTGGGAATGCGCAGCTTGGAGCGCCGCGTGATTTCACGGAATCCGCGCCCTCCGGGAACGAAGATTTTGCTTTGCACAGGAAGATCGGCGCCCGCGGATTCCACCAGCATGATTGACGTCAAACAATTCTCGCGCGCAATATCCGCCAGCCGAGCATTTTTCCACAAGCCGGCTTCTCCCGTGGATCCGCCTTTCACAGTGGCTTCGTTGGCAATGATCAGGCATTCGCGGCCCGAAACCAGGCCGATGCCGCCAATCACGCGTGCGCCTGGAACTTCATCTTCGAATCCGATTCCCGCCAGCGGCGCGATTTCAAGAAAATACGACCCTTCATCCAGCAACAGCTCGACGCGCTCGCGCGGCAGCAGCTTCCCGCGTTCAATGTGGCGCTGCACATATTTTTCGCCGCCGCCTTCGGTGGAGCGCTTGAGTTCGGTGCGCAGACGATCCACCATTGCCGACATCGCGTCATAATTCGCGCGGTAGGAATGGGACTGTCGGTCGATGGCGGTGCGGAGAGGTTCCATACTGTTGAAAAGCGCTAATCCACGGGATTCGTGGCAAACACCGACAGCTCCGGCGTGAACCCGCGATCGTCCATCTCCAGAATCGCCTTCACGGCGTGCGCGATTTCTTCGGAACGCAGCTTGGTCTCGTTGGCCTTTTGAGCAAAACCGGCCACGTTGGCGAAGTTCGTCACTACTTCGCTCGGATTCACCAGCATTACCCGGACATTATATTTCCTCAGCTCGGCGCGCCAGCATTCGGTCATGCCTCGCAGAGCGAACTTGCTCGCGTAGTAAGCCGTGCCATTGGCCGCGCCGCGCAGACCGGCGGTAGAGGAAATGTTGATGATGTTGCCGCGATTCCGGGTGATGAAAATCCGGGCGGCTTCGCGGCCCATCAACATCGCTCCGGTGACGTTGGTGGCGAAAACCGCGTCGAAGCTGGCGCGGTCGAAATCCACTAGATTCTTGAATACTCCGAACCCGGCATTGTTCACCAGGATGTCCAGATCGCCGAATTTTTCGAGAAGTTCCCGGTAGGTCCGCTCGACATCCGCTTCCTTGGACACATCGGCATGAATCGGATGCACGCCCAGTGCGCGGGCGGCTTCTTCCAGACGTGCCTGGTCGCGGCCCGTAATCGCGACACGTGCCCCAGCAGCCTTAAGCGTTTCCGCAATGGCGCGGCCGATGCCGGCGCTTCCGCCGGTGATCAATGCAACTGCGTTTTTGAGATCCACAGGAAGCAGTATAGCGAGGACAGGCGGCCGCAGGTTTAAGGCAGGCGGCGGAAGGCAGAAGGCAGGACGCAAAAACCTAGTCGAACTCCAGGCCCGCCTGAAACGTCCCGTCCGGTTTTTCCTCGCACCACGTCACTCGCACCTTGCGAGGGATGTTGGCTCGCTTCGGGTCCAGGTTGGTGCGAATCACAATGGATGACCCGGCTTCGAGCGGCGCTCGCAGCGCTACTCCTATGCCGACGTCAGAATTGTCGAGAAGGTCCGCGGTAATGTAACGGGGATTGCCCAGGTAATCTTTAGTCTCGATCCGCACCACACGGCGATCGCCGGGCTTGCGATTGACCTTTCGCCGCTGCGGGCTGCGAGTGATTGCCATTATCCCTTCTCGCTTGTCCATCGACTGCTTCGGAGGTAGACTTTAGCTGGATGATGGTGTGATTGGGAGGTTTCCATGGCGAAGAAAAAAATCGACAAAAAGGCTAGCCCTCCCGCGAAAAAGACGAAAAAAGCGCCAGCTTCGCCGCCCGAACCGCAGCCTGCTGCGCCGGTCGTTATTGCAGAGGAGCCCGAGGAATCCGAAGAAGGAATTTTTCCAATTGTGGGAATCGGCGCCTCGGCCGGTGGTCTGGAAGCATTCACGGAAATGCTCCAGACGTTGCCGGCTAACACAGACATGGCATTCATTTTCATCCAGCATCTTGATCCCAAACATGTCAGTCTTCTGACCGAACTGTTACAACGCCAAACCAGCATGAGCGTGCTCGAAGCCACCAACGGCCTTGAGGTGGAACCCAATCGCATTTACGTGATTCCGAAAAACACCCACATGAGCCTGGTACACGGAGTTCTTACGCTCACACCGCGCGGGACCGCGCCTATTCCACACATGCCGATTGATCCCTTCCTGCGCTCGCTCGCGGCGGAACAAAGGAGCCGGGCCATTGGGGTAATCCTGTCTGGCAACGCCTCCGACGGCGCCCTGGGTATGTTGGCGATCAAAGCCGCGGGCGGCATCACCTTCGCTCAGAGTCCTGAAAGTTCCAAGCATGATGGCATGCCGCGCAGCGCCATCGCAGCCGGTTGCGTCGACTTCGTTCTTCCGCCAGGGGAGATAGGCCAAGAGCTAGGCCGGTTGGGACACCACCCTTACATTGTTCCCTCGCAGCCTCACCCACACGCCGAGACCGCCGCCAGACACGAATCCATGAACCGGATTCTGGCCCTGTTGTGGAAAGCCACAGGAGTGGATTTCACGCAGTACAAACCCAATACCATACGGCGGAGGATCCTTCGCCGCATGGCCTTGCGGCGCCTCGACAATCTGGACAGCTATGCGGTGAAATTGCGCTCCGACGACGCCGAACTGAAAGCGCTTTATGAAGATATTCTGATCAATGTCACTGAATTTTTTCGCGATCCGGAAGCATTTGCCGCACTGAAGAAAATCGCTTTTCCAAGTCTTCTATCCCACCGCGAAAGTGGCGCCCCAATTCGAATTTGGGTTCCCGGTTGCTCCAGCGGCGAAGAAGTGTATTCCATCGCCATGGCGCTGCTCGAGTTTCTGGAAGAAGAGAACCACGACACCGGAATTCAAATCTTCGGCACCGATATCAGTGAAGTCGCTCTGGAGAAGGCGCGTAATGGCATATACTCGCCTAGCATCATCCAGGACCTGGGTGCGGAACGCCTGCGTCACTTTTTCACCAAGTCAGACTCCAGCTATCAGATCAGCAAACGGGTGCGCGAAATGTGTGTTTTCGCGAAGCAAAACATGGTGAAGGACCCGCCCTTTTCCAGGCTCGATCTGATCAGTTGCCGCAACGTGCTTATCTACCTGGGGCCGGGGCTTCAAAAACGCCTGATTCCCATCTTCCACTATGGCCTGAGGCCGAATGGTTTCCTGATGCTGGGTTCGTCCGAGACCGTGGGCGGATTCAACGACCTGTTTGCCCAAGCCGACAAGAAGTCCAAAATATATTCAAAGCTGGAAATCACGGGCCGCAAAGCATTGCAGTTTCCCACCCAAGGTAGTGAACCGGAGAAATCCGAGTCCGAAAAACCGGGCGCCACGTGGACGGATGCGGAAGTGCAGCGCGAGGCCGATCGAATCGTGCTAGGGAAATACGCGCCGGCTGGAGTGGTGGTTGATGACGATCTGAATATTTTGCAGTTTCGCGGCCGGGTTGGCGCCTACCTGCAGCCGTTTCCGGGCATGGCCAGTCTCAGTCTCCTCAAGATGACCAGCGAAGGGCTATCCTCAGAGCTCCGCAATGCAGTACAGAAGGCCCGCAAGGATGACACTGCGGTGCGGCGTGAGGCGTTACGCGTCCGCGCGGAGTCGGGGGTAATCGAACTGAACTTCGAAGTGATCCCTTTTAAGCCCCACGCGGGACGCGCCCGCAGACATCTCATCCTTTTTGAGGAAACGCGCGGCGCACGTCCGGCGCCCGCCGCGCGGACATCCAAGAAACGCCCCAGCATGTCGACGCTCGAGCGTGAAAACGTCCAGCTTCGAGAGGAGACCCTCGACACAAAGCGGTACCTGCAGACCATTGTGGAGGAACATGAATCCGCCACCGAAGAGCTGCGCTCGGCGAATGAGGAGATTCAGTCCAGCAATGAGGAACTGCAAAGCACCAATGAGGAGTTGGAAACAGCCAAGGAGGAGTTGCAGTCCACCAATGAGGAATTGAATACCTTAAATGATGAGTTGCAGACCCGTAATCTTCAGGTCGCTCAGGTGGGCAACGATCTTCAGAACCTGCTCAGCAGCGTGAATATACCCATTGTGATGTTGAGCAACGATCTTCGAATCCGCAGGTTTACGCCGGTTTCGCAACGGGCTCTGAATTTGATTCCCTCCGACGTGGGCCGCCCCATCAGCGATATCAACCTGAACCTGGAGCTGCCTAAGCTGGATCGCTTGCTGACTGAAGTGATTGAGACGCTCACACCCAAGGTCATGGACGTGAAGGACCTGAGTGGCCGCACCCACTCACTGCGCATTCGTCCCTACCGAACTGAAGACAATAAGATCGATGGCGTAGTGATGGTCCTGCTGGATCAGGAACTGCTCAGCATCCCCGCCGATGTTCTCGGCGATTCAGCCCCCGGCCTGTCTCATATGCCGCAGGAGGGTAGCGAAGCGCTGCGCGCCTTCAGCGCCGGGTTACTGATCGCGCAGGAGCGGGAACGCTTCCACCTTTCGCGCGAGCTACACGATGACTTGACGCAACGGTTGGCGCTGCTCGAGCTGAATCTGGACACGCTGCAGGGTAAGCAACCCACGCCTGATCAACTGGCCGAGAATCTGCAATCGTTTCGTGAGCAGGTCACCGCGCTTTCCGAGGATTTAAGGCACATCGCCTATCGGCTGCATCCTTCCGTGCTGGACGATCTTGGCCTAGCGGTGGCCGCGGAGACCTTCGTTCGATATTTCAGCGAGCGCGAAAACATCCAGGTTGCATTCCACCAAAGCAATATCCCAGCAATCGTGGATGCAGACGCAGCGCTTTGCCTGTATCGTGTGTTGCAGGAAAGCCTGCACAATGTTTCGAAACATTCCGGCGCCCACTCCGCGGTCGTCAGCCTCGCTGGAACTGACGGCAACCTGAGGTTAACCGTAAAAGATTTAGGCTCCGGGTTCGATCCCCAGGCAATCCAGGGCAAAGGTGGCTTGGGTTTGCGTAGCATGGAAGAGCGCGCACACTTGCTCGGAGGAAAATTCAAAATTCACTCGGATGCCAAAGGCACCGAGGTGGTAGTGGAAGTGCCGCATTCCCCGCAATCCGCCGGGGTGAGCGACGCCACCGGGGCCTGACTGTGCTATTCAACCGCTCAAATTATTGGCGATCCTGTGTTCCAGGGCATAGCGGGTGAGTTCGGCCGTCGAGTGCAGATCCAGCTTCTTCATGATCCACCCTTTGTGGAACTCCACGGTTTTCGGTGAGATTCTTAGAATCTCGGCGATCTCCTTGGCCGAGTGGCCTTCAGCCACCAGTTGCAGCACCTCGCGCTGCCGGGTAGATAACAGCGGCCCTCGCTTTTCTGCAACCTTGAGGATGCCCTCCAGCGCGCTCTTCGCGATCAGTGGCGTAACATACAGATTGCCGTTCAGGACATCGCGTATGGCAGCCACCAGTTCGGACGCCGCAGATCGCTTCAACACATAACCGGAAGCGCCTGCGCGGAAAGCCTCCACCACATAGGGGGAATCCGAATGCACCGTCACAAAGATCAGCTTTGAGGCTGGAACCGCTACTTGAAGCTGACGCGCTGCTTCCACGCCGTTGAGTAAAGGCATGGAGATGTCCAGCAGAATGACGTCCGGACGTTCCCTTTTCGCGGTGACTACCAACGCCCTACCGTCTCCCACCGCACCTACGAGATCAAATTCCTCTTCCAAAAGCTTGCAGAGCCCGGCCGCCACAAGCGAGTGGTCATCGGCCAGAAGTATTCGCGCTCGTTTGGATTGTGTCATTTTTACAGCGACCACGGCCATGACAAGAAATCAAGCAATCTGATATCCACGCAATCGATCACGCTTGCTGAAACTGTTCAGAATGATCATACTCCTTTCGCGTCCTTACGAATCGGCGCCCGCATGCCGCAGCAGCGTGGGCTTCAGATTCAGATTGCGGATCAGCCGATGCAGATAGTTCGGGTGCAATCCCAACAGGCGCGCCGCTTCCGTATAATTTCCGCCGGCTTGCTCCATCGCGCTGACGATCAGTTGCTTCTTCGACTCTCTCACCGCATCGTGAAAGGCTTCCGCGGGCGCCCCTGCTGGACTGGCCTTGTCCAGAATGGACTCCGGCAGATCCTCAGGCAAGATCAAGTCAGTTGTTCCCAACACCACTGCCCGCTCGATCGCGTTTTCGAGCTCTCTCACATTGCCGGGCCATTCGTAGTTGAGCAGACAAGCGCGGGCGCGCGGCGAAATCCCCACTACCGTGCGGCCGGACCGCTTCCCATATTTGGAGGCGAAATAGCTGGCCAGCAGCGAAATATCTTCGCGCCGGTCGCGCAGTGCCGGCATGCGCACTGAAACCACGTTCAGCCGATAGTACAAATCTTCCCGGAAGCGGCCCTTTTTTACTTCTTCTTCCAGGTCGCGATTGGTGGCCGCGATCAGCCGCACATCCAGCTTGATGGTCCGCGTACCGCCCACGCGTTCGAACTCGCGCTCCTGCAAGACGCGCAGAAGTTTGGCCTGCAGTGACGGCGCCAGCTCGCCGATTTCATCCAGGAAAACCGTGCCGCCTTCAGCCACCTCGAGCTTTCCCTTCTTCTGCACGATGGCGCCGGTAAAAGCGCCCTTCTCGTGGCCAAAAAGCTCACTCTCGAGCAAAGTTTCCGCCAGCGCGGCGCAATTGATGGCCACGCACGGCTTGTTCGCACGGCCGCTGTTTTGATGGATCGCACGCGCTACCAGTTCCTTGCCGGTCCCGCTCTCGCCGAAGACCAGCACGGTGGAATCGCTCGAAGCAACCCTACCGATGAATTGATAAACATCGCGCATGCGCGGGCTTTCGCCCACCATGTTGTGCTCGACGTTCATCTCCGCCTGCAGGCGCCGGTTTTCCTCTTCCAGCCACTCCATGCGGCGCGCATTATCGAGCGCCGCCGCCGCAATACTGCCGATGGCGGTCAGTAGCTGGAGATGATCTTCATCGAAGCGGACCGCCGGATCGCTTGCATCCAGATAGATAACGCCCAGCACGCGATCGAAAACTTCGAGCGGCACGGCCAGCACACTGCGAATATGGCGGTCCACCACGCTCGCGGTATCGGAAAACTCCTGGGCCGCTGGAAGATCGTTGCACAGTAGCGCTACGCCTTCCTGCAGCACTTGCGAGGCGATGGTCCGGCTGACCTGCACCGCCGGGTTGGCTCCCGTGCGCCGATCCCACCCAAACACCGAACTGCACTCTTCCAAGCCTTGGTCGCAAAGCAGGATGGCAGCGCGATCCGCCGGCGCTACTTCGAAAATGGATTCCAGCACCCTGCGCTCCAGCGCTTCTAAGCCACGCACGGAATTGACGGCTTTGCTGATACGGAGCAGCGCGTTCAGATCCCGGACCGTGCGCCCGGTGGGGGTGATTTTGTCGAGATCCCTCAAATAACGCGCGTCCTGCGTGCGCAGGATGATGGTGGACCCTCCGCCGGTGTCATCCTTGTCGAATTCCACCGAAGGCGAGGTTTGGCTTTCCGTCTCCGGCTTCACGAACAGAAACAGAGAATTCCCGATCTTGATTTCGTCTCCGGAAGCCAGAGTCTTCTCGGTCACCGGTACGCCGTTTACAAAGGTGCTGTTGCGGCTGTTGAGATCCTGAATCTTGAACCCGTCCGTCTCGCGGCGGATGAGGCAATGGCGGCGCGAGACCGAGGCGTCCAGAATCGGGAGCTGGTTGGACGGTTCCCGGCCAATGGAGACCTCCGGGTCTGACAAAGGAAAACTGTTTCCCTTGAGCGGGCCAGCTAGAGCTTCGAGTTCCGGATAAGTCTCAGACATCACACTTCGCATAAAAAGTATATCCGATGCAAGCCGCCTTACGTTAGCCTATCTAAGGCGTTAGCCTTACTATCCAAACGGATAGTATGTGTCGGACGAGCTTCCCTCGTGGGCCTCGCAAATCTGCGGAGATATAGGTTCCGCAATACATTTGTGCTCCCAGCGGCGGTGGCCCGGCGATTGCTTAAGGAGAGCACGAGAAATTAAGTAGAACACCTTAGTTCAGAAGGAGTAAAACCATGAGGACCAAGACCAGAATCAAGTCCGGCATCGCTGTTTGGGGCACCTAGGAATCCACGGCCCACACTCCCCCGGCAATCCCCAGCAGAACGAACCGTTCTCCTTCCTGGACGCGGTCCTTTCCGGTTTACCCTTCCCTCAAGAAAGCGAGGACAGAATGCGGCGCGCGCGGCCTTCTTCGCTTCGGATCGAGGAGCGTGCAACCGCCTGGCGATAAAGGGGGATACACTGCTCTTCGATCCGCTTGCCCTTTCGGACAAAAATGGCAACCACCGGGCGCGGTTCGGCTTTTGCACGTGTTTTTTGACAGCTTTCTTCACGCGCGCAGCTTCTAAGGGGAAGACCCTATCCGTCCAGATAGGGTGTCTATCTGAACAGATAGCGTAGAATGACCCTAGAGGCCTTAGAGGCCTGGTGGCGAACCTGGTGGAAATCGGGTTTATCTGCTTATTTTTCAGTTGTTTCCATCTACTTAGTACTTGCCATCTCCCAGTCATGGTACGGTTGGCATCGTAGTTGCATTTAGTGTAAGCGGTCGTAAGGCCAATCCAAGCAAGGAGGATCGAAGCAATGAGGACCAAAACTAAGATCAAAGCCGGAATCGCTGTTTGGGGAACCTAGTTATCCGTGCCGCGTGACAGCACCCTACCGTTGTCACGCGGCAAATTAAACCGCAATAAAAAAATCATACAAAAGGAGAAAAGGCCAATGAGAACCAAGACCAAAATCAAAGCTGGAATCGCCGTTTGGGGCACCTAGGGCCAAGCGCAGTTTTAACAGTACGAGAGCGGACCGCAAGAGCGACCGGGACTAAGACTGGTGGCTTGTGCGGTCCGTTTTCGTTTTAGCGTGGCGCAGGCCCCCGGCCTGCGAGCCGTTTTGCGGTATAGAATGTAAGATTCGCAACCATCCATGAGCGCTCTGATGAACGACGTTCGATACGGCGTGCGGATGTTGCTCAAAAGCCCCGGCTCGACCCTGGTGGCGCTAGTCGCCTTGAGTTTCGGGATCGGAGCGAATAGCGCGATCTTCAGCGTAGTGAATGGCGTCTTGTTGCGCCCTCTGCCCTACCCCGATCCCAGCCGCTTGATGGTGGTTTGGGAAACCAAGTTAAGCCGCGGCGTTCAACAGGAGTTGGTTTCTCCGGCCGAATATCGAACTTGGGCGGGCGAAAACCGGGTCTTTGATCAGATGGCCGCGTTGCGGGCGGAGCCTCGCGTCCTGACGGGGGGTGCGCTGCCAGAGCGCCTGGAGACCATCCTGATTTCGCCGGCCGCGTTCGAGATGTTGGGAGTGAAGCCTGCAGTGGGCCGTACTTTTTCAGCCGATGAGAATCAACCGGGCCGAAACTTTGTGGCAGTGCTGAGCTACGGCTTGTGGCACCGCCGCTTTGCGGGCGATCCGTCGGTGCTGGGAAAAGCTGTCACGCTGGATGGCATTGCCTATACCGTGGTGGGCGTGACGCCGCCGGATTTTCATTTGCTCGATATACCCTCCGAATTATGGATTCCTTATGCGCTGGATTCCAAGGAGCTGGATCCGAGGAACACCGGCGTCCGGACCCTGCGCGTCATTGCGCATCTGAAACCCGGAGCAACGCTCGATCAGGCGCAAAGCGAGATGCGTTCCATCGCGCGAAAAATGGAGCTGCAGGATCCCGATGCCAACTCGGGCTACAGCGCGATTGTAGTGCCGCTGCGCGATCAACTGATCGGCAACATTCGCACAACGCTCGCTACGCTCGTCGGCGCGGTGGTGTTCGTACTGCTGATCGCTTGCGCGAACGTCGCGAACCTTTTGCTGGCGCGTGCCGGGAATCGCGAAAAAGAAATCGCTTTGCGCTCCGCCCTGGGTGCAAATCCGGCGCGCCTGGCGCAGCAGTTGCTTACCGAGAGCGTGCTGCTGGCGCTAGCGGGAGGAGTATTGGGCTTGTTGCTTGCAGCCTGGAGCGTATCCCTATTGAAGAAGTTAGGGCCCACTATGCTGCCTCGCCTGACCGAGATCAGCATGGATTACCGCGTGCTCGGTTTCACTCTGCTGATTTCCGTCGCCACCGGAATCATCTTTGGGCTGGCGCCCTCTTTGGCCAGTATGCGGAGCGATCTTAACTCTGTGCTGAGGTCCACCGGCCGCGGCAACACCGGCGGCCCGACCTCGCAGCGCTTTCGCAACGCGCTGGTCATTTCCGAAATGGCCGCGTGCGTGGTGCTGTTGACGGGGGCCGGATTGCTGATCCGCAGCTTTGCCCGCCTGGAAAGCGTCAATCCCGGTTTCCAGCCCGATCACGTTCTCACTTTTCAGATTGCCCTACCCGAGAGCCGCTATTCGGATTTCAAAGTTGCCTTGTTTTACGAGCAGCTTCTGGAGCGGTTACAGACTCTGCCGGGCGTGCGGTTCGCGGGCATCGCACGCAAGGTCCCGCTGAGTAGCGGGGATGATACCAGCCTGAATTTCACTATCGAGAATCGCCCCGTGCAGGCCAGCGCTGAGCAGCCGCGCGCCCAGTATCGCGCCGTGAGCGCGGATTATTTCGACGCCATGGGCATCCCGCTGATCCGCGGCCGCCATTTCGACCAGACGGATGGAGAACATACGCCGGGCGTGGTATTGGTCAATGAAACATTCGCGCGCACCTATTTTCCCTCCGACGACGCGCTCGGCAAGCGCATACAATCGGGACTCCCCGGCAGCGTCTGGTGCACCATCGTCGGTATCGTCCGCGACGTCAAACACGCCGGTTTAGACGCCAAGGACAAACCCGAAACCTATTACCACTATCTGCAAGTCCCTCCATCATGGATGAGCTTCGTGGAAGGAACCATGACCGCGGCGCTACGTACTGACGCCGACCCGGCCTCGCTCGCCGCGGCCGCGCGCGGGGAAGTACAGAAAATGGATAGCAGCCTCGCCGTATTTAACGTCCACACCATGGAAGCCCTGTTGGATTCTTCGCTCGCGCAGCCGCGCTTCCGCACCACGCTGCTCGGCGCCTTCGCCGGCCTCGCGCTGATCCTGGCAGCCATCGGATTGTACGGCGTGACCGCCTACTCAGTCGCGCGGCGCACGAACGAGCTGGGAGTCCGCATGGCGCTGGGCGCGCAGAAGAGCGACGTGCTGAAGCTGGTCATGGGACAAGGCGCGATGCTGGCAGCTTTCGGAATCGGCATCGGACTGGTTCTATCATTCGGCGTCACGCGTGTCATTTCGAATCTGCTCTTCGCCGTGAATGCGGCCGACCCAGCGACCTTCGCCGTCACCGCGCTGCTGATCCTGGTAGTAGCTCTCGCGGCCAGCCTGATTCCAGCGTTGCGCGCGATCAGAGTAGATCCCGTGGTAGCGTTGCGATATGAATGAAAACTTCCGTTTCTGGTTTCTGGTTTCTCGTTTCTCGTTCCGGTTCACCCGGCTTGCCACTCAACCAGAAACCAGAAACCAGAAACCAGAAACTCATACGTCCGGGCTTTCCCGTATTTTTCTCGCCTTCCTGGTTTGCGCTGCGACGCTGCCTGCCGCACCGTCCCCCAAGCTTGTCCTAGCGGTTGTCATCGATCAGTTCCGCTACGATTATTTGCTGCGCTTCCGCGCGGATTATAATTCTGGCCTGGCGCGCTTGCTCGATAAAGGCGCGGTCTTCACCGACGCTCACTACATGCATGCGGCGACAGTGACCGCCGTTGGGCATAGCACGGTCTTGTCCGGCGCAACCCCATCCATCAGTGGCATCGTCGCGAACGAATGGTTCGATCGCGAAAGTGGCCAATCCGTCACCAGCGTTTCCGATCCGGCCACAAAACTCGTGGGCGGGATTCCCGGCCGCACTGGCTCATCGCCGCGCCGTCTGCTGGTCAGCACCGTCCCCGATGAGTTGAAGATCCACAGCTCAGAAACAAAAGTAGTCAGCGTCTCCATCAAGGATCGCAGTGCGATTCTGCCCGGTGGTCATATGGCCGATGGCGCCTATTGGTACGATAACGACGCCAATGCGTGGGTCACCAGCTCGTATTATCGGGACGAGTTGCCGGAGTGGGCCAAGAAACTGAACAAGGAGCAGCCTTCCTCGCGCTACCTCGGCGTGAAGTGGCTGCCGTTCGACGCCAAAGATGATTCCGGGAAGCCCTTCTGCACCATGGTCGCGGGCACTGAGGATCGCTTCTGCGGATCCATCGAAGCCACGCCGTGGGGCAACGAGATGATCGAGGAATTCGCTGAGCGCGCCGTCGAAGGAGAGAATCTCGGCCGTCACGCCGCGACTGACGTACTGGCGGTCAGCTTTTCCTCGAATGATTATGTCGGACACGCCGTGGGGCCGGACGATCCAGCCGTGCGCGATATCTCCATACGCACCGATCGATTGCTGGGCAAGCTGTTCGATGCCATCGATCGGCGCATTGGAGCGGGCAACACGCTGGTGATCTTGACCGCCGATCACGGAGTGGCGCCGGTTCCGGAAGTGAATCAATCGCGCAAGATGCCCGGTGGACGCCTCAAGGCGGGCCAGCTCACCGAGAAAATCGCGGATGCCCTAACCCAGCACTTCGGGCCCGGCAAATGGCTGCTGGCAAGCTCAGGCGGCATGTTGTACTTCAATCAGGAAGTCATCCGCGCCAAGAAATTGGACCCGGCCGAAGTCGAGCGCGTTGCCTCCGAAGCTGCGCTCGAACAGCAGCACATCGCGCGCGTCTATACCCGTTCCCAATTAGTGAATGGCCAGGTGCAGCAGGATTCCATCAGCCGCGCCTTCAGTCTGGGATTCTTCGGCCCGAGATCCGGCGACCTGTATGTGCTGCAAGAGCCGTATTACCTGTTCGACGCGGCCGGTACTTCTCACGGCACGCCTTACGACTACGATAATCACGTGCCCGTGATTTTCCTGGGGCCTGGAATCAAGCCCGGCAAGTATTCCACTCGCATCGCGGTGAACGACATTGCCCCAACGCTGGCCGAGATCCTCAAAGTGGAGCAGCCCTCCGGCTCCATCGGACGCATCTTGAGTGAGATCCTGGAATAACGCGCGCGTATTAAGATCCATGCCGCTTTGTCGCTCCACAGCCCTAGGACTGCTCGCTTGCGCCGCGATTTTTGCCCAGGACGCGCCCGAGCCCGCACCGGCGCCCGAGCGATGGAATCTCAACTTCCAGGCCACGTCCATTGGCCAGTACCACGGCACTTTTAACTCGCCTTACGCAGGTCCATTCAGCCTTCAGGATTATCCCGAGCGCGATGCTTCGCTGACAACGACGCTGTTCTTCGCATTTCGTCTGGCCCAGAACACTCTATTCGTTTTCGATCCGGAGATCGCCGGCGGCAAAGGATTCAGCGGCGTGAACGGAGTGGCAAATTCCACCAATGGAGAACTGCCCAGAGTTGCCAGCGCCACGCCCAAACCCTACATCGCGCGTTTATACATCACACAGGATTTCGGATTCGGAATGGAGAAGGAAGCGATATCGAGCGATGTGAATCAGCCCGCAGGCGAGCGGCCCATGACACGCTACAGCATCACAGTGGGCCGATTTACGCTTACTGACTTCTTTGACAACAATCGCTATTCGCACGATCCGCGCAGCCAGTTTATGGGTTGGGCCGTGATGTACAACGGCGCTTGGGACTATCCGGCCGATACGCGCGGCTACACCTGGGGCTGGGTGCACGAATTCCACACTAAAAACTGGTCGCTGCGATACGCCAGCGCGGCTGAGCCGAGAGTCGCCAACGGTCTGCGCTTCGACCGCCGGATCCTAGTCAACCGCGGCGACACATTCGAACAAGAACGGCGCTACTCGCTGCGCGGCCATCCAGGCGCGGTGCGCGTTCTGGAATATGCAAATCACGCGCGAGCTGGTAACTACGCCGATGCCATCGCGTTGAGCGAACAAACCGGGACGCGCCCCGATGTAACAGCCACTCGCAAAAATGGAACCTTAAAGTACGGCGCGGGTGTCAGCGCGGATCAGGAGATCACGAAGGACTTCGGAGTCTTCGGGCGGCTGGGCTGGAACGATGGAAAGACCGAGAGCTTCGCCTTCACCGCTATTGACCGGTTGTGCACTGGCGGAGTCTCTCTGGCGGGAACCAAATGGAAGCGCAAGAACGACGTGGTGGCCACCGAGCTGACCGTGAGCGGCCTTTCTGCAGTTCACCGCGAGTATCTGGCGCTGGGCGGGTACGACTTCCTGATCGGCGACGGAAAGCTGAATTACGGAACCGAAAATATTTGGGAAAGCTACTACAACGCCCGCCTCTTTAAAGGCTTCTTCACGACTTTCGATCTGCAGCACATCCAGAATCCAGCGTACAACCGCGATCGGGGCCCGGTGTGGGTGGAATCCATCCGCCTGCATATGGAGTTCGGCAAATAGCCGCGTGGGGAGCTTCAGCCTAGTAAACCGCGCGCTTCGCCTCGCGACTCTTAGTCGCCAACGAAAACCGCTCCTCCACGCTCGCACTGCCTTCAATCAGCGCTGTCACATGCTCGCCCACCATAGGGCCATGCTTGAATCCGTGACCGGAGCCGCCGCCCACCAGCCAAACATTCGCGAAGTCCGGATGCCGGTCAATCAGAAAATCGCCGCTCGATGTATTCTCGTACTGGCACACTCGCGATTCCACCAGCGGCGCCCTGGCGAGCGCCGGAAATCGCTCAGCCAGAAACGCACGGGCCGAATCCAACCCGCCTGCGACGCGATCGCCCGTATCCGGATCGAAGGGCGGCCCGTGCCGGTCGAACGCCAGCTTGAACCCACGATTCTCGATGTCGGGAAGCGAGTACGCGCCACGCTCGTCGGTGAAATCGAGCCAAGCTGGCATGTCCGGTGAAGTAAACCGCCGGTCGCCCGGTTCCGTGCCGAAGAAAAACACTTCCTGTCGCGTGGG